>MTKX01017459.1_pt2 | contig 112853 bp, 88 predicted proteins | sample 1042771 | NCBI WGS metagenome assembly MTKX01 (sample SAMN06212183, study PRJNA360534) | anaerobic digester metagenome | biome: Wastewater treatment plant; material: sludge; isolation source: anaerobic digester fed with sludge from wastewater treatment plant | place: Denmark: WWTP Randers ...
TGGAAACCCAGGGCCACGGCGCTGGCGAACGTGATGGGCACCTGCACGGCGACGATGGCCATCTGCGCCAGGGTGACACCCGCCAGCAGCGCGCCGGCGCTCAGGCGCGTCAGGCGCAGGCGCTGTAGCGTGCCACCCACCTTTTCGCGCACCAGGGCGATGGGGGTGGTGATGATGGCAAAGGCGATGCCAAAGACGATGGTACCCGGCACGCCAAAGTCGAAATCGGACATGGTGCCGGTCCCTGCCAGGAACTCGTAGGTCAGGACCGGGCCATCCTCTTTTACGGCTGCGGCCTCGAAGGTGAACTCGCGGATCAGGCCGGCCAGGAAGCTCCGGGCAAAGACAAAGGTGTCGGAGCCGGGGTCGCCTACGACCTCCACGACGGCGGGAGAGGCGCGAGGCACGCCGCGGCTGGCGCCGGCCAGTGCGTCGCCCAGGTCCGGGGGCACGATGACGAGCAGGGCGGCCTTGCGCTCCAACAGCGCGATGCGGGCGTCTTCCTCGCTTGCTACCATGTCCACGTCCAGGACCGGTTTGCCCTCGAACTCCAGGGCGTCCATGGCGGCGACGAGCTGCTCACCGGCTCCGGACGTGTCGCGGTTCAGGACCAGGACCCGGAGATAGGCGCCGATGCCGGCGCTCTCTGTCTGGCCAAAGGCCACGTAGTAAAAGAGCACCAGGATAATGGGAAAGAAGAGCATGAGAGCCAGGTGCATGGGCTCTCGCCACAGCTCCACGAGTGTCTTTTGCGCAACTCGCAGGACCTTCATCGTCTTCCTTCCCCCGCGATGGGTTCCCTCTCGCCACCTGCTTCGGGGCAGCCTGCGCACCGGCTGGCGCAGCACCGTCTTGAGCTTTTCCGGCGCCACCTTGCGCGGATCCCCCAGGTAGATCTCGTGGTGCTTGCCGGTCGGCTCCAGGCTGTTCTCGGGCAGGAACTCGTGGTGCAGCCGGTGCAGCACGGGGCCCTCGTCGTCGTAGGAGCCCACGTGCATGATCTGCACCGACAGGCCCTCGTGGTAGGTCTCCAGGCGCAGACGGGGCAAGGCGGGCAGGTCCTTCTTCCGGGCCACCTGCCCCCTCACTTCCTCGAACATCTCGCCGGTGATCCAGTCGGGCTGGACGATCATCATCGTCCAATCCCAGGCGCCCTTGTCGCGGGCGGTAAAGGCCTCCATGTCGGCAGCCCACCACAGTCCTTCCAGAGGCATGACCACGTAATCCCGATCGGCCTGTGCCTTGCTCAGAAACTTGAGCTTGTAAGAGACGGCATAGAGGGCTTCCACAGCCTGGGCGTACTCGGCTGCGGTGTTGGGGTCGCCGTGGCCGTCGACCATGAGGAACTGCATGGGCGGCACCTCCACCACCGTGAAGCGGGCCGGTGGCGAATACAGGTGCTTTAGCTCCTTCTTGAGGTCAATCTTGGACATCATTCGCCTCCCTGGTTGCCAAACAGCACCTCTTCCTTGCCGGCCAGCCGGTCGAGGATGCGGTCGACGACGATATCAAAGTGCGGTGCCTGGTGCACAAAATCCAGGTCGTCGGTGCGGATGGTGAGGACCGGGCACAGGTCAAAGGTCTGCATCCACTCGCCATAGAACGATTCCAGGAGCGACAGGTACTCGGGCGTGATGCCCTTTTCGATGGCCCGGCCGCGCTGGTTGATGCGCTCCACGAGGACCGTGACGGGGGCCTGCAGGTAGAGGAGGAGGTCGGGCCGGGGCAGGCCCGAGGTGACCATGTCGAACACCTGGCGATACGCCCGGTAGTCTCGCTCGCTGAGGTTGCCCAGGTGGTAGAGGGCCCGGGCAAAGATGTGGGCATCTTCGTAGATGCTGCGGTCGGCGATGGCCGACTGGGGGGCCTGGGCCAGCTCCAGGTGCTGCTGGGCCCTGTGACCCAGAAAAAAGATCTGCAGGTGAAAGGACCAGAGGCGCATGTCGGCGTAAAAGTCGGCCAGGTAGGGATTGTCGTTCACCGACTCGAAGGCGGTGCGCCATCCCAACCGCGCACCCAGTCGCTCGGCCAGGGAGGTCTTGCCCGACGCGATGTTGCCGGCAACGAGTACGAGGCGCTTGGTCATCGAGCCCTCCTCTACATTTTGGCCTCGCCGCGGCCCGTCTCGACCCGCTTCCAGGTCACCACGACGGCGACGGTGATGATGGCCGCGACAATGATCTCGGGGATGCCGTGGGTAACGGCCACCACCCAGGCCACGTTGGGTGCCATGTAGCCCCGCAAGACGCCCATGCTCAGCACCAGGCCGGTGTTGGTCAGCGTGCCCAGCGCCGCGGCGACGGCCAGGGCCGCCACGTCGGTCTCGCCCTTGATGATCAGGTAGACCAGCACGCCGACGGCGGCCAGGCTCAGGACGGCGACCAGGATCGCGATCCACAGGCTGGTCTGGCTCACTTCGTAGGCGAAATAGCCGGCCAGCCCCAGCAGCATGGCGGCAAAGATCAGCATCCAGGGACCCGTCAGCCGCCGCAGGCCGCGATAGCCCAGGTAGGCGGCGATGCCGATAAAGATGCGGGGCAGGATAGCCACCAGCGGATCTTTGAACATGGGCACTTCGGCCTGGATAAAGCTAAAGAGGCCAAAGATGGTGCCCACGATGCCACCCACGACCCAACCCTCCAGCACGCCGCCCACGATGGCCGGCACGTGCATGATGGTGGCGTTGGCCGCCGGCGTTGGCACCGGGATAAAGCCCAGCCGGGTGGAGCCCAGCAGAATGGCGATGGCGCTCAACACGCCGGCAATGACGATCTTGCGCACTGACAACCGTTCGTCTTCCATCCTCTTCTCCTCGTTGTTAGACTGCGAGTGGTATTATACCGGAAAAGTGTTGCGCAGGGCCAGAATGGCCAGGGAAAAAAGCGCCCCGACCAGGTGCGCTCCGGCGTCGACGGGAGCAAACTTCAGCCGGACGTAGCTGCTGCGGCCTCGCCCGCCTACGTAGCAGCGGGCCTGCATCGCCAGGATCAGGTCCTCGGCCCGCCGAAAGGCATCCACGAACAGGGGAACGATGAGCACGGCCACCTGGCGCGCCGTGCGCACAAAGCCAAACCGCCCGCCGTAGGCAATGTCGGCCCCCCGCGAGGCCTGGGCCTTCATGATGATCTCCAACTGCTCGGCGAGGAGGGGCACAAAGCGCAGGGCGATGGTGGCCACCAGCGACAGCTCGTGGGAGGGCACCCCGATGCGCCGGAAGGGCCGGAGCATGGCCTCCAGGCCATGGGTCAGATCGGTCAGGGGCGTGGTGTTGGTCAGCAGGCTCGTTAGAAACAGCAGCTCGACAAAGCGCAGCATGGACACGACGACGAGCTGCACGCTGCCGTTGGTGATGTGGATCCAGCCCCACTGGAAGAGCGTCCTGTTCTCCAGGCCATAGGGCGTGTAGGCTTCGCCGTAGAACAGGAGCTGCAGCACGGCCAGGATGACGATGAGGGGTATGGCCGGCTTCAGGCCGCCCAGGATGTAGCCCAGGGGAATGCGGGCCAGGAGGACGAGAAGGAGCGTCGCCGTCACCAGGATGGCGTTGGCCGTGTACGACGTGCTAAAGGTGACGGCCACCACGAGAAAGAGAAACACCGACAGCTTGGTCCGCGGATCCAGGCGATGCACCAGGGAGTCGCCTGGCAGGTACTGGCCGACGGTGACGTACCTCAGGAGCTCAAAATCCTCCATACCTCTCTGCTCCCTTCGGCCACCGTCAGGGGAACCTGGCCGACCGGCAGCCCCCGGCGCGCCAGCTCGTGGGCCACGGCCGTCACCTGGGGCACGTCGAGCCCGTAATGGCGCAGCTCGTCGGCCCGGCCAAAGACCTCCCGCGTGGTGCCGCTCATGACCACCCGGCCCTCGTCCAGGACATAGATCCGGTCCACCAACCCCGCCACGTCCTCCATGCTGGGCGAGATCAAGATCAGGGTCAGGCCTGCGTCGCGATGCAAGGCCAGGAGCCTGTCGAGGAGATCGCGCCGGCTGCGGGGATCGAGCCCCGAGGTCGACTCGTCCAGGATCAGCGCCTGGGGTTGGAGGGCCAGCACGCCCGCCAGGGCGGCCTTGCGCATCTCGCCCCCGCTCAACGAGAAGGTAAAGCGGTCCTTGAAGGCCTCAAAGTCCAGCCCCACCACCTCCATGGCCCACCGCACCCGCTCCCGGCGCTCGGCCTGGGGCATGCCCATCTTCTTGGGGCCAAAGGCAATGTCGTCGCCCACCAGGCGCTCGAACAACTGCTGTTCCGGGTACTGGAACGCGAGGCCGATCTTCTGGCGGACCTGCCGGACGTCGACCCCCGGCCGGCCCAGGTCCTGGCCGTCGACCATCACCTTGCCCGGCTCGCGGGGGCGCAGGAGCCCGTTAAAGTGCTGTACCAGGGTCGACTTGCCCGAGCCCGCCCGGCCGATGATGCCCACCGCCTCGCCGCGGAGGATCTCCAGGCTCACCCCGCGCAGGGCGGTGGCGTGGAGTGGGGTGCCGCGCAGATAGGTGTAGTGCAGGTCGTGGACCGCGATCAGGGGCGACCCGGCCGGCGGCGACGGGGCGGCCGGCTCGTCCGCGACCTGGGGTGGGGCCTCTGGCGTGGTCCCCGCAGGGAAGGGGGCGGCCTCGCTCCTGGCCTGCCGGGCACGACGCTCGACCTCGCCGGCCAGCTCGTCGACGGTCAGCAGCACGGGCGGAAAAGAGGGATCGCGCTTGTGGATCTCGTGGGCAAGCTCGGTCACCTGGGGCACGTCGAGCTGCAACCGGCGCAGCTCTTCGAGCCGGGCAAAGACCTGCGCGGGCGAGCCATCCATGACAATGTGCCCGCCGTCCATGACCACCACCTTCCGTCCCTCCACCGCCTCGTCCATGAAGTGGGTAATGGCGACGACGGTGACGCCCTGCCGGTTCAGGGCGCGCACGGCCGACAGCACTTCGCGCCGGCCAGTGGGGTCCAGCATGGCCGTCGCTTCGTCCAGCACCAGGACGTCGGGCCGCATGGCCACGACCCCGGCAATGGCCACGCGTTGCTTCTGCCCGGCCGAGAGCCCCTGGGGAGAACGCTGTCGATGCTCGTCCATGCCCACCAGGTCCAGCGCCCAATCGACGCGCATTTGCAGCTCTTCCTCGGGCACCCCCAGATTTTCGGGGCCAAAGGCCACGTCCTCTTCGACGACTGTGGCCACGATCTGGTTGTCGGGCACCTGAAAGACCATGCCCACCGTGCTGCGAACCTCCAACACCCGCGAACGCTCGCGGGTGTCGATGCCCTTGATGCGCACCGTGCCATCCGTGGGGCGCAGAAGGGCGTTCAGGTGCTTGGCCAGGGTGGATTTGCCGGAGCCGTTGTGGCCGATGATGACCACATAGTCTCCGGCGTCTATGTCGAGATCGATACCATCGAGGGCCTGGATGGGATGGCTCGACTGGGGATTATAAACGTAACGTAGGCCCTCAATTGCGATGACCGCCTGCTCACCTGCCTGCGACAATGCTTCATCTCCCCGGCCTGGCGCTGGCCGTCATTATACCACTCCAGGGCCAGATCTCCCAAAGCATTTCGAGCTGTGGCGCGGCCTCGCGCATCTCAGATCTCGCCTGTGGCCTCCCGGAGCCGGGCCAGCTCCCTGGCCAGCCCTTCGTCGTCGAGCTTCAAGCGCTCTGGCTCGTGGCGCCACTTGGCCTCGGTCAGGCCATCCTGCTCCCAACGCTTGCTGACCGTCAGGCGCAGGGGCAGGCCGATGAGGTCGGCGTCGTTGAACTTGACGCCGGCGCTGGCGTCCCGATCGTCGTACAGGACGGCCAGGCCCTCGGCCTGGAGCCGGGCATAGAGCTCGTCCGCCCGCGCGGCCACGGCCTCTTTCTTCAGGTCCAGGGCCACCAGGTGCACGTCCAGGGGCGGGCAGGACGGCGGCCAGAGTATGCCGTGGTCGTCGTGATGTTGCTCCACGATGGCTGCCCACAGGCGCCCCAGGTCGAGCTGCCAGCTCGAGCGCCACAGCGGCTGGGCCTGACCCTGCTGATCGAGGTACTCGGCGGCCGGCAGGCTGGGGGCGGGCAGGGAACGGCGTGCCAGGGCAAATGCGGGCTCGATGGCCAGGGGAGACGCGCATCGCGGGCACAGGTCGCCGGCCTCGACGAGGGCCAGGTCGACCCATTCCCCCGGCTGAAAATCGCGCGGCACGTTCAGGTTGCGGAGGTGAAAATCGGGGCGATTGGCGCCGCCGACCAGGTTCCTGGCCGACCGCACCGAGGGATCGGCCACGATGCGCACCTGGCGGGGGTCCAGGCCGACGGGCGAGGCATAGCCGCCCACGGCACCAATCCTGTCCAGCTCTTCTTCCAGGCTGGCATAATACTGGCTCGTGCCCAGGACCCGGGCCAGCTTGGCCTCGTCCACGCTGCGATCGCCGCGGACGGCGACGCACGTCACCTTGCCTGCCACGGAGTAAAAGACCATCTTCAGGGTGCGGCTCGTGGGAATCTCCAGGAAGGCGGCCAACTGGGCGATGGTGTTGCAGCCGGGCGTCTCGACCTCCTCGACGGGCATCTCCGGCTCGGCGGGGGGTTCGGGCCAGGCCGGCGTCGCCCAGGAGCGCAAGGCAGCATAGCCGCAGCCGGGGCAGGCCGCCAGATCCTCATCGCCCGCGCCGTGGGCCAGGAAGGCGCCCTGCTCCCCTTCGCCGGCCTCGGCCCAGGTGACGGGCACGTCGCAGGCCCGCAAGATGCGCTCCAGGGCCAGGGCCACCTGCCGCCCGGGCTCGGCGGCAGCGGCAGCGCCCTCTGCGCTGTGAAAGACGTCCACAGCCAGCGAGGGGCGTTCTGCGGCCCCGAAGAGCCCGAGGCGGACCCTGGGCTCGGCAGTGACGAGCGTGCCAAAACGAAAGGCCGCGACGGGTAGCTGGCGGTAGGAATCGATCTCGCGGCCGGCCAGGCGCACCAGGGCGTCCCGGGACGAGGTCTCGGGCAGGTGGGGGAGGGTGACTTCTTGCCCTCCCGCGGCCAGCATCTCGCGGCGTGCCAGCTCTTCCAGGCGACGCAGGCTGAGAGTGCCCAGGGGCAGGGTAGCAAAGAAACCGGGCTCCAGGGCCCGCACCAGGCCTGCCCGCAAGGACAGCCGGTGGCCCTCCATGTGCGCCTCGGCCGGCGCCTCCCGCAGGGTCTTGCCCATCAACGTAGATAAGCGCATGGCGATCCTCTCTCTCAGGTCATCTTCACGACAATGTCGTGAATGATATTGGCCGCCTCGTCGCCGCGGTCGGCGCAGTTGCTCAGGTGGCGGTACAGCTCGCGGAGCTTGAGCATTTCCATGACGTGGTGAATGTCTTCGGGCCCGGAGAAGAGGTCGGCCACCGCCTCGCGGTAGACGCGCTCCACGCGGTTCTCCAGGGCCTTGGCCCGGGAGGCATGTTCGGCGGCCACGCCCGGATTCTCCTTCAGGCGCATCATGGCCAGGTGGATCTCTTCGGCCGCGTCCTGCAACAGCGACACCAGCCGTCGCAAATAGTCGTTGGGATCGACGTCGAGGATCTGCATCTCCTCGACGGTGGTATAGGCATAGTCCACGACGTCGTCGATGGCCCTCGACAGGGCAAAGATGTCTTCCCGGTCCAGGGGCGTGACAAAGGTACGGTTGAGCAGGTCGATGAGGATGCGGCGCAGCTCGTCCCCCTCCTTTTCGGCCTGTCTCACCGCCGTGGCATACTTGTCGGAGCGTTTTTTCATGTACATTTCCAGGGCGTTCATGCCGATGAGCGTCTGCTCCGCCTGCTGGATAAGTAGATCCAGGAACTTGTCCTGGCGTGGCTTGAAGAATTCTTTCAGGCCCATGGCCCGGCTTCCTCCTCCCGTGAGGCAAGCGGTTGCTTGCCGGTGATGATCATGATGGAACCACGAGCGAGACGACGACGTACAGCCCGGCCGCCAGCAAGGCCGCCACCGGGATGGTCAAGAGCCAGGCCACGGCAATCTCGCGGGCCACGCCCCATCGCACCTTGGACAGGCGGTCGGCGGAGCCTGCCCCCATGATGGCCGAGCTGGCCACCTGGGTGGTGCTCACCGGCCCACCCAGCAAGGCTGCTCCCAGGATAATGCTCGCCGAGGCGATCTGTGATCCGAAGGCGTGTACCGGCCGGATCTTGTAAAACCTGCCGCCGAGGGTCTCGATGAGCCGCCACCCGCCCGTGGCGGTCCCCAGGGCGATGGCGGCGGCGCTGATGGCAATGACCCACCACGGCACCCGAAACTCGGCCACGTAGCCCGTGGTGACCATGGCCATGGCGATCATGCCCATAGTCTTTTGCGCGTCGTTGGTGCCGTGGCTCAGCGCCAGGGCCACGGCCGTCCCGATCTGTGCACGTTTGAAAACGGTATTGATCCTTGGGGTGGCGCCCCGCGCCAGGAAATAGGTAATGCGCAGCGTCAGAAAGGCCAGGAGAAAGCCAAACACCGGCGAGAGGAACAGGGCAAGGAGCACCTTTTCCAGGCCCGCCAGGAGAATGGTCTCGGGGCCCGAGGCCACGATCACCGCGCCGAGAAGGCCGCCGATGAGGGCGTGGGAGGTGCTCGACGGCCAGCCAAAATACCAGGTGATCAGGTTCCAGATGATGGCGCCCAGCAGGGCGGCGACGATGACGCCGCTGGTGATGGCCGCGGGGTTGACCACCTCGCTGCCGATGGTCGTCGCCACGGCGACCCCGAAGAGAAAAGGGCCTGCCAGCTCGGACACGGCCGTGAGGATCAGGGCGGTGCGGGGCGACACTGCCCGCGAGGAGATCATGGTCGCGACGATGTTGCTGGCATCATGAAAGCCATTCAGGAAGTCAAAGATCAGGGCGATGACGATAATCACCAGCAAGAGCCAAGGCATCGGGTTCGAGAGTCTCCCTTTCCGCTGATCTCGAAAACAAAAGGGAGGGCCCGGGGCTCTCCCGATTATTTTACGAGTCTATTATATTATTGTAACATCCAGACCATGACTTGTCAACCCGGCGATGGGACGGTGTGGCCGGATCGCCGCGATTGACAAGCCCGGGTCCCTGTGTTATAGTCGAGGCGACTGGATCGTAGAGGAGAAAGGATGCTGGACGCCCTGCGCGTGGTGCGCTTTAGCCTCGCCGACTTCTGGGAAGAGCTTGTCCTGCTCGTCGGCCTCAATGCGCTCTGGAGCCTGGCTGCGCTGCTGCCGCTGGCTCCCTGGCTTCTCTTTGCGGGCAGTCCTTCTGTCTGGTTTTTGCCCCTCAGCGCCGCATTGGCCCTGCCCCTGCCCATCGTAACCGCCGGCCTGTGTTTCGTGACGAACCAGGTGACGCGGGCCAAAGCCGTGAGCATGCAGACCTTTGCGACGGGGATGCGGCGCTACTGGCGAAAGGCCCTGGGGGTGACCGCCATCAACGTGGTGGTGCTCCTGATCGTCGCCAGCAACCTGCGCTTCTACGCGTCGCTGGAGGGCGCCTGGACCAGCCTCGCCCTGGGGATCTGGCTGGCGCTGGCCTGCTACTGGCTATTGGTTCAGATCTACTGGTTTCCCATTATCCTGGAGATGGAGAACGACCGCGTGCTGCTGGGGCTGCGCAATGCCCTGGTGATGGTCGTCCTTTCGCCCGGCTTTATCATCGTCATCGGCCTCATCGTGCTCGTGCTCCTCGTCGTCGGCACGCTGCTCACGCTGCCGGCCATCCTGCTCCTGGCCTCGCTGTCGCTCCTCATCGCCAACCACGCCACCCGCAGCCGGTTGGCCCGCATCCGCAAGAAGCCGTACAGGCCGGGGCCCGATGACGAATAGGCAAAATAAAAACGATCCCGGTTCCGGGATCGTTCTTGCGTATGGGCATCCGGCTGCCCATCCATTCAATGCCCCCGAGAGGACTTGAACCTCCACGCCCTTGCGGGCACAGGTCCTCAACCTGCCGCGTATGCCAATTCCGCCACGGGGGCTATACGGCCAGATTATACCGGCATTTGGCCGGATTGTCAATTTGCGCAAAACGCAAGGCCGCTCGCCGCTCGTGCCGCGGGGCGCTGGCCTCTCCCTCAGATGCCACCCTGGGCCAGGAGAAAGATGGCCACGGCTACCAGCCCGACCAACATGGCGCCCATGAGCAGGACGACCAGGATCAGGTAGCGGCTCTGTCCCCCGGCGGCCGGCTCGGTTTCCAGGGGCCGCAGGGCGGGATAGATCCGTTCCTGGACCTCGGCCGGCGCTTGCTTCGTGGGCAGCTCGTGGAGCCAGTCGGGCAGTTCGGGGGCGGCCAGGGGCGTGGCTTCGTCCGGCTGCCACGTGGTCTCCATCTCGGCCTGCGGTGTCGCCGCTGGCGGCGCTCCTGCGCCCGCCACCCAGAAGTCCGCCCCGGCCACGGCCAACTGCTGCAGGTTGAGAGCCATGCCCTTCAGGCCCTGCCCGCACCGCGGACAAAAGTCCGCGGCGGGCACGATGCCGTGGCAGCGTGGGCAGAGTACCCTATCTTCTCCCCGGAGAAGCGTGCCGCAGGTGCGGCAGAAATAGCCGCTCTCCTCGGCGCCGCACTCGGGGCAGGAGATGGGCTCGCTGTTCGTCTCTGACTCGTCTCCCGGCTTCATAGGCAGCCCCTTCCCTCACGGTTGACCCCATTCTACCCCAGGACGGGGAAAACGGCAACCGCGGCAGAGCCGCGTGGCGCCTTTGGCGTACGGCATGGCTCAACTACCCTTTTCCCCGAAAACCTGGTATAATCACGCTTCGCCAGACGACACCAACGGTCCGGTCGAGCCAGTACCCGGCGAGGAGTGATACCATGCAAGACGTTCAAGCGATTGCGCAAAGGATCACGGATAACGTGGAAAAGGTCATCGTGGGCAAACACGATGCCGTCCAGTTGACCGTCGTCGCGCTGCTCTGCCAGGGGCACGTGCTCATCGAGGACGTGCCCGGCACGGGCAAAACCATGCTTGCCAAGTCTGTGGCCCGCTCTCTGGGCTGCAGTTTCCGCCGTATTCAGTTTACGCCCGACATGCTCCCCAGCGACGTGACGGGTGTCTCGGTATTTAATCAGAAGACGCGCGAGTTCGAGTTTCGCCCGGGCCCCGTTCTGGCCCAGATCGTCCTCACGGACGAGATCAACCGCGCGACACCCAAGACCCAGTCTGCCCTTCTGGAGGCGATGGAAGAGCGCCAGGTCACCGTGGACGGTGTGACCTATGCCATGGAGCAGCCCTTCCTGGTCCTCGCCACGCAGAATCCCATCGAGTACGAAGGCACGTTTCCCCTGCCCGAAGCGCAGCTCGACCGCTTCATGTTGCGTATCGGGCTGGGTTATCCCGAATCGCGGGACGAGCTGATCATGCTCGACCGCCAGCAGCACACCCATCCGGTCAACCGGCTGGAGCAGGTGGTATCGAGGGAAGAGCTGGTCGAGGCCCAGGGGCGCATCAAGGACGTGTACCTGGACGACCTGGTAAAGGAATACATTGTCAAACTGGTGAATTCCACGCGAAAGCATCCCGACGTGTACCTGGGCGCCAGCCCCCGGGGCAGCATTGCCCTGTACCGGACCGGGCAGGCGCGTGCTGCCGTGTTGGGACGCGACTATGTGATCCCCGACGACGTCAAGGCCCTGGCTGCGGCGACGTTGGCTCACCGTCTTATCATCAGCCCCTCGGCGCGCATCAAGAACGTCGATCCTCGGGCCGTCATCCAGGAGGTGCTGGATAGCACGCCTGTGCCCGGTGCTCGGGTACGCAGTGCGTGATCGCGGCCCCTGGAACCCGTTGCTCCCCGGGAGCGCAGATCAATCCCTGCCGGGCAAGGCCGCCCGGCAGGTCTTGTCGCCTGTCGCCATGACGCGACGGGCCTGGAATAGGAAGAGTTAGATGCCCAACACGGATCTCGTATTGCTGCACGCGCCAAGCGTGTACGACTTTCGGCAACGTTCGATCTTGTACGGACCAGTGAGCGACCTGGTCCCCAGCACCCCGGTCTTTGAGATGTATCCCATCGGGTTCACGACCATCGCCGAGTATCTGGAGCGCAATGGCTTTCGGGTGCGCATCGTCAACCTTGCCGTCCGCATGCTGAACGGAGAACGCTTTGACGCGGAAAAACTGATCCGCAAGCTGAACCCGGCGGTCTTTGGCATCGACCTGCACTGGATGCCGCACGCCCACGGCGCCGTAGAGATCGCGCGCCTGTGCAAGCAATACCATCCGGATACGCCGGTCATGTTTGGCGGCTTTTCCTCCAGCTACTTTCACGAGGAGCTGGTCGCCCGCCCCGAGGTGGACTATGTGGTGCGCGGCGATTCGACCGAGGTGCCTGTCCTGCAGTTGATGCAGCACCTGGCGGGCCGGCCCGGGGCCCCGGCCCTGGCCGAGATTCCCAACCTGACCTGGCAGGACGCCGATGGCACGATCCGTGCCAACGAGGTGACTTACAGCCCCGACAACCTGGACCACGTGCTCATCGATTATAGCTACGTGGTCAAGGCCGTGGCCCGCTATCGCGACCTGGCCAGTTTTGTGCCCTTCAAGGGCTGGCTGGGCTATCCCATCACCGCCGCCCTCAGCGTGCGGGGCTGCTCGCACAACTGCCGCACCTGTGGTGGCTCGGCCGCCACCTTTGCCGCCCTGCACAATCGGCGCAAGCCCGCCTTTCGCGCGCCCGAGGACCTTGCCCAGGACATTCGCAACATCTCGCGCTTTAGCAAGGGGCCTGTGTTCATCCTGGGCGACATCCGGCAGGCCGGGCAGGACTATGCCGACCGTTTCCTGCGGGCCATCCACGGCTACCAGGGGCCGGTCATCCTCGAGCTCTTTGGCGACGCAGACCGCGATTTTATCCGGCGCGTGGCCGATGCCATGCCCAACTGGACGCTCGAGATCTCGCTGGAGACCCACAGCGATGAGGTCCGTTCGGCCTTTGGCCGCCCCTACAAGAACGCGGACATCGAGAATACCATGCGCTATGCCCTGGAGGCAGGGGTCAAGCGCCTGGACGTGTTTTTCATGATCGGCCTGCCCAAGCAGGATTACCAATCGGTCATGGACACCGTCGACTACTGCGAGTACCTGATGCGAGACCTGGACGCCGTGCCCCAGGGCTCGGAGCGAAGGCTCATCCCCTTCATCTCGCCCCTGGCGCCCTTCCTGGATCCCGGCAGCCCGGTGTTCGAAAATCCGGAGCGCTACGGCTATCATTTCTTTGCCCGCAGCCTGGAGGAGCACCGCCAGGCGCTGGTCCAGCCCAGTTGGAAGTATGTTCTGAACTACGAGACGCGCTGGCTGAACCGCGACGAGATCGTGGACAGCACCTACGAGGCCGGCATGCGCCTGAACCGGCTCAAGGCGCGCTACGGCCTGGTGGAGAAAGAGCAGGCCGAGCGCACAGAGGCGCGCATCCTCAAGGCCCGGCGCCTCATCGCCCAGATCGACGACATCATGAGCATCCAGGATGAGGAGCGCCGTGGCCGGCTGCTGCGGGCCATCAAGCCCCAGGTGGACGATGCCAACCTGTCGACGGTTTGCGACAAGACCGAGCTGAACGTTCCCCTGAAGGGCCTGAGGCTGAACCTGCCCCGGGCGGCCTGTTTCTTTGTCGAGCATTCGTTCAAGAGCCTGCTGTCCCGGTTGTAGACATCATGGAAACACGGAGTGCGCCGTTGGCCGAGTCAATTCCCGATTTCGTCGTCGTGGGTCACATCTGCCAGGACCTGCTGCCCAATGGAGGGCTGAGCCTGGGCGGCTCGGTCTCGTATGCCGCGACCACGGCACTGCAGATGGGCTATCGCGTCGGCATCGTCACCAGCGCCGGGCCGGACATGGACCTGAAAGCGGCGTTGCCCGGCGCCGAGATCCTGTGCGACCGGGCAGCCGAGACCACCCTATTCGAGAACATCTATCATAACGGGCAGCGGACACAGATCCTCCACCGCCAGGCCAACCTGCTCACCTGCCGGCAGATCCCGCCCGCCTGGCGCCAGGCGCCCATGGCCTACCTGGGATCCATCGACCAGGAGATCGACGACAGCGTCTTTCACTGCTTCAGGCCCGGCGTCAGGACCGGCGTCATGCCCCAGGGGTTTTTCCGCAAGTGGGACGAGCGCGGCCACGTCTACTTTACCGAGTGGACGCCACCCGAGTCTGTCCTGCGGCGCATCAACCTCCTGGTCCTCAGCGAGCTGGATGTGCCCGAGCCCCTGGAGCTGGCAGAGTCCTGGGCCGAGTTCGTCGGGATCGTGGTCGTAACCCACGCCGAGCGGGGAGCGACGGTCTTTCAGGCTGGGGAGAGGCGGCATTACCCGACCCGGCCCGCCCGCCAGGTGGATCCCACGGGCGCCGGCGACGTCTTTGCCGCTGCCTTTCTCATCCGCCTGACCGAGACGGGCGATGCAGGCCAGGCGGCCATCTTTGCCAATACCGTCGCCTCGTTCTCGGTGGAAGGACCGGGTGTGAGTGGCATACCGGATAGGACGACCGTCGAGGAATATCTGAAGGGAGTTCGCTGAGGTACGACGCCCTCGGCGCGAGGAGCACTTTACCATATATATCACCCTTCTTGAGTTTTATGAAAAGCTGTGCTACAATAGGGGTGTCGCCGATTCCAATGAGACGAGCTTGCGTTGGCTCGTGGCGACGGATAAGGAAGGGGGAGTACGATGAAGTTTAAGATCCAGCAGTTTTTGGATTACATCATGGAGGAAAAGGGCTATTCCACCAATACCCTGGCCGCCTATCGGAACGACCTTTCCCAGTTCGTCGAACAGATCGAATCCAAGATAGATAGCTGGGAGCAGGTAGACCGCAATCTCATCATCGACTATATCATGGCTATGAAGGCGGATCAGGAGTATGCGTCGTCGACCGTTGCCCGCAAGGTGGCGGCCATCAAGTCGTTCTTTCACTACCTGGTGGACCACGGCTTGCTGGAGGACGATCCAACGGCCACGTTGGACTCGCCCAAGGTGCGCAAGCGCCTGCCCAAGGCCATCTCGGCGGAGGACCTGGAGCGCCTTCTGGCCGAGCCGGCCAACGACCGGACGGCCAAGGGGCTGCGGGATCGGGCGCTCCTGGAGCTGCTCTACGCCACGGGCCTGCGCGTCACCGAGGTCGTGTCGTTGGACGTGGAAGACGTGAACCTGGCCTCCTCTACCCTGCGCCTGGTGCGGTCGAGGGACAAGGCGGAGCGCATCGTCCCCATCCACGATCGTGCCATCGAGCCGCTGCGCGAGTACATGGAGCGGGGGCGCATGCAGCTCTTGCGCGATGCCGACGAGCAGGCTCTCTTTCTCAACCATCGAGGTCACCGGCTGACCCGGCAAGGTTTGTGGCTCATCGTCAAGCATTACGTCCGCGAGGTGGGAATCGTCGAGGACGTGACGCCCCACACGCTACGCCACACATTCGCCGCGCACCTCATTGAGAGGAAAGCCAACCTGGAGTATGTCCAGGAAATCCTGGGGCATGCCAGCATCTCGACGACGCAGGTGTACACCCAGGTGGGCAAAGTCGACTCGGCCGACGAAGACTAGAGGCGATAGCGGGAGGAGACAATGGGGTACGTGGATCGGATTCTCGGCGAGAATGAGCAGATCGTGTACAAGACACACAAGCACTGGCTCGTGCTTCTGGAACGGATTGCGGCGCTGATCTTTGCCGTCGTCGTTTTTGCCGCCCTGGGGCTGGTGCTGCTCCTCTCGCAAGAGGGCCCGGAGGGAGAAGAGATCCGGCTGATCGTGGGCCTGGTGGCCCTCGGCAGCGTGATCCTGCCGCTCTTTGTGGTGCTTCGGGCCTGGCTGCGCGGCCTGCGCGGGCGCGAGTTCCTGCGCTCAAGCTGGCGCGCCGGCCTGGCCGCGATCCTGATCCTGGCCGTCGCCCTCTATGTCCTGCTTGGCAGCCAGTACAGGCTCGTGGGTTGGCTGTCGCTGGCGCTGGCGGCCATCCCCCTGCTCGACGTGATTCGCATCGTGGCCGACTGGGTGAACGAGGGCTTTATCATCACCAACCGGCGCGTCATGGAGGTCAGGGGCATCGTCAACAAGCACGTGCGAGACTCGGCCCTGGAAAAGGTCAACGACGTCGAGCTGGATCAGTCGGTCGTCGGGCGCGTCATCGGCTATGGCACCGTGCAGATCATCACCGGGTCCGACATTGGCATGAACATGTTCCGCCGCATCAACAACCCGGTGCGCTTCAAGCGCGAGATGCTCAACGCCAAGGAGCGCTTGCACGTCGACAGCGACATGCCCGAGAGGCGACCGGACACGGCGCCGCTGCCCTCCTTTTCGGCTGTCGATGCCGAGCGGGAGCGCATTCCCGACCTGCTCATCGAGCTGGCGGAACTGCGCCAACGGGGCATTCTCTCGGAAGAAGAGTTTCAGGCCAAGAAAAAAGACTTGTTGGATAGGATGTAAATGGTCAAGCATTATACACGTCAGGAGTACGAGGCGGCGACGGATTACATACGGGAGCGCAGCAGCTACCGCCCTCAGATCGGCATGATCCTCGGCTCGGGGCTCAATCCCCTGGCCGACGCTGTCCAGGATGCGGACCGGATTCCCTACACGGACGTCCCGAACTTTCCCCGGCCGACGGTCCAGGGGCACGCCGGGCAGTTGGTGCTGGGGCGGCTGCAAGGGCTCGAGGTCGCCATCATGCAGGGCCGGGTACACTTTTACGAGGGGTACCCCATCCAGCAGGTGGTCTTTCCCGTGCGCGTCCTGCAAGTCCTCGGCATCAAGACGCTCATCGTCACCAATGCCGCGGGCGGGCTCAGCCCGCAGTTCCAGGCCGGAGAGCTGATGCTCATCGGCGATCACCTGAACCTGGTGGGCATGACGGGCAACAACCCGCTCTTCGGGCCAAACGACGAGAGTTTCGGCCCGCGCTTTCCCGACATGTCCCAGGCATACGATCCGGAGCTGCGCCGCATCGCGCGCGAGGTGGCCCGCGAGAACGAAATCCCGCTCCACGAGGGTGTGTACGCGTCCCTCGGCGGTCCTTCTTTCGAGACGCCGGCCGAGATTCGCTTCTTGCGCACCATTGGCGCCGATGCCGTCGGCATGTCTACCGCGCCCGAGGTGGTTGTCGCCCGTCACGGCGGGATCCGCGTGTTGGGTATTTCTGGCATTTCGAACGTTCTGGTCGCCGAGGCCTCAGCCGGTCACGAGACGACCCACGAGGAGGTTCTGGCTGCCGGCCAGCAGATCGTGCCGCGCCTGACAAAGGTGATCTGCGGCGTCCTGGATCGCCTGGCAAAAGGCGCATTGCCCTGATCCGTGCCCGCGGCGAAGGGGCATCGGGGGAAGCCCCTCCACTGCAGCCGGCCGGGAATTGATATCTCGCCCTACAGGGAGTAGGCCATGGAACAGGTCTTGCGATTTATCGCAGACTACCAATGGTGGATATACGCCGTACTGGGCCTCGTCCTGCTGTTTTATCTACGACGAGCCGTCGTATCACGCCAGCAAGGCGTGCGATCGATATTCAAGCTGGAACAAGAGCAGATGCACCTGCGCTACAGTCGCAGTGTCATGGTTTCGGCCTTTGTCTTGTTGCTCATGGTCGGCGTCTTTATGCTCGGCAATCCTCTCAACCTGACGCCGGCGGAGAATACGCCCGAGCCGTCGCCATCAGTCACAAACGGGCCCTTGACGGCGCCCACCCTGACACCTACCTCGCCGCCTCCGACCATCACCGCCACGCCCACCGCCACCCGGGTGCCGCCCACCTCCGTGTCTCGGCCCACAGCGACGGTCTCGGCCGGGCCCACGGCGACGCAAGCCCCGCAAGTGCAGCCGCCTGCCTGCCCCGATCCCAACCGGCGTATCACGTCGCCGGGGATGAACCAGGTTGTGCAGGGCAGCGTGGCTGTGCGGGGCACGGCCAACCATCCGAACTTTGACTACTACAAGATCGAGGTCGGGCAGGGCACAAATCCCCAGCAGTGGACGGTCGTCGGCGATCTGCACCGGGCACCGGTGGCCGGCGGCGTGCTGGAGACCTTTAACGCGGGTGCCTACCCGCCCGGGGTGTATACCCTCCGCCTGGTCGTGGTGGACATCACCGGTAATTTCCCTGAACCGTGCCGGGTGACCATCACCGTGCAGCAATAGCCGAGGATCGGCCCTTGGCCCAAGTCGGTTCCAGCGCGGGGACGGAACAGAGCGGCATTGCCCGGGCAGCCGGCATCATTGCCCTGGGCAACGTCGCCAGCCGCGTCCTGGGCCTGGCCCGCGTGCAGATCATCGCCTACCTCTTTGGCGCGAGCGGCATGGTGAGCGCTTTTATGGTGGCCTCCACCGTGCCGACCATGATCTATGACCTGCTCATCGGCGGCATGTTGAGCGCGGCGCTGGTGCCGGTCTTTTCCCAGGTGGCCGAGCAGGAAGGCCGGCCGGCGCTCTGGGCGCTGTTCAGCCGCGTGGCCAGCCTGGTGGCGGCGCTCCTCGCCGCCCTGGTGCTGGTCATCGAGCTCCTGGCCCCGCAGCTCGCCTGGCTGCTGGGCGGCGGCTTCGAGCCCGAGCTCCAGGCCGCCCTGGCACGCATGCTCCGCATCATTGCCCCGGCCGTCTTTTTCTTTGGCTTGTCGGGGGTGGTGACGGGCCTGCTCTATGCCCTGCGGCGCTTTACCTACCCGGCCTTTGGCGCGGCGGTCTTTAACCTGGGTATCCTCATCGCCGCTCCGCTCCTGGCCGGCCGGCTGGATGCCTTCAGCCTGGCCATCGGTGTCCTCCTTGGCTCGGTGCTGCAGCTCGCCATCCAGCTTCCCGACTTGCGGGGCGCGCGCCTGCGCTTTCACCTGGACCTCCGCCATCCCGCCCTGCGGCGCATCCTGAGCCTGTACGTGCCCATCGCCCTGGGCGTCGTCGTCAGCAACCTCCAGATTGCCATCGATCGCCGCCTAGCCTCGTCCACGGGTGAGAACAGCATCGCCTGGATGGCCAACGCGACGACCCTGTTCCAGTTACCCCACGGCCTGGTGGCGGTGGCCATTTCGCTGGCGGTCTTGCCCACCCTGTCGCGCTTTAGCGCGCGCGGCGACGAGGAGAGCTTTCGCTCCACGCTGGGCCAGGGCCTGCGCCTGGTCCTGGCCCTCATCGTGCCTGCCACCGTCGGCCTCCTGGTGTTGGGCCAGCCCATCATCTCCCTGCTCTTCGAGCACGGCAAGTTCACGGCCCACGACACCTTCTGGACGTCGTGGGCGCTGCGCTACTACCTGGTGGGCCTGATCTTTGCCGGCATCGACTGGCCCCTCAACTATGCCTTTTACGCGCGGCAGGACACGCTGACGCCGGCGCTGGTGGGGGTGTTGAGCGTGGTCGTCTACCTGGCGGTGGCGCTGGCGCTGCTGGCGCCCCTGGGCATGCTGGGGCTGGTCCTGGCCGACTCGGCCAAGCATTTCAGCCACGCCCTCACCATGCTGTACCTCACCCGCCGGCGGGTGGGCGGCCTTGGCCACCTTGGCCTGGGAACGGCGGCCGGCAAGGCGCTGCTGGCGGCTGGCGCCATGGCCGCGGGCATTCTCCTCGCCCTCGCCGGGGTCAACCAACTCTGGCCGGGGGGAGGGCTGGGCAGCCGGCTCCTGGCGGTGGCTTTGCCCGGTGCCCTCGGCGGCCTGCTCTTCCTGGGCGCCGCCCGCCTGCTAAAGCTGCAGGAGCTGATGTACCTGGGCGGCCTGCTCAGGTCGAGGCTGCCAGGCCGCCGGTTTGACTAGAATGCCAGGCTGGGATATAATCGATATATATACAGGGAGGATTGCCTCACCTGCGGGGCCCGAGTGAGAGGTTATGCCAGATCGGCGAACGGTAGATGAGCTGACAATCAAAGAGCTGGAAGAGCTTCTTCTCGTCAAGCGCCGCGAGGCGCGGACCGAGCGCATGCGCCGCCTGCGCGAGGTCGGCCGCCTGCCCGCCGACGACCCCCTGCCTGCCGATGGCCCCCTGCCCCACGAAGACCTGGCCGGCACGGCTGCGGGGCTTGCCGGCGAGGCGCCGGCCGAAGCGCCGGCGGGGACGAGGCGCCCGATCGCCGACGTGGAACCCCTGACCAGGCGCAAGCGAGCCAGGGAGCGCAAGCCGCGCACCGCCCCCGGCCGTTGGAGCCGCGTGCGCGACCGGATGCTCCTGGTGCTGGAAGTGGCCGCCCTCCTGGGCCTGGTGGGCGTGCTTGTCACCTCGTTCCTGAACCTACAGGCCCTCAACGCCGAGTACGCCCAGGCCAGCCTGGCGCCCACCGTCACGCCCACGCCCCTGGCCGGCGGCATCCTGCCCGGCGAGCACGCGCCGCCGGAAGAGCCGGGCAGCGTGCCCGCCCACCTGCGCAGCCTGGTGCAGGGCGAGGCGCCGCACGCGGTGCCCATCCCCACCCCCGGGCCCGAAGCCCCGACCCGGATCGTCGTACCGGCCATCAACGTCGATGCGCTGATCGTGCCGGGTGACACGCCAGAGCAGCTCAAGCTGGGTGTGGGACATCACCTGGGCTCGGCCAACCCCGGCGAGCGGGGGAACATGATCCTCTCGGCCCACAACGACATCTATGGCGAGATCTTTCGCCGGCTGCCCGACCTGGAGCTGGGCGACGAGGTCATCATCTATGCCGCCGAGCAGCCCTACCGCTACATCGTCACGGCCAAACAGATCGTCGAGCCGACGGACGTGCACGTGTTGGCGCAGACGACCAGGCCGGTGGCGACCCTGATCTCTTGTTATCCTTATATGGTGGACACACACCGCATCGTGGTCATTGCCGAGCTGCGCTAGCGGCCGCGACACCGGTGTCGACAATCGGAGGAATGTGGAAGCATGGCAAAAAAGTCTCGACGAGCCTACAAGGCCCCCAACGCGCCGCAGCGGGTGCAGATTTCCCGCCCTGCCCGGCCCCTGGCGACGGCCACCGAGGCCAAAGACGTCAACTTCAAGGAAGAGTACCATTACGTCCTGGAGGATCTGCGGCGCATCGCCATCATCGCCGCGGCTCTCCTGGTGTTGCTCGTGGTCCTGGCCCTCGTCATCGGGTAGTCTGGCGCCCGCCCTTATCATTCCGATGCCCAGGAGCCAACCTTCTCCCCAGGAGCGAGAGTTCTATCGCCGCCTGCGCAAGACGGTCCGCATCTGGGCCGGCGGCGAAAAGAGCAAGGCCAACGAGTACCTGGATATCATCCTGGCCGGGCCTGACCTCTTTATGCTGTTGGTGCGCCTCTCGCGCGACGACCGGCTGCCGGTTGCCGACAAGGCGAGGCTGGCGGGCGCCGCCGCCTATTTTGTGAACCCCCTGGACCTCGTGCCCGAGCTGGTCCTGGGGCCGGCCGGCCTGGTCGACGACGTGGCCCTGGCCGGCCTCGTGCTCCACGATCTGTTGGAGCGGACCGACCCGTCCCTCGTCAGCCAGCACTGGGAGGGCAGCGTGGACCTGCTGGAGCTGATCCGGCGCATCCTGGCCGTGGCCGACGGCATGGTGGGCGGCCCGGCCTGGCGGCGGCTGATGGCCATGGCGCGGGACCTCGGCTCCCGGGGGGGCAGCGGTTAGTCGCCGTTCACCTTTTCCATGGGCGCCATGCTCGCCAGCAGGCGCTTGACCCCCGTGCCGGCAAAGGCGACGCTGACTTGCTCGTCACCGCCCACCACCTTGCTCTCGACGACGATCCCCAGGCCAAACGTCTCGTGGCGCACCTGGTCGCCGGTGTGAAACTGCTGCTCGGCGGCCGGCCGGCGGTCCGGCGTCTGTTCTGCCTCCATGTGGCGGGGGCGATCCAGGCGGCGCTCGGGCAGCTCCGGCCGGGTGGGCGAGAAGGCGGTTGACCCGCTGCGCCCGCCGGCGGCGCGCTCACTTTGCACCCTGGGCCTGGGCCCGACGCCCCACGGGCTGCGGCTCTCCGCCGGCCTCTCGGGCCGGCGCCTGCCTGCCCGGGGATGCCCCTCCACCAGCTCGGTGGGCAACTCCAGCAAGAATCGGGAAGGCTCGCTCACCTGGCTCTCGCCGTAGAGGGTGCGACGGAAGGTGCGCAGCAGGTAAAGGCGCTCCTTGGCCCGGGTGACGCCCACGTAGCACAGCCGCCTCTCCTCCTCCATCTGCTCGGGGTCGTCCATGGAGCGGCTGTGGGGAAAGAGCCCCTCTTCCACCCCGGTGATAAACACCACGCGAAACTCGAGGCCCTTGGCGGCGTGCAGCGTCAGGAGGGTGGGCGCGTCCACCTGCTCGTCCAGGTTGTCCACGTCCGACACCAGGGCCACCTCTTCCAGGAAGGAGGTCAGGGCCAGCTCGGGCGGGAGGTCGGCGTACTGGCGGGCGACGGTGCGCAGCTCCAGGATGTTCTCCCAACGCGCCTGTCCCTCTTCGGTGCCGTCCTGCACGTAGCGGGCATAGCCCGTCCGCTCCAGCAGCAGGTCCAGCACCTGGAGCAGGTCCAGCTCCCGGCGTGCCTGGCTCAGCTCTTCGATCATGGCCGTGAACTCGATCAGCAGCCGCCGGGCGCGGGTGCCAAAGGGGTCCTCTTCCGTCTCGCCCAGGAGCTGCAGGGTGGCATACACCGGCAGGCCCTTGGCCTGGGCCCAGCTCACCAGGGTGCCCACGGTTCGATCGCCGATGCCACGGGGCGGGACGTTGATGATGCGCGACAGCCCCACCCCGTCGTAGGGGTTGTGGATGAGGCGCAGGTAAGCCATGACGTCCTTGATCTCCTTGCGCTCGTAAAAGCGCGTGGCGCCCACCAGCTTGTAGGGCATGCCCCGCCGCACGAAGGCGTCTTCGATGGGGCGCGACTGGGCGTTGGTGCGGTACATGACGGCGCAGTCGCCCATTTGCGCCTCTCCCCGGGCCACCAGCCGCTGGATCTCGCTGACGATGACGTCGCCCTCCTCCTGCTCGTCGTAGGCCTCCAGGGCGCGGATCTGAGGGCCGCCGCTCTGGACGGTGTACAGGTGTTTCGGGTGGCGGTGCGGGTTGCGGGCGATGACGGCGTTGGCCACGTCCAGGATCGTCTGGGTGGAGCGATAGTTGCGCTCCAGGAGGATGACCCGCGCCTCGGGGTAATCTTCCCGGAAGCGGGTGATGTTCCGGTAGTCCGCCCCGCGGAAGCGATAGATCGACTGGTCCTCGTCGCCCACGACGAACAGGTTTGCCCGCTCGCCGGCCAGGAGCTTGACCAGCTCGTATTGCGCCATGTTGGTGTCCTGCCACTCGTCGACCAGGACAAAGGGATAGCGCCGCTGGTAGGTGGCCCGCACGTCGGGATCCTCGCGAAAGAGCTCCACGGCCCGCATCAGCAGGTCGTCGAAATCGAGGGCGCTGTTCTGGACCAGGAGCGCCTGGTAGCGCTCGTAGACGCGCCTGGCAATCTCATCGCGGTAGGTGAGGGCCGGCAGGTCGGCCGGCGTCAGGAGCTCGTTCTTGGCCTGGGAGATGCGGTGCAGCATGGCCGTGGGACGATAGAGCTTGTCGTCCAGATCGAGGTCGCGGATGGCCTGCCGGGCCAGGCTGAGCTGATCGCCACTGTCATAGATGACGTAATGGGGCGAGACTCCCGCCGCTTCGGCCTCGCGGCGCAGGATGCGGGCGCAGATGGCGTGAAAGGTGCCGATGGTCAGCCTGCGCGATTGCTCGCCCAGCAAGAGTTGGAGGCGCTCCTTCATCTCTCGCGCGGCCTTGTTGGTAAAGGTGACCGCCATGATCTGCCAGGGCGGCACCTGGTACTCGCGCACCAGGTAGGCTACGCGGTGGGTCAGTACGCGTGTCTTGCCGCTCCCCGGGCCGGCCAGCACCAGCACGGGCCCTTCGACGGCCTCCACCGCCTCGCGCTGGGCGGGGTTCAAATCCTGTAGTATCTCTGCTTCGTTCGACATAAGTATTGGCTCCCTGGAATCGTCGCCGCCGGGCAACCCTGTTATTCTATCATCTTTTGCCCTCGATTGCCAATGGTCGTCACATCGCGGGCAGAACATTGACGCCCCTATCCAGTTGAGTTATAATAATCTTTGGGTGAAGGATGGTCACAAGCAGGACGGCGGACAATGAAAGCCGGGCGCCAAGGGTGGTCGCCGTTGGAGGAGGAACCGGGCTTTCGACCCTGTTGCGTGGAATCAAGGCACACACGCCCCACATCACCGCCATCGTCACTGTGGCGGATGATGGCGGGTCCTCGGGACGGCTGCGCCGCGAGTTGGGAGTTCTCCCGCCCGGCGATTTCCGCAACTGCATCGCCGCCCTGGCCGACGACGAAGCGCTGATGACGCAGCTCTTCCAGTATCGCTTTGGCCAGGGGACGGGCCTCGACGGGCATAGCTTTGGCAACCTCTTTATCACGGCGCTGGCCGCGGTCACCGGCAGTTTTGAGCGGGCGGTGGCGGAAGCGTGCCGGGTGTTGGCCATCCGGGGGCGTATCCTGCCCTCGACCCTGGACAACGTGACCCTGGTGGCCGACCTGCGGCGGGCGGCACCATCCGGGCTGCTGCGGGTGCAGGGCGAGTCATCCATCCCAAAGGCGGGACAACCGATAGACCGCGTGTTCTTGCGTCCCGAGAACGCCCGCGCCTATCCCGAGGCGGTGCGGGCCATTTTGAACGCCGATCTGGTCGTCGCCGGTCCGGGAAGCCTGTTCACGAGCATTCTGCCCAACCTGCTTGTGGAGGGCATTCGCCAGGCCGTGGCTGCGTCGAGGGCGCTCAAGCTGTACGTCTGCAACGTGGCAACCCAGCCGGGCGAAACGGATGGATTCGACGTGGGAGAGCACGTCTCGGTCCTGCAGCGGCACCTGGGGCGAGACATCTTTACCCACGTCCTGGCCGACGATGGCTCCGCCTGCCACGGGCAGGTCCCGACCCTGGAGCTGGTGGCGCCCACCTATCCGGCCGACGCCGGCTACCGGGTTGTGGAGGCCGACCTGTGCGATCGGGCTGTGCCCTGGCGGCACGACGCTGCCAGGCTGGCCGATGAAATTATGCGCTTCTATGACAGTCAGCGAACCCAAGTGCCTGTAAGGAGGTGAAAGAATGAGAACTGCCGCCGATGTGATGACGAAACATGTTGTGGACATTGACGCGAATGCCACCGTCGCGCAGGCTGTTGAGAAGATGAAGCAGTGGAATGTCTCCAGCCTGCTCGTCGCTCGCAAGGATGCCACCGACACGTGGGGTTTTATGAGCCAGACCGACATTGTCGAGAAGGTCGTGGCTCAAGGCACCAATCCCGAGGCGGTCCATGTCTACGAGATCATGACCAAGCCGGTCATCACGGTGCCGCCCAACTGCAGCCTGCAGGACTGCGCCGCGCTCATGGCCCGTGCCGACATCCGCCGCGTCCTGGTTTTCGATGGCCAGGATATAGTGGGGATTGTCAGTAGCACCGACATCTTTAATGCAACCTGATTCTGCCACAATTCGAGCGAGAAACCGAAAGGGGGTACGACATGAAAATTCGAGTAGGTATCAATGGATTTGGGCGCATCGGCCGCCAGGTGTACCGGGCCATCTGGGAGCACTATGCAGATGACCTCGACGTCATCGCCGTCAACGACCTGACCGATAACCGGACGCTGGCCAACCTGCTCAAGTATGACTCCAACTACGGCCGTTTTCCGGCCGATGTAGAGATTCGTGAAGGCAGTTTTCGGGTCGATGGCAAGGAAGTCAAGACCTTCGCGCAGTACGATCCCAGCCAGATCCCCTGGCGGGACCTGGGTGTGAGCATCGTCGTCGAATCGACGGGCGTGTTCAACGACGGCGAGCAGGCGGCGCTGCATCGCCAGGCCGGCGCGCAAAAGGTGATCATTACCGCGCCCGCCAAGCCGGCCACGAGCGTCGACTGGACGGTGGTCCTGGGCGTCAACGAGAAGGACTATCAGCGCGACAAGCACCACGTCATCTCGAACGCGTCGTGCACCACGAACTGCCTGGCTCCCCTGGCCAAGGTGCTGCACCAGAGCTTTGGCATCAACCGCGGGCACATGACCACCATTCACTCCTACACCAACGACCAGCGCATCCTGGACCTGCCCCACAAGGACCTGCGGCGGGCCCGGGCGGCGGCGTTGAACATCATCCCGACTACCACGGGCGCGGCCAAGGCCGTGGCCCTGGTCATCCCCGATCTGAAGGGCAAGTTCGACGGCTATGCCTTGCGCGTGCCCACGCCCACGGTGTCCATCGTCGACTTTGTCGCCGAGCTGGGGCAGGAGGTGACGGCCGAGCAGGTGAACGATGCCATGCGCGCTGCCGCCGAGGGCGAGCTGAAGGGGATCCTGGCCTACAGTGAGGATCCGCTGGTCTCCATGGATCTCAAGGGCGATTCCCACTCTTCCATCGTGGACGGGCCCCTGACCAACGTCGTGCAGGGCAACCTGGTCAAGGTCGTGGCCTGGTACGACAACGAGTGGGGCTATTCCTGCCGGGTTGCGGACCTCTGCAACTTTTTGGCGAGCCGGGGCAAGGTGTCCCTGGACGAGGCGTAGAAACCTGCCGGAGAGGGCCTGTTCGCAGTGGGCACGCCCACGGGGTACCCACTGTGAACTGGCCCTCCCGTACGCCGGCAATGGGGCCGGCTATCGGGCTGGAACCGCAACCAAACATCAGGGAGGGATGAAATGGCGATCAGGGTGGCCATCAACGGCTTCGGGCGCATCGGACGGCAGGTGTTCAAGATCATTCACCAACACTATGCCGACGATCTGCGGATCACCCACATTGGCGTGAGCAATCCGCACGCCACCGAAGCTCGGGCGCTCCTGCTCAAGTACGATTCCAATTACGGGACCTTTGATGCGGAGGTGGAGGCGCGACTGGAGGGCGGCAAGAACGTCATTGTCGTGGACGGTCGGGAGACGCAGGTGATCGGACGAAACCCCTATGGGCCGGTGCCCGAGTGGGCGCGCCTGGGGGCGGACCTGGTTATCGAAGCTTCTGGCCACTTCCGGGGGCGCAGCCATCTGCACCTGACGGGCGGCGCGCGGCGGGTCATTGTCACCGCGCCCGACTCGAGGGCGGATCTGACGGTCGTCGTGGGCATCAACCACACCAAGTACGACCCGGCCAGGCACAAGGTCCTGTCCAATGCGTCGTGCACCACCAACTGCCTGGCGCCCGTCGCCAAGGTGCTGCACGAGAACTTTTGCATCAAGCAGGGGCTGATGACCACCATCCACGCCTACACCGGCAGCCAACCGGTCCTGGACCACGTCGGCAGCGACCCGCGCCGGTCTCGCTCGGCGGCGACCAACATTGTGCCGACCAGCACCGGCGCCGCCAAGACCGTGGCCGAGGTCATCCCGGACCTGAAGGGCAAGCTGAACGGGTGCGCCTACCGGGTTCCCATCCCCACCGTGTCGCTGGCCGAGCTGACGGCGCAGGTCGAGCGCCCCGCCGATCCGGCGACCATCAATGCCGCCTTTGAGGCGGCCGCGGGCGCGCCGCCGCTGAAGAACATCCTGGGATATTCGGCGCTGCCCCTGGTGTCGACCGACTTTCAGGGCACCACGTATTCGGCCGTCCTCGACGGGCTGTCGACCATGCGCCTCGGCGAAATGGTCAAGATCGCCGCCTGGTACGACAACGAGTGGGGATACGCTTGCCGCGTGGCCGAGCTGGCCGAATATATTGTCCAACAGGGCTTCTAGGCTTCGGCCAAGGAGGAATTGATGATCAAGAAAACTGTCCGCGACGCGGACGTGGAGGGCAAACGGGTGCTGGTGCGCGTGGACTTTAACGTGCCCCTCGAGGATGGCCGGGTGACGGACGACACCCGCATCCGCGCCGCCTTGCCTACCATCCGCTATCTCCTCGACCGCGACGCTGTGGTCATCCTGGCCTCTCACCTGGGCCGGCCAAAGGGCAAGGTGGACGAACAATACCGCATGGCGCCGATTGCAGACCGCCTGTCAGAGCTGCTGGATCGCCCCGTCGTCAAGCTGAACGACTGCGTGGGGCCGGAGGTCCAGGAGGCCGTGCGCCAGGCCAAACCGGGCGACGTCCTCATGTTGGAGAACACGCGCTTTCACGCCGAGGAGACGGACAACGAGGCCTCCTTTGCCCGCGAGCTGGCGTCGCTCGCCGAGCTGTACGTGAACGACGCCTTTGGCTCGGCGCACCGCGCCCACGCCTCCACGGAGGGAGTGGCCCACCATTTGCCTGCCGTGGCCGGCTTTCTTATGGAGAAAGAGCTAGAGTTCCTGGGCCGCGCCCTGAGCTCGCCGGAACGCCCCTTTATCGCCATCCTGGGCGGCGCCAAGATCTCGGACAAGATCGGCGTCATCGAGAACCTCCTGGACAAGGTCGACGCCATTCTCATCGGCGGCGGAATGGCCAACACCTTCCTGAGGGCCGATGGCTACGACGTGGCCGAGTCGCTGGTGGAAGAGGAGAGCGTGGACACGGCCCGCGAGCTGATCCGGCGCGGCGGCGACAGGATCGTGCTGCCCGTGGACGTGGTGGTGGCCGATCGGTTCGATGCCGATGCCTTCTCGCAGGTGGTCACCGTGGGCAGCGTGCCCCCTGGCTGGCGTATCCTCGACGTTGGCACCCGCACCCTGGAGCTGTTCAAGGAAGAGCTGGAGGGCGCTAAAACGGTCGTCTGGAACGGCCCCATGGGTGTCTTCGAGTTTCCGAAATTCGCTTACGGCACCGAGGCCGTGGCGCGCATGCTGGCCGCGTTGCCGGACGCGACGACCATCATCGGCGGCGGCGACTCGGCGGCGGCCGTGGAGCGCAGCGGGCTGGCCGGCGAAATGACCCACATCTCCACGGGGGGCGGCGCCAGCCTGGAGTTCCTGGAAGGCAAGACGCTGCCCGGCGTGGCCGCTCTGCAGGACCGTTAGCAACAGAAACGGCCCGCCTGCACCTGGCAGGCGGGCCGTAGAATTCTCTTCCAGGCGTTGCTAGCCTGTTTCCTTCAGCTCTTCTTGCTCGCCCGAAACGGGGCGTCCCGACTGGGTCAGCAACAACGGGCGCACCTTGCGGCGGATCGTGTCGCCGTTGATGACGCACTTGACCACGTCCGTGCGGGACGGGATCTCGTACATGACGTCCAGCAACGTCTCTTCCAGGATGGTGCGCAATCCCCTGGCGCCGGTCTTGCGGCCCAGGGCCTCCTCGGCGGCGGCCTCCAGGGCATCCTCGGTCAACACCAGCTCCACGTTGTCCAGCTCAAAGAGCTTCTTGAACTGGCGCACCAGGGCATTCTTGGGCTCGGTCAGGATGGCGACCATGGCCTTCAGGTCCAACGGCTCGACGCTGGTGAGGACCGGAAGCCGGCCCACCAGCTCGGGGATGAGGCCAAAGGCCATGAGGTCGTCGGGTGTAATCTGGCGCAAGAGCTCGGCGGAGGTCATCTCCCGGCGGCGCTGGCCCTCGCGGCCGGTGGCGAAACCCACCTGCCCCTTGGCGCCCACGCGCTCGCCCACGATCTTGTCCAGTCCCTCGAAGGTGCCGCCGCAGATGAACAGGATATTCGTGGTGTTGATCTGGATGAACTCCTGTTGCGGGTGCTTGCGCCCGCCGTGGGGCGGTACGTTGATCTCGGCGCCCTCCACGATCTTGAGCAGCGCCTGCTGGACGCCCTCGCCCGAGACGTCCCGGGTGATGCTGGGGTTGTCGCCCGACTTGCGCCCGGCCTTGTCGATCTCGTCGATGTAAATAATGCCCTTTTCGGCACGTTCCACGTCAAAATCGGCGGCCTGCAGCAGGCCGAGGAGGATGGTCTCCACGTCCTCGCCCACGTAGCCGGCCTCGGTGAGGGCCGTGGCGTCGGCGATGGAAAAGGGTACGTCCAGGATGCGGGCCAGGGTCTGGGCCAGCAGCGTTTTGCCGCAGCCGGTGGGCCCGACGAGGAGGATGTTGCTCTTTTGCAGCTCTACCTCGTCCAGCGACTTGCCGGCGCGGATGCGCTTGTAGTGGTTATAGACGGCCACGGCCAGGACCTTCTTGGCGCGTTCCTGGCCCACCACGTATTCGTCCAGGCGCTGATAGATCTCCTGGGGAGAGGGCAAGTGCTCAAAGCCCACCGTCGCCCGGTCTCGTTCTTCTTTTTGCCTCTCTTCTTCCAGGATCTCCACGCAGAGGGCGACGCACTCGTCGCAGATGAACACGCCGTCCGGTCCGGAGATCAGACGGTCTACTTCTTCGTGGCCTCTCTGGCAAAAAGAGCACTGCTGCATAGCCGGTACCTGCCTTCGCCCCATTTATTTTCTCCTACGATTCCTTGGCGCCGTTCTTTTCCTTCTTCTTGCTTTCCTTCTGCTCTTCTTCTTCGTGAAGCACTTCGTCGATGAGCCCGTACTCGACCGCCCGGGTGGCGTCCATGAAATAGTCCCTGTCAAAGTCCTCGGCGATCTTTTCCACCGTCTGGCCGGTGTGCCGGGCCAGGATGCCGTGGAGCAGATCCTGCATGCGCTTCAACTCCCTGTACTGAATCTCGACGTCGGGCGCGTAACCGCGGGCGCCGCCTCCGGCGGGATGCATGTGGATCGTGGCGTGGGGCAGGGCAAAACGACGGCCCTTGCGGCCGGCAGCCAGCAGGACGGTGCCCAGGCTGGCGGTCCAGCCCACGGCAATGGTCGATATGGGTGCCCGGAGCATCTGCATGGTGTCATAGATGGCCAAACCGGGATAGATCTCGCCTCCGGGCGAGTTAATGTACATCTGGATCTCGCGTTCTGGATTCTCGCGGTCGAGGAACAGTAGCTGGGCGACGACAAGGTTTGAGACCTGGTCGTTGATGGGTGTGCCCAGGAACACGATCCGCTCCTTCAACAGGAGAGAATAGATGTCGTAGGCTCGCTCGCCCCGTCCTGTCGTCTCGATCACCATCGGGATCAAGCTGTTGTGCATAGGGTAGCCTCCTGAATTATGTTTCAAGGGACCAGTATAAGACGAAATCCTCGCCCGGTCTGTAAGATGGCTCCCCACCCTATTCGGCGGCCTCTTCGGTGGCGGCAGATGCTTCCTCGCCGGCCTGGGCTTCCATCCCCACAGCCGGGGTCTCGGCCTCAGGCTCCGAAGCCGGCGCTGCGGCCTCGGCCTCGGGCTCCGAAGCCGGTGCGGCGGCCTCGGCCTCGGGCTCTGAAGCTGGTGCGGCGGCCGGCGCCTCTTCCAGCTCCGGCGCCTCGCCCCTGGCGATCTGCAAGGCGCGCTCCTGGGCCTGGGTGATGGCCAGGTCGGCGGTCACCGACTCCCGGCCCCCGGGCGTGTCCAGCAGCTCGCGCATCTCACCGGCTTGCGGGCCCATGCGCTCGCTCATGCGCTCGATTTCGGCCTCGACGTCCTCGGGCGAAGGCTCCAGTCCCTCGCGCCGGGCGATCTCTTCCAGGACCAGGCGCTTTTTCAGGCGATCTTCGACCGTCGGCCGCAGCTCCTGGCGGTACATCTCGCGCGTCTTGCCTATCATTCGCAAGAAGGTCTCGAAGGGCAGGCCCGACGACGCCAGGTTGCGCTCCATCTGCATCATGGCCGAATCGGCCTCGCGGTCGATGGCCTGGGGCGGGTACTCGATCCTGTTTGCCGCCTCGACCATGGCATCCAGCACCTTGTCCAGGTACTCGGACTCGGCCGACTGGCGTGCCTCTTCCTCCAGCCGCTCGCGGACCGATGCCTTCAGGGCGTCCAGCGTCTCGTAGTCGCCGACCATCATGGCCAGTTCGTCGTCCATGGCGGGCATGTCGCGCTCGCGCACCGTGTTGAGGTCGACGTGGACCTGCGCCTGTCGCGGCTCTGCCCCTTCTTCGTCGCTTTCCGTCGGGAGAGAGAGAGCAAAGTCGGCCGAGTCGCCGGCCTTGAGGCCCACGACCTGCTCGGCAAAGCCGGGCAGGGGCTGGTTGGAATCGGCCTCCAGGAGGAGCTCCATGGTTTCCTCTTCCATGATCGTCTCGTCACCCACGCGGGCCTTCACGTCGACGACCACCTGGTCGCCCATCTGGGCTGCCCTTTCGACGGGAACCCACTGGGCGTGCTCTTCGCGCATCCCCTCCAGGTACTCTTCGACGGCGGTCTCTGTCACCTCTTCCACCTCGAAGGGCAGGCGCACCGAGCGGTAATCCCCCAGGTCGACCTCGGGCCCGATGGGAACCAGGACCGTCATCACAAACGGATCCCACTCCACATCCTCCAATTGGCCAACCTCGTACGGTGTATACTCGACCTCGGCAATGGCCGCTTCGTACAGGTCGTTGCCAAAGTCCTCGAGGGCTTGCTGCTGCACGGCCTCTCGACCGAGAACGCGGATCACCGCGTGATGTGGCGCTTTGCCCCGCCGGTAGCCGGGGATATTGAACTCGCGCGAGAGCTTGCGGGTAGTCTGGCGCAGTTTGTCCTCGACCTCGGCTGCATCCAGCTCGACCAGGACCTTGACCTGGCTGTTGTCCAGTCGCTCGCTTGTGACTTTCATGGATGTTCTCTCTCCTGTCTGGTCGCTTTGCGGCAAATGCCTTTGAACACCAAAACACCCCAGCGCCCGGCCGGGGTGTCGATAAACGACGCCGCTCAACTATTATCGCACACCACGGCCAGGAGGTCAAGTTTCCATTCGCGAATCGTGACGCTTGTAGCGCACCAGGTGGGCGGGATAGGAGGCCACCTGCCGGAACCCGGCGCGGAGGGCGGTGGCCACCGAGGGCCTGTTGTCCTGGTAGGAGTGCCAGCCGAGGTGCGTGATGCCCCGCGCCCGTGCCTCGGCGGCAAGGGCCAGGACCATGTGCGTGGCGAGCCCCCGGCACCGGTGCTCGGGCGCCGTCTCGATGCCAACCTCACAGCGCTCTCCCTCGTTGTACTCGGACAGGCACCAGCCGGCGAGCCTGCCCCCGGCCTCCAAGCAGACGCCGAATCGGTGAGCGACAAAGAACTCCACGGAGGGGCACTCGGAGACCATCTCGCGGCGCAGCTCGTCCAGGCGACCCAGGCCCTCCTCGGCCAGCAGGGCGCCGTCCACGGGCCGCTGGCGGAAGCCGGGCGGCAGAGGCGCGGGCGGCCCGGCGTGGAGCGCCTCCAGCTCCAGGTAGAGGCGCTGCGAGGGGACGTGGTCGCCGGCGGACAGGAGCTCCGGGACGGCCGGCTGCCACTCCGTGCCGGCATAGACCACAAAAGCTCCCCATCCCTCCATCTCTGGCCGGGGAGGGCAGGCCCGCCGGAGGAAGAACGAACGCAGGGAGCGACGCCAGGCGTCGCCGGCGGGCGAGCCGGCCAGGTGAAAGCGGCCACCGGCCTGGACGAGGGCGCTGCGAGGCGCCTCCGCATCGTCGACGTAGACACTGCCCGGCATGGTCCCGGCCAGCACCGAGGCTACGGCCAGGTGGCATTCCAGCCCGGCCCACAGGGGCAGGGCCGCGACGCTCTTGAACGCGGCCGGCTCCAGGCGGATCATGTCCTGGCCAGCGCTATCGCTGTTGCTCACGTGGCCCTCCCTGTCCTCGCTGCGGCTTTTACGTGCGGGAGTATAGCACAGCGCTCGTGGCCGGTCAAAAACGACGGCCATTCCAGGCCCCTGCCCCCGCGTTTGACTTTTGCGGGGGGCTGGCGTACAATACCGGTGCACGCACCGCGCACCACTCGAGGAGGAGAAACCATGGGCATGAAACTGGACTACAAGCGGACCTTCCTGTTGGGCTTTGGCTTTCTGGGCGTCAGCGTCTTGTGGCTCTTGTACAACACCTACGTCCCCATCTTCTTGCAGGCCGGCAATCCCGAGTTCGAGGTCAGCGGCGCCACGACCATCGGCTTTGGCCTGAGCGCGGTGGTGGCCGGGTTGATCATGACCCTGGACAACATTGCCGCCTTTTTCATCCAGCCGTTCATCGGCATCGTCAGCGACCGGACGCGCACGCGCATCGGGCGGCGCAAGCCCTACATCCTCGTGGGCGCGCCCATCGCCGCCGTCGCCTTTGTCCTCATCCCTGTCGCCGTCAATCAGATCCCGCCCGAGCTGTCGGGCCAGACGAGCCAACTGGGTGGGCCCCTGACCTTTTTCATGATCGCCGTCGGCGTCATGCTGCTGGCCATGGCCATCTTTCGGACGCCCATCATCGCCCTCATGCCCGACATCACGCCCTCACCACTGCGTTCCAAGGCCAACGGCGTGATCAACATGATGGGTGGCATCGGCGGGCTGCTGGCCACCTTTGGCGGAGCGCTGCTGTACCGCATAGACAAGCTGCTGGCCTTTGGCGTGGGCTCGTTGATCCTTCTCCTCGCCGTGGCCGTGGTCCTGGTCTATATCAAGGAGCGGCTGCCCGAGGCGTCCGCCGCCGTCGAGAAAAAGGAGCAATGGTGGGATACGCTCCGCCAGGCGGGAGCAATCCCCCGCGAAGCGCGCAAGAGCCTCATCCTCATCCTCCTCGCCATCTTTGCCTGGTTCGTGGGATACAATGCCATTGAGACGTTTTTCTCGTCTTATGCAACCTTTCGCCTGGGGGTCTCGGAGAGCACGGCGGGCATCCTGCTGGGCTTTTTCACCCTGACGTTCATCGCCTTTTCCATCCCGGGCGGCATGCTGGCCGAGCGCTGGGGCCGGCGGCGGACGATCCTGACCGGGCTGGTCGCCCTGGCGGTGCTGCTCCTCCTGGCGTCGTTCCTGCCCTACGTGGCGGCCATCGCCACGCTGCTGTTCCTGGGCGGCATCGCCTGGTCGCTCATCAACATCAACTCCCTGCCCATGATCGTGGACCTGGCGCCCGGCGACCACATGCTGGGCACGTACACGGGCCTGTACTATATCTCGGGCACGCTGGCGGCCATCGTCGGGCCCATCCTCAACGGCTGGATCATCGAGCTGACGGACAAGAACTATAACAGCATCTTTGTCGTCGCGCCGGTGTTCCTGGTGCTGGCCATGATCTGCATGTGGTTCGTGACGCGGGGCGAGGCGCACCAGGACCGAGATCTCCGCGGCTAACGGAAATCGCGGCGGGTGCCGGGTTTGACCATAAGCAGTCCGGCGGCGGTGCGCCTTTTGACAAGCCGCGCGCCCTGTGCTATACTTTTCACAGTTCATTAAAACTCGATTGTAGCATCTCCGAGTTCTGCTCCCTAAGGGCGGTCGGTGTTACTGACCGCTTACGGGGTGGAGCCGGTAGGGTATGGCTGGAAACGGCTGTGCCTCCCATTTTTGGAAAGGAGATGCGCCCGTGAGGGACAGGGAGTAGTTGCGCGAATTTCGCACACCCTGTCCCGGCAGCAGGATTGCCAGATGCGGCGTCTCTTTTTTCAGAGGCGCCGATTTTTTATTGGTGTTCTTATGGCTCCACGAGGGGGAGGGGAGCGTGGCTCAGAGGAGAACCTATTTTTCGACACGTGACCTGTTGATGATGGCCGCCCTGGCAGCCCTGGGCGGCGTGGTGAGCACCTACGTCAATGCCGTGGGCGACTTTTTTCAGTCGATCCTCGGCTTTGCCGGCACCAGCCAGTGGGCCGCCGGCTTGCACGTCCTGTGGCTTACGCTGGCTGTCGGCCTCACCGGCAAACAGGGAGCCGGCACCATCACCGGATTGCTGAAAGGTGGGGTCGAGCTGCTGACGGGCAACACCCACGGCCTGTTGGTGGTCCTCGTGGACCTGGTCGCCGGGTTGCTCGTGGACCTCGGGTTTCTTCCCTTCAGGAACAAGGACTCCCTGGGGGCATATGGGCTCGCCGGCTTTATCGCGGCGGCCTCGAACGTCTTTGTCTTCCAGCTCTTTGCCTCGCTGCCCGCCGACGTCCTGGCCTACGGCGCGCTCCTCATCGTGGGCGCGATAGCCGGCCTGTCGGGCCTGCTCTTTGGCGGGCTCGTGAGCCGGGGGCTGGTCAATGCCCTGCGCCGGGCCGGGGTGGTCAAGGATCGGGCCCCGGCTCCGGTGGGCCGGCGGATCTATCCTCTCTTTCTCGGCATCGGTGCCCTGCTGGCCGTGTTCCTGTTCGTCTTCTTGCGGGGCGCGCTTCGCGGCCCGGCCACGGTCCACATCGGCGGCGCGGTCGAGGCGCCCTTCGATTATCCCCTGGAGCACGACGACGTCGAGAGCGTGACGCGCGAAGGTACGTTGCAGGGTGTCACGGCCCGCTATAACGGCCTGCCCGTGGGCGAGTTGGTGGCTCGCGCGCGCCCACAGGCGGGGGCCTCGCTCCTCCTCATCCGCGCCTCCGATGGCTATGCCTTTTTCCTGGGCATGGACGAGGTGGAGGCCAACGCCGGGCTGCTCCTGGCGCCCGTGAGCGAGGGAGACCAGGCCTCCTACAACCTGGTCGGCGCCGAGAACAGCAAGGCCTGGGTGCGCGGCGTGAGCGAGCTGGTGGTCATCGGCTCGTCCACCCTGGAGGTGGGGGGCGCCCTGAACCAGCCCGCGCTCTACGATCCCGACGATTGGCAGTTCGACATGGACGCTGCCCGCCTCGACGTCGGCGAGGGGCCGGCCAAGCTGCAGGGCGTGGCCCTGGGCAAGGTCCTGGCGGCCATGCAGCCCCGGCCCGAGGCCAGTTCCGTGGTGTTGCACCCGGCCGGCGGGGGCGAGCCGGTCTCGCTGCCCCTGGAGAGGGTGCTGGCCGACGACGGCCTGCGCATCTTTACCGTCATCGGCCAGGCGGACGTGACGTTTGCCCTGGCGCGGCTGGAGGGCGAGGTCCTGGTGCCCCACCTGGCGCGCATCGAGGTCCAGTAGGGTGACGCGTGGTGGGTGCCGGCCACCAGTCAGAGCTGGAAGGCAGGGGGGACCTTGATCTCGGTCGAGGGGCTTAGCTACCGGTTTCGCGGCAGCGTCGAGCATGCCCTGCGAGCGGTGGACCTGGCCGTCGAGCCGGGCGAGTTCCTGGTCATCACCGGGCCGTCCGGCTGCGGCAAGTCCACTCTTGCCCTGGCCCTGGGCGGCCACCTGTGGCGCCAGCACGACGGCGAGGGGCACGGTTCTGTCACCGTGGCGGGCATGGACGCCCGCACCGCGCCCCTCTACGACGTGGCCGAGGCGGTGGGCCTGGTGCAGCAGAACCCCGAGGCCGGATTCTGTACCCTCACCGTGCGCGACGAGGTGGCCTTTGGGCTGGAGAACCGCTGCCTGCCCCGCGACGAGATCGCCCAGCGGCTGGCCTGGGCCCTGGATGTCGTGGGCGCGTCGCACCTGGAGGATCGCGCCCTGGCCACGCTCTCGGGCGGCGAGAAGCAGAAGGTGGCCGTCGCTGCCATCCTGGCCGGCAGGCCACAGGTGCTCATCCTCGACGAGCCAACCTCCAACCTCGATCCCCCGGCCACGGCGGACCTGTTCCGGGTCATTGCCCGCATTCGCGCCCGGGCCGGTATGACGGTCCTCGTCATCGAGCACAAGGTGGACTACCTGCTGCCCTTCCAGCCGCGCCTGGTGGCCATGGATCGGGGGAGCATTGTCTACGACGGCCCCATTGGACCGGAGCTGCTCCCGCCCGCCCTGGAGACCTGTCCGCCGCCGCCCGTCCAGGCCGCGGGCGAGCCGCTCCTCCGCGTCCGGGGCCTCTCGGCCGGCCACGGCGGCCGGCCGGTGCTGCGCGACGTCTCGCTGGACGTGTACCCGGGCGAGTTCCTGGCCATCATGGGCGACAACGGCTCGGGCAAGACGACCTTTTTGCAGAGCGTCCTGGGCCTGATCAAGCCCTTGCAGGGCCACGTCGAGGTGATGGGGCACGACACGCGCCAGGCGCCGGTGTCCACGCTGGCCCGGGACGTGGGGCTCATCTTCCAGTACCCCGACCACCAGATCTTTTGCGACACGGTCTGGCAGGAGGCTACGTTCGCGGCGGCCAACCTGGGCTTGCTGGACGGCCGGGTGGAAGGGCGCGTGGCCGGGCTGCTTGCCCGCTGCGGGCTGGAAGATCGCCACCACGAGCACCCCTACCGCCTGAGCTATGGCCAGAAGCGGCGGCTGAACCTGGTGTCGGTGCTGTCGTCGCAGCCCCGCCTCCTGCTGCTGGACGAAATGCTCATCGGCCAGGACCCGGCCAACGCGGCGTTTCTGTTGGGCCTGGTGGCGGAGCACGCCCGGCAGGGTGGGGCCGTGCTCCTGGTGAGCCACGCGCCCGAGGTGGCCCGCTGCCATGTCAGCCGCCTGCTCTTTTTCGAAGAGGGCCGCCTCGTCCAGGACGCCCCGCCCGCCGAGGCCTTTGCCTGGCTGGCAGGATGTGGCCGGCAGGCATACCTGCCCGCGGAGCGGTCCGCGCCGGTGAGCGCAGCGAATGTGGCCGCCGCGCTGCCTGCGGCCCGGTGCGTGGGGGGAGGGCCGGCGTGAGAGGGCGCATCGCCTACCAGCCCGGCAGCTCGGTGTTTCACCGCCTGCACCCCCTGGTCAAGCTCCTGTGGCTCCTGGTGGGCACGGTCGCGGTCTTTGGCGTGGGCAGTCCCTGGCCGGTGCTGGCGGCGGTCTGCCTGCTGCTGGCGGCCTTTCCCCTGGCGCGCCTGCGCCTGGCGGGGCTGCGGGGCACGCGGCTCCTGGCCAGCACGGCCCTGTTGCTGGGGTTCTTGCAGGTGCTGTTCGTGCGCGAGGGTGGGGTGCTGCTCCAGGTGGGCCCGCTGACGGTCTGGCGCGGCGGGGCCGAAGCCGGGGCATACGTGGCCGGCCGGTTCATCAGCGTGGTGCTGTTGAGCTACCTCTTTGTCCTGACCACTGAGCCCAACGACCTGGCCTATGCCCTGATGCGGGCCGGGCTGCCCTATCGCTACGGCTTTGCCCTCATCACGGCCCTGCGCCTGGTGCCCGTCTTTGAGCAGGAGGGCCAGATCGTGTACAACGCCCAACTGGCGCGGGGCGTGCAGTACGACGTCCGCAGCCCGCGGCGCTTTGTCGTGCTGGCCCGGCAGTTCTTCCTGCCGCTCCTCGTCTCGGCCCTGGGCAAGGTGGACTCGCTGGCCGTCTCCATGGAGGGTCGCTGCTTTGGCCAGCATCCCACGCGCACTTTCCTGCGCGAGGTGCGTGCCGGATGGGTTGACGCGCTGGCGTTGGGGGTCTTGATGGCGCTGGTGGTCGGGCTGCTGGTGGCCAGGTGGGCATGAGCGCGGGGGCGCGTTGAACATTCATCGAGGAGAAGGAGAACGAGAATGAGATGGTGGAGTGTGTTGTTGCTGGTCCTGGCCATCGTGCTGGTGGGAGGGGCGGCGCTGATGGTCGTGCTGGATGCGCCCGTGGCGGCCCCGGCCTCGGCGGCGCTGCGCTTTCCGTGGACGATGCTTTCGGCCGAGGCCAGCACCATGAACGAGTGCGTCGAGTGCCACGAGCCGGATGTGTTCCATACCTGCGAAACCTGCCACGACGAGCACGGCTCGGCCGCGCTGCTGAACGTGCCGTTCGACGACCTGATCATGCTCTCGGGTGACTTCCCGGAGCCGGGCTACGTCGCCGTCAACGAGATCTTGCCCTACCGCGATCAGCCGGGCACGTACGTGGGGCTCCTGGAATTCCTGGCGGAGCGCGGGGTGGGCGACTTTCAGACGGTGACGCTGACCTCGCGGGACGAGGGCTTTGTCACGCTGTACCGCGACAACCTGACGGCCGGGGCGATGTTGCTGCCCCACACCGACGGGGTGCGCTTTGCTGCCGAGGACCTGCACGTCTCCACGTGGTTGAAAGGGGTGTGGCGCATGATCCTCGTCGGCAGCGAGACGCCGCTGACCATCGACGGCCAGGCGACGTCCATCGGCCGCCTGCTGCTGGGGCCCACCCGTTCGGTCACGGTGGAAGAGACCGAGGTGATGCTCAAGAGCGAGACTGACGGGCAGATTCGCCGCGGCCGGACGGCAGGGCGAATCGAGGGAGCGCCCGTCGAGGAGCTGGCCGGGGGCGCTGACTTCCAGGCGCTGGTGGTGCGCGATGCCAGCGGGGGAGAGCGGACGCTGACGGCGGAGGAGGCCCGGGGAGGGCTCCTGGCCCAGTTGGGCAGCCGTGTGACCCTGGTCCTGCCGGGGCGGGGCCGCTCGGAGTGGATCGGCGACGTGGTCGCCATCGAGGTGCAGCGATGAGCGTGAGCAATCGCGCGGCGCTGGCCCTGTGCCTGGCCCTGCTGCTCGTCCTGGCGGGCTGTGGGCCGCTGGCCGGCCCACGCTGGGAGGCAACGGTCCTCGCGCCGGATGGGGGCTCGTTCGCGGTCGACGCCGATCTGCTGGAGCGGCTGTCCGATCCGGACGAGGACGAGGAGGCGGCCGCGGCCCTCAACGCCGTGCTGTGGGCCGCGGGGCACCGGGTCGTCGAGGCGCTGGTAGTCATCGGGCCGGACGGCGCCCGGCGCGAGATTTCGTGGCCCGAGGTGGCCGACGATGCCCTGTGGCAGGCGGACGGCCGGATCGCCGTCGGCGGCGAGACCCTGGCTGTGGACCGGGTGGAGGTCCGGCCCCCGGCGCTCTTGCAGGGGGTGGAGGCGAGCATTACCGACCTGGCGCCTACCGTCTCGGCGGCCCTGGGACTGCCGGCCCCGGGCCAGGCCACAGGGCAAGCCCTGGAAGCGCCGGCCGCGGACCACGTTGTGCTCCTGTTCCTCGACGGCCTGGGCTACCTGCGCTTTGGCGAGGCCCGGGATGGAGGCCTCATCCCCAACCTGGCGTCCCTGGGCGAGCCGATGTTGGCCCTGACCACCTATCCGCCGAGCACGAGCGTCTCCACGGCCTCTCTACTGACGGGCGCCCCGCCCGCGGTCCACGGCGCCGAGCGCCGTGGCATCCGCCAGACGGAGGTCGAGACGCTCTTTGACGTCGTGACGGCAGCCGGGCTGCAGGTCGTGGCCGTGGAGGGCAACGCCCTCGCCTTTAACCTGCGCAACGCCGAGCTGCAGCTCTCGGGCGACCGGGATGGGAACGGCAGCACCGACGACAACGTGCTGGCCAACGCCCTGGCCGTCCTCGATGCGGGCATGCCCCCGCTGTTGTTCGTCCATTTCCACGGCATCGACGATGCGGGGCACACCTACGGCGTCGACAAGCCGGAGGAAATGGCAGCCATCCAGGGAGTCGACGCGGCGGTGGGCGATCTGCTTTCGGCCCTGCCCGCCGAGACCCTGGTGCTCATTTTTGCCGACCATGGAATGCACAACGTGCAAGAAGAAGGGAGGTTGGGTAATCACGGCAGTTTGATAGAGCGAGATATGTTTATTCCCATTCTGATCGTGCAGGTGCCCGAGGCACCACCACAATGACAAACGTTGGAGGAGAAATGCGCAAAACAGGTATCGCGATGATGTTTCTGCTGCTGGTCCTGGTTCTGGCCGGCTGCGGAAGCGGAGCACCCAAGGCCGACTGGGAGCTGAATATCGGGGGGGCGGTGAGCAACCCCCTGACCGTCAGCTACAACGACCTGGTCAAGATGGACCAGGTGGATCTCACGGACATTCTCATGGAAAAGTCCACGGGCGACGACGTCATCACCTCGTGGAGCGGCGTATCCATCGCCGGCCTGTTCGAGGAGGCCGGGGCTCCCGCGGATTGGTCCACGGTGACCGCCGTTGCCGGGGACGGCTATGCCATCGAGATCAGCCGCGACGAAATGCAAGACGCCATCGTCGCCCTCAAGGATGGCGGCGAATGGATCGCCACCGCCGATCCCGACCATGGCCCCATCCGCCTGGTCTGCCCCCACAGCCCTGCCAACCGCTGGGTCTTCCAGTTGAAGGAAATCCAGGTCAATCAGTAAAGAAGAGGGAGGAGATATGTTGAAGAAACTACTGGTCCTGTTCGCAGTCCTGGCTCTGTTGGCCGGCTGCGGAGCCACCGCAGCGCCCGAGCCTACCGCGGCGCCCGAGCCCACCGCAGCCACGGTGACCGAGCCTACCGCTGCGCCTGAACCCACCACGGAACCCGAGCCCACTGAGGCCGCGGCGCCTGCCGGTGAGAACAAGCTGCTCCTGTCGACGACGACCAGCACCGAGGATTCGGGTTTGCTGGCCTATATCCTGCCCGACTTTCAGGCCGAGTACGGCGTCACCGTCGAGGTCGTCGCTGTGGGCACGGGGCAGTCGCTGGAGATCGGCAGCAAGGGCGACGCCGACGTCGTCCTGGTCCACGCCCGGGCCAGGGAGGACGAGTTTATGGCCGCCGGCCACGGCGTGCGCCGCGAAGACGTGATGTACAACGACTTTGTCATCCTCGGTCCTGCCGAGGACCCGGCGGGCATCAAGGGCATGACGAATGCCGCCGAGGCCATGGCCCAGATCGCAGCCGCAGAAGCCCCCTTTGTCTCCCGCGGCGACGACTCGGGCACCCACACCAAGGAGCTGTCCGTCTGGAAGACGGCAGGCGTTGAGCCGTCGGGCGACTGGTACATCTCTTCGGGGCAGGGCATGGGTGCCGTGCTGACCATGGCCGACGAGCAGCAGGCCTACACCCTCAGCGACCGGGCCACCTACCTGGCCCGCACCCTGGAGGGCCTGCAGCTGGAGCTCCTCGTCGAAGGGGACCCGGTCCTCTTTAATCCCTACGGCGTCATGGCCGTAAACCCCGACAAGGGGCCCCACATCAAGGCCGATCTGGCCAATCAGTTCATCGACTGGCTGATCTCGGTGCCCGTCCAGGAAAAGATCGGGCAGTTTGGCGTGGAAGAGTTTGGCGCTCCCCTCTTTGTCCCCGACTCGGCGCCCTACCGCGAGGCACATCCCGCCGAGGGCGGCGAGTCCGGCGAGGGCGTGGCCCTGAAGCTGAGCGGGGGCCCCGACCTGGAATGGACACTGGCCGATCTCCAGGGCATGGACTTGATAGACGTCGATTACACCAACAAGGACGGCGAGACCACGACCTACACCGGCGTGCCCGTGGCGGCGCTCCTGGCCGAGGCGGGGGTGGCGGAGGACGCGACCCTGACCCTGGTGGCGGGCGACGGCTACAGCGCCGAGGTGCCCCTGGCCGACCTGGCAGGCTGCGCCAACTGCATCGTCGGCTTCGATCCCGACGGTGGCTTGCGCTCGGTCTTTCCCGACATGGGGGGCAAGCTCAACGTGAAGGACCTGGTCGAGCTACAGGTCAGCGGTGGTGGCGGCGGCGACGCCGAGGCGCCCGCGGGCGGCATTCCGGAGAACGCCGCGCTGAAGGTGACCGGCCTGGTCGAAAACGAGGTCGGCTGGACCGAAGAAGAAGTGCGGGCCATGCCCACCGTGGATGCCGAGTCGACCAACAAGCAGGGGGAGACCGAGACGTACACCGGCGTGCCCCTCAAGGCCTTGTTGGCCCTCGCGGTGCCCCAGGACGGCGCTACCACCGTCGTCTTTGTGGCTGACGACGGCTATACCGCCGAGGTGAGCCTCAAGGAGCTGATGGCGTGCGAGGATTGCATCGCCTCTTTCCGCACCCAGGGCGGCTTTAGCACGGTCATGCCCGGCTTCCCGGGTTCCGTGAATGTCAAGGGCGTGGTCGAGATACAGCTCAAGTAGCCAGGCGTTGGGACTCGGAAGTTGCTGCTGCGGACCTGCGAGCCCGCAGCAGCAACCTCCATCGCCTCGATGGCGATGGAAGGAGTCGACCCCAATCGCCGGCTGCGGCGAGGATGCTTTTGACGAATGGCAAAATGCCTTGTACAATGGCCTTGGGTGTTGCCAGGAATATTGGAAAGGTTCGAAGGATCGATGATTTTTGTGGGATTGGACGATACGGACAATCACGAATCGCGGGGCACCGGGCACCTGGCGCGCATGATCGCCGGCGCCCTGGCCCCCACTCACCGGGTACTGGGCGTGACGCGCCACCAGCTCCTGGTGGACCCCCGCGTGCCCTACACACGGAACAACAGCAGCGCCGCCATCGTGCTCGACGGCAACGGAAGCCTGGATCTGAAGGCCCTGACCGACAGCGTGCAGGCCCTGATGCTGGGTGACCTGCAGCCAGGGAGCGATCCGGGGCTGTGCGTCGCCGGGCCGGTCCCGGCGGCCGTGGTCGAGTTTGGCCGCCGGGCACAGCGGGAGCTGGTGACCCAGGCCGAGGCCCGCCGCCTGGCCGAGGCCCACGGCATCCGGCTCCTGGGGCTGAGTGGCACGCAGGACGGCGTCATCGGCGCCCTGGCGGCCGTGGGCCTGGCCGCTTCGGGTGAGGACGGTCGCTACGTGCTGGTAGGCCGCTCCCGGGAGCTGGCCGGCATGCAGCCGGTGGAGGCCCTCCTTGGCGCGGGCATCACCGCCGTCCGCACGCTGGAAGGAGAGCCCGTCGGCAGCGGCCTGGTGGCCGTCGACAAGCTGCGCCCGGCGCGGCGGGGCGGGGAGCCCATCGCCGTCGTGCAGTGGGCCGGCGACCACTGGCTGCCCCTCAAACTGGATTGATGGCCGCCATCCTGCGGGCCGAGGGTGTGGCGTACCGCTACCCGCAGAACAACCGGGGCCTGGTGCCCATCTCTCTCGAGCTTCAGGCGGGTGACCGGCTGCTCATCACCGGGCCCTCGGGCTGCGGCAAGAGCACGCTGGCTCGCTGCCTGGCCGGATTGATCCCCCACCTCTACCGGGGTTCCCTGGACGGCTCGGTCTGGCTGGACGGCTTGCGCACCACGGACCATCCGCTCTGGCAGTTGGCCGAGGAGGCGGGCCTCGTCTTTCAGAACCCGGCTGCCCAGATGTTGGCCGAGTCGGTGGAAGAAGAGATCGTCTTTGGCCTGGAGAACCTGGGCCTGGAGCCGGCGGACATCCGGCAGCGCCTGGAGGAAACCCTGGAGCGCTTCGGGCTCGGCGCGCTGCGCGCCCGCTCGCCCCAGACGCTTTCGGGGGGCGAGCAGCAAAAGCTGGCCCTGGCGGCCATCACCGCCCGGCAGCCGGCCCTGCTGATCCTCGACGAGCCCCTGTCCATGCTGGACGGCACCGCAGCCGGTGAGTTGGTGCACTACCTGGGCGACCTGGCCCGGGAGGGAAGCACCGTGGTCGTGGCCGAGCACCGCGAGGAATACCTGCGCTCCGTCCCCGGGCTGGAGATCCTGCGCCTTGCGGGACCCGCCGTGCAGGAGGCGCCGGTGCCACAGCTCGCCCGGGCACGGCTCGGAGGGACGACCTTTGCCCTCACGGTCGAGAACCTGTCAGTCAGCCTGGGCGGGCGACCCATCCTTGACGGCCTGAGCTTTCGTGCCGAGGCGGGCCAGATCGTGGCCGTCGTGGGGCGCAACGGCGTGGGCAAGACGACGCTGCTCCGGGCGCTGGCCGGGCTGCAAAAACACGAGGGCAGCGTCCGCATCGACGGCGAGCGGCCCGACCTGGGGCTGGTCTTTCAAAACGCCGACCTGCAACTGTTCAATGCCTCGGTTCGCGATGAGATCCTCTACCGCGTGCCCGAGCCGGACGAGGAGCTCTACCGCTGGCTGGTATCGGCCCTGGGCCTGGCGTCCTACGAAGAGACGCCTCCGTTGCTCCTGAGCGAGGGCGAGAAAAAGCGGGTGGCGCTGGCCACGGTCTTGATGAGACGGCCCCGCCATGGCCTCCTCCTCGACGAGCCGTCGTTGGGGCAGGACTCGGCCCACAAGGCGGCCCTCATACGGGTCGCCCGGGCGCTGGCCGCCGCCGGCCAGTTGGTGATCCTCACGACCCACGACCTCACCCTGGCGGCCCAGGCCGACACCATGGCCCTCCTGGGCCCCCATGGATTCGCCGCCTGGGGCCCGCCTGCCGGCGTCCTGCGCGATCCCGGACCCTGGACCGGCCTCGGGCTGTCGGTTCCGTCCTGGGTCCTGGACGCGGGGCCGTACGAGGAGCCGGCATGATACGCCTGGGCACGGCGGGCCGGGCGCGCAGCCTGGCCCTGGTGGAGCGGTCGCCCCTGCGACGGGCCGACCCCCGCACCAAGCTCGCCCTCAGCCTGTGCGCCTCGCTGGCCGTGATGCTGGAGCTGGAACGCCTGGCGGCGTTCATGGGGTTGTACGTTCTCGTCCTTCTCTGGGCCCGGCTGCTGCCCGAGGCGGGGCGGCAGGTGTGGCGGCTCAAGTGGGTACTGCTGGTGCTCCTGGTCGTCGATTGGTGGCTGGTCAGCCTCGAATTGGCGCTGATCATCGTCCTTCGCCTCACCCTCCTGGCCGGCGCCTTTGCCCTCTTTTTCTCCACCACGACGCCGGGCGAGCTGCGCCTGGCGCTGGAGTGGATGCGGGTGCCCTACCGCTATGCCTTCAGCCTCAGCCTGGCCTTTCAAAGCGTCGGCCTCCTGGACGACGAATGGCGGGCCATCCGCGAGGCGCAGCGGGCGCGCGGGGCGTGGGCGCCGCCTGCGGGCTGGCGCGGGTTGGGCGCCTGGGTGCGCGACCTGGTCTCGTTGTCGGTGCCGGCCATCGTCATGACCACCCGGCGCGCCTGGGCCGTCACCGAGGCCGCCTACGCCCGGGGCTTTGACTCGCCCCACCGCCGGCCCTACCGGCAGTTGTCCATGGGCCGCCTCGACTGGATTTTGCTGGCGGGCTGCGCCGCTGTGGCCGCGGCCCTGATCTTCTGGAGGTAATATGAGCCAACGGAATCGGATCTTGATCGGTGTGGCCGTACTGCTGCTCATCATTGTCGCCGTTCTGGCCGTGGACGCCCTGCAGCGGCGCACGGCCAGGCTGCCGGAAGTGGCCGCGGGCGAACCCACGTTGGTCCCGGGCGGCATCCCCATCTACGTGGATGGCCACCTGGTAGGCAGCTTTGTTCCCGACCAGCTCGCCGAACTCCAGGTGGCGAGCTTTGTCGATGCCGAGGAGGGCAAGACCCAGGAGGGCTGGCGGCTGGCCGACGTGCTGCTCCTGCACATTTCAGAAGACCGGCTGCGGCCCGACACCCGCGTCGTCGTCAGCAGCAGCAGCCGCAACAAGGCGGCCGACCTGAGCTGGGCCGAGGTCGAGAACCCGGACAACCACGTGCAGTTCGACCTGGCCGGGCGCGGGACCCTGAAGCTCGTCTCCACCCTGGAGAGGTTGGACGTCCGGGACGAGTGGGTTCAGGACGTGGACCGCATCGAGGTGACGAACCCATGACCGACAAGGCCGTCCCTCACAAAGAACGGTATTTCTCGACGTTTCAGTTGATCCTGCTGGCCCTCCTGGCCGCGCTCATCGTCGTGGCCAAGATTGCCCTGCGCCTGCCCCTGCAGCTATCCGGCCACTCGGGGATCTTCTGGATGGCAATCATCATCGTGGCCGCCGGTGTGGTCCACAAGCCGGGGGCGGTGTCACTGGTGGGCCTGACCTCCGGTTTGTTGGCTGCCTTCCTGGGCATGGGCGATCTGGGCGCCCTGAACACTTTTCTGTCCTACACCGCCGTCGGCGTGGGCACCGACGCCGCCCTCTGGCTGCTGGGCAGCAAGCCCGACAACATGGCGGTCGCCATCCTGGCTGCCACCTTCGGGCACCTGTGCAAGTTCCTGGTCAAGTGGGGCCTCGGCGTGGCCACCGGGGCACCGCTGGGCTTTGTCGCCCTGGGGCTTCTGCGGGCCGTCATCGGCTACGTGGTCTTTGGGGCGCTCGGTGGATTCCTGGGCGCCCTCACGCTGCGTGCCCTGAAGCGGGCGGGCTTTTTTGCCTACCTGGCCGAAAAACGCTAGGCCGGGCGCCCCGTGGCGCCCTTACCTTTCGCGCGCCGACGGTGCCCCTCCTGGGCAAATGGACGGGTGCCACGGTTGTTGCATTGACTGCCGCTGGGAGCGCCGAGCACCAGCTCGGCAGGTTGCATGTAGAGAGAAACGCCGAGCCGGCGCTCGGCGATCCCAGGCAACAGGACCGACTTTGCAACAGCCTGGACGGATGCCGCCGCTTATTGCCACCGCCCTCGAAAGCTGGTATAATGGGCCCCACCGGAGGTAGCAATCTGGGCCGGCTATGCCAGACTGGATGATCGAGACCGAGAACCTCACGAAGCGCTTTCCCTGCTCCGCGACAAAGGACCGGGGAGGCGATGTCCCCGGCGCGGGGGATCCCGCCTGGTTCACGGCAGTGGACGGCGTCAGCCTGCAGGTGCCCGCCGGCGAGATCCTGGCGCTCCTGGGGCCCAACGGCGCGGGCAAGACGACGACGGTGCGCATGCTGGCCGGCATCTTGCAGCCGAGCGCCGGCCGGGCGCGGGTGGCCGGCCTGGATACCGTAGGCCAGGCCCGCCAGGTGCGCCAGGTCATCGGCCTGCTGACCGAGTTCCCTGGCCTCTACCTGCGCATGCGCGCCGGGGAATACCTGGCCTTCTTTGGTGAGCTGCAGGGGTTGGACGCAGCCACTATCCGCAGCCGGACGGAGGCCCTGGGCGAGCGCTTTGGCCTCGCCGGCAACCTCTCCCAGCGCCTGGCCGAGTATTCCAAGGGCATGCGCCAGAAGCTGGCCCTCATCCGCGCCATGCTCCACGACCCGGACCTCTTGCTCCTGGACGAGCCCACCTCGGCCCTGGATCCACAGGGGGCCAGGCAGGTGCGCGACGCCATCCTGGACCTGCGGCGCGAGCGCCGCACGGTGCTGCTCTGCACCCACAACCTGGCCGAGGCCGAGCTGCTCGCCGGCCGCATCGCCATCATCCACCGCTCGCTGTCCAACGTGAGCTTCTTGCCTTCCCTGACGACGGGCGGCCTCCTTCTTCACAACGTGCGCGTGCTGCTCCTGGCCGCCGTGCTGGCGGTGATCTCCCTGGGCGTGCTGCCTATCCTGTTGTTGATGATGCCCATGGCCCTCGTGGGCTTTATCGCCGGCCAGGTTGCGGCCCAGGGTATGGACCCCCTGGCCTTTCTGGCAGCCTTTGTGGCGCCCCACGGCCTCCTGGAGATCCCGGCGGCCGTGCTGGCCACGGCTTTTGCCCTCCGCGTGGGCGCGTCGGTCACGGCGCCGCCGCCGGGCATGACCGTGGGCGAGCACTTGCTGGCGACGGCGGCCGACCTGATCAAGGTGTTCGTCTTCCTGGTGCTGCCCTTGCTCTGCCTGGCCGCCTTTGTGGAGGCCAACGTCACGCCCGAAGTCGTCCTGTGGATCTATGGAGGTTGAGACATGCCCGAGCTGATCGTCCTGGGCACCGCGGCGTCGGTGCCCGATGCCGAGCACGACACTTTGGCCCTGGCCCTGCGCGGCCCGGGCTGGGCCATCCTCATCGACTGTGGGGGCAGCCCCCTCCACAAGCTGGCGCGCCTGGGTGTGAGCCGCGACGACGTGCGCGCCGTCGTCCTCACCCACTATCACGCCGACCATCTCTACGGCCTGCCCATCCTGGTCCAGGGGCTGTGGCTGTCGGGACGAGCGGAGCCGCTGCCGATCTACGGTCCGCAGCAGGCCCTCGACCGGGCGCGCCGGCTCCTGGAGCTCTTTGACCTGGACGAGCGGGACGACATGTTCTCACTGGCGTGGCATCCGGTGCCGCTGCGCGAGGGCCGCCGGGTCCTCGAGGTGGAGGGCGTGGCCATCACCGCCAGCCCGGTCGAGCACGCGGGGAATGAAACCATCGCCCTGCGGTTCGAAGAGCTGGCCACCGGCCGGGCTGCCGTCTACTCGGCCGACACCGAGCCGGTGCAGTCGGTCGTCGACCTGGCCGCGGGAGCCAACCTTCTGATCCACGAGGCGACGGGCGAGGAACGGGGACACTCCACCCCCGAGGGGGCGGCGGACGTGGCACGCCAGGCAGGCGTGGACCGCCTGGCGCTCATCCATTACCCCGTGCCCGGCAACGACCTGGACGCGTGGCGGGCCCGGGCGTCGGGCTTTGGCGGCGACGTCTTTCTTGCACGGGACGGCGACGTGTACCCTCTCTAGAAGGTACCTGGCTAGAAGGTACCTGGCTAGAAGGTACCTGGCTAGAAGGGACCTGGCTAGAGGGGACCTGGATACCCTGGTGCCTTCCGGGATGGGTCTTGCTAAAAGGCCGGATATGAGGTAAAATATCTCGCCTGAAAAGCGGGCGAGCGGCCAGGGGTTTGCCCTGGTTTTGTGCTCGCGGCAATCTGTGCTAGAATGGATCTGTCAAACCGTCAAACAGGCGCATATAGATCAGGTCCCGCCGAGACAAGCCCGGCGGGGCTGGAATTGGATGGACGAGTCACCCTCTGAGGGAACCGACCCTCACCCACAAAAAGAGAGTGCTGTGAATAGGCGACCAGGATTGAGCTAACGCCGGGAGGGCGTGGGCTCTCTTGGTCGTTTTGCACGTAGCCCAAGGAGCGAACCCTTGAATCTGACAATTATCGTACTGGCGGCGGGCGCCGGCACCCGCATGAAATCGCCGTTGCCGAAAGTCCTCCATCCCCTGGCCGGCCGGCCCATGGTGGCCCACGTCCTCGACGTGGCCCGCGCCCTGGAACCGGCCCGGTTGGTGGTGGTCACGGGATACGGCGGCGATCAGGTCCGCCAGGCATTGGGTGAAGGCCCGGTGTATGCCACGCAGGAGCAGCGGTTGGGCACCGGCGACGCCGTGCGGCAGGCTGCCGGCGGAGCGGCGGGCCGCGCGGGCACGGTGCTGGTCGTCTATGGCGACACGCCGCTGATCCAGCCGGAGACGCTGCGCCGCATGATCGAGCACCACGAGGGCGCCGGCGCCGCCGTCACCATCCTCACCTTCCGGCCCGAAAACCCTGCCGGATACGGGCGCATCGTGCGCCAGGCAGGCACGGGACGCGTGCTGGCCATCGTCGAAGACGCCGCCGCCACGGCCGAAGAGCGGGCCATTGGCGAGGTAAACAGCGGCATTCTCTGCTTCCGCGATGGCTGGCTGTGGCCAAACCTGGCGGCCCTCGAGCCCAGCGCCGCGGGCGAGTTCTATCTCACCGACCTCGTGGCCGGGGCGGTACGCCAGGGCGAAACGGTGGCAGCGCTGGAGGTGGCCGATCCCCTGGAGGTCATGGGCGTCGATCACCGCGCCAAGCTGGCCCGTGCCGAGGCCGAGATGCGGCGGCGCATCAACGAGGGTTGGATGCTGGCGGGAGTGACCCTCATCCACCCCGAGGCAACCTACATCGAGGCCGGCGTGGAGATCGGGCCCGACACGGTCATCTGGCCCAACACGCTGCTTCAGGGGCGAACGCGCATCGGCGAGGGCTGCACCATCGGCCCCGGCTCGGTCATCCGCAACTCGGAGATCGGCAATGGCTGCCGCGTGGAGCTGTCGGTCGTCGAGGACGCTGCCATGGAGGACGGCAGCGACGTGGGCCCCTTTGGCCACCTGCGCAAGGGCGGCCGCCTGGGGCGCGGCGCGCACATGGGCAATTTTGGCGAGCTCAAGAACGCTACCCTGGGTCCGGGGGCCAAGATGGGACACGTCAGCTACCTCGGCGATGCCACCGTGGGCGCCGGGGCCAACATCGGCGCGGGAACCATCACCTGCAACTATGATGGCGCGCGCAAACACCGCACCGAGATCGGTGCAGGAGCCTTTATCGGCAGCGACACCATGCTGGTGGCGCCGGTGACCATCGGAGAGGGCGCCATCACGGGCGCCGGCTCGGTCGTCACCCACGACGTGCCGCCCGGGGGCCTCGTCTATGGTGTGCCGGCGCGCCCTCCCCAACCGCCACAGGCGCCGACCGGTGAGTCGGCCGAGTCCCGGAGCGCAGCGGAGTGGGAGGTGAAATAAGGTGACCCTCTGGGAGGTGCTTTTGCTGGTGGGTCTCATCACGGTCAATGCCATCCTGAGCATGGCCCGTGTGGCCCTCATAAACGTGCGCAAACCGCGGTTGCGCCAGCTCGTCGAAGAGGGCGTCGCCTCGGCACGCATTGCCGAGAGGCTGGCCGACGACGCGAGCCGGCTCCTGGCGACGACCCAACTGGGCCTGGTGCTCACCAGCTCTTTTGCCAGCGCGGTGGTGGCCATAACCACGGTGCAGCCCCTGGCGACGCTCGTCGAACCCTGGCTGGGCGCGGCCAGCTACCCCGTGGTCTTCTTTTTCGTCGTGTTCCTGGCTGCCCTGGCAATGCTGATCCTGGCCCAGCTCGTGCCCGAAGCCCTGGGCGTACACCACAGCGAGAGGCTGGCCCTGGCCCTGGCCCGCCCGCTGAACCTGCTCGCCACCCTGTTCATGCCCGTGGTGCGCCTGGTGGTCTGGATCAGCAACGGCATCGCCCGGATCTTTGGCGCCGGCACGCGCAGCGAAATGCCCTTTGTGACAGAAGAAGAGATCAGGACCCTGGTCGACGCCGGCGAAGAAGAAGGCGTCCTCGAAGAAGAAGAGAAGGAGATGATCTACTCCATCTTTGACCTGGGCGACACCATGACCCGCGAGGTGATGGTGCCGCGCATCGACGTCGTGGCCCTGGAGGTGACGACGCCCCTTCTCGAGGCGCTGGAGACCATCATGCAGGCCGGCCACTCGCGCATCCCCGTCTTTCACGAGACCATCGACAACATCGAAGGGCTGCTCTATGCCAAGGATCTGCTGCCCTACCTGCGCGATGGCCGCATCGACGTGCCCCTCAAGGGCCTGTTGCGCGAGGCGTATTTCGTCCCCGAGACCAAGAGGGCGAGCGAGCTGCTACCCGACCTGCAGCAGAGGCGGGTGCACATGGCCATCGTCGTCGACGAGTACGGCGGCGTGGCCGGCCTGGTCACCATCGAGGACCTGCTGGAAGAGATCGTGGGCGAGATCCAGGACGAGTATGACACCGAGGAGCCCTTTGTGGAGTTCGTGGACGAGAACGAGTACGTGTTCGATGCCCGGGTAGACCTGGACGATCTGAACCGCCTGATGGATGTTTCCTTGCCCACGGAAGACAACGACACCCTGGGCGGCTTTATCTACACCGAGCTGGGCAAGGTCCCGGCGCCCGGCGACCAGGTGGCCTACGACGACCTGGAGTTTGTTGTCGAATCGGTGGCCGGCCGGCGCATTCGCAAGGTGCGCGTCCGGCGGTACCTGCCCCCTTCCATCCAGCCCGAGGGGGAGCCGGAGACGCCGGACCCCGCGGGGAAACAGGCCAACGGAAACGGCAACGGAAAGAGACGGTGGACGCCATGATCCAGAAGACGAGCGAGACAACGAGCGACCGCGAGTTGGTGGCCCTGGCGGCCGGGGCCCGCGAAAAGGCCTACGCGCCCTATTCTGGATTTCCAGTCGGAGCGGCCTTGCTGGGGCGCTCCGGCCGCGTCTACACGGGATGCAACGTCGAAAACGCGTCCTATCCCCTGACCACCTGCGCCGAGCGCACGGCCTTGACCAAGGCCGTCTCGGAGGGCGAGCGGAGATTTGAGGCCATCGCCGTCGTCACCGAGACGGGGGCCACACCCTGCGGCGCTTGCCGGCAGATCCTGCGCGAGTTCGGGGGCCCCGAGGGCGATCTGCGCGTCCTGGTGGCCGACACCAAGGGCGACGTGCGCTCATTCACCATTGCCGAGCTGCTGCCCGCCGGTTTCACCCCCGATCAGCTCGGCTAGGCCGGGCGGGCATCGCCGAACGCGCTATCACAGCGACCAGATGAATCGAGCGCGCCCAACCCCGGGCGCGCTCATCTTTCACCTCTGGCCGCCGGCCGCGATGATTCTCTCGCCGGCCGCCGTACCCCCACCCTGAGGGGAGAGTGGGGGGCGGGCGGCCGGCGTTGTCCGTTCCGCCTACTGCTCGCCGATGGGCGGGAACCTCATCACGCGGTGGCCATCGGTGTCGGCCACATAGATGTTGCCCTCGTCGTCGACGTCAATCCCGGACGGCAGGCTGAAGGACAGGTTGTCAAAGCCGTAGAGGCCAAAGGTGGCCACCACCTCTCCCTCCGGGCCAAAGACGGCCACGCGATAGCCCTCGGGATCGGTAATATATACGCGCCGCTGCCCGTCCACGGCCAGGAATGGCTTGTTGACCACCGACTGGCCGTACCAGGCGTCCACCGGCCACTCTCGCAGGAAGTCCAGGTTCGCGTCGAACACCTGCACCCGCTGGTTCCAGGTGTCGGCGACATAGATGTTGCCCTCGTCGTCGACGTCGAGGCCTACCGGCTCGGCAAAGGCCCCGGGCAGGGGCCCTTCCTCGCCCCACTGGTCGATCATGTTCCCCTCGGCATCGAACACGACGACGCGCTTGTTGCCCGTATCGGTGACGAACACCCGCCCCTGGGCGTCGACGGCAATGTCGCGCGGCCCGTAAAAGTAGCGGGCGTCGGTTGCCGTCTGCCCGTAAAAGCCCCACTTGGTGAGAAAGGTGCCGCCGGCGTCAAAGACCTGCACCCGGTGGTTCCAGGTGTCGGCCACGTAAACCCGTCCCTCGGCGCTCACGGCGATGCCCCACGGCTCCTGGAACTGCCCGTCGCCCAGGGCCAGGGGCCCGCTGCCATCGGGGTCTTCGCAGCCGAGTTGGGTGTCCAGGTTGCAGTTGCTGCCCCACTGTCCCAGCAGGTTGCCGCCGGGATCGAACGCCTGCACGCGATGGTTGTCCGAGTCGACGACGTACAGGTTGCCCTGGGGCCCGACGGCCACGCCCCGGGGATGGTTGAACTGGCCGGGCTCGGTGCCCACCTGCCCGCCCCAGATCTGCGCGGCCTCCAGATCGACGTGCGTGTCCAGGTAGGGGTCGGGCGGCAGCTCCACGGCCTCGGCCGGCCGGGCCCCATAGTCCCAGATCTGGGCGGCCACGTCCTTGCGGATGTACAGGTAAAAGTTATGGACGTGGTACCAGTCGTCGGGCGTGCGCGGATATTTGCGGTAGTAGAGAATATCCCACAGGATCTCGCGCTGCTCCGGCGAGGTGAGGATCTCGCGGATGCGGTCCAGCGTCAGGTCCATGTATTGCTGGTTGGGCCACCACACCAGGCGCCGCTTGAAGCGGTGATAGCGGTCGCCCATGAAGGGCTGTACCTTGCCGTCGTTCTTGTCGCCGGCCAGGACGATGGGCACGTCCATCGACTCCCGGGTCGGCGTCTCGCCGTAGAACTTGCGATTGGGATACTCGCGCATGTACCATTCCAGGGGCCACGACACGTCGCTGTCGTAGGCCACCTCGATCATCTTGTCGCCCACCGTCCGCCGCGAGATCTCGGCGATCTCGGCCAGGGTGGGCTTGACGTCGGCCCCGCCGTGGGCATAGACCAGCAGCTCGGTGGCATAGTCATAGTTGATAAAGGCCGCCATCCAGGCAAAGCGCACGGTAAAGAAGGACAAAAAGACCGCCGTCGTGGCCAGGGCCACCAGGAGGACGCGGCGCCCTCCCAGGCGGCGCATGGCCGCCAGCGTCAGGAGCACCAGGAGCAGCGTCACCAGCAAGGCGGTGATCCAGTTCCCCGTCTCCTGGAGGTTGGACAGGGAAAGGCCCTGGAAGGGCTGCAGGCGCAGCAGCATAAAGAGCCCAAAGGCCGTCACGGGCAGCAGCAGGGCCAGGATGGCCCCGCCCCTGTCCCAGATCTCGCGCCAGTTCACCGGGCCCAGGATGTCGCCCAGGAACTTGGCGCTGAGGATGATCATGGGCAGGGCCGGATGGACCACCAGCCAGGGCATCTTTTCGCCGGCCCAGCTATAGGTGAACAGGGTGGTCACGTTCCAGAAGATCAGGAAGGCCACGAACCGCGAGTTCGAGTCGGCGGCGGCGCGGTCCTCTGCTTCCGCCTCCGGCGAGGCGGCGATGCGCCGGCCCCCTGCGCCGCGGATCAGGTAGTAGATGGTCGCCACAAAGCTAAAGAGCAGGGGCACGAACTCGTACATGGGCAGCACCAGGAGGTAGTAGAACCACGGCTGCCCGCCGCGCTCCACTTCTTGCTGTGCCAGCCAATAGCCGATGGAGCCAGCGACGCCCGTGCCCAGTCCCAGGGGATTGGTGAAAAAGGTGGTAAAGAGCAGGGCATAGATCAGGAACATGACGATGATGGCCATCAGCCAGTTCTGCCACGACAGGCTGCGAGCCGCCTCGGTGATGCTGCTGGGCTCGGGGTGGCGCGAGCGCAGCAGGCTGGCGCTGACGAGGGCCGCCGGCAGGGTCCCGCCCAGCACGATGACCAGCGCCTGCACCAGCTTGGCGACCCCGGTCACCCCGGCGGCCTCCTCGCCGGCAGCCGCTGCCGGCGGTCCTCCCAGCAGGCTGGCAATGGCCAGGAGCGCGATGCTCGCCACGGCAACGCCCACGTAGAGCCATAACTGCATCGCAGGCCGCGCCCGCTCCCAGACGAGGAGCTCCAGGATAAAGATCAGCCCGATAAAGCCAAAGATGTAGGCGTTCTCCTTGGTGGCCAGCGACAGCATCAGCACCGCCGCGCCGAGGTAGAACCAGCGCGGGTCCCGGCTGCGGATAAAGTGAAACAGGGCGGCAATGAGCAGCATCGTCCAGACGGTGATATAGATGTCGTTCCGGATGTAGCGCGAGTAGTAGAGGAACGACGGCGAGATGAGGAGCATGATCGAGGCGACGATGGCCCCGCCGCGGCCCAGCCAGCGCCGCAGCAGGAGCGGGCTCATAACCATAAAGATGCCGAACAGGGCCGGGACGATGCGCGCCGTGTAGTCGTTGTCGCCGAACAGGAAGTAGATGAGGGCGTTGGCGTGGAACAGGAACGGCCCGTGCATCATGGGGTTGTGGATGTACCCCGAGCCGCTGTACAGGTAATAGGAGTAGAGGGCGTGCAGGCTCTCGTCGTGGCTCATGGCCCGCGCCCCCAGGTCCCAGAAGCGGCTGACGACCGCCAGGACAAAGATGAGAACATAGATTGCTTTTTCCCAGTTCGGCCTCAGAATCTCGGCCAGCGGCCGGTCGAACCAGGCCTTTTCGTGCTCTATTTCCATTCTAGACCTCGCACTGTAAGTCGGTAATCCGTCGTATGATGTGCCTCAGTTGCCCGTGTCGGCCACCCACAGGACCACCTCCCGGTCGACGATGGGCTCGGTGCCCTCGCCGAACATCAGCCAGCGGAGCAGATCCTGGCCCCACAGGCCCCAGGGCAGCCAGTGGCTCCTGAGGGGAAAGCCCTGCCCGGCAAAGGTCTCGCCGATGGCCGGGTCGCATTCGCCCGGCTCGGCGCAAGCCTGGGCCAGCGTGACGGCAGCCAGCGTCTCGGGCGGCGAAGACAGGGACTCCACGCTCGTCACCGGCCAGTGGCGCAGGTACCAGGCCACGACGGGGCCGGTGCCGGCGTCGACGGTGACCGGCAGGGTGTGGGCGTCGCCCCGCAGCTCCAGCGACAGCTCTTCCAGCTCGCTGGCCAGCAGCCGCACCTGGGGCGAGGTGGCTCGCTCGGGCGCGACGAGCAGCTCTCGCGGGTCGCTGGCGCGGCCAAAGCTCGGCCCCCACATGGCCTTGACGGTGATCAGGCCCAGGATGGTGACCGCCGCCAGCGAGACACCGGCGGCCAGGAGCTCCCTGCCGCGCCAGAAGTAGGCCACGGCAGCCAGCGCCACCAGGAGCACCACGGCCACGGCAGCCAGGATGAGGTAGGTGGTCGTGGCATACATGGTCACGCCCGCCACCGAGACCGTTGCGCCACTGCTGCTGCGGGCGACAAAGGCCAGTTGCAGGTACAGGAAGACGGCCAGCGCCAGGCCGACCCCTGCCACCAGCCACGCCTCGCCCCAATAGACGCGAGCCCGGATCCAGTACCAGGCGCTTTCCATCCCCTCGCCGGCCAGCAGCGCCAGGGGCACGAGGGCCAGCAGGAGGTCCCCGGCCGTTCGATGCGCGACCAGGGCCAGCACCAGGGCGGCCACCGCCCAGAATCCCAGGACGGCGGTGTGGGACAGGCCGGCCGGCGGGGGGGCAGCGGACGGATGGTGGTGGGCCAGCCGGCGCCCCAGGGCCGCCAGGCCCAGGCCGGCGGCGGGCAACAGGATCAGCAGCTCGTACCTCGCCAGGACCAGCAGCAGGTAGAGGGCCGACTGCTCCCCGGTCTCCGGCAGAAAGCCGCGCACCCAGGCGCCCAGGAGGTCGGCCGTGTGGCCGATGCCGGCCGGATGCAGGGCAAAAGCCGTCGCCGATAGGAGCAGGGTCCCCCCGGCGAGGACGGCGGCCTGCCGCAGCCGCATGCCCTGAGCGCAGGGAATGTGATCCGGGTCGGCGCGCAGGGCGTCATAGGCCCCGGCCAGCGCCTCCCACCCCCAATCGCGGCCCAGGGACCGCCGGGCAAGGGCCAGCCCCAGCCCGAACAGGAGGAGGCCCAGCAGCACCGAATAAAAGCCCGGTGCCGAGGCGAGCCCCAACCCCAGGCCCACCGCCGCCAGGGTCAACCCCCAACGCCTTTGCCCGTCCACGACGAGGATCAGGCCCACCACCAGGGCCAGGCCACAGGCGGCGGCCAGCGTGGCGCCGTCCAGGCCCCGGGCGCTCCACACCGCCGTGGGCGAGATGGCCAGGAGCAGCGAGGCGGCCAGCGCTCCGCCGCGGCCCAGCCGGTGCCGCAGCAGGTAGGGCAGCAGGGCCAGCGCCAGGCCGGCGAGGGCGGGCCACAGCCGCGCCGTCCAGTCGTTGGCTCCGAACAGGCCAAAGACCGCGACGTTCCCGCTCAAGAGCGCTGGCAGCGTCCCGGCCGGGGCTGCCTGGATGCTTCCCTGGGCGAAACGGTAGGCAGCCAGCGCCTGCTCCGCTTCCCCTTCGCCCAGGGGCCGCAGCCCCAGAGCGCCCAGGCGCAGCACCGCGGCCACGAGCCCCGCCAGGACCCAGCCCACCCGCTCCAGGATCACGGCCGTCGATGCCCCGGCCGCGGCCACGCCCGGCTCTTCGTGCCGCTCGGGCGGCACCTCGTACTCACCTTCGTCCAGCAACCAATCCATGCTTCGATTCCTATTTGCTCATTTTGTAGATCGTGACGTCCGCTTCCTCGTACACGATCTCCATGAACCGCGCGAACTTGGCCAGGGCGCGGGGATCGTACTTGCTCCGCTCCAGGGGGCCGACGTAGACGTAGGTCACGCCATACTCCCGCAGCAGCGTCTCGGCCGCGGCCGGATCCAGCGTATTATAGATCGTCGCAATGTCGGGCTCGCGGGCGCCCTGGATCTCGTAGCTGCCGCGCCACTGGCCTTCGTGGCCCGCCCAGCCGAGGAGCGTTGGCAGGCCGGTGAGGGCCGAGACGCGGCCCTCGTAGACGTACGAGCTGGCGCCCGCGCCGGGCGCCTCCAGGATGACCGGTGCGCCCTCCACGTTCTCGTTCAGCCAGGTGATGGCCTGATAGTCGTCCGGCTGGCTCTGCGCCAGGTACGCCGTGCCGTCCAGGGTCGGCGGGCTCTGGAAGCCGCCGGCCCGGCTGTAGTTGCCCAGCAGGGGATAGACCATGCCCATGGCGAACAGCAGCCAGAAGGCGACCAGGACGCCGGTTCGCAAGGCGGAAGCCCGGCGGCCGCGGCTCAGCCAGTAGACGCCAAAGGCGCTGGCGACGCCCATGAGCACCCAGGCCTGGAAGTAGAACTTGAAGATGGTGTTCATCCGCACGCCGAAATTGTCCACCAGGTAGACAAACTCGACGCTCAGGGTCAGCAGCAGGCCGGCCACGGCGCACAGCAGGGCAAAGCCCAGCGCGTGCCGCGCGGCGTCGCTCCCCTCATCGCCCGGTTCCCCCGCCTCGAGTTCCATGGTGCCCGGGCCCGCCGGGGAGGGGTCCGAGCCACCCCCTGCCCCCCGCTCGGCGCCGGTGAACCGGCCCTGCAGGAGCGCCGCACCGAGTCCCGCCAGGCCGGCGACGACCAGGGGCATGACCCAGGTGCGCAGCTTGACGGCGACGAGCTGGGCCAGGACGGCAGGCCAGGGCTTGTCGCCGACGATGGCATAGACCGCCGGGTTCTGGCGAATGCCCTCCAGCGCCTGGCGTCCCGCCTCGGTGAGCAGCAGCCCCAGGACGAGGGCGAGCATGATGGCCAGGGGCAGCACCAACAGGGCGGCCGTCCAGCCCAGCCAGCGGCGCAGCAGGCTGCCGGGCGCCACGCCGCGCGCCTTTACCTCGCGGCGGGCGACGAACAGCAGCAGCCCGGCCAGGGCGACCAGGAACGGCCCGAACATGACGAAATACTGCCGGAAGCGCGTGCCGACGTACAGGGTGGGCAGCAGCCCGCCGGCCTGGGATTGGAAGCCGATGTAGAAGGGCAGGTAGAGAAGCAGGCCCAGGACCGCCGCCGCGCCGCCCGTCAGCGCCACGTCCCGCAGCAAGGGCCAGTGCAGGGCACCATACTCCCGCCAGCGACCGAGCCCGTAGGCCACCACAAAGATCAGCCAGTAGATGGGAAAGTCCCAGGTGTTCAGAAAGGCCAGGCCGCCCAGGCAGAGGGGCACCAGCAGCGGCAGGCGCCGCACGGGCAGCCACCAGGGCGCCGCCCCGGCCGGTTCTGCGCCGGTGCGCAAGGCCCGGAAGGCCAGGATCAGGGCCAGGAGCACAAAGGGAAGCGCCAGGACGTGGGGGTGCATGTCGCCCAGGAGAAAGCTGAACCCCGGGAACTCGTCGATGGGCTGCACCGGCATGGGCTGGCCGAGGGGGTCCAGATCGCGGATCACCCGCGAGGCGCGCCACCACCACCAGCCGCTGCGCGTGGGCAGCAGGCTGGCCGGCTGCCCGGCGGTGAAGGCTTGGTTGATCTCCTCGATGTCCAGCCACTGCCAGAAGGCTACGGGCAGCAGGCGGGCGCTGTACAGGACCTCCAGAAAGCCCTCCAGGTTGCCCATGACCGCCACGAGGGCCGCGCCCAGCAGTCCCCAGGCAACGGGCTTTTGTCCGCGGCCCCCGGCTCGCGTCTCGGCCCGCCGGGTGCTCCTGACCAACTCGTAGACCAGGCCAAAGGCGCCGGTGCAGGTCAGGGCCAGGAGGGAGGCCAGGCCCACGTTAAAGGTGAGATGGGCGGCGAACCCGGCCAGGCGCGTGAGGGTGGCCATCATGATGTAGCCGAAATAGTAGTAGCTGATGCCATAGCCGGCGAGCCAGGCGTCGTGGGGCGGAAAATACTCGCTGCGCCCGATAGAGTTCAGGTACATGATCTCCATGAACTTCTCGCCGCCGGCGGTCATCAGCTCCGGGGAGTAGGCGCGCAGGACCGACCAGAAGGCCAGGGCGCCGGCAAAGAGCAGCTCCACGGCGACCACGAGGCGGGGATTGGCCCGGAGCCAGGCCAGCAGCCCCGGGTCATCCTGCCCCTCCGTGCCGCGGCGGCCGCGGTGGTAGACGACCAGCGAGACGGCGGCCACCAGCCCGATGGCCAGGAGCGCTCCCCCCGTGCTGTTTCGCAGCAGCCCCAGCGAGCCGCCGAGCCACAAGACATAACAGCTCAGCAGCAGGCCCAGGGGCCGGGCAAAGGCATAGCCCCGGCCGGGCAGCCGCGCAAAAAACCGATAGGTGAGGGGCAGGGCTGCCAGGCCCATCACTTGTAACCAGAACCACCAGGCGACGACGATGATCATCCTGTTTCCTGAAACTGACAGTCTCGGCCCCGGCAGCTACGGAAGGCCGTTGTCCCTTCCGCGGTGCACGGGCCGGATCTCACCGAACCGAGCGGGCAATGGCCAGCAGCTCCTCTTCAGGCAGGTCGGGCGCCCAGAGGGCCAACACCAGGTCGCCCTGCTCCCACACGATCTCTTGCCAGGCGTCGCCCACGCGCAACAGCACGCCGGGCTGGCCGTTGATCTCCAGGTCTTGCACCTTTTCCACAGAGGTCGTCTCCAGGTTCAGGCGCGAAATGCTGGCCTCGTGCCCCAACATGATGGGATAGACGCGCAGGATGAGGTTGCCCTCCGCTTCGCTGCGCTCCGCCTTGCCATAGTCCACGTCCACAAAGACCGGCTGCGGCACCCACTCGGGCAGGTCGGGATAGGTGTAGCTGTACACAGCCCGCGGCCTGTAACCGTCGGGCAGGTAGGCCGGCTCGGGCAGGGCAAAGGGCAGCCGCTCCCGGGCCTCCGCCAGCGTCCAGGTTTCGCGCACGGCCGTGTGCCCGGCGGGCACCGGCGTGCCGGTCTGGGAGATCTGGACCTCGGTGCGGCCCAGGTGAAAGATTCCCAGAAAGCTGGCGACGGCGGTCTGGCCGACGGGCGTGAGCAGCAGGGCCACCACGAGGGCGACGGCCAGGGCGGCTGCCGCCCAGCGCCACCGCGGAACCGGGTGGCGGCCGGCCCGGGTTGCCCCTGGCCCTGCACCGTCCGGCAGGGCGGCGCGTACCCGGCGCACCAGGTGCTCGGGCTCGGGCAGCAGGCCGGGGCTCGCCGGCCCCAACAGCGCCGGCAGCCGCGCCAGCCGCTGCGCGGTGGGCAGCAGCGCCTCGCCCTCGGGCTCCAGCCCCGTTGGAGGGGAGGCGGGGTCGGCAAGCAGTTCATCCAGGGCCGCCGCCAGGCGCGCGGCCCGCTCTCGCTCAACTCGTCTCTCGTTCATCTCCCACTTCTGTTGGATAGACCCATCTTCTCAATCATTCGGGGTAGGGGCAGGTCTTGCGCCTGCCCAACAGGACGACCGCAAGGGTCGCCCCTACGGACAGACCCTTTGTCCGTCCCGGGCATGCTGGCAGCCTGCCCTATTCCTCTGCGTCAAGCTCGGCGCGCAGCTTTTGCAGGGCGCGAAACACCAGGACGGCCACGTGGCCCGGTTTCAGGCCCATGATCTGGGCAATGTCCTGGTTGCCCAGCCCGGCGCCGAACTTGAGCCGGACGATTTCCTGTTCCCTCTCGGGCAGCGTGGCGATGGCCGCCCTCAGGCGGCCAAGCTCCTCGCTGCGCACGGCGGCTTCTTCCGGCGAAGGCACCCCCTCGGCTGCCTGGTTGGCCACCCAATCCAGGGGCAGCGTGGGCCGGCGCTGCCGGTAGTACCCCGCCACTACGTTGTGGGCGATGCGGAACAGCCAGGCGCCAAAAGCCTCCCACTTGCGCAGCGTGTGTTGCCTGGTCAGCGCCCGCTCAAAGACCGCCGCCGTCAGATCCTCGGCCAGGCTCTGGCCATCCACCCGCAGCCGGATATAGTTCAGGATGCGGGGCAGGTACGCACGATACAGCTCTGCGATCTCTTCCGCTGAAGGTGCCGCATCGGGGCCCTTTGCCTGGCTCACGGGTACGCGTTTCTCCATGCTATAAGATGCACGGCCAGGCCGGACATTACACGCAGGGGCGGGCAATTCGCCGCCACTCGTGCCGCGGCGGTGGGCAGTGCACGTCAGCGCCCAAGGAGAACCTCGTAGATGGTCACTCCCTGGTTGCGGAACACCGGCTGGAGCGTGCCCTCGTCGGCCATGCGCTCGAACTTTTCGAGCCCCAGGGGATCGTAATAAGCCTGCTCCAGGGGACCGACAATGACATAGCGCACGCCATACTTTTGCAGGAGCCCTTCGGCAACCATGGTGCCCGGCACGTTATAGATGGTCGCCACGTCCTGGGCCCGATCCCAGATGGCCTGCTGGTCGGCTGCCGCCCGCTGCTGCCGCTGGTGCCAGTTCCAGCCCAGGACGGCGGGCAGCCCGGTGGTGACCGCGTAGCGCCCGCCCCAGCGATATTCGGGCGTTTGGCCCTCCAGGATGGTGGGCGAGCCGACGACGTTGTCCAGGAGCCAGGCGATGGCCTCCCGGTCCCACCGCAGGTCATAGCGCACGCCGCCGTCGTGGCCGAATTCGGCGCCCACCGGGTCCCAGTAATTCGCGGTCTCCATGTATTCCCAGCCGTCCAACCCCGGCGGCTGGTCCTCGTTCCAGCGATCGCGCACCTTGGCCGCGGTGGCCAGGGGCGAGTAGAGCGCGGCAAAGGCGATGAGCACCGCCAGGACCGCCACCCACCACCGCCTGGCCGTGGGGCCAGCGCCGCCTCCGGCGCTGGCCTCGCCACTCTCGTCGGCCGTGCCCCGGACCGTGCCGCCCCAGCGCCGCAAGCGGGGCACCATCCAGCCCACGGCCGCCGCGGCGGCCACGCCCCACATGATCCACACCTGGAGGTAGAACTTGAAGACCGTGTTCATGCGGCCGATGTCGCCCTCGAGGACGAGCACCTCGACCCCCAGGGTCATGGCCAGGGCCAGGAGGACGAGCCAGGCCCACAGCCTTTCGACGGGCGCCACGTAGCGTTGCAGCGGCATGGTCCCGTCCCTCGCGCCGGCCTGGGGGGCAGGCGCGCGGAAGAGCAAAATGAGCCCCATGACGGCCAGGGGCAGGCCCAGGCCCAGGACGGCCAGCCCGCGATAGGCGTGGCTGCCGCTCTCGGCCACGAGGGGGTCCGCCCGGGTGAACTCGATCAGGCCGGGGATGAGGAAAAAGACGACCGCCAGCAGTAGCAGGACGATGGCAATCCACGGCAGGGGGCCGGCCGGCAGGCAGAGTCCCATAGTGGAGCGGAATGGACCGCGAGCACCGGCGAGGCGGGCGGCGCGGCGCAGGCGCTTGCCCTGCCCTGCATAGCGCAGGCTTAGCCCCAGCCGGCGCAGGATGGGAATGCACCGCCAGTCGCCCAGGGTCCGGGCGGCCAGGTAGCTGGCGATGGGGAACAGAAACAGGCCGTGGACCACCAGGTAGGCCCACACCGGCGTCCGGGTCCCGTTCCACAGGCCCAGGCTGTTGTAAAACGAGCCGTAGTGTTCCCAGAAGGGCCAGTAAAGCAGCCACCACGACAGCGCGACGAGGATCAACATCTGGCCGGCCAGGATGAGCAGTGGGAACCTCGTGGGCCGCTGCGCCGACGCGATGGCCAGGGCGCCAAAGGCCACGATGAGGTGCGGCGGCACGTCCCAGGTGTTGGTGGTGCGCATGGCGCCGATGATCAGCGCCCACAGAAAGAGCAGTGCCAGGTGGGTCAGCGGGTTCCACCACGCCGGGCGCGCCTGGTTGTCTGGCCCTCGCACGGGTAGCGCGGCGCGCTGCACCACGGTCAGGGCCAAAGCCAGCGACAGAAAAGTCAGGGGCATGGCGATGAGGTGAGCGTGCAGGTCGGCATAGAGAAAGGTAAAGAACGGGAACTCGGTGATGACGGCCTCGTAGGGGCCGGCGGGAATGGCCCGGCTGGCGTTCCAGTACCATTCGTCGAGGCCGATGGGCAGGGCCTTGCCGCCAAAGAGCACCTCGAAGGTGCCCACGGTGGCGCGCACCAGGCCGGCCAGGCCGGGGATGGTGCTGGAAAAGTTGTCCAACACGCCCTCGGCCAGCTTCAGGAGGAGAAGGTGAATCTCGCCCAGGTTGCCCAGCACCGCGACGAACAGGGCGCCCAGCAGCCCGACGAGGAGGGCCCTGCTGCCGATGCGGCGCACGTCGAGGGGACCGCCGACGCCGCGTCCCTCGGCCCGGGCGCGGTAGAGGTTGTAGGTGACGCTAAAGGCACCCATGGCCGTCATGGCGAACCAGGCCGGGATGACCAGGTTATAGGCCACGGCGGGCGCGATACCGACGAGCTTGATCAACGTCCCGACCATCACCTGACCAAAGTAGTAATAGTTGAGATAGCCCCCGGCAAACCAGGGGTCGTAGGGCGGGAACTCGGTGCTCTTGATGACGGCGTTCAGGTAGGCCAGGTCCATGGGCTTTTCGCCGCCCTTCCAGGGATGCCACAGGTCGGGGTTGCCCCAGCGGATGAACCAGAAGAGGCCAAAGAACGCCAGGAAGAGCAGCTCGCTGACCAGCACCAGGCGCCACTGTCCCCGGCCCGGGGAGAACAGCTCGGCCACCCGCCGCCGCGGGCCGGGCAGCAGCATGCTGCCGTACGACACGGCGGCTACGATGGCCAGCGCCAGCCAGATGGTGCCGCGGCTGTAGTGCAGCGGCGTCAGGTTGGTCAGCATCCACGCCAGCCAGGCCAGGAGCAGCACACCCACCGGCCGAGCCAGGATCCAGCCCCCGTCGGGCAGCCGGCCAAAGACGGCCAGGGTCAGGGGCAGGGCCGCCAAACCCACCGCCGCCAGCAGCAGCAGCCAGGTAAGAGTCGGCCAGCGGTTGGCCAGGCTGTTGCGGTCAAAGATAGAGGCCCAGGTGCCGCCCCGCTCCTGGATCTGGCGCTCCTCGGCGGTGAGCATCAGCGCGTTCTGGCTCTCGCCCGTTCGCTGCTGCTGCGCCTGCTCCCGGCGCCACTCGGGCACGTCGCGGGGATTGAGCCAGTGGGGGATTGTCTCCCAATCGATGCCTGCCGTGAGCAATGCCCGCACCCGCTCCCGGTCGTAGTCTTCGGTCTTGTGAAAGATAAGCACGCGGGGATGGTCATAAACGCTAAATGCTTCCTCGGCGGGCGGAAGCGGCACCTTGATCGGCTGATGTTGATGCACGTAAGTTGCCTTCATCAACGGGTAAGGGGTCTCCTGGTCGGGAAACTGAAAGGGGCCGACATCTGGGTAGGAAGTGAAATCCGCCACCAACTCGAAACCCAGATCTCCGGCAAAGAGGGTACGATAGTAGGCAGTCGTCAGAGGGTACCGGGCTGGCAGGCGAGAAATCGAGGCATAGAGCCGATTGCTTGCCAGGAAGATGTAGTTTGCCTGGTCCAGCTGGTCAAGCAACTGGGTTAGTTTTTCCGGCGTGTCTTCGTCATAGTTATTCATTTCCAGACCGGTGTACATCCCGGCGAAGGGGTTGTTTCCATCCACTGGCAGGGGTAGGCCCCAGTCCCAGTGCTCGTTGGCCACGGTTGCTCCTGCCGGGATGTTGGCATAGATCCAGCGCGAGGCGGCCACGCGTGTGTTTGGCCGCAGATAGATAGAGAACATCGCACTGGTCCACACGGTTGTACCGACAACGACAACAGTGACAAGACCCAGGCCTATACGATGCCGCCAATTACTCGTGCTCCGAATCAAGCGGACTAGGAAGTAGGCGGCAAAAATCACGAATAAGGGATAAAGGGGCAGGAAATAGCGCATGGCCTTAACCCAGCGGGTGGCCTGATAGAGGAAAAAAAGAGTTCCCCAAGTCCACAAAACCAGGTGGGTGCGCTCTCCACGCCATAACTTGTAGCCGATCATGGCCCAACCAGCCCAGGCAGTCAACCCCAAAGGCAACCCCATGCCCCAGACGACCATGTTGATCCAGGGAAACAAGAGTGGGGCTCGGTTCGTCCATTGCCGACCTGGTGGCAGGTCTACGTTGCCGCCTTGCTCCGCAGCGATTTGCCTCAACCGTTCTAGCCAGTCTGGACTGAGATGTATACCAAAAAAACCGGGGCCTTCGAAGGCATAGGGCTGAGCTATGCGAAAGGCAATTACCGATAGTAAACCAGCGAGGAGGAGCCGGGGTAGAAGTAAGAGGAATAAAGAAGAAAGCGAGCGATTGGATTGGGAATGAATAGATTGCAGACACCACCATACCCCGGCCAGCACAACAAAAAGTGCTGCCCAGATGGCGCTAATTTTGCAGGCTGTAGCCAAGCCGGTCGCAACACCTGCCAACCCAAAATCGAGCCATGATGGTCCACGAGAAACCTTTGATTGACCAACTCGCACCGAAGAGTATGCGGTCAGGATGGTGAAAAAAGCGGCCATACTATCCACGGTGAAAAAATGGGCTTGTTGGATATGAAACGCGACCAGCGAACTCAATACCGCAGCGAGTAGCCCAATAGCTTCCCCATACAGGCGCCGTGCGATCAGGTAGACCAGGACCACAGTTCCCAGGTCAGCCAGTGCCGAAAGCAACCGTCCTACCAGGGCGCTTTGGGGGCCAGTGAAGGTGCCTGGGGTACATTGCGAGCCTGGAACCCCTATCAACAGCCTACCCACGGCTGCGTTCAACCCATCGAGTGAGTTCCCACAGGCACGGTCGAGCCACTCTGCTGTCAAGCGGGTCAGGAAGAGAGGAAGTGTGCCGTAGCTGTACTGCTGCCCACTGTTCCGGCTGTTCAAGGGTGAGCTATGGGTATCAAAGTAGAGGGAAGGGCTATCCGGCATCCTGATAACAGAAGTGATGATTCGCATGTGTCCCTCATCAGGGTGAATCCACTGCCCTTCATCCCAATTTAGACCCGTGAACCGCAGGTACCCTGCCACTAGCAGGATCATAACGAGCAGAGACGAACAAATGGCAGTCACTGCCCAGGAACCTGATATGTGTTTCGAATTATCACACAAATTCCCCATAACGTGGTGTCCTTGGTAGTTTGAAATTGTTTGGCTGTAAGTGCTCAGGCATCTGCTGCGCCGCCGGTTGAAACCGGCGCTGATAACAGAAACGCGTTAAAACGCGTTCAGCACTGGTGCGCAACAGAACCCGTTTCAACGGGTTTCCTGTGTTAGCCAGGCGTTTCAACGCCTGGCGCGCTGGACGGCTGAGCAGTTACGTTTGGCTTTGGTTTGAACTCGGCAAAACGTCTCCAGCTCGTCCGGGTTAGATACAACGTCCAAAGGGTAGTCTGCTGTCCCCCTCCAATTCAAAGAGTTCCTGGGTATCAAAACCCAGGAACTCCAAGACAACGTTCGCCATCGGGAGGGTTGACACTCTTGCCCGGCTAAGAGCACAGAAGGGGTGCCCAGATGAGCAATGGCCCCCTATGGTCGCAGAGATTCCTTACTCACAACACCCTCCGCCGAGCTGCCAATCTCCGCAACCATAGTGCCCCCCACTGTAACAGCAGTAACGCCTCTCGTACAATTCATCCTTTACTGACGGACAGTTGGGCTGAAAGTAGCTGCAGTACTTGATCCAATTATATTCCCAATAGCAGGGATCTTTTATCTGGAAAGGTTGTGAGTGCTCCGATCCATTCCTTTCCTGAGAGTCGGTCGCCGGTCTTCCGGCGTCAATGGTACGATGTCTACACGGCCATTGTGGATGGCCGCCAAGACCAAGAAACGCTGGAATGCTATCTCCGCCAACTTCTGCCCAAGACTGGCTTCCTGGTCTCCTTCGGACGTCAGGCCTGACCACACCGTGCCACCAAATCATAATCGACCGCCAGTTCGTTGGCAACGGATCGAACACTAAGAAGCGCAAGAAGACGCGTTGACCCACGCTGTTAGCGGTTCAAAACTCGATTGTTAACGTACTGAACTGGCACCGTATCGTATCCAGTGTGTTACCGTTTATCTAAAAGCGAGTCATACGCAACTGTCAACTCTGACCGGTGTCTGTCAAAGAGGCAGTATAGCATCTTTCAAGCACCGGTGCAATCTGGAATACTCCAGTTACCGCGAAACATCAGAGACCCCGCGAACGGCCGGGGCTCTGATGCCTCGATGGGCGAAACAGGGCTCGAACCTGTGACCTCTTCTGTGTCACCCCGCATCGGCTTTCGCCGACCCTGGTTACCCGGTTGCGGGCCGGACTATACCTTGGCCTTCTCAGGCCCGCCGCGTCTAGTCTCTGAGGCGTCCCGAAAGCTCCGATAGTCCTCGTGCCAATGAACACCGATCGTCTTGGTGTTCATTGTTCGAGTATTCGAGCTTTAAGGTTCCCTGCTGGTTGCCCATCCGCGTATCCCGGCTCTTTTTGGCCTTCACGCTCATCCTCTCGGATCACGTTGTGGCGAGCCGGGCTTTAGGGTTTCCCAGCATACAGCGGCGTCCACCGTGCCGGTTCATTTCCCGGGCACGGGCTCACCCCAGTAAGAGAAGCGCTCTCCCAACTGAGCTATTCGCCCTCAAATCACGGGCATTATAAACGCAAACGCGGCTTGTGTCAATTGACACAGGCCTTGTTCCATGCTATGCTAAGGATGCTCGTTATTAACGGAATGTCAAGAGGACGGCGGCCGCCACGAGGGCGAGCGCCAGGAGCAAAAGCCACCAGTTGGCCTGCACGGCCTGGCCCCACGACACGTCCTCGCGGGAAACGAGCGAGGCGGCCTCGTCGCGGCTGCCCACCAGCGCCTGGCACCAGTCCGCCACGCTGTTGGGCCGATCCCGGGGGTGGAGGGCCATGGCTGCCAGGATGGCCCGCTCGACCTGGGACGAGATGGCCGGGTTGATCTCCCGGGGGGCCAGCAGGGCGTCCTGGTCGAGAAATCGCTGCTGGGCGCTGGGAGGTGTCTGCCCCGTCAGCAGGTGGTAGAGGGTCGCTCCCAGGCCGTAGACGTCACTGCGGGTATCGGTGTGGCCCAGATCGCCGGCGTACTGCTCGATGGGGGTGTAGGGCAGCGAGCCCATGCCCCGCAGACCGGTCATGGTCGCAGGGTCGTCGGGGTCCAGCGCCTTGACCAGGCCAAAGTCGACGAGCTTGATGCGGCCCTCGGGGGTCAGCTTGACGTTGGCCGGCTTGATATCGCGGTGCAGCACAGGCGGCTGCTGACAGTGCAGGTAGGTCAGGGCGTCGCAGAGCTGGGTCATCCAGCCCAGCACGTCTTTTTCTTGCAGGAACCGGCCTTCGCGGTAGGCCTGCTGGCACAGTTGCTCGAGATCCTGGCCGGGAACATAGTCCATGACCAGATAGTCCCGGCTGACCGCCAACAGGTCCGGGGCCGTCGTTGCCTGGGGGTCGGCCTCCAGCGGCTCGGAGCCTTCTGCGTCTGCCTCGGGCAGCGCGCCCGAGGGCGTCAAGGTGAAATAGTCCGAGACCTTGGGCAGGTTGGGATGGTCGAGGCGGGCCAGGATGCTGGCCTCGCGGAGGAACTGTGCCCGGGTTTGTGCCAGGCGCTCGGTGCTGGTGCCCGGCAGCGGCCAGATCTCCTTGACCGCACACTGGCGACCGGGAAGGCGGCGGTCGGCCGCTTGATAGACCGCGCCCATGCCTCCCTGGCCGATGAGGCCCAGGATCTCGTATCGGTTGCGCAATACTGTGCCGGGCAGAAGCCATTCCTGCATCGGCTTAACTATACTGTAATCATCGTCTTCTGTCAAGGAGAGGTAATCGAATGTCGGAACCCAAAGAGGCTGCCCTTCTCCTGCGCATCGAGGGGAGCGAGATCAAGCAGCGCTGGTCGCTGGCCGCGCCGGTGACGACCATCGGGCGTTGGGAGGACAACGATCTGGTCATCGACGACCGCTGGGTCTCGCGACATCATGCCCGGGTGCGGCGCGAGCGGGACCAATACTACATCGAGGACCTGGGCAGCAAGAATGGGACGCTGGTCAACGGCCGGCGCATCTCCGGGCCTACCCTCCTGGCCGACGGCGACGAGATCCAGGTCTCGCCCCTGATCCCCCTGACGTTCGTGGGCTATGCTGCCACGGCTCCCCTGCCCCTGGAAGCGGAGGCCCGGGGCCTGGAGTTTGACCCGGCGACGCGGGACGTGCGGGTGCGCGGCCGCGTGCTCGATCCTCCTCTGTCCCAGGCCCAGTTCACGCTCCTATCCTTGCTCGCCGAGGAGCCGGGCCGGGTCTACAGTCGCGACGAGGTGATTGCCATTGTCTGGCCCGAGGCCCAGGCCGAAGGGGTCAGCGACGAGGCCATCGACGCCATGGTGCGGCGCATCCGCCTGCGCCTGCGCGAGCTGGACACCTCGCACGAGTACATCGTGACCATGCGGGGCTACGGGTTCAAGTTCGAGCCCGCATAGCGACGCCGGTCGAGCGCGCGCTGCCGGGTGCGCCTAGAGCCGCGCGGCTCAGGCACCGCCGGCCCGGGCCATCTCCTGCAGGATCTCTTGCGCGCGGTCCAGCCGGATCTTGCCCTCGGTGACCAGGCGGGCGGCCACCGCCGCGACCTGGTCGCCCGTGGCGCCGGCGGCCATGGCTACCTGCCGGGCATGGAGGGCCATGTGGCCGCGCTGGATGCCCTCGGTGGCCAGGGCGCGGAGGGCGCCCAGGTTCTGCGCCAGGCCCGTCGCGGCCATCACCTCGGCCAGCTCCCGCGCCATGCTCGCCCCCACGATCTTGAGCGCCACCTGTGCCCCCGGATGGACCCGGGTCGCGCCGCCGACGGTCCCCACGGCCAGGGGCAGCTCCAGGGTGCCCACCAGCCTGCCCTCGCGGTCGCGGCTCCAGGTGGAAAGGGAGGTATAGCGCCCGTCCCGGGCGGCGTAGGCGTGGGCGCCGGCCTCGATGGCGCGCCAGTCCTGGCCGCAGGCCAGGGCCACGGCGTCGATGCCGTTCATGATGCCCTTGTTGTGGGTCGCGGCCCGGTAGGGATCCGCCGCGGCAAAGGCATAGGCCTCGACGATGCCCTGCACCACCTGCTCGCCCTCGTAATCGCCGAAGGCCAGCTCCGACGGCGGGATGGTGCAACTGGCCCGGGCCAGGCGGCGGTCGGCCAGGTTGGAAAGGATGCGCAGGTGCACCCGCCCCCCGGTGATCTCTTCCACCAGTGGAGCCAGGGCCTCGGCCGCCGTGTTGACCGTGTTGGCGCCCATGGCGTCGCGCGTATCATAGAGCAGGTGCGCCACCAGCATCGGGCCGGCGGGCGTGTCGGGGAGGACGCGCAGCTCCAGGTCGCGCGCCCCGCCGTGGAGCGAGACGACCACCGGGTCCGTCTGGTTGGCCAGGTCGAGCAGTCGCTGCTTCTGGCAGAGCAGGTCAAAGCGGGCGGCCCACGGATCGGGCACGTCGAGGATCTGCATCTGGGCAATCATCACCGGCTCGGTGGAGCAGGTGCGAAAGCCCCCCGCCTGGCGCACGATCCGGGCCATGAAACTCGCCGCGGCGACGACCGACGGCTCTTCGATGGCCATGGGGATGAGATAGTCCCGCCCGTTGATCAAGAAGTTGGTGGCGATTCCCAGGGGCAGGCCGTGGATGCCCACCACGTTCTCGATCATCTGGTCGGCGCGGCCAGGCGCCAACCCCGCCCCTGCGAGCACGGCCCGCTCCTCTTCGCTCAGGCCTGCCCAGGAGGCCACCGCCTGGACGCGCTCCTCTACGCTCAACTCGTAAAAGCCCGGCAGACGCGACGTCTTTTCCATCGTCTCCTCCGAGAATTCCAGTGGACCCGGGCTGGGCCGGGCCCCTCTCACGATATCGATTCGAGTCAGAACAGGGCAAAGGCCTGCGCGACGCTGGATACAGGCCCCAGGAAAAGCTGCGGGTAAAGCCCCAGGACGATGGTCAGGGCGGCGAGGAGGGCAACCAGCAGCGATGCGATGGCCGGCTGGCTGGCCATTTCGTGGTGCTCCTCGGGCGCGGCCATGGCATTCAGCGCGCGCACCACGCCGACTACGACCCCGGCCGTGCAGGCTGCCAGGGCCACGAGCGTCAGGATCCAGACCCATTCCTGGCCGGGCACCGCCGCAGAGCCCGGTACCTGGGCTTCGGCGGAAAAGGGTAGGGCCCAGTTCCAGACGGCGCGGCTGATCGCCCAACGGGTCGGAAAGCCTGCGGTGAGGGGAAACCCACCCAGGGCCAGCCCGCCCAGGATCAGGCCGCCGGTGGCGACGGGCAGGCGCCGGGCCACACCCCCCAGGCCCCTGAAGCGGCTGGTCGCTGCCCGGTGGCGCACGATGGACAGCGCCGCGGCCATCAGCGTGATGGACACGCTGCGGTTGACGCCGTGCAACAGCGCCAGCTCCAACCGCTGGCTGCCACCCGAGGCGAGGGCCAACAGCAGCACGCCGAGGTCGGCCAGGGCCGCGTAGCCCATCAGCCGGCCCAGGTCGCGCTGCACGGCGGCCATCAAGCCGCCGCTGGCCGCCATGCCCAGCCCCGCCAGTTGGATGACGCCCATGATGGTGGAATCTTGCGCCAGGTCGGGATGGGCGGCGGCAAAGGAAATGGCCAGGTAGAGCGCCATGCCCTGGCCCACGGTAAAGACAAAGGCGCTGACCAGGGGAGGTGCCTCCGCCGCCAGGGCCGGCATCCAGGTCCCAAAGGGAAACGCGGCCAGGAGCAGGCCAAAGCCCAGGGCCGCGGGCAACAGCGCCCGGCGCGCCAGCTCCTGCCCCGCGGCGGGGGCGACTGCCGCGGCGCCCGCTTCGGCTGCATTGGCGGCGTTGCCTGCCTCGGCGAGGGCAGCCGGCTGATCCACGAGCCAGGCGGCCGCGAGGAGCAGCGGAACGGCCAGCAGTGTCACCAGCAGGTAGCGCTGCGCGCCTCGCACCGAGAGCAACTGCCCGGCCTGGAGTATAAAGATCATCAGCGTGGCGGCGATGGCAAAGGCCAGCAACGACAGGGCAAAGGTGGGCAGCATCACCGCCAGGGCATAGAGGGCCAGGATCACCAGGCTGAAGGAAAAGAACGACCTGCCCTGGGAGATGCGCCAGGCAAACGGGTAAAGGACCGCCGGCAGGCCAAAGACAAAGGCCAGCCACATCTTGCCCGCCTGGTCCAGGACGAGGGTCTGGCCCAGGACCACCACCGGCCGCCCAAAGGCCACGTGCTGGCCCAGGACAAAGGCCGACTGGTCCAGGGGCAGGCGGAAGCAGAGGACCGCCAGCAGGCCGGCCGTCGCCGCCGAGATGATGGCCGCCAACAACGCCCAGCGGCGCACCAGGTAGGCAACCACCGCGGCCAGCAGGGGCGGGATGAGGAGGATCATCGGGCCAGGGATGAGATTCACCTTGCTTCTTCCTCCTCGTCGACGGGAGATACGCTGGGCGCCAGTCCCTGCACGGCCGCCAGGTAGGAAAAGGCGAGGGCTGCCAGGAGCGTCAGGGCGCCAAAAAAGCCGGCGATGGCCAGGTTCTGTTCCAGGCCGGCGTACACCAGGTCAAAGCCACACAGGACGGTCAACACCGCTGGTCCCACGCGCAGGGCCTCGCCACTCAGGACGATGCCCATGACGCCCATGACCATCAGCCACAGGGCGACAAAGGCAACGTCGGGCGGCACTGCCAGGCCGCTCGCCCCTTCGAGCGGCAGCAGCGTGGCGTAGGACGGAAAGAAGCGGATGAGGGCCAGGCCCGCCAGGAGAACGGCGAGCACCCGCAGGGGCAGGCCCAGGGGGCCGGCTCCCCAGCTCATGGGCAGCCCCAGGAAGCGGCCTTCCCCCGCCTCGACCGTCCGCACGTTCTGTGGGTCTCCCACCTGCCGCGCCGTGAGATAGAGGATGGGAACAACCACGGCTCCGGTGAGGATGCGGACGAGGGCCGCTTCGGGCTGGATGAAACGTGTCAGGTTGAGGCCCAAAAAGATGTACTGGAGCAACAGCGCGCTCAACGCCAGACGCCAGTCGGACGTGACCAGAATGAGCGCCGCCATCAGGAGAAGCCCGACAACGGACGGTACGCCCGCCAGAAAAGCAAAACTGTCGCCGAAAGTTTCCATAAGCTTCTAGCTGCCGGTCAAGAAGATGGCTGCCAGGGCCAGGATGATCAGGGCCCAGCCCCACCAACCTTCCCCCTCGCCAACCTGGCCAAGCCAGTAACCGGCCCCTTCCAGGATGCTTCCGAGCCGGCCGAGAGCCCGGTAAAGCCAATCGAGCCCGACGATAGATTGCACGAGGGGAGCGATCTGGCGCCAGCGGAGCCCCAGGGACGCCAGCCAGATCCCGACGAGCCACGGCACGATGTAGAGCAGGCCCATGCCCCAGGCAGAGACCCCACGGATGTGTACCGGCTGCCAGCCGAGCCCCTGGCCCGCGCCCATGCCCGACAGCAGCAGCACGGCGGCCAGGAACAGCATGCCCACCAACGCCAGGGGCCGCAGGCGGCGGGCGGGCGTGAACAGGTCGCTCAGCCCCAGCCACAGGCCCGCGGCCAGAAAGGTGTCGGCCACCAGCAGGCTCCATAGGTGGGGGTTGCCATCCTGGAGAAGGGCCGCGTACAACGGCCACCTCGCCCGCGCGCCGGCGGTGAGCGGCAGGCCGGCCAGCGAGGCCACAGCCAGGGCGGGCAACAGGACCGCACCTCTGCGCGCGATCCAGGAGTCCCGCCAACGTGCCAGGAAGCCGAAACGTTCGGCCAGTTGCTGCTGCCGGTGTTGCCACCAGGGCTCGAGCCTTGGCCCGACCCTTTGCCCGACCCACTGCCTCGCGCTCTGCAGCCGGGCCGGCAGGGTAAAGGGTGCCACGACCGTATCGGCGTCCCACCACACGGCCAACAGGGCCAACGCCAGCATCAGGCTCAGGAGAGGCCAGGGTGACGTTCCCGGCAGCACCAGGGCAAACAGCAAGCCCGCGCCCACCTGGTGGATCAATAGCCCGCGCCACAGCGCGCCAGGCCCGCCGCCGGACTGCCGCCGGGCCGCGGCGCTGCCGCTCCAGGCCAGGAGCCCGCCGGCCAGCAGCGCCAGGCTGCCCAGGAGCGCGGGCAATGCCTCCGCCGGGATGACCGGCGCCACAGCCTGCACGCGGGCCAGGAGATAGAGCCCGGCGCCGGCCGGGAGTAGGAGGGCCGCTGCCCCCGCGGCGCCGCGAACGCGGCGCGGATGCAGGGGAAAGATCTGGGTGCGCAGGATGGCGGCCACGCCCAGCAGGACGAGGACGGACGGCGGGATCTGCCGCGCCGGGAACGAGGTGTGGCCCACTTCGGCGTCGAGGCGCAGGGCACAGAGCACCAGGATCAGCGTCGCGGCCAGGCCGGGAAGGGCTGCGGTCAGGGCCAGCAGCGGACGTCTTTCGCTGTCCTCGGCATCCTCGCTTCGCTGGCCGCACCACAGGGCCAGCCCCATCAGGGCCAGGTCCATCAGGGCGCTGCCGATGGCCAGAGTCAGGAGGTTGGCAGCCAGGGTCGTCGTCAAGGCGCCGGCCAGGAGGATGAGGAGCAGTCCGTGCCACGGGCTGCGGGGCTGCCGCCCACCGATCCCCAGGGCCAGGGCGACGGCTACCGACGCCAGGGCCAGCGCCGCCGGCAGGGCGATGTCGCCGGCCGACAGGGCCGGGCCCGCGCGGAACAGGTTCAGGGGTGACCAGTCGAGCTGCACGCGCTCTGCACCCCCGGACCGCAGAGACCAGATGGCAGCCAGGGATGCAGCCGCAGCCGCGCCGGCCAGCAACCGCCGCACCCAGGCGGGTAGCAGGCGGCCCGTCGCCAGGATCAAGACCGCGCCGAACAGCGGCCAAAGGATCGCTTGAAAGGGAACCGGTAAAGACCTTAGCATTGTCCCGTTTATCACACGATTTGCCGCCCCCGGTCGCGCGTGACAGGCAGGCGGCACCGGGGTATTCTAGCACAAAAGGGAGGTGCGGGCAAGCATCGCCATTGGCGTTGACACCAGGCAGCCTAGGTGTTAGAATGGGTCGGCAGTCCAAAAACGCACGAAAAGCAGGCGTCGAGGAGGGAAACGTGAGAAAAGTCGTCGAGTGTGTGCCCAATTTCAGCGAAGGCCGCCGGCGCGAGATCATTGACGGCATCGTCGCGGCCATGCGGGAGGTACCGGGGGCCCAGGTTCTGGACGTCCAATCCGACGTCGACCACAACCGCTCGGTCGTCACCCTCGTCGGCGAGCCACAGCCCATCGTGGAGGCTGCCTTCCGCGGCATTGCCCGGGCGGCCGAGTCCATCGACATGAACCACCATCGCGGCGGACATCCCCGCATGGGCGCCACCGACGTCGTGCCCTTTGTCCCTGTGCGCGGCGTGTCCATGGAGGACTGTGTCGTGCTGGCCCGGGAACTGGGCCAGCGGGTTGGAGACGAGCTGGGCATCCCGGTCTACCTCTACGAGGAGGCCGCTTCGCGGCCCGACCGGCGCAACCTGGCCGACGTTCGGCGTGGCGAGTACGAGGGTCTGAAGGACGAGATCGGCACGGACCCCGAGCGCGCGCCCGACTTTGGCCCGGCGGTCATGGGCCCCGCGGGCGCCACCGCCATCGGGGCCCGGCCGGCCCTCATTGCCTTCAACGTCTATCTCAACACCTCCAATATCGCCCCGGCCCAGGCTATTGCCCGCGCCGTGCGCCACTCCAGCGGCGGCCTGCGCTACGTCAAGGCCCTCGGCCTGGTGGTCGAAGGGCAGGCGCAGGTGTCGATGAACCTGACCGACTATCGTCACACACCCATTCACCGCGTGGTGGAAATGATCCGCAGCGAGGCCGCACGCCGCGGCCTGTCCATCACGCGCGGCGAGGTCGTCGGCCTCCTGCCGGCCGAGGCCCTGGTGGATGCTGCCCGATTCTACCTGCAGCTCGATACCTTTGACGGAGCTCAGATCCTGGACAATCGCCTTTCCGCCAGCGATGAGTAGCCCTCCCCTAAAGTCAAGCCATGGGATCTGTATCAGGTGCATCGCACCGGCATGCACACTTTGGTACCAGTTTAGTACCCTTGGGGGATTGCCAGGGGCACAGGACTGCCGTATAATAAATCCAAGCCGGTAGTTCATAAAGGAGGCTTGGTTGTCGATGGGAGAGCCTCACCAGTGCCGATTTTGATCGATGGCCACAACCTGATCGGCCATTTGCCAGGGATCTCGCTGGCAGACGTCGATGATGAAGACGCCCTGGTAAGGCTGCTAATAGCTTTTCGGGCACGAACGGGCAAGGCCATCGCTGTCGTCTTTGATCCGGGCGTGAGTTCGACCCTGGGTCAAAGTCGAAAGATCGGCGGTGTACAGGTGATCTCGGCATCTTACGGCAGCAGTGCCGATGCAATCATCCTCCGACGCGTGGCCCAAGCTCGTAACCGCCAGGGAATGACCGTCGTGACCTCTGACCGGGAATTGGCGACAGAGGTCGCGCGGTTGGGAGCGCGCGTCCAGTCAGCAGAAGCCTTTTCGGCCCAATTGGGACAGCCCGAAGCACAAACGTCCCGCAAAGAACAACCGCCAACGCCGGCAGAGGTAGAGCAGTGGTTGGCCCTGTTTGGGAACGATGACGAACAAGACGCTGAGATCGATCCTGGTTGACCTGGCCGGCCTGCCGGGGCGGCGTTGGAACCGCTATCGACAGGGCCTGCAAGAGTTTTCGCGGGCCCTGACCGGCCTTGTCACCGATGACTCGCTCGTGGCCTTGATGGCCGAACAGATCGAGTCTCTATTGCGCCCATGTGGCGTGGCCATCGTCCTCGCTCAGGAGCAAGGATCCTTCGACTCGGTGTTGGTCCGCGGCGATCTGGCAGACCAGCCCCTCTGGCGCCCCGGCTCGCGCTTCAAGTCCCTGCACCCCATCCCGGCCAATCTGGCGAGCAAAGACTGCCTGGTGGACGTCGCCCGGCTCTTGAGTCAGGTGCCGCCGTCTCAGCAAGAGATCTGGCGCCAGGTGCAAAGCTCGGGTGTGGTGCTCATCGTCCCCATGCACCTGCGTGACTGCCTCGTCGGCTGGGCTGCCCTTGGCCCCAAGCGCTCCCGGCTTGGCTACGATCAGGCCGACTGCGGATTCCTGGCAGCCCTGGGCGACCAATCGGCCGTGGCCCTGGGCACCGCCCAGCTCCGGGGCGAGATGCAGCAACGGTCCAGCGAGCTGGCCATGCTGGCGGCCGCGTCTTCCGCCCTTTCTTCGTCGCTGGATCTGGAACAGGTTCTGCACACCATCGTGGACTCGGCCATCAAGGTCATTCACTGCGACAAGTCGGCCATTTTTGAGCTGAGCGAGGATGGCACGACCCTCAACCTGCGCCTGTCCCGGGGGCTCAGCGATGCCTATTGCGAGGCCTCCCACGCGCTACCCGTCGACGCCACCGGCCGCGCCCGCGTGGTCGTCACGCGAGAGCCGCTCATAGTCGCCGACGTGTTCCTCGAGCCGAACGTGGAAGGCTACCACGCCCTGACCAGGCAGGAGGGTTATCGAGCCGTCATAGACCTGCCACTGCTTGCCCGGGACGGGTTGCTGGGCATTCTCAGCGTCTACTTTTGCGATGTCCACCATCCCTCGGACGTGGAGATGGAGGTGTTGACCACCTTTGCCAACCAGGCGGCCATCGCCATCGCCAACGCGCGTCTCTACGACAGCGTCACACGGGAGCGGGATCGGGCCCGCGACCTGTACGTCCAGACCAACGCCGCCCTTGCCGCGCGCGTCGAGGAGCTGACCGCTATCGAGGAGATCAGCCGCCGCCTGACGGCGAGCCTGGATCTGCAGCAGGTCATGGACGTCGTTCTGGAGCAGAGCGTGCAGGCGGCACGGGCCGATCGCGGCGTGATCTGGCTCTACGATGCCGAAAGGCGAGGGTTGCGTCCCGTCGCCGAGGCAGGGTTTTGCCTCATCGGCCACTATCAGGAGCAGCTCTGGCCCGATGCCCGGGGGATCACCGGCCGCGTGGCGCGCACCGGCCTGCCCGCCGTGGTGCCGGATGTCAGCCAGGACGCGGACTATTACCTGGGTGTCGAGTCGACACGATCCCAGCTCAGCGTTCCCATCCTGCACGAAGGCCGGTCCATCGGCATCATCACCCTGGAGAGCGACCGCCCGAACGCCTTTGCCGTCGAGCATCTGCAGTTTGCCGAGTTGCTGGCCGATCACGCCGCCATCGGCATCCACAACGCGCAGCTCTTTCAGCAGGCAATGGAAGGGCGCGACCGGCTGCAAGCCATCCTCAACTCCACGCGCGACGCGGTAATCGTCTTTGACACCCGCGGCTACGTGATCCTCGCCAACCGCGCCGTCGAGGAGTGGTTTGGCCCGGGCATCAGGCGCTTGATCACCAGCCAGAGCATCCGGGACGTGGTCGCCGTGCCAGAGAGCTTTCTCTACCGGGTGACCGACCTGGACCCCAACAATCTCTCGGCTTACCTGGACAGCACGTATGGGGGCGAAGAGGGCGTCGAGCTGGCCTTTCACTTCCGGCAGGGAAGCCGGCAACTCTACCTCGAAGCGACCGTTGCTTCGGTGCTCAATGTCGTGGGAGAGGCCTTTGGCTGGGTGGCCGTGTTGCGCGACATGACCCGCCAACGGGAACTGGAACGCTTTCGCGAGGACCTGACCAGCATGGTCATCCACAACCTTCAGGGGCCCCTGTCCGCCGTCATCAGCAGCCTCGAAACCCTGCTCGAAATGAAAGATGTGGGTGAGGACGTGTCGGATCAGTTGCTGTCCATCGCCCTGGAGAGCGGCCGCAAGCTCCACAGCCGCATCGGCACCGTCCTCTGGCTGCGGCGCCTGGAAGACCGGCAGATCCCCCTCGCGCGGCACGCGGCGCCCCTGGGCGACGTCGTCGACAACGTTCTGGCCGAGTACCGGGCCATGGCCAACGTGAGCCGTGTGACAGTGTCCTCGGCCCTGCCCCCGGACCTGCCGTGCGTGTTCATGGACGAAGAAGTCATCAGCCGGGTATTGAGCAACCTCCTGGACAATGCCCTGAAGTTTACCCCGGCCCACGGTCGCATCGAGGTGCGCGCCGTCGTAGAGACGGCCGACGACGCCAAGGCCGTCGTCTGCTCCGTTGCCGATACGGGCCCCGGCATCGCGGAGCAGATGCGCGAGACGATATTTCACAAGTTCTACCAGGGCGACGACTGGATCGGCAGGCGCAGGGGCATGGGCATCGGCCTGCATTACTGCAAGCTGGCCGTGGAGGCCCATGGCGGCCGCATCTGGGTGGAGTGCGAAGAGGGCCAGGGCAGCGTCTTTTCCTTCACCCTGCCGGTGGACAACGACGGCTGACCTCGCTTTCGAGAGGACATTTTGACAACCGGGGGGACCTGAGCTAGAATAGAGTCGAGCCCCCATAGCTCAGTGGATAGAGCAACTGCCTTCTAAGCAGTCGGCCGCAGGTTCGAATCCTGCTGGGGGTACTCTTTCCTTTTGTGAACCGCATTCGTCACGGCCGCCCACTCTTGCAGGCTGAGGGTCTCTGCCCGGCGGCTGGGGTTCACCCCGGCCCGTTCCAGGGCCGCTTCGACCTCGGCGGCAGGCAGGGCGAGACCCGCCTTGAGCGAGTTGCGCAGCGTCTTGCGCTTCTGCCCAAAGCCGGCGCGTACCGCGCGAAAGAACTCTTGCTCTGTCACGCCCTCACCCAGTTCAACGGCCAGCCTCTCGCCCACTGCAACGCGCACCACGGCCGAGTCGACCTGTGGCGGCGGGTAAAAGGCGCCGGCGGGGATGCGCGCCACGATCTCGGGCTCGCCGTAAAGCTGGATGCTGACGGCCAGGAGGCTCATGTCGCCCGGGCGGGCAACGATCCGCTCGGCTACCTCTCGCTGTACGGTGACCACCACCAGCCGGGGACGCGGGCTCTCGGCCAAAAAGTGCCGCAGCACGGCCGAGGTGATATAGTAGGGCAGGTTGCCGACCATCTTGTAGCCCAGGTGGGAAAAGCCGAAATCGGCCATGCGCAGCACGTCGCCCTGGACCACCTGCACGTTGGGCAGGCCGGCCACCTGCTGGCGCAGGATCTGTGCCAGGGCGTCGTCCAGCTCGACGGCCACCACCTGGCCCGCCCTGGCGGCCAGAAGCTGCGTCAGGCTGCCAAGGCCGGCCCCCACCTCGACCACGGCGTCGTCGGGCGATAGGTCCGCGGCCTCGACGATGCGCGCCTGGGCCACGGGATCGACCAAAAAGTTCTGGCCCAGGCCCTTTCGCGGGCGCAGCCCGTGGGCCCGCAGCAGCGCCGGAATGCTCTCGGCCGCCATGCTAACGCCGTCGATCGGGAAAGCGTGGCCAATCGGGCAGCACCCAGCGGATCTGGCTCGCGGGTGGCACCGGAGTCAGCAGGTATACGTCGGTCCACCAGTGCCACGACTGGTAGTCGGTATCGTCAAAGCCCAGGTCGACGAACTTGCCCTTGACGCCGCCGCCGGTGTCGCCGGCCTGCGCGAACCCGTAGCCGGGCACGTACAGCTTGCTCCGCAGGGGGATGACCGTCGGGTCGGTGGCGACGATGCCCTTTTTCAGCTTCCAGCCGAGGCGCGTGTATCCGTAGCGGGGATGCTCGGGCGGCCTGCCGGCTGAAGAGGGCTTGTAGGAGGTCGTGTAGACCCGCATCTTGCGCCAATACTCGATGGGCCCATCCGGCGTGTCCAGCGTGCGGATGACGATCTTGGTGCCGTAGGCCACGGTCCTGGTTATGGGCTTCTGCTCGGCCCAGGCGTCCTCCAGGAACCGGTCCACTTCCAGGCCGTCCTCGTAAACCACCCGGTAACGGCGCTTGTTGATGCCCGGCTGTCCCTCGTGCACCAGGCGGGTCTGGTCGATCTCGAGCTCGGAGTCCGGCACCGAGATCCTCTCAAATGGGATGGGCTCGAACTCGACTTGATACTCCTCGCGCACGCGGGTCACATGGATCACGTCGCCAGGCCGCGGCCTGGCGTTCAGATCGGGGGTGACGCGGTCCAGGCCCATGAGCGACACTCCCTCCTGGCCCAGCACCCCGGCCACGGTCTCGCCCCGGGTGCGCGTGCGAATGAGGCGGCCGTCCACGTGGATGTCGATGGGAAAGGAACGCTCGATGGTGATGGCCATGCCGGGGACGATCCGGGTCTGGAGCCCGGGCTGCACGGCGTCGCCCAGGGTCAGCTCCATTCCATATTCCTGGAGGGCCTGCCCCACTGTCGTGGCCGTCGTATGGAGCGTGGTATGCAGGTTGCGCGCTTGGGCCTCGCTGATCTCGGCCAGGCTGAGGGTGGCGGCCCGCCGCAGGGCGACCAGGGGTACCGTGCCCTCGCCGGTGCCCTCCGGCAGCAGCGTGGCCGGGCTCACTTCCTCGCCGTCCAGCCAGATCTCGTCGGCCTGGCCGGCCGTTATGCCGGCCGCGACCAGGACGCTGCGGGCCGTGACGGCGTGGGTCCGCACCAGGATCGAGTGCCCGTCGGCGCGAATCATGACCGGCCGGGCTCTCTCGATGCGTATGGTCTGGCCCGCTTGCAGGGCGGCCTCCGGGTGCGGCCAGACCCAGTCCTCTGGAGAGAGTGCCACACCCGCCTGGCGCAGTGCGTCGCCCACCGTGCCGGCGTGGGTTCGCACCTGTCGCCTCTCGTCCTCGACGACCAATTGCAGGGGGACGCTCGTGCGCGCCCAGCCGGCAGCTAGGAGCGCGAGGCCGCCGGCCACGAGGCCAACTGCCAGAACTCCTCGCAGCCACGTGGGAGGGTTCCAGTACGTCTCGCTGGTTATCGCACGCTCTGATGCCATTGGCCTACTCCCGAGCCTCGGCCACGCGCCCGGCCGCGGCGCGCCCGGCGACATAGCCGGTGGAAAAGGCGGCCTGTAGATTATAGCCGCCGGTGTCGGCCTGCACGTTCAGCACCTCGCCGGCGAAATAGAGGCCCTGGACCAGCCGCGAGGCCATGGTCCGCGGATCGACCTCTCGCGTGTCGACCCCGCCCGCCGTGACGATGGCCTCTTCCAGGGGGCGGTGGCCAACGATGGCCAGGCGGAAATCGTGGAGCAGCTCGCGCACGCGCAGCCGTTCCTCGGCGCTGATCTGGTGGCCGGGCTTGGATGGCGGGATGCCGCTGCGCGCCACAAAGACGTCGATCATCTTCAGGGGCAAGAGTTCCTTCAGCAGATTGCGGTAGCTGCGCTTGCCAAACTGGTCGATGTCGCGCCGCAGGCGGGCGTCCAGCTTCTCGGCGCCGAGGGCCGGCTTCAGGTTAATGCTCATCTGCAGCCGCCCCCGGCCCAGCCGCTGCACGGCCGGCCCGCTCAAGCTCAGGATGATGGGCCCCGACACGCCATAATGGGTAAAGAGCATCTCGCCAAAGTCGCGGGCAACCTCCTGGCCGTCGAGGAGCAGGCGCACCTCCACGTTGCGCAGGCTGAGCCCCGCCATCGCCCTGGGCTCGGTGCCGGCCAGGACCAGGGGCACCAGGGCCGGGCGGATGGGCAGCACCCGGTGGCCGGCCTGCTCCGCCAGGCGGTAGCCGTCGCCCGTGGAGCCGGTCTTTGGGTACGAGGCGCCGCCCGTGGCGACAATGGCTGCGCCGGCCGCGATCCGCTCGCCGTCCTGCAGGATGACGCCGCGCAGCCCGCCATCCTCCAGCCACAGCTTCTCGACGCGGCTCAGGGTGCGGATCTCGACCCCTTGTTCGCGGGCAAAGCGCGCCAGGGCCTCGGCAACCTGGTGGGCGTTGTTGCTGGAGGGAAAGACCCGCCCGCCGCGCTCCACGTTCGTCTCGACCCCCAGATCCTGGAAAAAGGCCACCAGGTCGGGCGCGAAAAAGCGAGCAAAGGCGTTGCGCAGGTACAGGTGCGCGTCGCCTTCCGGGTCCGGAAAGCGAAAGTGCTCCAGGAAGTCGTCCATCTCGGCGGTGTTGGTCAGGTTGCAGCGGCCCTTGCCCGTGATGCGCAGCTTGGTGCCCAGGCGGGCTGTGCGCTCCAGGAGCAGAACGGGGGCGCTCGCGGCGGCTGCCTGGCCGGCCGCCATGAGGCCCGCCGCACCGCCGCCGATCACCACCACCTGTCCCGAAAGGTCCTTTGCCAATCGCCCTCTCTCCCCAGTTCCACGCACCCTTCAAAGAAAACGAGCTGGAGTGNNAGCTGGAGTGCGGCGCACTCCAGCTCGCCATAAGTGCTGGTCGTGCACCCCCTGTCGAACTGTACCAGCCGGCTTGCCAAAACCAGCCTGCTCCGGCCAGGCAACCCTGCGACACCCAAGAGTGACTGCTTACCGTTGCTTCCTCCCGGACCTGGCGGGGTTCACAGGCTCCTGCCGCGCAGGACCCAACCTTCTTCGCCGCTTGGCCTGGCAGTCCCGACCAGCCATGAGCCCTCGAGGGGGAATTCGACCCCGCTATGGCGGTTTGCGGGTACAGGGCACCGCCAGTTCCCCGTCTAGCACGACCAGCATTATGCTACCATAGAACCTGCAATCGGTCAAGCCGGTGCTCGGGTCGCGCACGTGGGGATGTGCTTGACCCGTGTTGCCGCCGGATGTATAATGGGGCCAGTCGCCGGTCGGAGAGTCCCCGGGCGGCGGGCAAGGAGGAGGCATGAACCTTCGTTTCGAACCACAGGTCCGAGAGCTGCTCCACGGCGCCATCGACATGCACATCCACTCAGCGCCCGACGTCTATCCCCGGATCCTCAACGACATCGAGCTGGCGCGCCTGGCACAGGCAGTGGGCATGCGCGCCATCGTCATCAAGAACCACTTTGCGCCCACGGCGGGACGCGCCTCCCTGGCCGGCGACGAGACCGGCTTTGCCGTGTTCGGGTCCATCACCCTCAACCACCCGGTGGGCGGACTGAACCCTCACGCCGTGCACATTGCCCTCGAGATGGGGGCCAGGGTGGTGTGGCTACCCACGCTCCACACGGCCAAATTCCTGGAAAACAGGAGCCACGTCCAGAGCCTGTCCGCCGGGCTGGGCGACGAGGTGGAACCGATCTATCTCCTGGACGAGGAGGGCGGGCTCAATCCGCAGGTGCTGCGCATCATCGACCAGGTGGCGGCTGCCGGCGCCGTGCTGGCCACCGGGCACGTCAGCTTTGACGAGGCTTGCGCCGTGGTGCGCCAGGCGGCGGCGCGCGGCGTCAAGACCATCGTCACCCATCCCCTGGCCAGCTTTGTCGGCTACGGCGTGGAGCAGATGATAGAGATATTGGACCTGGGCGCCACCTGGCTGGAGCACGCCTACAACGACACGACGCGCCAGGTAAGCCATCCCATCCCGGTCCGGGCGCTGTACGACGGCATCAAGGCCGTGGGGGCGGCGCGGTGTATCATGTCCAGCGACGCTGGTCAATGGCTGAACCCCATCCCGGTGCAGCAACTCGCCATCTATATGCAAGACATGTTGAACCTGGGGCTGTCGCCGAGGGAGGTCAGGACCATGACGGCGGAAAACCCGGCCCGGGCGTTGGGCATCGATTGCCAACGGGGCGCGCTCTCTCTCACTCGTGGGCCTGCAACAGCGCCCGGATGCGGGCCGCCACCATCTCCATGGCCACCTCATTGAACCCGCCTTCGGGGATGATGACGTCGGCATAGCGCTTGCTGGGCTCCACGAACTCCTGGTGCATGGGCCGCACGGTGCCCATGTACTGGCGGATGACCGAGTCCATGGTGCGCCCTCGCTCGGCAATGTCCCGCTGAAGCCGGCGGATGAAACGAATGTCGGGATCGGTGTCGACAAAGATCTTGACGTCCATCAACCGCCGCAGCGCCTCGTCGGCAAAGATCAGGATGCCTTCCAGGATGATGACGCGGTGGGGCTCCACCCGGCGGGTTTCGAGCGTGCGTGTGTGCGTCGTAAAGTCATAGATCGGCATCTGGATGGCCCGACTGGCCTTTAGCTCCTTGAGGTGGCGGATCAGGAGGTCGTTGTCCAGGGCATCGGGATGGTCAAAGTTCTGCATGGCCCGCTGGGCCAGGGGCAGATCGCTCAGGTCCTTGTAATAGGCATCGTGCTGGATGAACGAGATCAGCTCGGTGCCGGCGCGCTTCAGGATCTCCCGGGCCACGGTGGTCTTGCCGGACCCTGTGCCTCCCGCCATGCCGATGACGACCGGTTCCATCTTTCCTCCTTTGTTCCCGCGGGCGCGCCAGGGCGACGGCCGCTACAGGCCCATCAACCGCTGTAGATCGGGCAGCGCCAACAGGCCCAGGATGGCAGCCGAGCCGGCGACCAGGGCGAGGCCGGCGGCCCAACGGTGCGCGGCCTTTTCCAATTGCCAGGCCGTGGCGCTCATGGCGGCCAGCAGCCACACGACGCCCATCCAGCTCTCGCGAACGTCGGCGGGCTGGAGGGTCCCGGTGGCCTGCCACGTCCACCACAGGCCCGCCACGACGCCGGCGCCGACCGCCAGGACCGCCAGGAAGCTGCCCCCGGCCAGCAGGCGCCGGGCGCCCACCCGGGACCAATCCCACGGCAGGACCGCGGCCAGGCCCGCGGAGCCGGCGATGAGGGCCCCGCCAGAGCCGGCCAGGAAGAGGACCCACTCGACTCGATAGGCCAGGGTGCGATGCAAGCAGTCCAGATCCTCTCCGCCCGGACGAATGGCCAGCCAGGCCAACACGGCCAGGACGGCGGCGACGGCGTCGGCGATTGGCACGCCCGCGCCGGCACCCAGCGCCCAGCTCAACGCCAGGTGCGCGGCGACCGTGGCCAGCGATAGGCTCACGGTCACCTGCCACAGGTCCTGGGGCGACCAGCCGCCGCGGCCGGCGGACTCCAGGTAGAGGGCCACGGCCAGGGCCACGATGCTGCCCCCTCGGGCGGCGGCCGACAGCAGAAGCCAGGGCCAGCCCTTGCGGGCCAGGGCCGCGGCGCTGAAACCCGCGGCAGCGGCGAGCAGGACGGCGGCGGCAGCCACGGCCCACATCTCAGTCGCCATCCTGGAGGGCCTCCTCCAGACCCCCGGCCAGCCCGGCCAGCCACTCTCTCTGGCCGGCGCCGGGCAATACCGTCACCCCCACCGCCGAGCCGTCTTCGCCCGCCGGCGCCAGGCCCAGCCACGCCAGGCGCGGGGGGAGCGCCCAGGCCAGGCCCAGGGCCAGCAGCGCCACCAGGGCGCCCGCGAAGGACAGGGCCAGGGCCGGCCTGGATTCCAGGCGCAGGACGGGCACGAAGGATAGCTCGACGCTCAACTGGCCATCGCCCAGGGGCAGCGTGCCACTGCTGCCCAGGCTGCCCAGGCGCTGGCGGTTCTCGCCGTCCGCGTCGATGAGGTCAAGGTGGACGGCGGGGCGGCCGCCATCGCACTCTGGCTCGAAGGTCAGGGCCACGAAACGGTCGAGGAGCGGAACAAATACCAGGGGCTGATCGTCGGGCAGAGCAAAGCGGACGAGTACCCGGTCGCCACTGCCCATCTCGGCGCTGCTGCCCTCCAGGCGCAGCGGTTGGCCGGTGGCAGTCTGGCCGCTGAGCTGGACGGAGGGCACAAAGCCTGCCTGGTGCAGCGCCAGGCCAGACTGCCTTGCCGGACGCCCGATGCCGGCCGCCTCCCGCCCGATCTCGGCCTGGCCATCGAGCCACGTAATCTCGCTCTCGTAGCCTGCCAGGTGCCCGTGACGGTCCATCCGCAGGCGAAAGCTGTCCAGGCGATAGGCAAGGGACGTCCCGTGGCCCGCGGACCGGACCTCGCCGGGGAGAAGCTGAACCGATTCGTCCTGCCAGCCCCAACTGCCCGCCACAAAGAGGCCCGCGAGGGCCAGCAGCAGGGCCGCATAGCCCACGGGCCGCAGCCAGAGGGACGGCGCCCGGTGGCTGGCGATGAGCGTCACCGCCGGCGATTCGGGCGACGCCTGGACCTCCTCGTGGCGGTAGCGCTGCCCGGCCAGCCACTCCTCGATGCGGGGGCGCACCTCGGCGAGGGGAAGGGGCGCAGGCACCTGCCGCGGCGGCAGGCTCGACTGCCACGGCGGCGGCATGGCCGACGCGCGGCCCCGCCGGCCCGTAGCTTGCAAGGCCAGCTCGGCCGCGTCCACGGCCCGCACAAAAATGGCCAGCCCGCTGAGGACCAGCAACAGGCGGAAGCAGAAGGTGCGGTACAGGTCGTACAGACCCAGGGTGCGCACCACCGAACTCAACTGTCCAAAAAGGCCTGGCTGTGCTGCCAGCCAGGCCTGGGGATCGCTCGACTCCTCTGGAGGGATCTGCGGAATCCAGGTACCCAGGACCAGGGTCAAGGCGAGGAGGCCCATGAGGACCAGCAGGGTCTGTGGGGCAGAGAGCACGCGCCATAGCACGCTCAAGGGCTCGGGCTGCGACATCTCTACGGGCGGTCTCTCTTCAGCCATCCTGACGCCTGTCCATGCTCTAGAGGCTCGGTGCGCTATACAAAAGGCCCCAACTCGAACCTGTTGGGGCCTGTTGCCACAAGCCACCCAAGGGACTTGAACCCTTAACCTGGCGCTTACGAAGCGTCTGCTCTGCCGATTGAGCTAGGGTGGCGCAAACCGAACCAGGCCTGCTAGCGTGGGCCATTATACCAGGCTTCCCTTCAAATCGCAAATCACGTTTCGTCAGAAGCATTCACCTCTGCCGTCATGACCTCGGGCACCGCACGCCTCGAGGCCTGGTAGTCCAGCGTCGCTCGAACAAAGGCCTGGAACATCGGGTGCGGCCGGGTGGGTCGCGACTTGAATTCCGGGTGAAACTGGGAGCCGACCATGAAGGGATGATCGGCCAGCTCGCCGATCTCGACCAGGCGACCGTCGGGCGACATCCCGGAAAAGACCATGCCTGCCCTGGTGAGGAGGTCGCGGTAGGCGTTGTTGACCTCCCAGCGGTGCCGGTGCCGCTCCTGGATGATCATCCGGCCCGCGGCGTCTGGCTGCACGAACCCCTCGTACGCGGCGGCGGCCCTGGTGCCGGGCATGAGCTGGCAGGGATAGAGCCCCAGGCGCATGGTGCCGCCCATCTCGGAAATGTCGCGCTGATCGGCCATGAGATCGATGACGGGGTAGGCCGTCTTGATGTCAAACTCGGTAGAGTTGGGCTCCTCGCTGCCCACGGCGTGGCGCGCCAGCTCGATGACCATGACCTGCATGCCCAGGCAGAGGCCCAGGTAGGGAACGCGGTTCTCGCGGGCAAAGCGCGCCGCCACGATCTTGCCCTCGATGCCCCGGTAGCCAAAGCCGCCGGGCACGACGATGCCGTCGAGGCCCTCCAGGCTCTCGCCGCCGTGCCTTTCCAGCGTCTCCGAGTCGATCCATTCGATCTCGACCGACGCCCCGTGGGGCAGGCCGGCGTGGTGCAGGGCCTCGCGGACGCTGAGGTAGGCGTCGTGCAGCTCCACGTACTTGCCCACCAGCCCCACGCGCACCGGGGGCTTGGGCCGGCGAATGTCTTCGACCACGGCGCGCCAGCTATCCAACTGGGGCGGGTGGGCGTTGAGCCCCAGGCGCTCCACCAGGTAGTCGCCCAGGCTGGCCTCCTCCAGGATGAGGGGTACCTCGTAGATGATGGGCGTGGTCACCAGCGAGATGACGGCTCGCTTCTCCACGTCGCAAAAGAGGGCGATCTTGGCCCGCACGCTTTCGTCCACCGGGTAGTCAGAGCGCGCCACGATGATGTCGGGCTGGATGCCGATGCCCCGCAGTTCGCGGACGCTGTGCTGCGTGGGCTTGGTCTTGATCTCGCCCGTGGACGAGATGTAGGGCAGGAGCGTGACGTGTATGTAAACCGTGTTCTCGCGGCCCACGTCCACCCGCATCTGCCGGATGGCTTCCAGGAAGGGCAGGCCCTCGATGTCGCCCACCGTGCCGCCGACTTCGACGATGACGACCTCGGCGCCGCTCTTGCGGCCAACCAGGCCGATGCGCCGCTTCATCTCGTTGGTCACCTGGGGGATGACCTGGATGGTGCCGCCCAGGTAGTCGCCCCGGCGCTCCTTGGCAATGACCTCGGCGTATACCTGGCCCGACGTGACGTTGCTCGCTTGCCCCAGGTTCTCGTCGATGAACCGCTCGTAGTGCCCCAGGTCCAGATCCGTCTCGGATCCGTCGTCCAGGACAAACACTTCGCCGTGCTGATAGGGGGACATGGTTCCTGGATCGACGTTCAGGTAGGGATCCAGCTTCTGGATAGAGACCTTCACGCCGCGGCTCCTCAGGATGCGTCCCACGGATGCCGCCGTCACGCCCTTGCCCACGGACGAGACCACGCCCCCCGTGCAAAAGATGTACTTGGTTGTCACCGATTTCACTCCCTGCTAGATTCTGCCTGACGGCTTTCACAAAAAAAAGAGTCGCCAAAATGACGACCCTCTGGATTCAGCTCTTGATTTGGACGATAACGGTTCGGGCCGGGCTTTCCTGGGCCGCGCTGAACTCCCTGAAAGCCGCAAGCACCTATACCAACCGGGCAAGGTCCGCCGTTGCCCGGCGCATGTCCAAAAAGACCAGCCCCAATTTGGCCTCCTGGCGTGCCAGGGAAGTCAGGACCGCCTCCTCGCCAACCGACATGAGGATGACGTAGCCGTTGCTGCCCCGGATGTAGACCTGGTCGAGCATGCCCCGGCCCAGCTCGCCGGCAATACGCTCGCCAAGGCTCAGCATCGCGGCGCTCATGGCCGACACACGATCTTCTTCCACGTCAGCCGGAAGGTCCGAAGCGATGATCAGCCCGTCGACGCTCACGACGGCTGAAGCTTCGATGTCAGGGGTGCTTACACGCAGGTCTCGCAAGCGAGCGATCATCTGTTCGGTGCGCGATCTCATTGTTTTCCTGTCTCCTTTCTGAGCCTTGCTCCCCATTGAAGCGTTTGCATAATATCACATAACGCCCGGGATGTCAACGACGGCAGGCCCGAACGGGCGAGGTCACGGCCTGGCCGCGGGGATGGTAAAGCTAAAGGTGCTGCCCACGCCCACCTCGCTTTCCACCCAGATGCGGCCCCCGTGGGCCTCGACCAGGCTGCGGGCAATGGCCAGGCCCATGCCCGTGCCCCCGGCCTCCACCGATAGGGCGTTCTCGGCCCGGTAGAACCTCTCAAAGATCTTTTCCTGGTCTTCGGGGGCGATGCCCACGCCGGTGTCGCGCACGCTGACCACGACGTAGGCCTGGGGCTCGGCACTGTCGCTTTCGAGGCTTGCCTCCGCCGCCCAGACGGTCACGCGCCCCTGGCAGGGGGTGTAGCGCAGGGCGTTGTCCAGCAGGTTGTCCAGGATCTGGCGGATGTGCTGCGGATCGCCCCTGGCAGGGGCGAGGCCGGGCGGCACGCTAGACACCAGGCTGAGCTGCTTTTCGCCGGCCTGGGGCTGGCGGCTGCGCACGGCATCCTCGACGACGCCCTTGATGTCGACGGGCCGGGCCTGCACCGTGATGGTGCCCCGCTCCATTTCAGAGACGGCAATGAGGTTGTTGATCAGGCTCACCATGCGCTCCGTGTTGTGGCCCACGATCTCCAGGAACCTGGCCTGCTGGGGCGAGATGGCGCCCACGGCCCCGGCGGCCATGAGTTCCGCGTAGCCCTTGATGGAGGTCAGGGGCGTGCGCAGCTCGTGGGAGACGGTGGCGATAAAGCTGCTCTTGGCCCTCTCGGCCTGCTGTTCGCGGGTCACGTCGCGAAAGACGGCCACGTAGCCCAGCAATGTGCCATCGGGCATGCGGACGGGCGCCATGCTGCCCATCACCTCCCTGTCTCCCCACTTGAACACGGGCGCGTCGCTCCCCTTGCTCCTGGCGCTGCGCAGCAGCGCGGCGTACAGCCGCCTGATGGCCTGCCCGATGAGCTTCTCGCGGGGCATGCCCAGGATGCGTTCGGCCGCGGCGTTGGCCAGGACGACCTCCTCGGCCTCGCTGGCCACCACCACGCCGTCGGCAATGGACTCCAGGATGGCCTGCCGCTGGGTAGCCTCCTGGTCTCGGACGCGCAGCAGCTCGGCCAGGTGCCGGGCCTGCTCGTCGACGCTCTGGTAGAGCCGGGCGTTGTCGATGGACGTGGCCACCTGGTTCACCAGCGCCTGGCACAGCCTGGCGTCGGCCTCGCCAAAGGTGCCCTGCTGGCCCACCTTGCCCAGGACCAAAGCGCCCAGGGGCTTCTCCTGGACATAAATCGGCTGCACCAGGGCCGGCCCGGCCTGGGGGTGTGCCAACGCTTCGTGGAGACGAGAGAACTGCTCGTATTCTTCCGGCTGGTTGGCCAGCACCTGGCGGCGCCGCAGGATGGCGTGGCGCAGCAGCGGGAACTCGGGCAGGCGGACGAGGGCCTGGCGTCGGGGCCTGCTCTCGTGGGCCATGCGCCTGCCCCACCAGCCATAGTGGGCGGCGACGTACAGCTCTTCGGGGTCCCGATTTGCCAGGAGAAGGATGTACGCCCAATCGGCGTTCACGGCGCGGGCCACCGCCTCCGACACCCGCTCCAGGACGACGGGCAGATCGAGCGAGGCCGTGACCGCCTGGCCCACCTCCAGCAGAAAGGCCATGTCCTGGGTTTGCTGCAAGGTGCCCTCGGCGACGGTCCGCAGCTCGTCGCCAAACGATCTCAGATCGGCCAGGATTGCGCGGTAGGTCTCGACGACAAAGAGGGGCAGAGAGGCCAGGTAGCCATAGGCGACCAGGCCCGGAACCCCCAGGAGCCCCGCCACGAGGCCCAGCGCCGAGACCAGGAAGGCCATCCCCAGCAGCCAGGAAAAGATCGGGCGCCTGCGCAGCCACAGCCCCAGGGCGACGCCGTGGAGCAGGAAGAGGGTTGCCGGCCAGGCCGTGTCGCTCCACGGGCCGGGCGCCGTCTCGGCGCGCCACGAGCCGAGGATGAGGCAGGCGCCTGCGACACCCGCCACCAGGGCCACGCTGCCGCCCAGGAGCAGGGTTGCGTGGCGCGGCCGGGCCAGGGCCTTGTGGAGATATGCCCAGGTAAAGGTCGCCAGCCCCAGGCCCTCCAGGATCCACTCCTGGCAGGGCACGACGGCAAAGCCCACCCGGGGGAGTGCGAGCACGGCCAGGCGGCTGAGCAACAAGATTCCGGCAGCCAGGGCGACGCGCCGGTACTCGTCGGCCCGGACACAGCGCCATTCGTTGGCCGCCATGCCGAGCAGCACGAGGCCGGCAGCGGCGCACACCAGGTGAAATGCGGTCTGGGCGGTGTCTGGAGCCGGCAATCCTTCACTCCTCCTGCACCAGGTTGTATCGAGATGCCGCCGGTGGCTATGCCCTGCTGCTTACTCGGGTTCCTCGCGGTAAATCCGTTCGTAGATCAGATACTGCTCGTAGACCCTCTGCAAATAGATCCGCGACTGGCTGGCGGTAATGACTTCGACGAACAGGTCGAGGTCGTCGCCGCCCATCTCGATCCAGCGCATGGTGTTGCCCGGCCCCCCGTTGTAGGCGGCCAGGGCGACGAGGATCTGGTTGTCAAAGCGCTTCATCTGCACCTGCAGGTAAAAGGCCGCAAAGCGTATGCTGACGGTTGGCCGGTACAGGTCGTCCAGAACAAAATCCGTCATTCCCAGGTTGCCGGCGATGCCCTCGCCGGTGGCCGGCATGACCTGTCCCAGCCCGCGGGCGCCGGCGTACGACTCGGCCACCTTCTCGAACAGGCTTTCCTGGCGGATGAGGGCTGCCAGCAACAGCGGGTCCAGGCCCGCCTCCTGGGCCCGGGCCGAGAGGAGGTTGGCGTAGGGCAGCGGATAGGACAGGCGCTGGAGGGCCAGGGGCGCCGCGTGGATGCTCCTGTCGGGCGAGAGGCCGGCCAGGCGTGTGGCGGCCCGCGCCGCCAGGCCGTAGAACCCCTGATCGTGGAAATAGAAGGCCAGGTGGGCCAGGGGCAGCGGCTGATCCCACGCGGCGGCCCGCGCCGCGTCAAAGGCGCCCAGGGCCTCCCGCCGCAGGTTGACGCCCAGGAGCGCCTCTCCCCGCCGCAGGTCGGCCCGCTGCGCCAGCGACGCCGGCAGCGAGATGAGCCGCGTATCCGTGGGCACGCTGGTCCAGCCGCGCAGCCAGGGCAGGATCTCGGCCTCGGCGGCAGCGGGGTCCCAGGCGGGTGGCTCCACTGTGCCCGTGATGAGGCGCGCCGCCGTCAGTGGCAGGCCGGCCCGCACCTGGGCCACGCGCAGGGCATAGTATTCGCGGGGATAGGTCTTCTGGAGTTGGTTCCAGACGGCCTGGCCCTCGTCACCGGGCAGCAGCTTGCCCAGCCAGTAGAGGCTTTTGGTCTGGAAAGCCGAGCCCGGATACCCTTCCAGGAGCGCCCGCACATCGGCGATGGCCCGCTCGTTGGCACCGGCCTGGTAGTGCGCCAGCGCCGCCCGCCACAGGGCCTCGGCCGCGTCGTCGTAGCCCGGGAAGCTCTTTTGCAGCTCTTCGTAGAGGCTGGCCGCCGCGGCAAAGGAACGCTGTCCTTCGCGCAGCCTGGCCGCTCGCCACAGGGCCTGGGGTGCCGTGTCGGTGGCGGGGAAAAATGCCGCCGTGTCGCGGTAGACCTTGACGGCGCCTTCGGTGTCGCCCGTGTTGGCCAGGGTGGCGCCCTTTTCCAGCCAGGCCTGGGCCAGCCACTTGCTCTGTGGGTAATCGGCGATGAGGGTCTCCAGGGTGGCGATGGCCGCCGCCGGCTGTTCCACGGCTCTCTGGGCCAGGGCCTTGCGATACAGCGCCTCGTCGGCCCTGGGCGCTTCCGGGCCGGCCAGGTAGCGGTCAAAGGCGCGGATGGCCGCGCCGTAGGCGTCGGGATAGCTGGCGCCCGCGTAATAGTCGACCAGGCCACGCTGGAACTCGTCCACCTTGACGCCGGCATTCACCAGATCGATGAGGGCCAGGTACGCATACTCGGCGTTGGGGTAGCGGTCGACGGGCCGCCGGTAGCGCTCGACGGCCGCTTCCGCCTGGCCGGCGCCGGCCAGGGCTCTGCCGGCCAGGAACTCGATCTTGGCCCGATAGCTCTCGATCTGGGCCACGGCCAGGATGGCGTCGTACTCGGCAACGGCGGCCGCCGGATCGTCCATGGCCAGGTAGAGGTCGGCGATGCGCTCCCGGAGCGAAACCTGGACGCTCCGGTCTGCGGTGGCTGAGGCTGCCTGCCGGTAGGCGGCGATGGCCTTTTCCTGCGACGGGCGGGGCAGGGGAGCCTGCGCCGCCAGGGCGGCGTAACATTCTCCGACGTTTTCGTGGATCAGGTCGGCCAGGGTCTTGTCGGCTTCCAGGCTCGCCTCATAGAGCAGGATGGCCTTTTCCCACTCTTCCAGCGCCTGGTAGGCCCGGGCGGCCATGAAGGCTGCCCGCCCGTAGGCCTTGGCCTCGGGCCCGTCCTCCGGCCCGTCCTGGAAATAGAGGGCCAGGTACTCTTCCCAGGCTGCCGCCGCGGAGGCATAGTCCTGGTCCAGGAGGTAGGTCTCGGCCAGGCCGTAGCGGGCGGCGCGCTCTTGCTCGGCGGGCGCGCCCTCATCCAGCAGGGCCAGGTAGCCGGCAATGGCTGCTTCATAGTCGCCGTTGTCCAGGCTGCGGCGGGCGCCGTCCAGCAGCGCGCTGGGCGGCAGGGTGGGGCTGGGCGTCGGCGTCGGCGTGGGGGTCAAGGTGGCGGTGGCAGTGGGCGAGGGGCGGGGCGTCCGGCTGGCCGTAGCCGTTGCGGTGGCCGTGGGTGTGGCGCTTGGCGTGTCCGTGGGCCGGGCCGTGGCTGAAGCGGCCGCACTTGGCTCGCTTGCCACGACGACGCTCGTGGCTGCCCGGGCCGGCGGGTCGGGGGGAGGTGTAGAAGGCGCGTTGGCGCAGCCCGCAACGAGCAGGCAGGCGATGAGGGACAGCCACAGCAATGGGTGCCAGTCGATCTTTTGGATTCGCATGGAGTCCATTATGCCCGCAATCGGGATGCTTGTCAACCCCGCCAAAAGTCCTAGACTTGCGCCCATCGGGGGCCAAGTTGCAGCCCGGCTGCCTTTCGGTTAGAATGTCCCGGCTGGAAGCCAACTAACCGGCCTGACGTGCACATCATCGGCGGCGCTCAGGGCGCAGGAGGGAAAAGGAGACATGGACCTGTCCTCTGCCGGCGAATCGACCGCAAAGGAACAGAAGCAAGGCCTGCGAAACCTGCCGCGCAACGTCTGGGCGGTCAGCGTGACGAGTTTCCTCATGGACATCTCCAGCGAGATGGTCCTCAACCTTCTTCCTCTCTTTTTGAGCAACGTCCTGGGAGCCAGCACCGGCGTCATCGGCCTCATCGAGGGCATCGCCGAAGCTACTTCCAGCCTGCTCAAGATGTTTTCGGGGTGGCTTTCCGACAGGCTGCGGGCGCGCAAGTGGCTGGCCGTGGCGGGCTATGCCCTGTCGGCCATTGCCAAGCCCTTTTTCTACTTTGCAGGCAGTTGGCCGGTGGTCCTGGCGGTGCGCTGGGCCGACCGGGTCGGCAAGGGGGTGCGCACCGCACCGAGGGATGCCCTGGTGGCCGACAGTATCGACGAGGGGCAGCGCGGCCTGGCCTTTGGCTTTCACCGGGCGGCGGACACCGGCGGCGCCCTGCTGGGCCTGCTCATTGCCCTGGGCGTCGTCCTGGCCGTCCAGTCGGCCTCCGTGGAGTTGGGCCGGGACACCTTCCAGGTCGTGGTCCTCATCAGCCTGGTGCCTGCTTTGCTGGCCGTGCTGTCGCTGGCGGTGGGGGCAAAGGACGTGCGCGTCGCCGGCGAGGGGGCGGCCCGGCCGGCCTTCGGCTTCAAGGGGCTGGGCAAGCGCTTCCTGGTCTTTATGCTCATCGTCGGCCTCTTTGACCTGGGCAACTCGTCGGACGCGTTCCTCGTGCTGCGCGCCCAGGAACGTGGGTTGAGCGTAGCCGGCATCCTGGGCATGCTCGCCACCTTTAACCTGATCTACACCCTGGTCTCCGCCCCGGCCGGCTCCCTGTCTGACCGGGTGGGACGGCGGCGGCTTCTCGTTGCCGGCTGGCTGGCCTACGCTGCCATCTACCTGGGTTTTGCCCTGGCGGGTGCTGCCTGGCACGTCTGGTTGCTGTATGCCCTCTACGGGCTCTATTATGGCCTAACCTACGGGACGGCCAAGGCCATGGTCGCCGACCTGGTGCCGGCCGAGCTGCGGGGCACGGCCTACGGCACGTACAACGCCGTCCTGGCCCTCCTCGACCTGCCGGCGTCCATCATTGCCGGGCTGTTGTGGCAGGGGGTGGGCGCCTGGCCGGGGCTGGGAGCGCCGGCTCCCTTTTTCTTTGGCGCCGTCCTGGCCTTTGTGGCGGCAGCCTGGATGGCGCTGTGGAGGCCCCGGCCGGCCGGCGCCTGAGCACCCTCTACACCAAAGCTTCGCAGGAGATGGGTAGCAACATGGCTGGCGACGCCAATATCAGGCTGCTGAGAACCGACGACGATACGTGGCCAACGCGGGTCGAGGGCCTGCGCGAGCTGCTGGGCGCCCCGAACAACCCCCTGCTCTTTCCGCCGCACTATCTCAAGGTCACGTTCCCGAGGATGGGCGGGCGGGCTGTGCTATTCGAGGAGGGGCAGGCACTCCTCGGGGTCGGGCTCCTGTTCCCCCGGGGTTACCAGGGCCGGGCCCGCGAGTTCACCCTCAGGTACCATCGCCACGAAACGGCGCGGCCCGTGGACCCGGAGGCGGCCGTCCTCGGCGTCGAGGGGCTCCTCGGTGGAGACCGGGTTATCTTTTACGATCCACTCCTCGAGCAGCAGTACTCCCCGACCTTCCGGGAGGTCATGGGGATCGACGTCGGCAGCCCCAGCGCCCGGGAAGCCGGGGCCATCCGCTGCCTGCAACAGGAGGTCTGGGCCAGCGAGCCCGACTATCTCTACCCCGCCGACATACACTCCCTCGGCTTTGGGGCAGGCACGTCGCTGGTGGGCAGGGTCCAGGGCGAGCTGGCCGGCTTTCTCTTCGGTTTTTACAAGTTTGGCGGGTCCCCGCTGCCCGAGCTGTGGGAGCAAAGGTTTGGAGGCGGCCCGCGCATCGAGTCGCAATTGCTGGGCGTTCTGGCCCGGCACCGGCGCAGCGGTCTGGGCTACATCCTGAAGCGCGTCCAGGCGGAGCGCGCCGCGAGAGAGGGAATCGGGGTCGTCAATTGGACCGTCGATCCGCTCCAGTTTGCCAACGCCATCCTCAATTTCCAGCGATTGAAAGCGGTTGCCCTGGACTTTTACCCCAACTACCATCCCTTCCGCAACGGCCTGAACCAGGTACCGGCTTCGCGGCTGGGGATCACCTGGCTGGTGCGGAGCGAGCGCGTGGGGCGGGCGCTGGCGGNNGGCGGCGCCGGCCCGCGAGCCGGCCATCGACCTGCACGAAGACAGGTTCGTCCGCCGCCTCAACGAGGGATGGGCGCGCCTCGACCTGGCGGCCGACGATCCCGTCGTCGCCATCGAAGTGCCGGCGGACTGGACGGCGCTGCAAGGCGCTTCGCTGGAGGAGGCGCTGCGCTGGCGCGAGGCCACAGACCGGCTCTTCCATCACTACCTGGGCGGCCGCGAGGGCAGGTACGTCATCACCGGCGCCGCCACCGACGGGGAGCAAAGGTTTCTCATTGCCCGCCGGGTCGAGCCGGAGCTGCTGGAGAGCCTGGCAGCCTGACGGGGAGCATCCCGGGCCGGCGGCGATACCGGGAAAGCATCGGACGAGGCAAGGTTCATGCAAATCGAGCGCGTCGATCTATGGATCACCCGGCTGCAGCTCGTTCGCCCCTTTGTGACGAGCTCCAGCCGCAGAGAGCACCTGGACCACATCCTGGTCAAGGCCTACGCCGATGGGCTGGCGGGCTGGGGCGAATGCGCCAGCCCCTCTGACCCCTATTACTGCGAAGAGACGACCGAGACCTGCTGGCACATGCTGGCCGACTTTCTTGTGCCCGCGGTGCTCGGCCGCCCCTGGACCACGGTGGAGGAGGTGGCGGGTTTCTACGGGAAGGTCAGGCGCAACAACTTTGCCAAGGCCGGCCTGGAGATGGCCTGCTGGGACCTCCTGGCCCGGGCACGAGGGCTGCCCCTCCACGCATTGCTCGGGGGCTCCCGTGCCGAGATCCTTTCGGGCGTCAGCCTGGGCATCGAGCAGGACCCGGGCCGTCTCCTGGCCCTCGTGGACCGGTACCTGGGCGAGGGCTACCGCCGCATCAAGCTCAAGATAGGGCCAGGCAAGGACGTCGACGTGGTGGCCGAGGTCAGGAAGCACCATCCGGACGTGCCCCTGATGGTCGACGCCAACTCGGCGTACACGCTGGCCGACGTGGCGCATCTCAAGAGGCTGGACGCCTTTGGCCTGATGATGATCGAGCAGCCCCTGGCCCACGACGACATCGTGGACCATGCCCGGCTCCAGGCCGAGCTGCAGACCCCCATCTGCCTGGACGAAAGCATCCACTCGGCGGAGGACGTGCGCAAGGCGCTGGAGTTGGGTAGCGGGCGCATCATCAACGTCAAAGTCAGCCGCCTGGGCGGGCTCCTGGAGGCCAGGCGGGTCCACGACTATTGCCACGCCCGGGGGGTTCCGGTGTGGTGCGGCGGCATGCACGAGTTTGGCATCGGTCGCGCGGCCAACGTCGCCATCTCCAGCCTGGCGGGTTTCACCATCCCCGGCGACGTCTCTGGCTCGGACAAGTACTATCGCCAGGACGTGGTCAGCCCGCCCATCCGCGCCGCGGGCGGCGCCATCGCCGTGCCCGACGGCCCGGGCCTCGGCTACGAGCCCGACGAGGGGTTCATCCGGCGGAACGCCATCCGGGCGGTCTCGCTCACCGCCTGAAGCGGGGACGGCCGTCCTCTTGCCTCCCGTGCATTTGACAAAAGCATGTGGTTGTGCTAACATTCTCGCCGTTATAATTGAACTGGACGCTCATCCAGAGGGGTGGAGGGACCGGCCCGACGAAACCCCGGCAACCAGTCAAAGGTTCGGTGCGTACGTTAATGCGCGGGACCTTGGGCACGGTGCCAATTCCGGCAGGCGGCCTGGCTCGCGGACAGTGGTGCCAGGCGTGCGCTGAAAGATGAGAGGCATCGCCTGAAAGGCTCTCATCTGGGGAGCCTTTTTTTGTTCTTGAGGAGGGAGACAATGCGGACCGTGGAATGGGATCCGAAGGGCGTGGTCAGGATGATCGACCAGCGCCTGCTGCCCCTCGAGTTTGTGGTGCTCGAGCTGGCGGATCCCGCTGAGGTAGCCGAAGCCATCGAGGACATGGCCATCCGGGGCGCGCCGGCCATCGGCGCGGCGGCGGCCTTTGGCCTGGCCCTTGCCGCCCGGCAAAGCCGCGCCGGGAGCCGCCAGGCGCTCATGGCCGACCTGGAGCGCGCGGCAGCCCTGCTGCGCGCCACCCGGCCCACGGCAGTTAATCTCTTCTGGGCCGTGGACCGCATGCTGCGCTGCGCCCGGGGCGTGGGAGAGGACGGCCCGCAGGCCGTCGTCGAGGCGCTCATCGCCGAGGCGCAGCGCATCGCCGACGAGGACGTGGAGATCAACCGCCGCATCGGCGCCCACGGCGCGGAGCTCGTCGAGGACGGCTTTCGCATCCTCACCCACTGCAACGCGGGCGCCCTGGCCACCGTCGACTATGGCACGGCCCTGGCCGTGGTGCGCACCGCCCACGAACAGGGGAAAGGGATCCACGTCTGGGTCGACGAAACGCGCCCGCGCCTGCAAGGCGCCCGGCTGACAGCCTGGGAGCTCATGAGCGAGGGCATCCCCATGACCCTCATTGTCGACAACGTGGCCGGCCACCTGCTGCGCACCGGCCAGGTGGACATGGTGGTGGTGGGCTCGGACCGCACGGTGGCCAACGGCGACGTGGCCAACAAGATCGGCACCTATAAGCTGGCCGTCCTGGCCCGCGAAAACGGCGTGCCCTTTTACGCCGCCGTACCGACCTCGACCATCGACCTCGCCATCGAGGATGGCGACCAGATCCCCATCGAGGAGCGCGGCGCCGAGGAGGTGACGCACCCCGGCGGCTGCCAGGTGGCCCCCGATGGCGTGGCGGTCCTGAACCTGGCCTTTGACGTGACGCCCCACCGCTACGTGACGGGCATCATCACCGAGAACGGCGTGGCCTACCCGCCTTTCAGGCAGAGCCTCCGGCGCATGGTGGAACATGGCAAAATTTCAGGCTGAGCTGCGATCGCTGGCCGGGGGCAGCCTGCCCCACGTCGACCCCGACGCGGCCTGCCAGTTGGTGGTGGACACCCTATCCATCCCCACCTGGCCCCAGCTCCCCAAGCGCTCCTTCCTGGAGAACATGTACGTCCAATTCAGCGAGGGTTTCCCGGGCGTGGTCGTCGCCGACAACCAGCTCTACGTCAACCGCGAGGACGACCTGGATGCCGGGCTCGAGCGGCTCTACGTGGCCTATCTCACCGACGATGTGGACTTTGCCGCCATTAGCCCGGAGTACGCCGCCGGCCTGCATCGTTTCCTGGCGTGGAATATGCACCGCGTGCCGGCCGTCAAGGGACAGGTGACGGGTCCCTTGAGCTGGAGCCTGATGGTAGTGGACGAGAAGCGGGCGCCCATCATGGAAGATGACGTCCTGACCGAGGCCATCAGCAAGCACCTGCGCCTCAAGGCCGCCTGGATGGAGCGCGAGATGCACAAGCTGTCGTCCCAGACCATCATCCTGGTGGACGAGCCCTACCTCAGCAGCAGGGATTCGGACTCGATGACGGTGAGTCGCTCGCAGGCGACGCTGCTCCTTCAGGAGGTGTTTGCCGGGATCGAGGGCCTGAAGGGGATCCACTGCTGCGGCTTGCCCGATTGGTCCATGATCTTGCCGGCCGGCGGCGACATCCTCAGCCTCGATGCCTACGACTATCCCGAGAGCCTGGCCGAGCACGCCGAGGCGGTGGACGAATTCCTGAAGCGAGGAGGCATGATCTCCTGGGGCATCGTGCCGGCCGACGACCGGGCCCTGGAGGAAAACGTGGAGAGCCTGGCGGAGCGTTTCCACGCGGCCATCGAGATCCTGGTGCTCCGGGGGCTGCACCAGGACGACCTCCTGGCGGCCGCATTGATCATGCCGTCGTGCGGCTGCGGCTCTTTGCCCCTGGAGACGGCAGAGCGGGTGCTGACCCTCACCCAGGAACTGTCCAATGCCCTGCGCGAGCGGCACGCCTGACCGCGTGACGCGCCCGCAGGTTAATCAAGCAAGGGAGCTTATATGTCAATTATCGTCACCGGGTCCGTTGCCTACGACTACCTGATGTCGTTTCCCGGCCGGTTTCGGGACCACATCCTGCCCGATCAGCTCCACAAGGTAAGCCTCAGCTTCCTGGTGGACTCTATGCGCAAGCAGCGGGGCGGCTGCGCCGCCAATATTGCCTATAGCCTGGCGCTCCTCGGCGAGTCGCCGACGGTGATGGCCACCGTAGGCCAGGACTTTGGCGAATATCGCGCCTGGCTCGAGGGCGAGGGCATCGACACCTCGGCCACCGTGGAAATGCCCGACGAGTTCACTTCTTCCTTTTTCGTCAACACCGACGTCGAAAACAACCAGATCGCCAGCTTTTACCTGGGCGCCATGGGCCGCGCCGGCGAGCTTTCGTTCCACGATCTGGACTACCGGGCCATCGAGTTAGCCATCGTCGCGCCCAATGCCCCGGCAGCCATGATCCGTTACCCGCGCGAGTGCCGGGAGCTGGGCGTGCCCTACATTTACGATCCAAGCCAGCAGATCATTCGCCTCAGCGGCGACGAGCTGATCGACGGCACGCGGGGGGCACGGCTGCTCATCGTGAACGACTACGAGTTCGGCATGATGCGCAACAAGACGGGCCTCTCGGAGCAAGAACTGCTGAGCCTGCCCGAGGCGACGATCATCACCCGGGGCGAGGCGGGTTCCACGGTGTACGAGGGCGATCTCGTCCTGCAGATCCCGGCCGTGCCGCCCCAGCCCCTGGCCGAGCCCACGGGGGTTGGCGACGCCTACCGTGCCGGCGTGATCAAGGGCTTGCTCCGCGGCTGCTCGTGGGAGACGACGGGCCGCATCGCCGCCCTGGCCGCCACCTATGTCCTGGAACAATATGGAACACAGAACCACCGCTACTCGCTGGCAGAGTTTGTCGCCCGCTATCGGCGGGTCTTTGGCAACACGGGAGGGCTGGAGGTCCTCCTCGAATCTGCGGGCGATGAGCCGGAAATCTCATAAAGGAGTTGCAGAGTGACAGAATACGACGTCAAGGATCTTGACCTGGCAGACGCCGGCAAGCGCCGCATCGAATGGGCGGAACAAGAGATGCCGGTCCTGCGGCTCATCCGCGAGCGATTCGACCGCGAGAAGCCCCTGGCGGGGATGCGCGTGGCCGCCTGCCTGCACGTGACCACCGAGACGGCCAACCTGATGCGCTGCCTGAAGGCCGGCGGCGCCGACGCGCGCCTGTGCGCCAGCAATCCCCTCAGCACCCAGGACGACGCTGCCGCCGCGTTGGTGGCCCACTACGGGGTGCCGGTCTTTGCCATCAAGGGTGAGGACCACGACACCTACTACCGCCACATCCACCAGGCCGTCGACCACCGGCCGCAGCTCACCATGGACGACGGCGCCGATACCGTCGGCGTCATTCACAAGGAGCGCACCGACCTGCTGGAGGGCATCATCGGGGGCACCGAGGAGACCACCACGGGCGTGATCCGCCTGCGGGCCATGGCCGCCGATGGCGTGTTGCGCTACCCCATCGTGGCCGTCAACGATGCCATGACCAAGCACTTTTTCGACAACCGCTACGGCACAGGCCAGAGCACCATCGACGGCATTGTGCGGGCCACCAACGTTCTCCTGGCCGGCAAGACGGTGGTCGTGGGCGGCTATGGCTGGTGTAGCCGTGGCATCGCCATGCGCGCCGACGGCATGGGCGCCAACGTCGTCGTTACCGAGGTCGACCCCCTGCGTGCCCTGGAAGCGGTCATGGATGGCTACCGCGTGATGCCCATGCAGGAGGCGGCCCGCATCGGCGACGTGTTCGTAACCTCGACGGGCGACAAGAACGTCGTCGACCGGCACCACTTTGAGGTCATGAAGGATGGCGCCATCGTGGCAAACTCGGGCCACTTTAACGTCGAGATCAACATCCCTGCCCTGGAAGAAATGGCGGCTTCGGTCTGGGAGCCCCGGACCTATGTCCGTCAGTTCACGCTCGCCGATGGCCGGCGCATCTCGCTCCTGGGCGAGGGTCGCCTCATCAACCTGGCCGCGGCCGAGGGCCATCCCTCGGCTGTCATGGACATGAGCTTTGCCAACCAGGCCCTGTGTGCCGAGTACATGGTGCAGCACGCCGACGAGCTGGAGAACACGGTCTATGGCGTGCCGCAGATCATCGATAAGGAGATTGCCCGCCTGAAGCTCAAGGCCATGGGCATCGAGATCGACGTCCTTACGCCCGAGCAGGCCCGCTACCTGGCCTCGTGGCAAGAGGGCACCTAGGCGAGAGAATCACGGATCAAAGGAGAGTAACGATGTCAATGACGAGCACGTTTATCACGTCGCCCAAGTTCTATTTCACCTCAGAATCGGTGACGGAAGGGCACCCGGACAAGATCTGTGACCAGGTCTCGGACGCCGTGCTCGACGCTATCATCGCCGAGGACCCCAATGCCCGCGTGGCCTGCGAGTGTGCGGTGACCACGGGCCTGGTCCTGGTCATGGGCGAGATCACCACCAGCACCTACGTGGACTTTAACTCGCTGGTCCGCGACGTGGTCCTGGATATCGGCTACACCCGGGCCAAGTTCGGCTTTGACGGCGAGACCTGCGGCGTGCTGGCCTCCATCAAGGAGCAGAGCGCCGACATTGCCCTGGGTGTCGACAAGGCCCTGGAGGCCAAGATGGGCGAGATATCCGAGGAGGCCATCGAGGCCATCGGCGCCGGCGACCAGGGGATGATGGTCGGCTTTGCCTGCACCGAGACGCCCGAGCTGATGCCCCTGCCCATCATGCTGGCCCACAAGCTCTGCCGGCGCCTGAGCTACGTGCGCAAGGAAGAGATCCTGCCCTACCTGCGCCCCGACGGCAAGAGCCAGGTCACGGTCGAGTACGAGCACGGCCAGCCCAAGCGGGTGGACACCATCGTCATTGCCGCGCAGCACTCGCCCGACGTGGAACAGCCCAAGATCCGCGAGGACGTCATCAACCGCGTCATCAAGTACGTGGTGCCCAACGGCATGCTCGACGAGAAGACCAAGATCTATGTCAATCCTACGGGCCGCTTTGTGACGGGCGGTCCCAAGGGTGACGCCGGCCTCACCGGCCGCAAGATCATTGTCGATACCTATGGCGGCATGGCCAGCCACGGCGGCGGCTGCTTCTCGGGCAAGGACCCGACAAAGGTGGACCGCTCCGGCGCCTACTATGCCCGCTACGTGGCCAAGAACGTCGTCGCCGCCGGCCTCGCCGACCGCGTGGAGTTGCAGGTGAGCTATGCCATCGGCGTGGCCCGGCCCCTCTCCCTGGCCATCGAGACCTTTGGCACGAACAAGGTGCCCGACGAGACCATCGTGGCGCTCATCGACAAGCACTTTGACTTTCGCCCGGCGGCCATCATTCGCGAGCTGAACCTGCGCCGCCCCATCTTCCGGGCCGTGTCGGCCTACGGCCACTTTGGCCGCGAAGACCTGAACGTGCCGTGGGAATGCACCGACAAGGCCGAGGCACTGCGCCAGGAGGCCGGGCTCTAGCCGGTCGTCTCTGGCAGTGGAACCAGGCCGGTCCGGCACCCCTGGGCTGGACCGGCCTGGCTCTAACCTCCTGAGCCGTGGCCGCTGGCCGCTGCCCCGCCCGGGGCTGACCGGCTGCGGCAACGCGGCCTTTGGCCGTCCTGTCCAAGGTCTTCCGACCAGGCGGATTGGACATTTCCTATTGGGGGGTGTATAATCCCACCAGCCAGCTTCAAGGAGGAGGCCACTGTGACAGGTTTCCCGTGGCAGGGGCGATGCCACGAATTGAACTGTTGCTTCTACACACCTCGCGGCGCCCCGACCGTGTGCAGGTTGGTGCCCTGGGGTGTTTTGTTTTCTCAAAGGGGAGGGTTGACAACGTGAAAGAGATCCATGCCAGCCAGATTGCAGAGACGGTTACCCGTTTGTGCATCGAGAGCAATTACTACCTTGGAGAGGACGTGTTGGCTGCCCTGGTCAAGTATCGCGAAGCAGAAGTCTCGCCCGTCGGCCGCGAAGTACTCGACCAGATCCTGGAGAATGCCAGGATCGCCCGGGAGGAGCAGATGCCCCTCTGCCAGGACTGTGGCCTCGCGGTGATTTTCCTGGATCTGGGGCAGGAGGTCCACGTGGTGGGTGGCGGGCTAAACGATGCCATCGCCGAGGGCGTGCGCCGCGGCTACCAGGATGGCTACCTCCGCAAGTCCATGGTCACCCAGCCTTTCTCCGCGCGGATCAACACCAAAGACAACACACCGCCCGTGATCCACACCAACGTCGTGCCCGGCGACGAGCTTCGCATCGTCGTGGCGCCCAAGGGCGGCGGCAGTGAGAACATGAGCCAGTTGGGCATGCTCAAGCCGGCCGACGGGCGCGCGGGTGTCATCAATTTTGTCGTCGAGTCGGTGCGGCGCGCCGGGGCCAACCCCTGCCCGCCCATCATCGTCGGCGTTGGGGTGGGCGGCTCGGCCGAAAAGTGCGTCTGGCTGGCCAAGCACTCCCTGCTCCGCGAGGTGGGCCAGGCCAATCCCGACCCCGAGCTCGCTGAGCTGGAGGCCGAGATCCTGGAGCGGGTCAACCGCATCGGCATCGGCCCCCAGGGCTTTGGCGGCCTGACGACGGCCCTGGCCGTCCACGTTGAGACGTTCCCCTGCCACATTGCCAGCATGCCCGTGGCGGTCAACATCCAGTGCCACTCGGCGCGGCACAAAGAAGCAGTCCTGTAACGGAGGGACCGGACATGGAGATCAGCACCCCGTTGACGGATGAGGTCGTCGCCCAGCTCCACGCGGGCGACAAGGTCAGCATCACCGGCACCATTTACGTCGGGCGCGATGCTGCCCACAAGCGCCTGGTGGCTGCCCTGGATGCCGGGCAGCCGCTGCCTTTTGATCCCCAGGGACAGATCATCTATTACATGGGTCCCGCGCCGGCCAAGCCGGGGGATCCTATCGGCTCGGCTGGGCCGACCACCAGCGGCCGTATGGACCCGTACGCGCCGCGCCTCATGGAGGTCGGGCTGAAGGGCATGATCGGCAAGGGCAACCGCTCGGCGGCGGTGCGCGAGGCCATGCGCCAGCACAAGGCCGTCTACATGGGCGCCACCGGTGGGGCGGGGGCCCTCATTGCCAAGAGCATCAAGAGCTCGGACGTGGTGGCCTACGACGACCTGGGGGCCGAGGCCCTGCGCCGCCTGGATGTGGAGGATTTCCCGGCCATTGTCATCAACGACATTTATGGCGGCGATGCCTACGAAGACGGTGTGAAGCAGTACAACCGCGAGTAGTGTGGCCCTGGGCCAGTGGGAGATGAATAGATGAGAGTTCGAATTTCGGCCGAGTCGGTTCACAACGAGCTGGTGCGCCGCGTGGAGGAATACAGCGGCCAGGATCTCATGGCCTGTTACCAGTGCGGCAAGTGTGCCGCCGGCTGTCCCGTGGCCTTTGCCATGGACATGCTGCCCAGCCAGGTGATCCGCTTTGCCCAACTGGGCCTGGTGGAAAGCCTCCTGGAGAGCAAGACCATCTGGCTCTGCGCTGCCTGCCAGACCTGCTACACCCGCTGCCCCAAAGGGATCGATCTGAGCCGCATCATGGAGGCCCTTCGCGAGATCGTCATGCTCGAGGACGGCAGCCACATCAACTACGACGGGGTCGCGCCCGAAGACGTGGCCGAGTGGCCCCAGCAGGCGTTCATCGGCGGCTTTCGCAAGTACGCCGTCTAGGATCGGGTCGCAGACCCTGAGAGAATGCGAAGGGACGCAGACCCTGAGCGAATGCGAAGGGACGCAGACCCTGAGCGAATGCGAAGGGACGCAGACCCTGAGCGAATGCGAAGGGAGAAATGCCGGGCATGAGAGTATCCTACTTTCCGGGTTGTACGCTGAATACGACGGGCAAGGGGTTCGACAACGCCGTGCGCGCTTCGACAGCAGCCGTGGGGCTTGAGCTGGTCGAGCTGCCCGAGTGGAACTGCTGCGGCGCCACCTATCCCCTCATCATCGACAACATGCTGGAACTGGCCGCCCCGGCGCACGTCCTGCTCGCCGCCCGCGATCACGACGCCGGCTCCGACGGCCTGGCGAGCGTGGTGACCACGGCCTGCACGACCTGCTACAACGTGCTCAAACGGACCAACAAGTTCATGCGCGAGCACGAGGAAGAGCGCGAGCGCATCAATGCCTTCATCGAGGGCGACTATGCCGGCGAGGTCGAGGTCAAGGACATCCTGCACGTGCTGCGCGACGACGTGGGCTTTCAGGCCATCGCCGAGAAGGTGCAGGCTCCCCTCACCGGGCTCAAGGTCGCCGCCTACTATGGCTGCATGGTGCTGCGCCCGCCCAACGAGGTGGCCTACGACGACCCGGACCATCCCACCTCCCTGGACGACCTGATGGTCGCGCTGGGCGCCACCGCGGTCGACTTTCCCCACAAGAACGAGTGCTGCGGCGCCTACCTGGCCGTCAAGGCCCCCGACGTCACCCGGGAGATGGTCTACACCATCGTCCACTCGGCCCAGGCAGCCGGCGCGGAGGCGGTGGTTACCAACTGCCCCCTGTGCCAGTTCAACCTGGACAAGCAGCAGGCCGAGATGCGCAAGACCTATGCCGGCTACAGGCCGATGCCGGTCTTTTATTTCAGCCAGTTGATGGGCCTGGCCCTGGGGCTGGATACCGAGAGCTACGGGTGGGAGCGCCATTACGTCGACGCTCGCCCCCTCTTGGAACGATTGTCCTGACTGAAGAGGCTGTCCTGAGCGCGGCGAAGGAGCTGCCTTGATGAGAATACCCATTGGGAATGAGCATGACTGAAGAGACCTATAGCAAGCAGGTCCTGATCGTCGGTGCCGGCATCGCAGGCATGCAAGCCGCCCTGGACATCGCCGGCTCGGGCTACCAGGTGGTGATGGTCGACCGGCTCCCCTCCATTGGCGGCCACATGCACCAGCTCTCGGAGACCTTTCCCACCCTCGACTGCGCCCAGTGCATCATGACGCCTCGCACCGTGGACGTGGGCCGCCACCCCAACATCCGGCTCCACGTCTATTCCGAGGTGGAAGAGATCGCCGGCGAGATGGGCGACTTTCGGGTGCGCATCCGCCGCAAGCCGGCCTACGTCAACTGGGATCTGTGCACGGCCTGTGGCGCCTGCACCGAAAAGTGCCCTACCTCGATCCCCGTTGCCTTTGACCGCCACCTGGAAATGGCCAGGACGATGCGCAGCGGCAAGGTCCGCTACGAGGGCACGGGTAAGGCCATCTATACCCTTTCGCCCCAGGCGGTGCCCAAGAAACCGGTTATCGACGCGGCGTACTGCACCTACCTCAACTCCGGCAAGTGCGGCCTGTGTGCCAAGGTTTGCCCCGTGGGCGCCATCGACTACGAGCAGCAGCCGGCGTGGTTCGAGGAGCGGGTGGGAGCCATCATCCTGGCGACCGGGTTCGAGCTTTACCCCCTGGAAAAGCTGGGCGAATACGGCGGCGGACAGGTGCCCGACGTCATCGACGCCCTGGCCATGGAGCGGCTCCTGAGCGCCTCGGGCCCGACCGCGGGTGTCATGCGCCGCCCCAGCGATGGCAAAGAGCCCCGGGAGGTGGTCTGGATCCAGTGCGCCGGCTCCCGCGACCCCGAGCTGGCCATGCCCTACTGCAGCAAGATCTGCTGCATGTACAGCGCCAAGCAGGCCATGCTCTACAAGCACAAGGTCCACAGCGGCCAGGCCTATGTCTTTTACATCGACATCCGCTCGGCCGGCAAGCGCTACGAGGAGTTTATCCAGCGCGCCATGGAAGAGGACCGGGTGCTCTACGTTCGGGGCAAGGTCAGCAAGGTCTTTCGCGAGGGCGAGAAGGTGATGGTCTGGGGCGTGGACACCCTCACCGGCCTGCCGGTGGAGGTGGCGGCCGACCTGGTGGTCGTCTCGCCGGCCATGGTTCCCTCCGAGGGCACGCGGCAGATGGCCGCCATGCTGGGGCTTGAGGTCGACGAGTTCGGCTGGTGGGTAGAGCAGGAGAGCAACCTGGCTCCCCTGGATACGGTGCGGCCGGGCGTCTTCCTGGCCGGGGCAGGCATCGGCCCCAAGGACATCCCCGAGGCAGTGTCCCAGGGGAGCGGCGCGGCGGGCAAGGTCCTGTCGCTCCTCACCCGCTGGGGCAACAGCCCGGCTGCGGCGGACGCGGAGTAGCTCCATGAAGCGTATTGGAATCTTTGTCTGCCATTGTGGGACCAACATCTCGGGCACCCTCGACATCGAACGCATCGTCCAGGAGATCGCCCGGTTCCCGGAAGTCGTCTATGCCGTCGACTACAAGTACATGTGCTCCGACCCCGGGCAAAAGCTCATCCGCGAGCACGTGGCCGAAGACCGGCTGGACGCGGTCATTGTCGCGGCCTGCTCGCCGGCCATGCACGAGTCTACCTTCCGCCGGACGGCCGAGTCGGTGGGGGTCAATCCGTACCAGACCGAGATCGCCAACATCCGCGAGCAGGCCAGTTGGGTCCACCAGAAGCAGCAGGAAGCGGCGACGAACAAGGCCATCGAGGCCATCCGCACCATCGTGGCCAAGGTTCACTACAACCAATCGCTGACGCCCTACTATTTGCCCCTGGTCAAGCGGGCCCTCGTCATCGGCGGCGGCATTGCCGGGCTTCAGGCTGCCCTCGACGTGGCCGACGCCGGCTATCCCGTGGTGCTCGTCGAGAAGGCGGATCACCTGGGCGGCCGCATGGCCGAGCTTTCGGGCCTGTACCTCAACATGGACGGTGCCCAGGATCACCTCCGGCAAAAGATCGAGGCCGTGGTCAACCATCCCAACATCCAGGTGCTGACCCGGGCCGAGGTCGCGGAGGCCGGCGGATACGTGGGCAATTTCGTCATCAAGGTCGAGCAACGGGAGGAAGGGCAGGCCCTGAGCGAAGGCGTAGGGCAGGCCCTGAGCGAAGGCGTAGGGGAGGCCCTGAGCGAAGGCGTGGGGGAGGCCCTGAGCGAAGGCGTGGGGGAGGCCCTGAGCGAAGGCGTGGGGGAGGCCGCCGCGGGCGGCCCGGTGCCCTACACCTTTGACATCGGCGCCATCGTCGTCGCCACGGGCTTCGACCTCTATGACAAGGGCAGGCTGGGCGAGTATGGCGGCGGCCGCTATCCCGACGTCATCGACGGCTTGCAGCTCGAAGAGATGCTGCGGCCCGACGGCCCCACCGGCGGCCAGATCCGCCGCCCGTCCGACGGCCAGGTGCCCCGGGAGATTGCCTGGATCCAGTGCGCCGGCTCTCGCGATCCGGAGCTGCACATGCCCTACTGCTCCAAGGTGTGCTGCATGTACGTGGCCAAGCAGGCCATGGCCTACAAGCAGCAGGTGCCCGACGGGCAGGCTACCGTCTTTTACATCGACATTCGCAGCCAGGGCAAGGGCTACGAGGAGTTTGTGCAGCGGGCCATGGAGGAGCACGACGTGCTCTATGTCCGGGGCAAGGCCTCCAAGGTCTGGCAGGAGGGCGGCGCCGACGACACCGGCCCGGGGCGGGTCGTTGTCTGGGGCGTCGACACCCTCACCGGCCTGCCGGTGGAGGTGCAGGCCGACCTGGTAGTGCTCGCCACGGCGACGGTGCCCCGCGCCGGCGCCCAGGAGCTGGGCCAGCGCCTGCACGCCAGCACCGACGAGCACGGCTTCTTCAGTGAGGCCCATCCGAAGCTGCGCCCTGTGGAAAGCCTGACTGCCGGCGTCTACCTGGCCGGCGCGGCCCAGTTCCCCAAGGACATCCCCGAGACCGTGGCCCAGGCCAGCGGCGCGGCCTCCAAGGTCCTGAGCCTGTTTTCCCAGCGACAGATGGTCCAGGAGCCGACCATTGCCTACGTCGATCCCGAGCTCTGTTCCGGTTGCGGGCTGTGCATCCCGGCCTGTCCCTACGAGGCGCGGACCATGCACGACTGGCAGCACATCGCCGTGGTCAACACCGCCCTGTGCCAGGGCTGTGCCGCCTGTACCATGGTCTGCCCCAACAAGGCCTGCCAGGTCCGCAACCTGACCCACCAACAGATCCTTTCCATGATGGAAGCATACCTATGAAACCCGATCTCACGTTGTCGGCGGCGGCGGGGACGTTTGCCAGCCAGGTGAGCGCCCTGAGCGAGCAGAACGTGCAGCGCTGCTACTACTGCCAGCGGTGCACGGCGGGCTGTCCGGCGGCGTACGCCATGGACTACACGCCGGCCCAGATC
>MTKX01000212.1_pt1 | contig 110227 bp, 97 predicted proteins | sample 1042771 | NCBI WGS metagenome assembly MTKX01 (sample SAMN06212183, study PRJNA360534) | anaerobic digester metagenome | biome: Wastewater treatment plant; material: sludge; isolation source: anaerobic digester fed with sludge from wastewater treatment plant | place: Denmark: WWTP Randers ...
GGCCAGGGTCTTGGCCACCTGGGTCTTGCCCACGCCCGCCTCCCCCTCCAGCAGCAGCGGCTTGCCCAGCTTTAACGCAAGGAACAGCACCGTGCCGAGGGTGCGGTCCGTCACGTAGGCATGCTCAAAGAGGATGCGTTCCAGCTCCGGGATCGTAGGAAAGGGCTGCGAACTCGAGCTCATTTTCATCTCTTTCTATGCCAGGGCCCCTGGCGCCGCCAACATGTAAAAGTCTTGCCAAGTCCGGATTATACCTCATTCCCGGCCATTCGGCAACTTATGAGCCGGTGCAAGCGAGTATCGATAATCGATGATCTCTATCCCTGATCCAAATCCTGGAGAGAGCTTGCATACAGTATGGCCCTGGTTGGACAAGGGAAAGGGTCTGTGCTATAATGGCTCACACACCCAAAAACCGTTCGGAAGTGGTCTCCGACTCATCTCGCTCCCGCGGGGACGGATGAGCGACACGGCGCAGGGAGTAATCCCTTCGCCCGCCATGGTGCAAAGGAGGCAGTGCTGTCCACTGCCCGGGTTCGCCCGGGTGCGTGGAGCGCAGCCTCCTTTTTGTGTAGAAAGGGGGGGGGCAAAGACGAAGGGCATCACTTGTTCCGAGGATGGAAAATGGATACGATCCGTGTAGAAGTGTGGCTGTATGGACCCATCGCGCGTTACGCCGGCGAAGCAAGCCAGGGCAGCCATGCCCACCTCTACTACGACCTCCCACCAGGCAGCACCATGGCTGAACTTCTCGACCTACTGGGCTTGCCGACCGAAGAAAAAGGCATCACCTTCATCAACGGTAGCCTGGCAGCACTGCCGGGACTCGAGACCGACCGCACCGTCATCCTCAAGGACGGCGACCGCGTTGGCATCTCCCACCGCAAGGCCATGTGGCCCTTCCAATATCGCTTCGGCGCCAGCCTGACGCCCGAGGTCCAGGAAGAGTTTCGCGACCGCACAGACAGGGGCGTGCATCACGCCTATACCGGGCCGGAAGACCAAACGTAGGCAGTATAATCTTTCGACAAAGGAGTGAGATCGATGAGCAAACTATTGCGAGTCAACATGACGGATCGAACGGTCAAGGTGGAAGAAGTCCCCGCTGCGTACAGGGAAATGGGTGGCCGCTGGCTGACGTCCACCATCGTCGCGCAGGAGGTAGATCCCACCAGCCATCCCCTGGGCCCCGGCAACAAGCTGGTCTTTGCCCCGGGCATCGTCACCGGCACCTCCGCGCCCACGAGCGCGCGCCTCTCAGTGGGCGGCAAGTCGCCGCTGACCGGCGGCATCAAGGAGGCCAACGCCGGCTCGCCCTTTGCGCCGGCCCTGGCTGCCATGGGCATCAAGGCCATCGTCGTCGAGGGCCAGCCCATCGAGAAGGACACGTGGTGGATGCTCCACGTCACGTGGGACGCCTCCACAAGCACACTGAACTTTGACTGGCTGCCGGCCAACGAGTATGCAGGGCGGGACGTGTACGAGGTCTTTCCCGAGCTCTACCAGCGCTTTGGCAAGGTGAGCGTGGCCGGCATCGGGAACGCGGGCGAGTTCCTGTACGGCAACTCGGGTATCGTCTTTGACGACAACGAGAGCCGGCCGGCGCGCTATGCGGGGCGTGGCGGTCTGGGCGCCGTCATGGGCAGCAAGCGCCTGAAGTTCATCGTCGTCGACCGCAAGGGCGCCCCCGGCGTCACGCTGGCGAACAAGGAGGTCTTTGAGACAGGCCGCAAGAAGCTGACCGAAGCCCTCATGAGCCACGACATCACCAAGCCCCAGGGTGCTCTCAACAGCTACGGCACCGCGGTCCTGGTCAACATCATCAACGAGGCCGGTGCCCTGCCAACCCGCAACTTTGCCTCCGGCCGCTTCGAGCAGGCAGCGGCCATCGCCGGCGAGGCCATCTTTGAGGGGAACAAGGAGCGCCTCGGCAAGGAGCTGTACAACCACGCCTGCAGCCCCGGCTGCATCATCCGCTGCTCCAACACCTGGCACAAGCCTGATGGCACGGAGCACGTCTCCTGCGTGGAGTACGAGACGGCCTGGGCACTGGGTGCAGACTGTGGCATCGGCAACCTGGACGAGGTGGCCGAGCTGACCCGCCTGTGCAACGCCTACGGCCTGGACACCATCGAGGCCGGCTGCACCCTGGCCGTTGCCATGGAAGGCGGCCTGGCTTCCTTCGGCGACGGCAAGAAGGCCATCGAATTGCTGCACGAAATGGGCAAGGGTACGCCCGTGGGCCGCATCCTGGGAGCCGGCACCGAGACGGCTGCCCGTGTCCTGGGCGTCCGCCGCGTTCCGACGGTCAAGGGTCAGTCCATGCCCGCCTATGAGCCCCGCGCCATCAAGGGCATCGGCATGACCTACGCCATCGCCACCATGGGTGCCGACCACACCTCCGGCTACACCATCGCCCCCGAGATCCTGGGCGTCAGCGGAAAGGTGGACCAGTTCGACGTGGACAAGGCCGCCCTGGTGCGCAACTTCCAGTACGCCACCGGCTGGATCGACAGCACGGGCCACTGCCTCTTTATCGCCTTTGCCATCCTCGACATTGCCAGTGGCTTTGAGGGCGCCGTCGAAGAGTGCAACGGCGTCCTGGGCACCAACTGGACCATGGACGACGTGGGCCGCATCGGCAAGCAGGTCCTCGACACCGAACTGGACTTTAACCGGCGTGCCGGCTTTACCAAGCTCGACGACCGGATGCCCGAGTTCATGCGCCTCGAGCAACTGCCGCCCCACAACGTCACCTGGGACGTGCCCGACTCAACCCTGGACGCGGTGTTTGGCTAGGCACCGCGGCGTCGTGAATCAATTCCGGGGTTCGCACCCCGGCTAGAAGCAAAAGCCTCCCGCCGGCCCGGACCGGCGGGAGGCGGGCTATCGGATGATTACCGTTCAGGTCAAGCTGTTTGCCACACTGCGCGGCCTTGCCGGCCCCCCGGGGCTGGGCATTGGCCAGGCGTTTCCCGTCGAGCTGCCCGAGGATGCCACCGCTGCCAACCTCATCGACCACCTGGGCCTGCCCCCGGAAGAAGTCAAGCTCCTGTTCGTCAACGGGCTGTTCCGCACCCCCGAGCACGTCCTTGCCGACGGCGACGAGCTGGGCATCTTTCCGCCTGTGGGCGGCGGATAGCCGGCGCTGCGTCCTCGGCGGCGGCCATCCGGCTTGCCAGCCTCCCTCTACACAACCCAGCCCTACCACTTCAGACGCATGCCTGCCAACCTCCGGGTCCGGTCCCTAGATGTACAGGCGCTGCCGGTCGACCTCGTCGCGCAGGATGCGCAGTTCTTCCTCGGATGGGGCCTCGTTCCGGCCGACGTCCGGCGGGATGATGAGCTCGAACCCGGTCTCGGCCACCACCTGCTCTACGGTCACGCCGGGTTGCGTCGCCAGCAGCTTCATCCGCTTCGTCTCGTCGTCAAAGCCCATGAGGGCCAGGGTACTAACCACGTACAGCGGCCCGGTGCCCGGCGGAAGCCCTGCCTCCTCGCGGGCTCGCAGCCCGCTGAGGTAGCCCGGCGTCGTCACGAAATCGCACTGCGGCACAAAACTGCGGGTCGAGTGGCGGATGATGATGATCGTCCGCCAGCACATGGATCCGACGTCGTTGGCGCCACCGCTGCCCGGCAGCCGCACCTTCGGCCTGTCGTGAGGGCCGATGACCGTGCTGTTCAGGTTGCCGTAGGGATCGATCTGGGCTCCTCCCAGAAAGCCGTAATCGATGAACCCCCTGGCCGCCGTCTCCATGGTGTCGGTGATGCCCGAGGCGTGGAGCGCCCGGTGAAAAGTGCGCGCCTCGCCGACGGCCATGGGCAGGTCTTCCAGGATGGCCCCCATGCCGCCGAACTCAAAGACGGGGATCAGGTTGGGCGCCTGGCGGCGCTGGGCCAGCGACGCGGCCAGCATGGGAATGCCGGTGCCGATAAAGGCCGTCGTCTCGTCCTCCATCAGGCGCGAAGCGATGCAGATCAGCAGTTCCGTGGGATTGTACTCAGGCTGGCTCATTCTCGTCGCTCCCTTCCGTCCACGACCCGCTCCAGGCGCTCTTCTCCCACCTTGGCCAGGTATGCCTGGTGATCCGGCAGGTCATGGATCCATTCCTGCAGATATGCGCTGGCGCCCTCCTCGGTGGCGCTGGCTTCCACCCAGGCCTTGATCTCGGGCTCGTCGCGGCAGTAGCGATAGGCCATCTCGCCGGGATGCGAGCCAAAGGGCGCGTGGACAACGGCATCCACCAGGTAGTAGGGCACGATGGTGCGGTCGGGATAGCGGCGAATCTCATCCGTGTCTATGATCTCTTCGGCGCTGATGATCAGCCGCTTGCAGGCCCGCGCGAACTCGACGCCAAAGCCGGTGATGCCCTCCACCTGGCAGTTGCCGTAGCGGTCGGCCCGGTGGACGTGCATCAAGCCGACGTCCAGGATGAGCGCCGGCAGCAGCGCCAGCTTTTCGCCGGTGAAGGGGCACTCGACCACCTTGGCCGCGCTGTACTTGAGCGTGTCGGTGCCCAGCATGGAGCGCACGGGAATAAAGGGCGCGCCCAGGGCAGTGGCCTTGAATCGCCAGCTTATGCCGGCGTTGCTCCACTCCACCACGCGCGACAGACGGCCGCTCTCCACCTCGCGCCGCAGGGCGTTGGACACACCATACACCTCCAGTCCGATGTAGGTGATGTCCAGCGCATTGATGATCCCCGCCGCCAGCCATAGGTCCAGCTCGGTCACGCCCTGGCCGGCCACCCGCAGGTCCCGGACCCCCTGGCGCACGACCTCGCGGACCAGCGACATGGGACAGCGAACGGTGCCATACAGTTCCGTGCCGATGTAGCAGCCGTCATACACAAAACGGCTGACGGCCTCCGCTTCTGTCATCCGCTTGTCAATGAGCTTGCGCGACTTCTGCGTGCGGTTCCACTCGCGGAAGGCATTCATGTCGGGCGCCTGGATCAGCTCGCCTATCCCCGATTCGACGACTCGCATGGGTCCTCCTTTCCGTCCACGTTGGCTATTCGCTCCTGGCACTCGGTTGCGGCTCTCTCCTCGCCGGGCCCCGGATCCAAACCATGGATGGCAGGATGCCGGGGAGGCCATCGGTACTGCGCGTTTCTGGAACTGATGCGTGTGGAACTATTGTGCGCGGTTCGTTGCGCTTGTGCCGGTCGAGGGCGCGGCAGCGCCCTTTACGAGTGCTGTCCCCCGGCAAGACCCTGGCCCATCGCAGGCCGGTTGGCCAGCAGGGCGGCCATGGCCAAAGATAGGTAGCGCGTTTCGGCGCTATCGGCCCGGGAGCTGATGACGACGGGTACCCTGGCGCCGACCACCAACCCGGCCATGCGGGCGTGGGCAAAATAGAGCAGGCCCTTGGCCACGATGTTGCCCGCTTCTACGTTGGGCACGATCAGCATGTCGGCCATCCCGGCGATGGGCGAGTCGCTCTCCTCGACCACAGCGGCCCGGGGCGAGATGGCCAGCTCCAGGCCCAGGGGACCATCCACCAACGCCCCCTCCACCCAGCCCTGGTCCGCCATTTTGGACAGGGCCAGGGCGTCGATGCTCGCCGGGATCTTTGGGTGAACCGTGTCGCTGGCGGCCAGGATGGCCACCTTGGGCTCCGCCAGGCCAAACAGCCGGGCGACGGCCACCGCGTTCTTGATGATCTCCAGCTTCTGATAGACGTCGGGATAGACGACCACGCCCGAGTCGCTCAGATAGATCAGCCGGTCCATGCCCGGTAGCTCGAAAATGCCCACGTGGGTCAACAGGCCATGTCCCCGAATGCCCACCTCGCGGTTGAGGACCTGGACCAGGAGATCGGCTGTCTTGATCTGGCCCTTGACGACGGCGCCCGTCTCGCCGTCGCGGGCCATGAGCACCACCTGCCGGGCAGCCAGGCGGGTGTCGGCCTCGTGGATGACCGTCATGCCCGTCAGGTCGGTTCCCGTCTGGGCAGCGTATGCCTCAATGGCCGGCCAATCGCCGACGAGGGTTGCCCTGACGATGCCCTCGCGCTGGGCCCGATCCACGGCCTTGAGGACTGCGGGGTCGTGGGCAGCGGCCACGGCCACGGGCACCGGCCCGGCTTCCACCGCGGCGGCCACCATCTGGTCAAACTTCTCGATGCCCATCGTCCTCCCCGACCCCCGGTGCTACAAACCCTGGACTCACGCCCCCCTCAGAAACCGCAGCGCCGTCTCGGCCAGCACGGCCGCGCCCACGACCAGGCTGTCCTCGTCGACGTCAAAGCGGGGATGGTGGTGGAGGCGCTTCTCCTGGCCGGGGAAGGCCCCGCCCACCCAGGCAAAGCAGCCAGGGACGTCCTGGCAAAAGTAGCTGAAATCCTCACCGCCCATCTCCAGGGCCGCCTCCACGACGTTTTCGGCCCCCAGCAGGTCGGCGCCAACCTCGCCCACCAGGCGAGTGAGGTCGGGGTCGTTGACCACGGGCAGGTAGCCCGGAATGATCTGGAGGTCAAAGTCGCCACCCAGGGCCCGGGCTACGCCGCATGCCTGCTCCATCTCGGTCAGGAGCGCCTCGCGGGTCTTATGGTCAAATGTGCGGATGGTGCCGGTCATGGTCACATGGCCGGCCATGATGTTGTCCTTGGTCCCTCCCTGGATCGTGCCCACGGTCAGGACCTTGGCCTGCGTGGGGTCCAGGCGGCGGGTGATGACGAGCTGCAGTGCCTGGATGACCTGGGCGGCGAGGGCGATGGCATCGTATCCCCGGTGGGGAAAGGCGCCGTGGGCCTCCTGGCCGCGGACCACCAGGACAAACTTGTCGGGATGGGCGGTCATGGTGCCTGGCCGGACGGCAATGGTGCCCACGGGCAGGTCGGCCCAGACGTGAAGGCCGACCGCGGCGTCGATCCCCTCCATGACACCCTCAGCGGCCATGCGCATGCCACCACTCTGCTTCTCCTCGTCCTGGTGCTCCTCCGAGGGCTGGAACAGGAACCGCACCCGGCCCGGCAGGCGGCCGGCGGCCTTTTCCTCGGCCAGGAGCCGGGCCGCACCCAACAGCCAGGCGACGTGCACGTCGTGGCCGCAGGCGTGCATCACCCCGGGCACCTGGGAGGCGTAGGGCACGTCGTTCTCCTCCTGCATGGGCAGCGCGTCCATGTCGGCCCGCAGGGCGATGGCCGGACCTTCTCCACCGGCAAGGTCGCCGACGACACCGGTGCGGGCCACGCCGCTGCGCACGGCAATGCCCAGTTCCGCCAGGCGCGCCGCCACCAACTCGGCGGTGTGGTGCTCCTGGAACGACAATTCGGGATGGCGGTGGATGGCATGGCGAAGCGATGCCAGTTCGTCCCTCAGCTTCTGCGCCCGTTCGTACATTGAAAGCTCCTGGCTGGTTGGATGGGCGTATTATAACACGTGCCTCGCCACTGTGCAAGAACGGGCAAAACGGCCTACGGCAGAGACAGCAGGCGGCCGAGGATGAACTTCAGGTAGCGTGCCTCGGGGAAATGGGCGGGCACCGGATGGTCGGCCGGCTGACCGGCCTCGTGGAGGATCAACAGCCGGCGCCCGGCGCGGCGCGCCGCTTCGCCCAGGATCTCGCGAAAGGTCTCGGGCGGCACCTGGCTGGTGCAACTGGCCGAAGCCAGCAGCCCACCGGGACGCACGCACTGCATGGCCCAGCGGTTGAGGCGCAGGTAGGCGCGCTCGGCCGCACGGCGGCCCTCCCGGCTGCGGGCCAAGCTGGGCGGATCGAGGACGACGACGTCGAAACGGCGTCCCTCGCCGGCGTACCGCTCCAGGAGCTGGAAGACGTCGGCCACCAGGAAGGTATGCTCTTCCGCGTCAAAACCGTTGAGGGCCATGTTGCGCCGGGCCGCTTCGATGGCACCGGCGGCGCCGTCGCAGGCGGTGACGGACGCTGCGCCGCCGCGCAGGGCATAAAGGGCAAAGGCACCCGTATAGCAGAAGCAGTCGAGGACCGCCTGCCCCTCACACCAGGCAGCCAGTGTGCGGCGGTTGTCGCGCTGGTCAAAGTAGAGGCCCGTCTTCTGGCCGGCCAGAAGGTCGGCGTGGAAGAGCAGGCCCTGCTCCTCGACGACCAGGTCGGGAGGTGGCGGCTGGCCCCACAGCGGACGAGGCTCGCCGTCCGCGGGGCGCCAGACGATGCCCTGCAACGGGGTATGGGCGTGCAGCGCGTCGGCCACCCAGGGAACCAGATCTTCCACGGCCGCGGCATAGCTGTGCACGGCCGCGAACTCCCCATAGAGGTCGACGACGATGCCCGGCAGCCCGTCGCTCTCGCCATAGACCCAGCGATAGCCCGTCGTCGACCCGGCGCGCACGGGCGCCCGCGCCTCCCAGGCCTCGCCCACGCGGGCAGCGACCCAGGCGGCGTCGGGCACCCCGTGCCGCGAGAAGAGCCGGACGCCAATGGGGCTGTGGGCGTCCCACAGCCCGCAGCCCGTCCAGCCGCCCGAGTTCACCTGCACCCAGGTGCCGGTCGGCAGGTCGGGATCGCCGGGCACCTGGTTGCGATAGACCCAGGGATGGCCACGGGAGAGGCTGGCCTTGAGGTCGGCCGGCAGGTCCAGCCGGATCACGCTTCCTGTTGCCACGATGTCAGCTCGTCGATGGCCTCCAATTCAGCCTCGTCCAGGCGAAAGCCGACGGCGCCCAGGCTGGCCTGCAACTGCTCGACGGAATTGGCGCCGATGATGGGCGCCGTCACCAGCGGATTGCTCAGCAGCCAGGCCAGGGCCACCTGGGGCAGGGTCTTGTCGTGCGCCCGCCCGATCTCCTCTATCCTGTCCAGCAGGGTAAAATTCTCCTCCCGGAAGTAGCGCCTATGCACCGCCTCGGCCCGGCGGCTGTCGGGCAGCTCGTCGCCGCGGCGGTACTTGCCCGTGAAAAAGCCGCCGGCCAGGGGGCTATAGGGGATGACGCCCAGGCCGTAGCCCTCCACGACGTCGGCCAGGTCCTGCTCGAACTCCCGGCGGCGGATCATGTTGTAGTGGGGCTGGAGCGAAACATAGCTCACCAGGCCCAGGCTGCTGGAGGTCCAGAGGGCTTCCACCAGCCGCCAGGCCGGGTAGTTGGAGCAGCCCACGTAACGCACCTTTCCCGCCCGTACCAGGTCGTCAAAGGCGCGCATCGTCTCGTCGATGAGCGTGTCCTCGTCGAAGGAGTGGCTCTGGTAGAGGTCGATATAGTCCGTTTGCAGGCGGCGAAGGCTGTCCTCGACGGCACGCGTGATGTGCAGGCGGCTCAGCCCTTCGCCGTTGGGCCCGTCCCACATGCGACCCTTGACCTTGGTGGCCAACACGATGTCTTGGCGGTTGCCCCGCGCCTTGAACCAGCGGCCGATGATCTCTTCCGAGACGCCGCCGGGGTTGCCCTCCGCCCATCGCGAGTAGACGTCGGCAGTATCGATGAGGTTGCCGCCCGCCTCCACGTAGGCATCCATGACGGCGAAGGCGTTTTCCTCATCCGTGGTCCAGCCCCACTGCATCGTTCCCAGGGCCAGCTCCGAGACCTTGAGCCCACTGATTCCCAGGTTCCGGTATTCCATCTCTGTGCTCCTTTCCAGGTTGGTGAAGGCTGACAGCACCGCGAGGTCCGCGCCCCAGTGCGTGGAGACCAACAGGGGAATTGCGGTCTCAACCGAGAGAATTATACCATATGGAGGTCCCGTCGGCAACCGACTCTATCGATATTTCCCACCACTGTGTCACGGCGACGCCCGGTACACGGGCGAGCCCTCCACTCGCTGGAAGTTGAACCACTCTTTCCAGGCTTCGCTGGGGTCCGTGGCGTACACCGGCCGGTCGGGCAGGTTTTCGGCGATGAGGTCCCGCGCCAGGTCGTCGATGGTCACCTCTCCCGCCCCGGGCTCGGGAACTGCCAGGTGGGGGACCTGCTGCCGGACCTGCTCCCGATACCAGATGTAGGCCAGCAGTGGCCCGCTGACAACGGATACGTCGGGCCGCCTGTCCTCAACGTACAGGCCGTACCACAGGGCAAAGGTCGGGCCGTCGCCGCGTACCACCACCAGCCCACCCGGATCCACGCCATCCAGGGCCTGCTGGATGTACGTGTGGATCAGCCAGTCGTCGTCGGGGTCCGCGGCGCGCCAATGGAGGCCAAGGGAGAGGATTGGCAGGAGCAAGAGCAAGGCCAGCGCCGGTTGGGCCCAGGCCGGCCGCCAGCCGCCTATGATGCGCAACAGGCCCCGGGCGCCCTCGGCCCACCAGGCCGCCAGGATCAGCAGCGGCGGCAAAAGATAGGCCTGGGAGTCGCCGGTGTCGTAAAGGAAGGCATAGGTCCCGGCCAGGAGCGTCCAAGCCAGGCCGCACAGGGCAAAGGCCCGGTCGCGGCGCCAGCACCAGGCGCCCCCGGCCAGCGCCAGGGCCAATCCCCACCAGCCGAACTGGTCGCCCACCAGCCCGGCCCAGGTCGCCAGGCGTGCCGGGACCGCCGCCAGGTCGAGCCCGAAGGCAAACTGCTGGTACTGCCGGGCCGTGACCACCCACAGGAACCGGTCCAACGTCTGCGGGTTGCCCCAATTGACCGCTGGCGCGCCCCGGGCGGCAAGGGGCAGGTAGGCATAGATGCCCAGCCCGGCCAGGAAGGAGAGCAAGGCCGGCAGCAGGACCCGAAGGCGGAGCCAGCGCCGCCGCTCGGGCCAGAGAAGCAGGAGGAGGGCGGGCGCGCCCAGGATGAGGGTCAGGTGGTTGCCCAACCCCAGGCCGAGGACAAGCCCGGCCAGCCATAGGAGGCCATCGCCTCCGCCGGCCCGCCAGCGCAGCGCGAGCCAGAGCAATAGCGAGGCGAACAGCGTCAGCAGGGCATACACCTCGGTGATGACCGCCTGCGACCACAACAGCGAGGAAAAGGCCAGGATCAAGGCCGCGGCCCCCGCCAGGAGGACGCCGGCGTGCGCGGAGACGAATGCCCGCAGCCGCGCTCCGCGCCCCGGGCCCGTCGTCGCCTCGCCGGATGCCGCGTCGTTGCCGGCAGGGATGGCGTGGCCGCCCGGGGAAAGCAGGAGCCGCACGCTGGCGAACAGCAGGCCCGAAGCCCCGGCGGCACAGGCCGCCGACAGGAGGTTGGTCCGGTAGGCCACCACGCCCACGGGCAGCCGTGTGAAAAGCCAGGCCAGGAGCGTGTAGGTGGGATAGCCGGTGGGATGCGGCACGCCCAGGTTCCAGGCGGCGGCGATGAGGTCGCCCCCGTCGGTACCGTTGTGCTCAAAGCTCAGGCCGGGTGCCAGGGTTGCCAGGTAGACCAGGAAGGCAAGCCCGGCCACAGCGGCGGCAGGCCAGGCTATGGGGCGCGGCCCCATTGAGGATTCCGGGACCCCGCCCTCCTCCGGCATCAGCGGTCTCCCTCTCCATACCGGCGTCCCCGCCGGCTCAACAGCCCCCAGGTCAGCCCCGCGTCCAGCGCCGCCGCGCGGAGCAGGGCCAGGGGCGGCGCCGCCAGGGCCACGGCCCACCCCTGCCGGCGGGCGTGTGCCAGCAGCGGCAGGGTGCTCCCCAGAGCGAGTCCTGCCAGGCCCGCGGCCAGGCTCCAGAGGGCTCGTCGCCGCGAACGAGAACGTGTCAGGGCAGCGGCCCCGGCCACGACGACCGCCAGGGGCACCAGCACGAGCTGGGCCTTTTGCGTCCAGGGGGTATAGCTATCGCGCAGGGCGCGGGCCGGATGGCGGGTGTGAACGCGCACCTTCCAGCGGCCCAGGTGCAGCTTGCGGCGCGCATAGCGCCAGGCAGTGGCGGCGTGGCGGTGATAGACGATGGCCCGCGGGGCAAATACCAGCTTGTGCCCCGCCGCGGCCAGGCGATAGGATAGCTCCTGATCCTCCACCGTCGCCGTGGGGAAGCCGGTGTCAAAGCCACCGGCCTGCAGAAACACAGCGCGGCGGTAGCCGGCGGCATAGGTATCCACAAAGTCGATCTCGGGCCTGCCTGCCAGGCGGGCATACTTTTCCTCGTATTCGGCCTGGGCAAATCGGGCCACGACGGAGCGCTGGCGCGTGCGATAGGCACCCTTCACACCCGCCACGCCGGGGTCGGCAAAGGGAGCCAGCATGGCCTCGATCCAGTCTGGCTGCGGCTCGCAGTCGGCGTCGGTAAAGACCAAGATCTCGCCCCGGGCCGCGAGAGCGCCCCGGTTGCGCGCAGCGGCCGGGCCGGCGTGATCCTGGCACACCAGATGTGCACCGTGCTCGGCGGCAATGGCCGCCGAGCCGTCGGTGGAACCGTCGTCGACCACGATGACCTGGTAAGAGGCATGGGGTATCGTCTGCTCCGCCAGGGCCCGCAGGCAAGCGCCCAGGGTGGAGGCGCCGTTGTACACGGGCACGATGACCGAGGCCAGAAACATCTTCCCCTAGAGCAGCTCCTCGACCATGCTCTGGAAATGGCCGATGTGGTGCTGGATGATCCGCTCGGCGGCTCGGGCGTCCCCCGTCTTCAGGGCATGGAGGATCTCGCGGTGCTCTTCGACGTTCCCCCGCACGCTGCCCATGCGATCCAGGGCAAAAAACGACAGGCGATAGATCAGAACGTACATGTCGTCGAGGGCGCGCGCCAGGAAACGGTTGCCCGAAGCCTCGTAGAGCAGCTTGTGGAACTTCTGGTCGACCGCCAGCAGTGCCTTGTTGTCTCCTTGCTTGAGCACCCGCTCAAAGTCCCCTAGCAACTGCTCCATGCGCTCGATGGTCTCGTCCGAGACGCGCTCGGCGGCCAGCCGGGCGCACATGCCCTCGAGGGTCGTGCGGACCTCAAAGATCTCGCGCATGATGCCCGACGTCGCCTCGCGGGCGACGTACCAGCGGTCGCGCTCCTGGACGACGATCTTGTCCGCGGCGAGCCTCTTCAGCGCTTCTTGCACCAGCTTGGCCGTGCCGCCGGTCTCCTGGATCAGCAGTTTCTCGTTCAGAGGCTGCGTCGGATCCAGGGCCAGGTTCAGTACTTTTTCCTTTATGGAAGCGTAGACTTGATCAATCTGATCCATGGACTAACCCTCTCTGTGCTGAATATGCGGGCCGCCAGGGCGACGCACCCGGCCAACAACGGCAGCCGCACACCCGCTGCCTCCTGGGATTAGGGTACCACAACTCTTTCTGTAGAGCAAATCACCGCGCCCGCCCACAACGGGCCTTGCGTTTGGCGTTTTGTTGGAAATCGGGTATAATGCGTCCAATTCAAGATCCAGTCCGTGGCTCAATATGAAGAGGTAGGCGATCGCCAGGGCTGTTCACTCGAAGGGGAGTTGATGGTCTCAGCACAGACGTCGATCCCGACCAGGAGCACCGTGTATTACTCACGTTGCAACAGCGCGAGCAATACCAATGCCATCGGCGCCTTTCGACCCCCTGGCACGATGCAAGGGTACCATTCTCTATAGCACGTCAGGAGGAACGTCGTGGTTCAACGCAAAATGCTTGGTTCGGTGATGGTCGTGGGAGCGGGGGTCGGGGGTATGCGTGCTGCCATCGACCTTGCTGATTCCGGCTACAAGGTTTACCTGCTCGATTCGGCCCCCAGCATCGGCGGGATTGTTGCCCAACTGGGCTTCATGTTCCCCACTCATGACTGCGTCCTTTGCCGCGGAACGTCAGACCATGGATATGGCTGCTCCCGCCCCTCCATCTCTCCCTTCCTTCTCGATCACAGCCGCCACCCCGCCATCGAGATCATGACCAACAGCACCGTCGTCGGGGCGACGGGCTTGCCCGGCGACTTTACCGTCCAGGTGCAACACCGACCGCGCTACGTGGACGTCGACCGGTGCATCAACTGCGACGAATGCTCCCGCGTGTGCCCCGTAGATCTGGGCAGCGAATACCAGGCAGGCCTCGTCACGCGCAAGGCCGCCTACAAGCCCTCCGTTCGCGCCGCGCCCAATGCCTACGTCATCGAGAGAGGTCCATACTGCGATCCGTGCCGCAAGTGCGAGGAGATCTGCCCCACGGGGGCCATCAACCTCGACGAACAGGAGAGCCTCCGAGAGATCCGCGTTGGGGCCATTATCCTGGCGGTGGGCTACAAGCTCTACGATCCGACGCCCGCCGAAGAGTTGGGCTACGGGCGCTACCCCAACGTCATCACCGGCCTCCAGTTCGAGCGCTTGACCAGCCGCTCGGGCCCCACGGAGGGTGTGGTGGAGCGTCCCTCCGACGGCAGGCGCCCGGAGCGTATCGCCTGGATCCAGTGCGTCGGCTCTCGGGATCAGGCGCACCCCTACTGCTCGTCCATCTGCTGCATGTACGCCACCAAGGAGGCGGTGTTGGCCAAACAGCGCCTGCCGGGCGTCGAGTGCGAGATCTTTATCATGGACGAGCGGGCCTTTAGCAAGGAGTACACGGCCTACTTTACCCAGTCGAAAGACCTCTGGAACGTGGACTATACCCGGTGTCGCATCTCCGAGATCAAAGAAGATCCCGGCACTCAGAACCTGATCCTCCATTACCACGACGAGGCGGGCGCGCTCCAGAGCAAGACCTTTGACATGGTGGTGCTCTCGGTGGGCAGCGAGCCGCCGCCCATGGCGGTCGCCCTGGCCGAGGATATGGACATCGAGCTTAACGAGTATGGGTTCTGCAAGTTTGACAAGTTCGAGCCGCTGGACACCAGCCGCCCCGGCGTTTTTGTGGCCGGCGCCTTTGCCACACCGAAAGAGATTGCCGAAACGGTAATCGACGCCAGCGGCGCGGCAGCCCGGTGCATGGCCCTGCTCCACGGCAAGTCGGGCACCGAGATCACCAAGGTCGAATATCCACCGGAGAGGGATGTGAGCGGCGAGGAACCACGCATCGGCGTGTTCGCCTGCCTCTGTCGCCCCACCATCGACGGCATCGTCGACGTGCAGAACGTGCTGTCGTCCGCGGGCCAGTTGCCAGGTGTGGTCCACGTCCAGGCCCTGGAATATGGCTGCCTGGCCGGGGGACCGGAGGCCATGCGCGAGGCCATTCGCGCGCACAATCTCAACCGCGTGATCATTGGCGCCTGCACGCCCCGCACGCACCTGGCCCTGTTCCACGACGTGGTCCGCCAGGAGGGACTGAACCCTCAACTCCTCGAGTTTGTCAGCCTGCGAGACAACTGCGCCTGGGTCCATCGCGACGATCCACGGGGCGCGACCCGCAAGGCCCGGGAGGAGATGCGGGTGGCCGTCGCCCGGTCGCGCCACCTTGAGCCCTACGGCAAGGAGACCCGCGACTTTTCCCGGTCGGCACTGGTCATCGGCGGCGGGCTCGCCGGCATGACCTCGGCCCTGGCCATCGCCGACGAAGGCCACCCTGTCACCCTCGTGGAGAAAACCGACACACTGGGCGGCTACCTGGCCCACCTGTACCAGACGGCGGAGGGCCCCAACCCGCAGCGCCTGCTCAAGTCGCTGATCAAGCGGGTCCACAACCACGAGCTTATCGACCTTTGCCACAACACCGAGGTGATCGGCTTCGAGGGCCACGTGGGCAACTTCAAAGCGCGCCTGAGCTGCAGCGGCAACGGCGAGCCTCCCCGCTGCTGGGAGGTGGAGCACGGGGTCGTGGTGGTGGCCACGGGCGGCGCGGAATACAAGGGCAACGTCTACCTCTACGGCGAGCATCCACGGGTCATCACCCAACTGGACCTGGAGAAAAAGCTGTCGCTGGATATAGACATGGTGCGTGACCTGAAGCAGGTGGTCATGATCCAGTGCGTCAACTCGCCGGATCAGGAGATCCCCTACTGCAGCCGGACCTGCTGCACCAACACCATGAAGAACGCCATCCTCATCAAAAAGATCAACCCGGCCTGCGAGGTGTACGTCCTGTACAAGGACCTCATCACCTACGGTTTCCGCGAGCAGTACTACACCGAGGCACGGGAGAGGGGCGTCCTCTTTTTGCGGTATCGAGACGAAGACGAGCCCAAGGTCGAGTCTCTGAACGGGGAGCTGCTGGTCAAGGTCAAGGACGTGATCCTGGGCCAGGAGCTGACCTTTGCTCCGGACCTGCTTTCGCTCTCCATGGCCATCCTGCCGGCGCCCAGCAACCCCGAACTGGCCAAGCTCCTGGGGTTGCCCCTGTCCAGCGAAGGCTTTTTCATGGAGGATAACCTGAAGCTGCGGCCCATGGACTTTACCCGGGAGGGCATCTACCTGGCCGGGCTGGCCCACTATCCAAAGTTCATCGAAGAGACCATTGCCCAGGCGCTGGCAACGGCGGGACGGGCCATGACCATCCTGAGCAAGGAGCGGCTGCAGGTCGGCGGCACCATTGCCATCGTGGACCAGGTCAAATGCGTCGGCTGCCTCACGTGCGTGCGTGTCTGCCCCTTCCACATCCCCCAGGTCGATCCAACGGCCCAGGGCGTGGGAGCCATCATCGGCGCGGCCTACATCGAGCCCTCCCTCTGTACCGGTTGTGGCACCTGCACGAGCGAGTGCCCGGCCAACGCCATCCAGTTGCGGCACTACCGTGACGATCAGTTGGTACTGGCCGAGGAGCCAATCCTGGGGCAATGGGTAGCCGCCTAACATCGGAGAATAGGGATGACTGAATTGACTGACCAGACCACCGTGCAAGAGATCGGGGAAGAGATCGGGCTAGAGGTCGAACAAGGGGTCGGGCAAGAGCCTGGGTTCGAGCCCCAATTGACCGCGTTTACCTGCATTTACTGCGGAAGCATGGCAGCCGACACAGCGGGGGCCCTGCGCCTCAACTACCCGGCCAGCGTCAAGCTGTTTCGCTTTCCCTGCACAGGCAAGGTGGACGTCGAGTACATCCTGAAAGCCTTCGAAGAGGGGGCCGACGGCGTGTACATCGTCGCCTGCCCCATTGGCAACTGCCACCACCTGCACGGCAACGTCCGGGCCACCAAGCGCCTGAGCTATGCTCGCGAGCTGCTCAAGCAGGTGGGACTGGAGCCAGAACGGCTGAACATCTTTTACATGTCGGGCAGCCAGGCGCATGCCTTTGCCAACGCTGCCCAGCAGATGACCGAGCGTATCCGGCAGTTGGGACCGAGTCCGTTGAGGCGGCCGGCCCCTGGATAAGGAGCCTGGTATGGACCGCGCGATCGACGCGAGGGAGATGGACGTGACCTTGGCCGGGCGAGTCGCTGCTGAACCCGGCGGTGAGCGCATCTGGCGCTGTTTTGCGTGTGGCACGTGTACCGCTTCGTGCCCCGTGGCCGAAGTCACCGAACGTTACAATCCGCGTCGCATCATCCACATGGTCCTCCTGGGGTTGACAACCGAAGTCCTGACCAGCGAGTTCATCTGGTTGTGCTCCACCTGCTACGCCTGCTACGAACGGTGCCCGCAGGATGTGCGTATCACGGAGCTGATGCACGCCATCAAGAACGTCGCCGTACGAGAGGGGCACGTGCACCCCTCTTTCCGTGCGCAGGTCGGGTTGATCCGCGATCACGGCCGGCTGTACGACATCACCGGCTTTGAAAACGAGCGCCGGGCCGAGCTTGGCCTGCCCGCCCTGGCGGAACAGCCGGAAGAATACCAGCAGATCCTGGCAGCGACCGGCATCGAGGCGCTGGTGCAGCCAGCAGAGGGAGGCGCAGAGTGATCGAGTACGCGCTTTACCTCGGCTGCACCGCTCCGGTTCGCACCCTGAACTATGAGCTGGCCGCCCGCAAGACGGCCAGCCGCCTGGGCATCGACCTGGTGGACATCGAGCAGTTTGGCTGCTGCGGCTTCCCCCTCAAGTCGGTCCACCAGGAAACCGCCCTGCTCATGTCGGCGCGCAACCTGGCCCTGGCCGAAGAGCGGGGCCGGGACATCTGCGCCCTGTGCAGCTCCTGTACGGGCACCCTGGCCGAGGCCAATCGCATGTTGCAGTCCGACAAAGAGCTGCGCGACAGGGTCAATCAGAAGCTGGAAGCGACCATCGGCCGGCGCTACGGCGGCAGCATCCACGTGCGCCACTTTGCCCGCGTGCTCTACGAAGAGGTCGGGCTGGATCGCATTCGCCAGGCGGTTACGACGGATCTGTCGGGACTGCGGCTGGCAGCCCACTATGGCTGCCACTATCTGAAACCGACGGAAGCCCACGACCAGTTCGACGACCCGGAAAACCCGCACAGCCTGGACGCCCTCATCGCCGCAACGGGCGCCCAGTCGGTGTTCTACGAGGGCCGCGAGCAGTGCTGTGGTGGAGGCATCCTGGGGGCCGACGAGGAAACGGCCCTGGCGCTGCCACGCCTGAAGCTGGAGCGTGCGGTCAAGGCCGGCGCCGACGCCCTGGTGGTGGTCTGTCCATTTTGCGATATCATGTACGAGTTTCAGCAGCGCCGCATCGAGAAGATGTACCAGGCGCGCTACGGCCTGCCGGTGCTGTTTTATCCACAGCTCCTGGGCCTGGCCATGGGTATGTCGGGCGATGAGGTGGGCCTGACCTTGAACCGGGTCAAGTCCAAGAAGCTGATGGCGTTTGTACATCGTGAACCTGCACAAAGTTGATCGTGGCCTGGCAGCCCTGGCATCGGGCCGGGCCTAAAGGAATGGTCCTGGCGGGGAGCGACCGATGATGGAATCGACAAGCGAAAGCGTGCTGGGTGCAGCGTTGGTGGTAGGCGGCGGTATTGCCGGCGTCCAGGCTGCCCTGGATCTGGCCGATTCCGGCGTCCGGGTCTATCTCGTCGAGCGCGAGGCGGCCATCGGCGGAAAAATGGCCCAGTTGGACAAGACCTTTCCCACCAACGATTGCGCGATGTGCATCCTTTCGCCCAAGCTCGTCGAAGCGGGGCGCCATCGCAACATCGATATTCTGGCCATGAGCGACATCTTAAGGCTGGAAGGCAAAGCAGGCCATTTCCGGGCTACCGTCCGCCGCCGCCCGCGCTACATCAGCCTGGACGCGTGCACGGCCTGCAATGACTGCGTCGAGGTGTGCCCGGTTACCGTGCCCAACGAGTTCAACGAGGGGCTGGCGGCACGCAAGGCGATATACAAGCCCTACCCCCAGGCCGTCCCCAGCGCCTACGCCATCTCCAAGCGGGGCACGAGCCCGTGCAAGGCAACCTGCCCGGCCGGCACCAGCGCCCAGGGCTACATCGCCCTCATCGCTCAGCGACGCTACGAAGAGGCCCTGGAGGTCATCAAGCAATACAATCCCTTCCCGGCCACGGTGGGGCGCGTGTGCCATCACCCCTGCGAGACCGAATGCAACCGGGGCAAGGTGGATAGCCCCGTGGCCATCTGCGCTCTCAAGCGCTTTGTGGCCGACACGGTCTACGAAGCCTGGGACCGGGGCGAAAGGCGCGAGGAGCGCCACCTGCGAGCCTACCCCGAGGCGCCGGTGGAGCCGCCGCCGGAGGACAGGCGCCGCGTGGCCGTCGTCGGCGCCGGACCGGCAGGGCTCACTGCCGCCCATTTTCTGGCCCGCATGGGCTACAAGGCGACTGTCTTTGAGGCGCTGCCGGTGGCCGGGGGCATGGCTCGCGTGGGCATTCCCGCCTATCGCCTGCCCCACGACGTGCTGAACCGCGAGATCGACGAGATCCTCAAGCTGGGCGTGGACCTGCAGCTCAACCACGCGGTGCGCGACGTCCAGGGGCTTTTTGAGCAGGGCTTTGTGGCCGTCTTTTTGGCCATCGGCGCCCACGAGCCCCAAAAGCTGCACATCGAGGGCGAGGACGTGACGGCGGGCGTCTTTCATGGCGTGCCGTTCCTGCGGGCGGTGGCCCTGGGCCAGAAGGCCCAGTTGGGCGACCGGGTGGTCGTCGTCGGCGGCGGGAACACGGCCATCGACACGGCCCGAACGGCGCTGCGCCTTGGCTCGCGAGAGGTCACCATCCTCTACCGCCGCACCCGGGCCGAGATGCCGGCCAACGACTGGGAGATCGAAGAAGCCCTGGAGGAGGGCGTCAAGCTGGAGGCGCTGGCCCAGCCCATCGCCATCCTGTCCGAAAACGGCCGCATCTCGGGCGTGCGCTGCAATCGGATGGTCCTGGGCGAGCCCGATGCCAGCGGGCGGCGCCGCCCCATCCCGGTGGAGGGCAGCGAGTTCGACATTCCGTGCGACGCCCTGGTAGCGGCCATCGCTCAGGCCCCCGAGATCAGCTTTCTGGCGCCCGACCACGGCCTGGAGCTGACGAGGTGGGGCACCTTCAAGGTGAACGCGCAAACCCTGGAGACCAACAGGCCGGGCATATTTGCCGGCGGCGATGCGGCGGCGGGACCGGGGGCCCTCATCGAGGCCATCGCCGCCGGCCGGCGGGGAGCGCTGTCCATCGACCGCTACCTGCGCGGGGTGCCGCTGCTGACGCCCCGCGAGCAGCTTCCCTTGCCCACCTACCACCTGAACGAGGCCGACATCGCCGACAAGCTCGCCAGGGGAGAGGTGAACCTGCAGCCCCGCGTCGCGACGCCCAAGGCGCCGGTTGCCGAGCGGCTGGGCGACTTTCGCGAGGTGGAGCTGTGCGTGAGCGAGGACCAGGCCCTCCGCGAGGCGGCTCGCTGCCTGAGCTGCGGCCTCTGCTCCGAATGCTACCAGTGTGTGCTGGCCTGCAAGGCCCACGCCATCGACCATCACCAGGCGCCCTACGAAGAGACGCTGGAGGTGGGCGCCGTGATCTTGGCGCCCGGTTACCAGCTTTTCGACCCCTCGCGCTACTCGGCACTGGGCTACGGCCGCTATCCAAACGTGGTCACCTCCATGCAGTTCGAGCGCCTGCTCTCGGCCTCGGGGCCAACGGCCGGTCACATCGCCCGTCCGTCCGATCACCAGGAGCCCAAGCGCATCGCCTTCCTGCAGTGCGTCGGTTCTCGCGACCGGGAGCACGAGTATTGCAGCGCCGTATGCTGCATGTATGCCACCAAGGAAGCGATTCTGGCGACAGAGCACGTGCCCGGCGTCGAATGTACCGTCTTTATGATGGACATGCGGGCCTTTAGCAAAGGCTTTGACGCCTATTACCAGCGGGCCCGCGAACGGTACGGCATCCGCTACGTTCGCTTTCGCGTGCCGGCCATCGCCGAGGATCCCGACAGCCACAATTTGCGCCTGGTATACGAAACGGCTGGCGGGCAGAGGCACAGCGACGAATTTGACCTGGTGGTGCTCAGCACGGGCATGGAGCAGCCGGCAGGCGCCCGCGAGTTGGCCGAGGCGGCGGACATCGCGCTGGATGAGCACGGCTTCTGCAAGACGAATCCCTTCCACCCCGTGGAGACGACGCGGCCGGGGGTCTATGTGTGCGGCGCCTTTGCCCAGCCCAAGGACATTCCTGATAGCGTCATCCAGGCGGGCGGCGCTGCCGCCGAAGCCCTGGCAGCCATTGGCCGCGCGCGGGGCACCCTGGTGACGCCGGCCGAATACCCGCCCGAGACCGAGGTGCAGCCCGGCGACACGCCGCGCATTGGCGTATTCATCTGTAGCTGCGGCAGCAACATTGCGGGCGTGGTGGACGTGACCGGCGTGACCGACTATGCCCGGACGCTGCCCGGCGTGGCCCACGCCGAGAACACGATGTACACCTGCTCCGCCGACTCGCTGAAGTTGATCCAGGAGCGGATCCGGGAACACGGGTTGAACCGCGTCATCGTGGCTTCCTGCACGCCCCGCACCCACGAGCCCATCTTTCGCGATACAATCCGCCAGGCAGGCCTGAACCCTTACCTGTTCGAGATGGCCAACATCCGCGACCAGGACTCGTGGGTCCACGCCAGGTGGCCCCAGGAGGCGACGGAAAAGGCCAAGGCGCTCACCCGCATGGCAGTGGCGCGCTCGCACCTGTTGCGGCCCCTCTACACCGAGGAGCAGAGCCTGAGCCACTGCGCCCTCATCATCGGCGGTGGCGTCGCCGGCATGACCGCGGCCCTCAACCTGGCGGGCCAGGGCTACGAGGTGGTCCTCGTCGAGCGCGAGGCCGAGTTGGGTGGCCAGGCCCGATCCCTGACGGTCACCGCCGAGGGCGCCGACGTCCAGGCTTTTCTCGGCGACCTCGTCGCCCGGGTGAGCAGCCATCCATCCATCGAGGTGCTCACCGGGCACCAGGTGGTCAAGTCGGGAGGGTTCGTCGGCAATTTCAAGACCACCGTTGCCAGCCGGACGGATCTCACCCAGCGCCTCGTCGAGCACGGTGTGACCATCGTCGCTACCGGCGGCCGCGAGTACCACGGCTCCGCCCACGGCCTGGGCAGTCATCCCCGCATTGTCACCCAGGGCGACCTGGAAGAATTGCTGCGCGGCTGGCAGGATGGGGGAAGGCAGGCACAGGCGGCGGCCATCGACCCGGCGTCGCTGCGGACCGTGGTCATGTTGCAGTGTGCGGGCCCCTGGGACGAGGACGGCAACCACGCGGATTTCTACTGCAGCCGTGTCTGCTGCTCGGTGGCGGTCAAGAACGCCCTGCGCATCAGGAAGCAGTACCCCAACGCCCAGGTATTTGTGCTTTACAACCGCGACATCCGGACCTACGGCTTCCTGGAGGAGTGGTACGGCCAGGCCCGGGAAGCGGGCGTCAGGTTCGTACACTACGGGGAGGGGACGCGGCCCGACGTGCGCTGGGACGACGGGCTCCAGATCTCGGTGCACGACGAGATCCTGGATCGGGCCATCACTTTCAGGCCAGACTTGCTCGTGCTCTCCGCGGCCGTTGTTCCCAACGAGGGCAGCCGCGAGCTGGCCGACATGCTCAAGTTCTCGTGCACCCTGGAGGGCTTTTTCCTGGAGGCCCACGTCAAGCTCCAGCCCGTGGACTTTCCGGCCGAGGGCCTCTTCCTGGCCGGCATGGCGCACTATCCCAAGCTGCTGGACGAGACCATCGCCCAGGCAGGGGCCGCCGCTGCACGGGCAGCGCGCATCCTGTCGAAGGATCAATTGGACGTGGGGGGCGTGGTGGCCACCGTCGACCAGAACAAGTGTACGGGTTGCCTGACCTGCCTGCGCATTTGCCCCTTTGGCGCCGTGCAGATCAACCCGAACCTGGTGGGGGTGGGGGGCATCCTGGGCGCGGCCGAGATCAAGGCCGCGGCCTGCCGGGGCTGCGGCCTCTGCCCGGCCGAGTGCCCGGCCAAGGCCATCCAGTTGCAGCACTTTACCGACGACCAGGTGCTGGCCAAAGAAGAGGCGCTCTTCGCGGCCATCGACATGGCCCTGGCGTGAGGGAACAAAGATGACGGGGACGGTTGTTGAGGAAGGAACGGTGGTGACAGCCATGTCCGAATATGAGCCTCAGGTTCTGGCCTTTGCCTGCCACTACTGCGCGTATGCGGCGGCCGACCTGGCCGGCTCCATGCGCCTGAGCTATCCGCCCAACGTCAAGGTGGTGCACTTGCCCTGTACCGGCAAGGTCGACGTCATTTACCTGCTGCGCGCCTTTGAAAAGGGGGCCGATGCTGTCTTTGTCGCCGGCTGACTGAAGGGAACATGCCATTACCTGGAAGGTAATCTGGGAGCCGAGCGAAGGGTCAACTATGCCAAAAAACTCCTGGCCGAGGTCGGCCTCGAGCCGGAGCGGCTGGAGATGTTCTTTCTCTCTTCGGCCGAAGGAGTACGATTTGCCGAGATTGCATCCGAGATGACGGAGCGGGCCCGCCGGCTGGGGCCCAACCCGCTCAAGGATAAAGCGTTTGAACCGTTCATGCCAATGGAGGTTGAAGAATGATAGTAGCCGAACAAAAGCCCTTTGAAGAGATCAAATCTCTGATCGCGGCCGCGAACAAGGTATTGGTCCTTGGCTGCGGCACCTGCGTCACGGTCTGCTTTGCCGGAGGCGAAAAAGAGGTGTCTATCCTGGCCTCGCAGCTAAGGATGGCCACGCGTCTCGAAGGCCAGGAGAAGGAGATCCGCGAGTTCACCGTCCAGCGCCAGTGCGAGTACGAGTACAACGAGCTGGCCGCCGACTATATCGCCGACGCCGACATTATCGTCTCCCTGGCGTGCGGCATCGGCGTGCAGACGCTGAACGAGCAGTTTCCGACCAAGCTGACGGTGCCGGGGGTGAACACCAACGGCCTGAGCCAGCCGACGGAGCAGGGCGTGTGGGCCGAGCGCTGCCAGGCCTGCGGCGACTGCGTCCTGGCCCTCACCGGTGGCCTGTGCCCCATCGCCCGCTGCGCCAAGAGCCTGCTAAACGGACCGTGCGGCGGCTCTCAAAACGGTATCTGCGAGGTCTATGCCGATCGAGAGACGCCCTGCGTTTGGGATCAGATCTATCACCGGCTCAAGGAGCTGGGCCAGTTGGACAAGCTTCTGGAGATCCGGGCGCCCAAGGACTGGCACACGAGCCGCGACGGCGGCCAGCGTAAAATCGTGCGGGAGGATCTACGGCTATGAGCGACAATAGCGTCGTCGCAGGAAACGGGTACATCGTTGGCAGCAAGCTGGAAAAAGCCCTGAAGGCCGGCTACTTTGTGGCTACCGGCGAGCTGGGTCCGCCCCAGAGCGCCGACCGCAAAGAGATCGAGCACAAGGCCAACTTCCTGAAGGGCATCGTCGAATCGGTCAACATCACCGACAACCAGACGGCCGTGGTCCGCATGTCCTCCATTTCGGTAGCAGTCATGCTCATGGAGTTGGGCATCGAGCCCAACATCCAGATGACCTGCCGCGACCGGAACCGGATCGCCATCCAGAGCGACCTGCTGGGCGCCTATGCCCTGGGGTGCCGGAACCTCCTGTGCCTGACCGGTGACCACCAGACCTTTGGCAACCACCCCCAATCCAAGAACGTCCACGACCTGGACTCGATCTCGCTGCTTCAGGCCGTCCGCGACATGCGCGACCAGAAGGTCTTCCAGTGCGGAGAAAAGATCAAGGGGCAGGAGCCGCGCTTTTTCCTGGGGGCGGCGGCGAACCCCTTTGCCGACCCATTCGAGTTCCGTCCCTACCGCCTGGCCAAAAAGGCCGCGGCCGGTGCGGATTTCATCCAGACCCAGATCATCTTTAACGTACCAAAGTTCCAGGAGTTCATGCGGCGCGTGGTAGACCTCGGCGCCCACGAAAAGACCTACATCCTGGCCGGTGTGGCGCCCATCAAGAGCCTGGGCGGGGCCAAGTACATGGCCACCAAGGTACCGGGTATGGAGGTCGATCCCGAGTACATCACCCGCATGGAAAACGCGACCAAGGGCCTGCCGACCATTGCCGAGATCAAGGCCATGGAACCCAAGGAAGCAGCCGAGGCCCGGAAGGCGCGACAACAGGCCGCCGAAACCGCGGGTATTGGTATATGTGTCGAGATTATCAACGAATGCAAGAAAATAGAAGGCGTGGCGGGCGTACACATCATGGCCATCGAATGGGAACAAGCTGTCGACAGCATCGTCAGCCAGACCCAGATCGGCCCGAAGTACGATCCGTCTCGTCAAGCTGCCTGACGGGAGCCGGCTCATGACTACTATGCTGCAGACCGCTCTTGCCCAGGAGATCCGCGATCGCTCGGGCGAGAACGTATTCCTGTGCTACCAATGCAAGAAATGCACTGCCGGCTGCCCGGTGGCAGCCTACTTTGATCTCACGCCGCACCAGGTACTGCGTGCCTGTCAGTTTGGACTGACGGATATGGTGCTAAACTCGCGGACCATCTCTATCTGTGCCGCCTGCGAAACCTGCTCCACGCGCTGCCCCCAGGGCATCGACATTGCGCGCATCATGGACGTCCTCGAGATCATGGCCGCGGAAAAGGGGATCAAGTCGAAGGCGCCCACCGTGCCCATGTTCTACAAGTCCGCCAACCGCGGCATCGATCTGTTCGGGCGCATGTGGGAGCTGGGGCTGATGGCCGAGCTGTACCTCCGCGAGCTCCTGGCCGGCAAGTTCGACGTCAAGCAACTCGTCAAGTACGACCTGGAGATGGCCCTCAAGATGTTCCGCGGCGGCAAGCTCAAGCTCCTGCCCAGTGTCGCCCGGCGACGCCGCAACGGCCACCGCCCTGCGAAGGCCGCCGAGGTCATTGCCTTGCCCGCCGACGCCGGCGCCTCGAACGGGGAGAATCCCCTGGCCGACGGCGGGGTCGTGTCCTATTACCCTGGCTGCAGCCTGGAGGCTACGGGTATCGAGTTCCACATGTCTACCGAGGCCATTGCCGAAAAGCTGGGCCTCAAACTGGTCGAGCCGGAAGGCTGGGTCTGCTGCGGTACGTCGCCTGCCCACAACACCGACCACTACCGCTCCATCAAGCTGCCCATGAAGACGCTGGCCATTGCCGACGAGATGGGCCACCGCTACATGACCATGCCCTGCGCCGCCTGCTTTTCCCGGTTCCGCATCGCCATGAAGGAAGTGGAAGAAGACCCGGAGCTGCGGCAGCGCATCGCCGACGATATCGGCTTTGACTACAAGGGCGGCATCCAGGTGGACAACCTGTTGACGACCATCACCGAAAAAGTGGGCTACGAGGCGGCTGCCAGGCCTGTGGTCAGAAAGCTAAAGGGGCTGAAGGTGGCCTGCTACTACGGCTGCCTGCTGACCCGCCCGCCGTCCGTCACCGGCGAGGAACGCTACGAATACCCCATGAACATGGACCACCTGATGGAGGCCCTGGGGGCCGAGGCCGTGGATTGGTCGTACAAGACCGACTGCTGCGGCGGCTCGCTCTCCCTTAGCACCCTGGATATTGCCCTGGATCTGAGCCACAAGATCCTGCGGAATGCCATCGAGTGTGGCGCCGAAATGATCGTCACCGCCTGCCCGCTGTGTCACGTCAACCTGGATGCGCGGCAGAAGCAGATCAATGCCGAGTTCGGCGGCACCTTTGATATCCCCATTGTTTACTTTACCCAGATGATGGGCGTGGCCTACGGCCTGCACGCCAAGCCACTGGGTCTGGACAAACACTTGAGCGATGCCATCAGTCTTCTGAAAGCCAAAAGACTATTATTCGCGTAACTGGGGCCTGCCCGCCAGGAACCCGCCTTTGGCGTGTGTTCTTGGCGGGTGCGGGCGCCTCGAGATTTTCATACAAGGAGGACGACAGGTGAAGCTAACTGACAAACCGGTAACCAACTTTCTGGACGAGCTGGCGAGCAATGCCCCGGCCCCTGGAGGCGGGAGCGTGGCCGCCCTCAGCGGTGCCCTGGGCGCCGCCCTCATCAGCATGGTCTGCAACCTGACCCTGGGCAAGAAGGGCTACGACGAGGTTCAGGACGACATGAAAGACCTGCTCGCACAATCGGAAGCCCTTCGCCAGGAGCTGACTGGCCTCCTGGAGGCGGACGTGGCCGCCTACACCGCTTATTCCCAGGCGGCCAAGATGCCCCGCGAGACGGACGAGCAAAAGACCGAGCGCACCAAGGCGGTGCAGGCCGCCCTGGTGAAGGCCACGGACGTGCCCATGCGCATCGCCGAGGCGGCGGTCAAGGTCATGGACCTGTGCATGCCCACCGCCGAAAAGGGCAACAAGTTTGCCGTCAGCGACGCGGGCGTGGCCGTGCTCATGGCCGAAGGTGCCTTGCGCAGCGCGGCCCTCAACGTCCTCATCAACCTGGGCAGCATCAAGGACGAGGCGTTCGTCGCCCAGAAGCGCGCCCACCTGGACGGGCTGTTGGCGGGCAAGGGCGCCATGCGCGACGAGATCTATGACTACGTGGAAGGCAGGCTCTAGCCGGCTGCCGTCCCCCAGCGAAACGCGAGGAGGAAACGAGGAATGACTGCAACGATCTTGGACGGCAGAGCCGTCGCCAAAACGATGCAGGGCGAGCTGGAAGCGGCGGTGGCCGAATTCAAGGCCAAGACCGGCGTGACGCCCACCATCGCCGTCGTCCGGGCGGGTGAGGACCCGGGCTCCGTGTGGTATGCCAACGCCATCAAGAAGACCATGGCCGCGCGAGGCATGGAAGCCCAGCTCCACATCCTGCCCGAGACGGCCAGCCAGGCCGAATTGGTGGACATGGTTGCCCGCCTGAACGAGGACCCCGCCGTGCATGGCATCATGGTCCAGGAGCCTATGCCCAAGGGCATCGACGAGGGCGCGGTCAAGGCCGCCCTATCGCCCATCAAGGACGTGGACGGCGTGCACGAGGTCAATGCCGGGCGCCTGGCCCTGGCGGCGCCGGCTGGCCGGCCTGCAGGGGTTGGCCCCTTCTTTGTGCCGGCCACGCCCGCGGGCGGCATGGAGCTCATGCGCCGCAGCGGCGTGACCTTTGCCGGGCAGAACGCCGTCGTCCTCGGCCGCTCGGCCATCGTCGGCAAGCCCATGGCCCTGCTCCTCATGCGCGAGAATGCCACGGTCACGGTCTGCCACTCGCGCTCCAAGGACCTCGCCGGCATCTGCCGCTCGGCCGACATCCTGTGCGTGGCCGTTGGCCGGGCCGAGATGGTCAAGGGCGATTGGATCCGCCCCGGCGGCGTCGTGGTCGACTTTGGCGTCAACGACGTCGACGGCAAAATGGTCGGCGACGTGGCGTATGAGGAGGCCAGCGAGGTAGCGGGCATGATCACCCCGGTGCCCGGCGGCACGGGGCCCATGACCAACGTCATGCTCTGCCTGAACGTGCTGGAAGCTGCCAGGCTGCAGGTCTAGGGTCCATCGCCGATGACCGCCCAAGTGGTCGTCTGCGGCACGGGCATAGCGGGCATCAGCGCGGCCTATCACCTGGCCGTGAAGCATGGCGTTCGCGACGTCCTCCTCGTGGACGAGCGGGCGCCGCTGAGCCTGACGAGCGACAAGTCCACCGAGTGCTACCGCAACTGGTGGCCGGGGCCGGGCGATGCAATGGTGCGGCTCATGAACCGCAGCATCGACCTGATGGAAGAGCTGGCCCGGGAGAGCGGCAACGCCTTTCAACTGAGCCGGCGCGGCTATCTGTTTGTCACCGCCGACCCCGGCCGCATCGCGGATTTCGAGCGGGCCGCGGCCGAGCCCTGCTCCCTGGGCGCCGGCCCCCTGCGTGTCCACCGGGGCGAGCCCGGAGACCCGGAGTACATCCCTGCGCCGGACACCGGCTTCGAAAACCTGCCCACCGGCGCCGATCTGATCCTCGATCCGGGCCTGATCCGCAAGCATTTCCCCTTCCTGACAGAAGACGTCGTGGCGGCTCTGCACACGCGCCGCTGTGGCCGGTTGAGCGCCCAGCAACTGGGCATGCTCCTCCTGGAGCAGGCCCGCGAGCGCGGTGCGCGGCTGCTCCAGGGGCGCCTCGAAGGGGTGGAAGTGCGCGGCGGACGGGTGCGGGCTGTGCGCGTCGCCACCGAGGGCGCCACGCAGACGGTCGAGACCGAGACTCTGGTCAACGCGGCCGGCCCCTTTGCCAGGCAGGTGGGGCAAATGCTGGGGGTTGACCTGCCCATCTCCTGCGAGCTCCACGCCAAGATCTCGTATACCGACTCGCTGGGGGTCCTGCCGCGCTACGCGCCCCTCTACTACTGGGCCGATCCACAACTCCTTCCCTGGTCGGACGAGGAGCGCGCCATGCTGGCCGAAACGGAAGAGACCCATTGGCTCCTGGAGCCCTTCCCGCCCGGACCCCACGGCGTGCCGGAGGGCGGCGCCGGCAGCCAGGTGCAGCTCGCGCTGTGGACCTATGACGTCAAGACAATAGAGCCGGTACTGCCGCTGCCGGCCATCGATCCTCACTACTTTGAGGTGGTGTTGCGCGGCCTGTCGCGCATGGTCCCCGGCCTGCGCGCCTACTTTGACCGGCTGCCACGGCCCGTGGTGGATGGGGGCTACTATGCCAAGACCGCGGAGAACCGGCCCCTCATCGGGCCCATGCCCGTGGCAGGGGCGTACATGATTGCCGCCCTATCCGGCTTTGGCATCATGGGGGGCTGCGCCGCCGGCGAGCTCCTGGCGGCCCACGTGGTCGGCGGCGAACTGCCCGACTATGCCCCCTGGTTCCTGCTGGACCGCTATCAAGATCCGGAATATGTGCACATGGTGGAGAGTTGGGATGCTTCCGGGCAGCTCTAAGCCGGGTGCGGCCACTGACTGCCGGTCAAATATCGGATTTGTTTTGACAAGCACAATCGCCTGTGGTACACTAGCGGCTGCGATCCCTGCCAGAATAGATCCGCCGCTCGAAGCCAGGGCAGAGTTGCCAGAAATAATATTGATCAAGGAGGAAACAGATGATAGTTGACATCAAACGACCGGTGCCGAGCGACATCGACATCGCTCAAGCAGCCAAGATGCGGCCCATCATCGACGTCGCCAAGCAGTTGGGGCTGACCGAGGATGACCTGGACTACTATGGCAAATACAAGGCCAAGGTTCACCTCGACGTCCTGGACCGCCTGGCGGATCGACCCAACGGCAAGTACATCGATGTCACGGCCATCACCCCCACGCCCCTCGGCGAAGGCAAGACGGTGACCACCATCGGCGTCAGCCAGGGGCTCGACTACATCGGCAAGAAGGTCATGACCTGTATTCGCCAGCCCTCCCAGGGACCGACCTTTGGCATCAAGGGTGGAGCGGCCGGCGGCGGATACGCCCAGATCGTGTCCATGGAGGACTTTAACCTCCACCTGACCGGCGACATTCACGCCGTGAGCGCTGCTCACAACCTCCTGGCAGCCGCCATTGACAACCGCCTGACCAAGGAGCTCCGCTGGAGCACAAACTTTCTGGCCAGGGCCCTGGCCCCCAACGACGAATACACACCGTCGATGCGCAAGCGCCTGGACAAGCTGGGCATCCAGTCCGAGAAACCTTCCGATCTGAGCGCCGAGGACAAGGAGCGCATGTTCCGCCTGGACATCGATCCCTACAGCATCCAGTGGCGCCGGATCGTGGACGTTAGCGATGCTTCGTTGCGCAACATCATCGTTGGCCTGGGGACGATCAACGACGGAACGCCGCGCCAGACGGGCTATGACATCAGCGTTGCCTCCGAGATCATGGCCGCCCTGGCCCTCTGCTGCGACCTGGCCGACCTGCGGGATCGCATGGGCCGGATCATCATCGGCACCAACAAGAAGGGCGAGCCCATCACCGCCGAGGACCTGAACGTGGCCGGCGCGATGACCGTCCTCCTCAAAGAAGCCATCATGCCCAACCTGATGCAGACCCTGTCGGGCAGCCCCGCGTTTGTGCACTGCGGGCCCTTTGCCAACATCGCCCAGGGCAACAGTTCCATCCTGGCCGACCGCATTGCCCTCAAGCTGATGGGCGAGGATGGCTACGTTGTCACCGAGTCGGGCTTTGGTGCCGACTGCGGCATGGAAAAGTTCTTTAACATCAAGTGCCGCTACAGCGGTCTGATCCCCAACTGCGTGGTCCTGGTCTGCACGGTGCGCGCCCTCAAGATGCACGGCGGTGGCCCCAAGGTCGTCGCCGGCAAGCCCCTGGACAAGGCCTACACCGCCGAGAACCTGGAGCTCCTGGAGAAGGGCCTGCCCAACCTCTTGCAGCACATCGAGAACGCCCTGAAGTTCGGCGTGCCCGTCGTCGTCGCCATCAACCGCTTCAAGGACGACACCGACGCCGAGATCCAGCTCATCCGCAAGCGCGCCCAGGAGACGGGTGCCGAGGACGCAGTGGAGAGCACCGTCTGGGCCGATGGCGCAAAGGGTGGCGCCGCCCTGGCCGAGGCAGTCGTCAAGGCCTGCGACAAGCCCAGCAACTTCAAGTTCCTGTATCCCGACGAGATGTCGATCAAGGACAAGATGGAGACCATCGCCCGCGAGATCTATCGCGCGGGGTCCGTCAGCTACACGCCCGAGGTGGAAGCCAAGATCGCGGCCTTTACCAAGATGGGCCTGAGCAATCTCCCGATGTGCATGGCCAAGACGCACCTGTCGTTCACCCACGACCCGGCGGTCAAGGGCGCTCCGCGAGACTGGAACCTGCCCATCACCGACATCCGGGCCAGCGTGGGCGCCGGCTTCCTCTATCCGCTGTGCGGCACGATGCGCACGATGCCCGGACTGCCCACCCGCCCGGCCTTTACGGACGTAGACATCGACCTGGAAACCGGCCGAGTGGTTGGATTGTTCTAGCCAGGAAACCTGGTGGAGCTGAAACAAGACTGATGTTCAGAGATGGGGAGGGTGCGCGATACCCTCCCCATCTTTCGAATCGCTTAACAACTTACGTGTGCAACTAACCAGGCAGCCAGGTTTGCAATGTTCTGGTGCCCTGTGCTATAATGGCTGTGTTTCCTGGCGGTTTGGCAAGCAGGTTCTACCAAAGGAGGTAATTGCATGGAGAAAGTAACCTTTAGCGTTCCGGCTATGTGGGCAGACCACCACGTTCTGGCGGTGCGAGAAGCCCTGGGCCGCGTGACCGGTGTGGAAGAGGTTCTGGCCAGTGCCATGTACAAGGACGTGCTGATCAAGTACGATCCGGCCAGCGTTAACCCCGAAACCCTGAAGGGCGCACTAGCCCAGGCCGGGTATGAGATTTCCAAAGCGCCTTCCATTCCAGTTTACCCCGACCGCAAGAGCGACGGCTCCGACTGGTTCCGCTTCCAGGAGCGCATCACCGAGACCGACATGCGCGACCTGGAGATGTCGGGCGACCACCGCAAGTACTAAAGGCCACGGCCCGTCGTGGCCGCGGTAAAACCTTAGAAGGAAGGTAAAGCACATGTCAGACTACTCAAAGGTAACCGCCGACGTTGCGGTGCAGGAATTGCTCGAGATCGCGCACGAAAAGGGCATCGAGACCGCCTTTGACCGTGCCGAGAGCACCAAACCCTGCCCCATTGGCAGCGACGGCGTCTGCTGCAAGATCTGTGCCATGGGGCCCTGCCGCCTGGTGGGCAAGACCAAGGCCGGCATCTGCGGCGCCACCGTCGACACCGTCGCCGCCCGCAACCTTGCCAGGCAGATCGCCGCCGGTGCAGCCGCCCACTCGGACCACGGGCGCGACATGACCCTGGCGCTCCTGGCCGTGGCCGAAGGGCACGCTCCCGATTATCGCATCCGCGATGTGGCCAAGCTGGTGGAGGTCGCCGCGTTTTTCGACATCCCCGTGGAGGGGCGCGAGACCAACGACATTGCCAAGGATGTTGCCGAAGCGGCTCTTTCCCAGTTTGGCCAGCAGCGGGGCACGCTCAAATTCCTGGAGCGCGCACCGAAAAAGCGCCAGCAGATCTGGAAAGAGCAGGACGTTGCGCCGCGAGGCGTCGACCGCGAGATTGTCGAAACCTTGCACCGCACCCACGTCGGCAACGACCAGGATGCGGAGCACATCCTGGATCATGCCCTGCGAACGGCGCTGGCCGACGGCTGGGGCGGCTCCATGATCTCCACCGACATCACCGACATCCTCTTTGGCACCCCGGTTCCTCTCAGCAGCGAGGTCAACCTGGGCAGCCTGGACGAGGACCAGGTGAACATTATCATCCACGGGCACGAGCCGCTGCTGTCAGAGCTCATTCTGATGGCCTGCCAGGACCCGGAGATGATCGAGTACGCCAAGAGCAAGGGCGCTGCGGGCATCAACCTGACGGGCATCTGCTGCACCGCCAACGAGACCCTGATGCGCCAGGGAGTCAAGACCGCTGGCAATTTCCTGAGCCAGGAGTTGGCCATCGCCACGGGCGTCGTCGAAGCCATGGTGGTTGACATCCAGTGCATCATGCAGGCGCTGGCGCCGGTGGCCGCGAGTTATCACACCAAGCTCATCACCACCTCCCGCAAGGCCAAGATCAAGGGTGCCATCCACATGCAGTTTGACGAGCACCGGGCGCTGGAAATCGCCAAGGAGATCGTCAAGGCCGGCATCGACAATTATCCCAACCGCAGCAAGACCGAGAAGGTCTATATCCCCAACGTGACCGCGCCGCTGGTGGCGGGCTTTTCTCACGAATACTTGCGCTACATGCAGGGTGGCTACTACCGCGGCTCCTTCCGTCCGCTCAACGACGCCATCATGACCGGGCGCATTCGCGGCGTGGCCGGCGTGGTCGGTTGCAACAACGCGCGCACCCCCCACGACTATACCCACAACTATGTGGTCCAGGAGCTGATCAAGAACGATGTCCTGGTCGTCCAGACCGGCTGCAGCGCCATTTCGGCAGCCAAGGTCGGCCTGTTGGGGCCCGAGGCCCTGGAGCAAGCCGGCCCCGGCCTGCGGGAAGTATGCGAGGCCATCGGCATCCCGCCGGTGCTGCACCTGGGCTCCTGCGTGGACAATACCCGCATCCTGACCGTCGCCGCGCAGATGGCGACCGAGGGTGGCCTGGGCAGCGACATCGGCGACTTGCCGGCCGTGGGCCTGGCTCCCGAGTGGATGAGTGAAAAGGCGCTGTCCATCGGCACCTACTTTGTCGCTTCGGGCGTGTACACCATCTTTGGCACCAAGAACCCTGTGGCAGGCAGCGAAGAGGTCGTAAGGCTCATCAGCGAAGGCTGGGAAGCCAAGATCGGCGGCAAGCTGGAGTTCATCCTCGACCCTGCAGACATGGTAAAGGCATCTTTGGCGCACATTGACAAGAAGCGGGCCGAACTCGGCCTGGCGGAATACGATCCGACCCGCTTTGGCGAGAGTGGCGACACACCGTTGGCCGGGTTCTTTGCTGTGCCGCCGGAAGAGCGGAACCTTTACAGCCGCAAGGCCTACACGCAGGCTGCTGCGGAATAGACGAAGGAGAAGGTATCAATGTCCAGATACATCGCCACCCGAGCACTGCGTGGTGCCAGTCTGATTGTCCAGGAGTTCGACGCGTCCTTGAACAAGGCGACGCAGGAACTCGGCCCGGACACGAAGGTCGGATTCACCAACACGGCCTATTTCTTGCCCACCATCCTGGGCTATACCGGCATGAAGGTCGAGACCATCCGCGACCTGAAGCCCGTCCTGGAGCACTGCAAGACGCTGCTCCACAACCCACCACCCGGCCAGACATGGGTGCCCTATCTGGGTGAGACCCTGGATGCCGGCGTGGCAACCCTCCTGGCCGAAGAGGGCATCATGGGCTTGCGCTTTGCCTATGGGCAAGAGCCCCAGAAATTGCCCGGCCTGGAGCTGACCGGCACCAGCGCCCCCGGGAACGGCCACCTCAACGGCCCCATCGACGACATCCAGCTCCGAAGCTGGGGCATTCAGTTGGTGGACGGCCGCATGCCCGGATTTGCGGCCATCATCGGCGCGGCGCGCACCAACCAGGCCGCCGTGGAGTTGGTTCGCCAGCTTCAGCAGCGCAACATCCTCATCTTCCTGAGCGGCAACGTCAACGGCCGGAGCATTATCCACCAGCTCATGGAAGAGGGCGTGGAAATGGGCTACGACACCTACATCGTGCCCTTTGGCCTGGACACCGTGTCCACGGTCTACCCCCTCGGCTTTGCCACTCGCTCGGCCCTGACCTTTGGCGGTATGAAGGGTGGGCAGTCTCGCGACATCTTGCTCTACAACAAGTATCGCGTCTTTGCCTTTGCCGTCGCCCTGGGTGAGGTCGATGACCTGAAGTACGCCAATGCCGCAGGCGCCATCACATACGGCTTCCCGGTGCTGGCCGACACGATCATCCCCGAGATCCGGCCCACGGGCATCACGCCCTACGAGCACGTCATCTCCCTGCCGTGGGACGACATCGAAGGCGCCGACGACGCGGAAAGGGCAGCCCGCTTCGTGCAGAGGGCCATTGAGGTCCGCGGCGTCAAGATCAAGATCACCGAGGTCCCCATCCCCGTGCCCTACGGCTCTGCCTTCGAGGGCGAGAGGGTGCGCAAGGCGGACATGCGCGTCGAGTTCGGCGGCAAGTACTCCCGCTGCTTCGAGTACCTGCACATGGCCGACATGGACGATGTCGAGGACCACAAGATCGAGGTCGTGGGACCCGGCTTTGAGGACGTCCCGGCCGAGGGCGCCATGGACATGGCCATCATCGTTCAGGTCGCCGGGCGCAAGATGCAGGAAGACTTTGAGCCCGTCCTCGAGCGCCAGATCCACTACTTTGTCAACGGCGCCAGCGGCATCCAGCACATCGGCCAGCGCGACATTACCTGGATCCGCATCAGTAAAGCGGCCGTGGACAAGGGCTTTGACCTGAAGCACTTTGGCGAGATCCTCTACGCCCGTTTGCACGCGGACTTTGGCGCCATCGTCGACAAGGTCCAGGTCAAGATCGTCACTGACCCGGCCCTGCACGCCGAGTGGCTGGACAAGGCCCGGGCGGCTTACAACTATCGCAACCAGCGCCTGGCGGCCATGACCGACGAGTCGGTCGACGAGTTCTACTCCTGCACGCTGTGCCAGAGCTTTGCGCCCGATCACGTCTGCGTGGTCAGCCCCGAGCGGCTGGGCCTGTGCGGCGCGTATAACTGGCTCGACTGCAAGGCAAGCTACCAGATCAACCCCACCGGCCCGAACCAGCCCATCAAGAAGGGTCGGGCGCTGAACGATTGGACCGGCGTGTTCGACAACGTCAACGAATTTGTGCAGCAGGCCTCCCACGGCAGCGTGGAAAGCGTCACCATGTATTCTATCATGGAGACGCCCATGACCTCCTGCGGCTGCTTCGAATGCATCATGATGATCCTGCCCTTGTGCAACGGCTTCATGATCGTCAGCCGCGAGGATCCGAGCATGACCCCGGCGGGCATGACCTTCAGCACCCTGGCGGGCATGGCCGGCGGCGGCCTGCAGACGCCCGGCGTCATGGGCCACGGCAAGTACTTTATTACCAGCCAGAAGTTCATCCGCGCCGATGGCGGCCTGCCGCGCATCGTGTGGATGTCCAGCTTCTTGAAAGAAAGCATGGCCGAAGAGTTGAAGGAAGCCGCCATCCGCGCCGGCGATCCCGACCTCATCGACAAGATCGCCGACGAGCGTGTGGCGACCACGGAAGAGGAAGTGCTGGCTTACCTGGAAGAGACAGGACACCCGGCACTCTCCATGGACCCGCTCATGTAGCAGCAGAGGGCAGGGATCGGCGGCGAGCGCCGATCCCTGCCTTGCCTGCCAGGCACAACCCGTGTCGCCACCCGGGCCGGCGGGCACTGGAACCACGAGAATCTGGAGTTGGAAGCGATTTCGCGACGACAGCCAGAGCGAGAAAATAGCGTTCGAGCATCCAGCAGCAAGGGATGTCCCTTGCTGCTGGCTACGTCAGAAGCTATCTTGACGTCGGGGCTTGTATCTTAGAGCCCAAAACAACCGTCCAACTTACCTGCTAGGAGGAGGATCTATGCCAGTCACAGTCGAAATACCGAAGGAACGGTGGACCGGCACCATCCGGGAGGTGACCCTTGGCGCGACGAGCAGCGAGGGCGGCACCCGCTCCCGGACGGTCACCGTCGGCGGGGAGACAACGCTGCCCTTCCTGCACTTCGAGGGCAAAATTGCGCATCCACCCGTCATTGGCGTCGAAATCCACGATAGCCACCCGGCCGAATGGCCGACTACCCTGCTGAACGCCTGGGGAGAAGTGACCCAGGATCCCGGTGCGTGGGCGAAAAAAGCCGAGGAGCTGGGAGCCGAAGTCATCATGCTCAAGCTGCGGGGCACCAACGCCGACGGCTCCAAGACCACGCCCGCGCAGGCGGCAGCCAGTGTCAAGGCGGTACTGCAAGCCACGGGCCTGCCCCTGGTCGTCCGCGGCCCAGGCCAGGCGGAGGCTGACAACGAGCTTCTGGTAGCCGTCGCCGAGGCGGCCCCCGGAGAGCGGCTGGCCCTCGGGCTGTGCGAGGACAAGAACTATCGCACCATCGTCGCGGGTGCCCTGGCCCACGGCCACCTGGTGGTCGCCAGCTCGCCCATCGACGTGAACCTGGCCAAACAGCTCAATATCCTCATCAGCGACATGCGCCTGCCCCTGGACCGTGTGCTCATGGACCCCACCACGGGAGCCCTGGGCTACGGCCTGGAATATACCTACTCGGTGATGGAGCGGCTGCGCCTCGCCGCCCTCACCGGCGACGGCATGACGCAGCAGCCGATGATCTGCTTCGTTGGCGAGGAGAGCTGGCGACAGAAGGAATCGCGCGCCGCCCAGGGCGTGCCGGACGAATGGGGAGACATCGAGAAGAGGGGCATCACCTGGGAGACGGTGACCGCCACGGCGCTTCTGGAGTCGGGCGCTGACATCGTGGTGCTCCGCCACCCCAAGACCATCAGCGTCGTGCGTGACACCATCACCAAGCTGATGGCAGAATAGAGGAGGTGAGCTGATATGGCACTCTCAGGACTACAGATCTACAAGCTGTTGCCGAAAACTAACTGTAAGGATTGCGGCTTTCCGACCTGCCTGGCCTTTGCCATGAAACTGGCTGCCAAGCAGGTGGACCTGGACGTCTGCCCGCACGTGTCGGCTGAAGCGAAGGAGGCCCTCTCGGCCGCCGCCGCCCCGCCCATCCGCCTGGTCAAGATGGGCACCGGCGAACAGGAGTTCCAGGTGGGCAACGAAACGGTCTTGTTCCGCCACGAGAAGACCTTTTTCAACAAGCCCGGCCTGGCCCTGCGCATCAAGGACACGGAAGACGCCGAGACCATGGCCCAGAAGGCCCAGATGGCCGGCGCCTACAGCGTCGAGCGCGTTGGCATTACGATGACCTTTAACGCCATCGCCCTGGACAACGCCTCTGGCGACCCGAACAAATTCGCGGAAGCGGCCAGGCTGGTGCGGAGCAACACCGATCTGCCCTTCGTGCTCATTGCCGGTCCCGAGGCGGCCAAGGCTGCCCTGGCGGCCGAAGGTGGGCACAAGCCCCTGCTCTACGCCGCAACCGCCGACAACTGGCAGGCCATGGCCGGAGTGGCCAAGGAAGCCGGCGTTCCCCTGGCCGTGCGGAGCAACGACGGCCTGGACGAGCTGGCCGACCTGACCACCAAGATCGAAGAGGCGGGCGTCGCCGATTTGTTCCTCGACCCGGGCAGCCGCTCGCTGGGCAAGTCGCTGGCCCAGTTGACACAGCTTCGCCGCCTGGCCCTCAAGCAGAACTACAGACCGCTGGGCTTTCCCATCATCACCTTCCCCGGTGAGGTGGCCGACAGCGAAGAGGGCGAGATCGTGGCCGCCACACAATACATCGCCAAGTACGCGGGCGTCGTGGTCATGGACCACTTTGACCCGGCTGTCGCCTATCCACTGCTCACGCTGCGCCTGAACATCTTTACCGACCCGCAGAAGCCCATCTCGGTGGATCCCGGCATCTACGAGTTCAATAGCCCCAACGCCGACTCGCCCCTGCTGACCACCACCAACTTCTCGCTGACCTACTTTAGCGTCGCCGGCGAGCTGGACGGCAGCGGCATGCCGGCCTGGCTGCTCATCTGCGATGCCGAGGGCATGAGTGTCCTCACCGCCTGGGCGGCGGGCAAGTTCGATGCCGAGACCATCGCCAAGGCCGTCAAGAGCTTTAACGTCGCCGACAAGCTCAACCAAAAGAAGATCACCCTGCCCGGACACGTGGCCGTCCTCTCGGGCGAGCTGGAAGAAGAGCTTCCGGGGTGGGAGATCCGGGTCGGGCCGCGCGAAGCGGTGGACATCCCGACTTATCTGCGGTCGGCATAGTGATCCCTTGCCCGCTCCCTGGCGTCGCGCCGTTCGATGCCAGGGGCCGGCAGAGGGCTAGCGGATCGGGGTGATATGACAGCGATCGTCGTTTTCAAGCCATCGGGCAAGGTGGTCGAGGTCGAGGTCGGGACGCTACTGTCGGATGCAGCGGTTCAGGCCGGCCTCCCTCTGAACCTGCCCTGCGGGGGACAGGGGCGCTGTGGCCGGTGCCGGGTCAAGATCGAGCATGGCGCCATCAGCCACCGCAGTGGCGCGCGCCTCTCCTCGGCCGAACGAGAGGAGGGCTGGGCCCTGGGCTGCCAGGCAGTCATCAAGGGCGACGCCATCGTCCACGTGCCCGAGCAGGAAGCGGTCGAGGTCGAGTTTATCACCAAGACGGTTGGTGCGGAGCGGGTGGCGCTGGCGGCCGAATTCGCCGGCGAGGTGGACCCCAGCGTCCGCCGCTTTCACCTGGTCATCGAGCCGCCAAGCCTGGATGACCAGACCACCGACTGGGATCGCCTGGAGCGCGAGCTATCGCTGCAACACGACATCACGAACGTCACGGCCGACCTTGCCATGCTCCGCACCTTGAGCCGCGACCTGAGAGATGCGGAATGGGACGTCACGGCAGTCCTGGATATGGGCGATCCCCTGCTCAACTCCTGCGCCCAGCCACGCCTCATCGACCTGCTGCCAGGCGAACAAACCCGCCGCTGTTACGGCGTCGCCATCGACATCGGGACGACCTCCAACGTCGTCTACCTCGTCGATCTTCGCCAGGGCAAGGTCGTGGACCGCGCCTCGGCCTACAATGCCCAGATCCAGGCCGGCGAAGACGTTATCTCTCGCATCGTCTTTTCGCAAAAGCGCGACGGGCTCGAGCGCCTGCAAAAGCTGGTACTCAAGACCATCAACGGGCTCCTGGACGAGCTGACGACGCGCCACGAGATCGAGCCCAGGCAGATCAGCAAGGCCGTGGTCGCCGGCAACACGACCATGATCCAGCTCTTTCTGGCCCTCGATCCAAAGTACCTGCGCGAGATGCCGTTCATCCCAACTCTAAGCCAACACCTGCCCGTTACCGCAGAGACGATTGGCCTGAACATCAATCCACAGGCCACCATCGACTGCCTGCCGGTGGTGGGCGCCTACGTAGGCGCCGACATCACCGCCGGCGTCCTGGCCGCAGGCATGTACGACACCGACAAGCTGACGCTGTTCATCGACGTCGGCACCAATGGCGAGATCGTCCTGGGCAACCGCGACTGGCTTATCACCTGCGCCTGCTCGGCGGGCCCGGCATTCGAGGGCAGCGGCGTGCGCCACGGCATGCGGGCCACGGCCGGCGCCATCGAAGAGATCTGGATCGATCATCGCACCTACGAGCCAACCTATGAGACCATCGGCGGGCTGCCGGCACGGGGCATCTGCGGCTCGGGCATGATCGGCCTGCTGGCCGAAATGTTTATCACCGGCATCCTGGACAAGGCAGGCAAGATCAAACGCGACCTGCCCACGCCACGGGTCCGCGCCGGCGAACACGGCGGCGAGTACGTCGTCGCATGGGCCAACCAGTCGGGCATCGGCGCCGACATTGTCATCAACGAGGTGGACATCGCCAACCTGCTTCGCACCAAGGGGGCTATCTACGCCGGCTTCACGGTGCTCGTCGAGAGCGTCGGCGTGCAGATGTCCGACGTGGAGCAGGTGCTCATCGCCGGTGCCTTTGGCCAATACATCAACGTCGAGAAGGCGATCCAGATCGGCCTGTTGCCCGACATGCCCTGGGACCGGTTTCGCTTCCTGGGCAACACTTCGGCCCTGGGCGCTTTTCACGCCCTGGTTTCGCGCTCTATGAGGCGCGAGCTGATCAACGTCGCCAAGAAGATGACCTACCTGGAGCTCTCGGCCGACAACACATTCTACGACAAATTCATGTCGTCTCTGTTCCTGCCCCACACCGATATCACGGCCTTTCCATCGGTCATGAAACTCCTGGAGAGCAGGGCAAACCGGTAGAGCGCTGACCGGAGAGCGTGTCCGCCCGGACGAGGCCGGGGGACAGAGAAGAAAGAAGACCTTTGGTTCGACCGGGTGGCGTCTGCCCCACAAGAGATGACACCCACCAGATCAGCGAGGAGGCGAAAGCATGTATATTATCGGTGAAAATATCCAGATCCTATCACCTCGGGTCAAGGCAGCCATCGCTGACCGTGATCCCACCCAGGTTCGCGAAATGGCCCGGACCCAGGTGGAACACGGCGCGAATATGATCGACCTGAACATCGGTCCGCGCAAGAAGGACGGCATCGAGGTCATGGAGTGGATGATCGAGCAGGTGTACGACGAAGTGGGGCCGGTGCCCCTCGCCCTCGATACCACCAACGCCGCGGCCATCGAAGCCGGCCTGAAAAAGTGCCAGGAGCTGGGCATCCAGCCCATGATCAACTCGACTTCGGCCGACCCCGACCGCCTGAACGTCACGATGCCCCTGGCCGCCCAATACAACTCCTGGATCATTGCCCTGGCTATGGACAAGAACATCCCGCCCACGGCCGACGGGCGCGTCGGCCTGGCCATGGAGATCCTGGTGCCCAAGGCCGAAGAGTTGGGCATTCCCATGCAAAACATCTATCTCGATCCCCTGGTGCTCACGGTCAATGGCTGCCAGGAGCACGGCCCGGAGACGCTCAACGCCATTCGCTCCTTCAAGATGCTCTGGGATCCGTCGCCCATGACCACCGTCGGCCTGTCCAACATCTCGAACGCCGTCCCCCACGAGAACCGCAGCCTCTTGAACCGCACCTACCTGGTCATGCTCATGGCTGCCGGCCTCGATTCGGCCATCGCCGATCCCCTGGACCTGGCCCAGAACGAGGTCATTCGCATCGTCGAAACCCGCAACGACAGCACCGGGGTGGGCCGGGCATTCCTGTCCTTGTTCGATTCCGTGGCCGCCATGGAAGAGTTCACCCCCGACCACGTGGACATGAACGACCCGGAGCAGCAAGCCATCTATCGAACGGTTCGCATCCTCGAGAACAAGGTAATCTACGCCCACGGCTACCTGACTACGTGACGCCCGCGAGCGCTGCGAGCGCTGCGCTCGCTGACCTGTAGACCAAGACCGCCCGGCAGAGCTCGTCCGGGCGGTCCTTTTATGTCTTGCGAAGGGGCTGCCCTGGCGCTCATTTGACAAAGGCCTATGGTTGTGTTACGATTTGGTGGTTATACGGCCACGTCCCGTAGCCAACAAAGGAGAACAAGGATGAAACACACAAGAAGCATCGTCGTCGCACTACTGCTCTTTGCCCTGGTGGCCATTCTGGCGGCCTGCGGCGGAGAGCCCGAGCCGGCCGCGACTGCAGTAGAGCCCGCGGCCACCACGGCACCCCAGTCTACCACGGCACCAGCGCCTACCGATACTCCCGTTCCACCCCCCACCGACGTGCCCGAACCAACGGCCGAAACGTCTGTCGAAGAGCCGGCCGAGGAAGCAGCAGGCCTGAACCTGGAGGATCTGTCGTCCGCGTCGGACCTGACCAGCTACCGTGCCACGATGACCATGAAGGTCTCGGGGACCCAGGGCGGCGAGGCAGTCGACAGCAGCCTGGAGTTTCTCATGGAGTACACGAGCGACCCGCAGGCACAGCACATCCAGATGACCGGCCAGGGTTTGGAGGGGGTAGACCCCGGGGGTGCCATCGATATGTACCAGGTCGAGGGCACCACTTACGTCCAGTTTGGCGACCAATGGCTAAGCATGCCCAGCACCGATGAAATGTCGGCCGATATGGGGCTCATCGAGCCCGATGACCTCCTCGACGACACCTGTGGCTGGAAGCAGCAACGCGATACCGACTACGAAGGCATCGAGACGCTGCACTTTGCGCTGTCCACCGAGGATGCAAAGGAATGCATGACCTCCAAGGTGTGGGGCGAGGTCGGCGACATCACAGAGGCCAGCGGCGAGCTGTACGTGGCCAAAGATGGCAACTATATCGTCCACATGGAGATGGTCCTGGTGGGAACTGACCTCGAGGCCGATATGGGAGCCGAAGAACAGGTTCTGGACGACGGGCGCATGGAAATCACCTTTGATATGCGCGATGTGAACCAGCCCTTCACCATCGAGATCCCTGAAGAGGCCCTGGCCAGCGGCCAGATGCCGGAGGATCTGCCCATTCCGGAGGACGCGGAAGAGGTGAGCAATGCCTTTGGCATGATCACCTACAACACGGCGCAGACGCCGGCCGAGATTAGCGACTACTACAAGGCCCAGATGCCGGCCAACGGCTGGACCGAGGTCAGCGCTGAAGAGTTTTCGGGCATGTTCATGCTCCAATACTCCAAGGAAGGGCGCACCGCCAACGTAACCATCAACGCCGACGATTCGGGCAAGACGTCGGTGTTGATCATGATCGAGGAGCCGGAGAGCTAGTCGAGCGAGTCGCATCGAGAGGAGGCCGGGAGCACTGATGGGTGTGTCCCGGCCTCTTGCGAATGCCCCCCCCTTGCCCGCCGGCCTGGCGCCGGGATCAAGAGATCCGTGCGAGCGCGCACGGAACAGTCTGAGCAATCGAGGCAGGTGGCATGGAGATTCTCGACGAGGGCCAGGGAGAGCTGTTGGGCTGGCACGACCCCGACGAAAATCGTGCCTGGGTGCGCGACCACAAACCGCGCGGCCTCACGGACAAACGCATGTCCGTCCACGATGCCGTCCGGCTGTTTGTCCACGACGGTGCCTACGTCGCCCTGGGCGGCTTTGGTCACATCCGCACCCCCATGGCGCTGCTCTACGAGATCATTCGCCAGGGGCGGCGCGACCTGGCAATAGCCGGCAAGACCGCTGTACACGACATCGACATTCTCATCGGCGGGGGCTGCGTGAGCAAGGTCGAGTGTGCCTACTCCTTCGGGCACGAGATGCGTGGTCTGTCACCATGCGGGCGCCGGGCGGTGGAAAGCGGCCAGGTCCAGGTGGTGGCCGAGATCTCGAACGCCGGCTACCAGTGGCGTTTCCTGGCGGGCATGATGGGCGTTCCCTTTGTCCCGTCTCGCAACTTATTGGGCACCGACACGTTTGCCAAGAGTGCCTGCAAGATAGCCCGCGATCCCTGGTCGGGCAAGCCTGTGGTCCTCATCCCCGCTGCCTACCCCGACGTGGCCTTGCTGCACGTGCCCCGCTGCGACTGCTACGGCAACGCCCAGATCGACGGCATCCTGGTCGAGGACTTTGAGCTGGCCCGCGCGGCCCGCCGGGTCATTCTCACCACGGAAGAAGTGGTGGACGAAGAGCAGATCCGCAGCAACCCGCGCCTGACCGCTATCCCCTACTACGTGGTCGATGCCGTGTGCCACATTCCCTTTGGCGCCCATCCCGCCCAGATGCCCTATCAGTACTTTTTCGACGAAGAGCACATCGCCGAGTGGCTGCGCATGAGCAAGACGGAAGAGGGCACACGGGAGTACATGGAGCGCTACGTCCTGGGCGTTTCCGGCCCTGATGAATACCTGGAGCGCGTGGGTGGCCTGGCGCGAATGCAAGTCTTGCAGCAGCTCGAGGAGGGCCGGCTGCCGCTGATGTAAGAGGAGGAACCTTGGGCGCTTTTACGCTGACCGAGTTGCTGGCCTGCGTGGCATCCCGGCTCCTGGAGGACAACCGCTCTGTCTTTGTCGGCACGGGCCTGCCCATGATTGCCGCCCTGCTGGCCCAACGCACCCACGCGCCGCGTCTGCTGATCATCTTTGAAGCAGGCGGGGTCGGCCCGCGGATCCCGTCCCTGCCTGTTTCGGTGGGCGATGCCCGCACCTTTCACCAGGCCGTCCTGGCCTCCAGCATGCACGACGTCATGTCGGCCTGCTGCGCAGGCTACATCGACTATGGCTTTCTGGGAGGGGCCGCCGTCGACGGCTACGGCAACCTGAATACCACCATCTTTGGCGACTGGCAACGACCCAAGGTGCGACTGCCAGGCTCGGGGGGAGCCAACGACATCGGCTCGTTTTGCTGGCGCACGATCTATCTCATGCGCAACCAGAGTACGCGCACATTCATGCAGAAACTGCCCTTTGTCACCACCCCCGGCTACCTCGACGGCCCGGGCGCCCGGGAGCGCGTCGGTTTGCCGGCAGGCTGCGGGCCCTATCGCGTCATCAGCCAGTTGGGCGTCTATGGCTTTGACGAGGACAGCAAACGCATGATGCTCCTGGCACGCCACCCGGGCGTGACGGTGGACGAGATCCAGGCCAACAGCGAGTTCCCCATCCTCGTGCCTGCCGACGTGCCCGAGAGCGAGCCGCCCACGGCCGAAGAGCAGCGCGTCCTGCACGAGATCGATCCCTCGGGTCTGGTCCTCGGCAAGTAGACGCCGGCGTTCACCTGGTAAGCCTGGCCTGGAGAAATCCTTCACTTGCCCTTTGTCCCGCTTTCGGGTATAATCCCTGGCAGAAGGCGAGACGGCAAGGACGCCGGATCGTTTGTACTGGCCTCGTCGCTCTCGCCTCAGTGGGGAGAGCGTTTTCTTTTTTTACCACAGAAAGAGGGGAGTGAACGATGAAGGTACTGATCACTCACGACGAGCTTTGCATCGGTTGCCGCCTGTGCGAAGACGTCTGTTCCCAGGCCTGGTTCAAGGAGATCGACCACCGCAAGTCGTCAATTCGCATCTCCAGCCTGGGGAACGCCGAATGGGACCTCGCCGTCTGCAGCCAATGCGGCGAATGCATCCAGGTCTGCCCCACGCAGGCGTTATCCCGCGACAAATCCGGTGTAGTGCGCGTCAACAAGAAGCTGTGCGTGGGCTGCCTCTCGTGTGTGGGCTTTTGCCCCAATCTGACCATGTACTATCACGAAGACAACCTGGAACCCTTCAAGTGCATCTCCTGTGGCCTGTGCGCCAAGGAGTGCCCCACGGGTGCCATCGTGATAGAAACCCTGCCGGACTAGGAGGCCGCAATGAACAAAGTGGAGATCAGCAAGGAACGACTGGAAGAACTCAGGGCCGGCCATCGCGTGCTGGCCGAGCTGCGCTACGAGCCGTCCCAGGTCGAAAAGGGCTATGCCGGCCAGACGCTGCACGTCGACGTCTCGAAGAACACCATCACCCTCAAGCCCGTCGACGAGAAGATGAAAAGGACCTTTATCGGTGGCCGGGGGTTTGACCTCTGGCTGCTGTGGAACGCGGTCAACGGCAACACCCGCTGGGACAGCCCCGAGAACGAGGTCGTCATCGCGGCCGGGCCCATCGGCGGCATCACCCAGTACCCGGGCACCGGCAAGTCCATTGCCGTCAGCATTTCTCCCCTTACCGGCAGCGTGGTGGACAGCAACGTCGGTGGCTATTATGGACCCCTCCTCAAGTTCTCGGGTATGGACGCCATAGAAGTGCAGGGCATCGCCCAGGAAGAAGTCATCGTCTTTGTCGACGGCAACGAGGGAGTGATCCAGATCATCGCCGCGCCCCACGAGGCGGTCAACAGCAACGAGCTGGCTGAAGAGGTGGTGGCTCTCTGGGGCAACACGCCCGCCGAAAAGCAGGGCATCTCGTCCGTCTCAGCCGGCCTCGGTGCCGAGCACACCCTCATCGGCTGCCTCAATTTCAGCTTCTACGATCCGCGCCGTCAGGTAACGCGCCTGAAACAGGCCGGGCGGGGAGGCATTGGCACGGTGCTGCGCAAGAAAAAGGTCAAGGCCCTGGTGGTCAAGTATGAAGGGGTCTCGGGCGACAGCAACCAGCCCGAGGACCTGGCAAGCATCCAGGAGGCCGGGTCCAGGATGCACCGCGAGATCTACAAGCAGGATCCCATCATGTATCAGATGCGCGTCGATGGGACCAACCACCTGCAAAAGATCATGAACGACTATGATATCCTGCCGGTGCACAATTTCCGCTACGGCAGCCATCCCGAAGCGGACAAGATATACTCTCCCCACTTTCAAAAATACTTTGACTACAGCGGCCCCGACGGCTGTTGGTACGGCTGCACCATGGCCTGCGCCAAGTTTGCCCGCGGGCTAGAGCTACGCAGTGGGCCGTTCAAGGGCCAGAAGGTCTGCGTCGATGGCCCCGAGTACGAGACCGTGGCCGGCATCGGCGCGAACTGTGGCATCTGGGACGCTGAGGCCGTCCTGGAGGCCAACTTCTATTGCGATGCCTACGGCATCGACACGATCTCCTTCGCCACGGCCGTGGCCTTTGCCATGGAGTGCTTCGAAGAGGGCATTCTGAACCCCGAGATCACCGGCGGCCTGGCGCTGAACTTTGGCAACGCCGATGCCATGCTCGAAGCCCTGCACCAGATGGCCCGCGGTGAAGGCTTTGGCACCGTCATCGGCCAGGGCATCCGCCGCATGAAAAAGCTCTTTGCCGAAAAGTACGGCGGCGATCCGCATTTTCTGCAGGACATTGGCATGGAGGCCAAGGGCCTGGAGTACAGTGAGTATGTGACCAAGGAATCGCTGGCCCAGCAGGCCGGGTACGGCCTGGCCAACAAGGGCCCGCAGCACGACGAGGCCTGGCTGATCTTTATGGACGCCGTCAACAACCAGATTCCGACCTTTGCCGACAAGGCGGAGGCGCTTCACTACTTCCCCATGTGGCGCACCTGGTTCGGGCTCAACGGCCTGTGCAAGCTGCCCTGGAACGACGTCGAGCCGGCCGACAACCGGACCCGCTATTCGGGTCTGGACGCGGCCAAGGTGCCGGAGCACACGGAAAACTATGTGACGCTTTTCAAGGGAATGACCGGCCGCAAGGACGTCCAGAGCGGCGAGGATCTGGTCCGCATGTCCGAGGCCGTCTACAACTTCCAGCGGCTGTTCAACCTGAAAATGGGCTTTGGCACCCGCGAGCACGACGCCATTCCCTACCGTTCCATGGGACCGGTCACCGACGTGGAGTACGAGAGCCGCGCCGAGCGCTACGACGAGCAGTTGCAGACGCTGGTGGGCATCGACCCCACCGGTATGTCCACGACCGAAAAGCGCCTGGCCCTGCGGCGCCACCGCGAGGGCGAGTACGAAAAGCTCATCGACGCCGTCTACACGCGGCGGGGATGGAATGCAAATGGCATCCCCACCCTGGAGACGGTACGTGCCCTGGGGATTGACTTCCCGGACATCGTGGCGCTGGTGGAAAAGCACGGAGGCTAGGATCGCAGGCTCGGCAGGACCATGATCCGCGTCAACGACAAGTGGGACGTGCCCTGGCACGAAGGCATGACGGTGCACGACGTCCTGGCGGCGTGCAACTTTACCGTCCACTATGTGGCCGTGTCCATTAACGGCGTCATGGTGCCGCCTGAGCAACATGGCCTGCACCCGGTGGCCGACGGCGACCGGGTGCAGGTGATCCACATCATCGGTGGTGGGTAGGCCATGCGCCTGCTGTCGTGGAACGTAAACGGGCTGCGCTCCATCGTGCGCAACGGCTTCTGGGAATGGCTCCAGGCCGACTCTCCCGACGTGCTTTGCCTCCAGGAAATACGCATCCAGCCCGAACAGCTTACGGAGGAGATGCGCCTCGCCGGGGGCTACCACGTCGCCTGGAACTGCGGCCAACGCAAGGGTTACAGCGGCGTGGCCACCCTCAGCCGGGAGCGGCCCCTGGCCGTCCAGCATGGCTTTGGCGAGGGGCGCTTTGACGACGAAGGCCGCGTCCTGCTGACCGAGCACCCGGGATTCACGCTGGTGAACGCCTACTTTCCCAGCGGACAGCGCGGCCACGAGCGCGTGCAGTTCAAGCTCGAATTCTACGAGGCGCTCCTGGCCTACTGCCAGGATCTCGTGCGCCAGGGAAAGCGGCTGGTCATCTGCGGCGACCTGAACACCGCGCACCAGCCCATCGACCTGGCCCGGCCCACCCAGAACAAGAAAACGTCCGGCTTCTTGCCGGAGGAACGCGAGGCCCTGGACCGCTGGCTGCAGAGCGGCTTTGTAGACGTCTTTCGCCACCTGCACCCCGAGGCCAGGGAATACACCTGGTGGAGCAACCTGCACAATGCCCGCTCGCGAAACGTCGGCTGGCGCATCGACTATTTCCTTGTGACAGAGGACCTGCTGTCAGCCGTGGGCGGCGCGTCCATTCGCAGCGATGTGGCGGGCTCTGATCACTGCCCGGTGGAGCTGTGCCTGGACCTGGCTTCCGAAGCGTCCTATGCCAGCGCGTCACCGGTGAGCATCGACGAGGAGGAACCGGCATGAACGAGGTCAAGCTGGCCGTCATCGGCGGCTCGGGCGTGTACGACATTGAGGCCTTGACCGACGTGGAAGAGAGGCACGTGACCACTCCCTATGGCGACCCGTCGGATCGGATCGTCATCGGCAGCCTGTCGGACATGCACATCGCCTTCTTGCCCCGCCATGGCCGGGGCCACAGGCTGACGCCCGGCGAAGTGCCCTACCGCGCCAACATCTGGGCTCTCAAAAGCCTGGGCGTAGAGCGGATCATCTCGGTCAGTGCCTGCGGCAGCATGAAGGAAAAATACCAGCCGCGGCACGTGGTCATCCCCGATCAGATTTATGACAACACCAGGCACCGCACCTACAGCTTTTTCGGCGATGGCCTGGTGGCCCACCTGTCTTTCGCCGAGCCGTTCTGCCCTCACCTGAGAGGCCTCGCAGCCGAGGCAGTCCGCAAAGCCGGAGGCACGGTACACGAGGGGGGCACGTTCATCACCATCGAAGGGCCCCGCTTTAGCACGCGCGGCGAAAGCCTGGTCTATCGTTCCTGGGGCGTGGACATCATCGGGATGACGGCCGTGCCCGAGGCCCAGTTGGCCCGCGAGGCCGAGATCTGCTACGCGACCATCGCCCACGTCACCGATTACGACGTCTGGCACGAGGAGGAAGAAGCGGTCAACGTCGAGATGCTCATCGCCAACCTGATGGCCAACGCTGCGCTGACCAAGCGCAGCATTGCCGAGCTGGTCCCGCTCCTCGGCAACGAGCGGCCCTGCGACTGCGGTCAGGCCCTCGCGACGGCCTTTATCACCCGGCGGGACCTGATCCCCCAGGCCAAGATCGAGGAACTCGGGCCCATCGTCGCCCGATACTTCTAGAAACGCCGGTTACACGGCGGTTACACGACGGTCACCCGGCGCTGCGTGGCGGCTGCCAGCCGCTCGGGCACCACGGCAACGCCGATGCCCGGGCCTGTGGGCACGGTCATGGTGCTGTCGTCGTTCACCACAAACTCGGGCTCCACGATGTCGCGGTGGAAATAGCGGGCGCTGGCCGATATATCGCCCGGCAGGGTAAAGCCCGGCAGGCTGGCCAGGGCCACGTTGTGGGCGCGGCCGATGCCGGTCTCCAGCATGCCCCCACACCACACCGGCCAGCCGTTCTCGCGGCACAGGTCGTGGATGGCACGGGCCACGGTCAGCCCTCCCACGCGCCCCGGCTTGATGTTCACGATGCGCCCGCTGCCCAGGGCCACGGCGGCGCGGGCGGCCGCCAGCGAGGGCACGCTCTCGTCCAGGCAGATGGGCGTGCGCAGCCGGCGCTGCAGCTCCGCGTGGTCCACCAGGTCGTCGTAGGGAAGCGGCTGCTCGATCATTAGCAGATCGTGCTCGTCCAGGGCCGCCAGGCGGTCCGCGTCGGCCAGGGTGTAGGCCGAGTTGGCATCGACCATGAGGGGCACGTCGGGAAAGCGCTCGCGAACCTGGCGCACGACGTCCACGTCCCAGCCGGGCTTGATCTTGCACTTGATGCGGTTGTAGCCCTGCGCCTGGTACTCCTCAATGCGATCCAGGAGGGCCGGCACCGAGGCCTGGACGCCGATGCTGACCCCTACGGCCACACGCTCGCGCGTGCCCCCCAGGAGCTGGGCAATGGAACACCCCTGAGCCTGGCCCAACAGATCCCACACTGCGGCCTCCAGGCCCATCTTGGCCAGGTGGTGGCCCCGCACGGGCGCCATGAGGCGCGCGGCATCGTCCGGCGACGACATCTCCTGGCCGGCCACCCGCGGCCCCAGGAAGTCGCGGAGCACGTGCCAGCAGGTCTCGACCGTCTCATACTCGTACCAGGGCCCCACCGACGTGGCGGCCTCGCCCCAGCCCATCAATCCCCCTCCGCGCACGGCGACGATGACCGTGTCGCGCGCATCTTCCCGGCCAAAGCTCGTCTCAAAAGGCTGCACCAGCGGCAGCCGCACGTGGTACAACTCCACACGATCGACCTTGATCATGACGCCTCCTTATCGCGTTCCAGATCGCGTTCCAGGACGTAATAGGCCCGCCCGCCCGGGGTGCTGCGCAGCCAGACCATCTCGACGGCCACGTAGCCGGCCGCGAAGCAGGCCTCCAGGGCCTCGCGCGTGGCCAGGCGCCAGGCGAGAGCCAGCTCGGGGTCGGCTGACTTCACAGCCTGGTAATTGGCCGGGATCTCGACACCCAGCCGCGCCTCCCCGGTATCCAGGTTCAGTCTGCCGGGGGCCCGGAGACCGCCGGCCCTCTCCACGCCGTGCAGGGCCCAGGCGCCAGGCTCGGAGATGCCGGTCCCTCCCCGGCGGGCCAGGCGCTCGGTAACGCGCCGGCTGTCGAGCCACCAATCCACCTGAAAGCGGTCCGAGGGCAGGCCGGCGTTCAGCCCGTCGGTCATGGGACCATAGAGATCCCGCAGGTAGGTGCGGCACACGGCGCCCAGCTTGGCAATGTTCAGATGGGCGTTGCGGACCTCCAGGGGGTCGTAGGTCCAGCAGATACGGTCCAGGCCCTGGGCCAGGACGGCTTCCCTCTGGGCACACTTGAGCTGCCAGCCGATCCCCTGGCCCTGAAGGTCGGGGGCGACGGCCATCATGTGCGAGTAATGATATCGCTGGCCTTCGCGGGCCAGGCCCGGAAAGCCAAAGACGAACCCGACGACCCTGCTGCCGTCAAAGGCCGCCAGGATCAGGCCGCCCGCCTTCTGGCCGGCGACCAGGAGGTGCAGGGGGACCACCTCCCGATAATCGGGCATGCGCCATGCGTGGAACTGCAGCTCCTCGCAGGCTCGGAACTCGTCTATCGTCTGCACATTCCGGATCTCGACCATCATCCCCTTCGATGCCTGCCTGTTCAGAAAGACACGTACTCGTCCCGCACCAGGCCCGTCTTGTCTACGCCGAGGACGTCCAACAGCGCGGAGATCATCTCGGCCTTTTGCACGGCATCCTGCTTGCTCCAGGTGCGCGCCTTGATCTCCAGGTAGAGGTCGTCGGACGCCGGCTGGGTGAGGCGGTCCAGGTTCAGGGCAAAGTCCACGCCCTGGTACTTGATGCGCCAGCGCCGCCGTAGCTTGTCCACCCGCTTCTCGTCCTGGGGCTGGAAATACTCGCGGTAAAAGCGCAGGCTGCGGTCGGCGTCGGCCGTAAAGCGCGACCGGGAAAGAAGGACCGAGTCGGCATACTCCCGCTCGCTCATCGGCCCTCGCAGAGTCAGGCTGTAGAGGGGCCGCACCTCCAGCCCGCGATCCAGCAAATAGTCCTCGCGATAGCGAACCTGCCCGGCCTCCTGATCGCCAAAGAAAAAGTAGGTGTCGTACTGCTTGCGCTCGCTGGGCTTGATGACCATGACCTCGGGGCAGTGCTCGAAGGCGTGGAGGAGGGAGGCCTCGTCGGGGACGCGGGCCTTGACCTGCACTTCGTAGGTCTCGCCCCAATGAAGGGCACCCAGGGCCACGAGCTTGTCCAGCAGGCTCTGCTCGCGGCGGGCCAGGAAAGCCCCCACCTGCCCGGCGATGCGCTGGGCTTCGGTGCGCACCTGGACCTCGTCCAGAGTTAGCAGCTCGCGGTTGCGCATCAACCACTGCCCGTCCACCAGCACGTGCTCTACGTCGTGGGCCTTGGCGGCATAGACGAGCTGCGAGTAGACGTTGTTGCCCGACAGCTCGAATCGGGGGACGTTATGCACCGCATCGAGGCGCACCACGACCAGGTCGGCCCGCTTTCCGGGCTCCAGCGAGCCGGTGATGTCGTCCAGCCCCAACGCCCGCGCTCCCTCGATGGTCGCCATCGCCAGGGCCCGGGAGGCCGGGACGACCGTCGGATCCTGGGTCAGCCCCTTGGGCAGGAGGGCCGCCAGGCGCATCTCCTCGAACATGTCCTGGTCGTTGTTGCTGGCCTGGCCGTCCGTGCCGATGCCCACCGCCAGCCCGGCGTTCTGCATGCCTACCACGTCGGCCAGGCCGCTGGCCAGCTTCAGGTTGCTGGTGGGGTTGTGGGCCACGCCCACGCCATGCCGCGCCATGATCTCGCGATCCTGTTTGGTGACGTGCACGCAGTGGGCCGCCAACACCCTGGCCTTGAGGACGCCGAGGCGTTCCAGCACCTCCACGGGCGAGGCGCCGAACAGCGCCTGGGTCTCTTCCACGCCGCCCGCCGTCTCGGCAATGTGGATGAGGAACGGCACGTCGTGCTCCAGGGCGAGTTGCGCTGCGGCCTCCAACAGCTCGGTGGTGCTCGATTCCGGAGCGTGGGGACCCACGGCCGGCGTGACGAGGGGGTGATCCTTCCAGGCCTCGATAAAGGCCCGGCAGCGAGCCAGGCTCTCATCATAGCTCTCGGCGTCGGGGGTGGGCCACTTCATGATCGTCTCGGCACAGATGGCCCGCATGCCGGCTTCGGCCGCGCTCTGGGCCACGTCGGCCTCGTAGTAGTACATGTCGGCAAAGGTGGTGACGCCAGAGCGGATCATCTCGGCACAGGACAGCAGCGTGCCCCAGCGGCAGAATTCCGGGCTGACGAACTCGCGCTCCACGGGCAGCATGTAGCCAAAGAGCCACACGTCGAGGCGCAAGTCGTCGGCCAGGCCGCGGAGCAGGCTCATGGGAACGTGGGCGTGGGCGTTGATGAGCCCCGGCATGATGGCCGCGCCCTCGCAGTCCACCACCTCGGGGGCCTGCCAGCCGGCCAGGACGTCATCGGCCGGCCCCACGGCCACGATTTCGCGCCCCCGAATGGCAACAGCGCCCCGGGCAAACAGATCTCCCGGGGCGTTCATGGTCACAACCACGCCGTTGGCCAGGATCAGGTCAGCAGGGTTGACTGTCATTTTGCACTCCTTTCCGGCCGGCCAGCGGCCGGGCCGTCAAACCAGGGGCGACAGTGCACCCTGAAAGCAGGTGCCAGGCCTCGCTATCACGACATTCAAGCACCAGCAAGGCCCGGACTAGACGTCGAAATCGTCGTCCTCATCTTCCCAGAGCTCTTCCTCTTCTTCCCAGTCCTCTTCCTCTTCTTCCTCGTAGAGATCGTCCTCGTCTTCATCGGACCAGTCGAGCTCGTCTTCCTCTTCTTCTTCCAGGGCCAGGTCACCGATGTCCTGGAAGGTCAGGCAGCCGGCGTCCGGCTCGTATTCGATTTCCTCGGACGTGCAGACGCTGTCCTCCCAGAAGAGGCAGTTCGAGGCACGACAGATAATGTGGGTCATTCCCAATCCTCCCCTTTGGCTTCCAGGTATAGCTCCTCCAGCAGATCAACCACGCCCCGGGCGTCGTCCAGGGCGAACTGCGGGACCGGCAGGTCGATGGGGTAATCGGCCAGGATGCCAATGAGCTCCTCGGGCCGGCACAACAGCTCGGTACCTTTCTCCTTGCGAGTGACCTCCAGCTTGGGCCGGTCGCCCCCCTTGTACCCTTCGGTGATGACGATGTCGACGTCGCCCAACAGGGAGACGATCTCGTCCAGGCTCATCTCGGCCTGCAACCGGCGTACCACGGCCAGCTTGTCCACGCCCGCGATTGCCACCGCGTCGCTGCCCGCCCGGGCGTGGCGCCAGGAGTCCTTGCCCGGCTGGTCGACGTCAAAGGCGTGGCGGTGGTGCTTGACCGTGCCCACCTTGTAGCCGCGCCGCTTCAGCTCGCGGATGATGGGTTCGAGGGCCGTGGTCTTGCCCACGCCCGAGCGGCCGACCATGGAAACGACTGGCACGCCCTTGCCCCGGGTCATGGGTTCATGCCCTCGGGCCAGTCGAGCATCTGCACCACCACCTCGGTGCCGGCGTCCACGCGCAGGATCCCCTCATGCACGATGGCCAGGCCGTTGGCCTTGGCCATGGAGGTCAGCACGCCCGAGCCCTGCTCTCCCGTGGTACGAGCGTGGTAGCCGTCAGGACGCCGGGCGACAACGACGCGGATAAAGCCCCGGCGCCCACTGTTGGTCAGGGGCTCGTCCAGGATGGCCCGCACGGTGGGCTTGTCGAGGTCTTGATGGCCCAGCATCTTCAGGATCGCCGGGCGGGCGAACTGCTCGAAGGAAACCATGGCCGACACCGGGTTACCCGGCAGGCCAATGAGGGGTACGCCGCCGGGCAGGAGGCCAAAGGCCAGGGGCTTGCCCGGCTTCATGTTCACCTGCCAGAACTGCATCTCGCCCTCGGTGCCCAGCACGTCCTTGACGACGTCATAGTCACCCACGGAGACGCCGCCCGACGTGAGGAACAGGTCGGCGCCTTGCTCCAGGCCCTGCCGTATCTTGTCCGTCAGGTCGGCCCGGGTGTCGCGGGCGATGCCCAGGCGGATGGGGACGCCGCCGGTGCGGGTCACCAGGGCGGCATTGGTGTACTCGTTGGAGTTGCGTATCTTGCCGGGAGCCAGGGGCTTGTGGATCTCTAGCAGCTCGTCGCCGGTGGCCAGGATGGCCACGCGGGGCCGCCGGTGCACAAGCACCGTCTCCCGCCCCAGGGAGGCCAGGACGCCGATCTCCTGGGGGCGAATCACGCGGCCGGCGGCCATGGCCACCTCTCCCCGGCGAATGTCCTCGCCCGCCGGGCGAGTGTTGTCCCGTGAGTGGACGGCGCGGCGCACGTCGATCTCGGATGCCGGCTCTTCCAGGCGCGCCTCTTTCGACCGATCCATGTCGCCGGTGTCTTCGAAGGGCACCACGGCATCGGCACCGTCGGGCAGGGGCGCTCCGGTCATGATCCGGATGGCGGTGCCGGGCTCTACGCGGCCGCTGCTCACGTAGCCGGCTGCGACGCTGCCGGTCACCGCCAACCGCATGGGCGACTCGGGCGAGGCGCCGGCAACGTCGGCCGCGCGCACGGCATAGCCATCCATGGCCGAATTGTCGAAAGGCGGAATGTCGATGTCGGAAACGACCTCTTCGGCCAGGACCCGGCCCAGGGCGTCGAGGATCGCGACGCGCTCTGGGTTCAGGGGGCGTACGTGGCTCAATATCTCGGCCAGGGCTTCTTCTACACTAATCAAGTGGCCGTAGCTCCTTTTCTCTGGATCGGGCGACATTGTACTGCAAAAGTACCGGGGCGGCAAGTATCGCCCGACTGAACGCCGCCCCGCCGCCAACGATTCCTCGTCCGTAGTGCGCGCTTCAGCGCGCTGAAGCACGCACTACGAACCAATGCTCCCTAGGCCGCGCTCCACCGCCTGCCGTGCGGCGCGCAGGTTGCCCCACGGTGCGGTGATGGGGGTCACGCAGCCCGTGCCCAGGATAAAGCGCCGGCTGTCCGTCTGATCGAAGGCATCCCTCGCCTCCCGGTAGACGTCGGCCGGCTTGCCGCGGAGCATGGTCTCCCACTGGCGCAAGCCTCCCAGGACCGCTCCCGCGAAGCGGCCCTGGCCCTCGTGCAGGGAGGGGGGCGTCTCGCGGTCGTGCCAGTTGATGACCTGCACCGGGTAATCGGCCAGCAGATCAAACATCACGCGGTTGCCGTGCAGGTGGAGCACGTTGAGCCACAACCCCTCCGCGGCGGCCAGGACGCGCCGGTCGTAGGGCACGCCAAACTCGGCGTACTCGGCTTCGGAGAGCAGCTCGTAGCTCGCGTGTTGGGTGGCGATAAAGATGCCGGCGATGCCCCGCCCGCGCGCTGCCCGGACAAATGCCTCGGTGGTCGCCGTAATGGTCTCCAGGCCGGCCTTGACCGCCTCGGGCTCTTCACGCAGTTGGGCAAGCAAGTTCTGCTTGCCCACCAGGTTCTTGGCCTGGGAGAGTGGGTTAAAGATCGTCTGGATAAAGGGCACATCCTCGCCCACGGCGGCGTGGATGGCCTCCAGGCAGCGCAACTGGGCAGCGAGGGCGCCCTGTTCGGGGTCCAGCGGTCGCAGTGCCTGCCAGTCGTCAGGCCCCTCCACCGGCTGGCGGACGTACTCCCGCGTGCCCTCCTNNCCCCAATCGCGGACGCAAAAGCTGCTGGCGGGCGTGACCTTGATGAAATCGAAATCGTACTGGCGCTGAAAGGCCACCGTCGACGCCGCCAGGTCCAGGGGCGCCTGATCGTCGCCGGGGAAGTGGCGCCAGAGGGCCACCGGCACCCGGTCCGTCTCCTCGCCACGGATAACCGCTTCCAACCGCTCGCGTTTGCTCATGTCTGCCATTGTCAACCCTCCTGCTGCCATTTTGCCACAGACCAGCGATTCGCGCAAGGGCAAGGCGCGGTGACATGCCAACCGTCCTACCCCTCGCCTTGCCAGATCCCATCCCCAATGCTATAATCCCCCTATCCCGAGCGGAGGAGCGCCATGAGCCTGCAAATCGGCATCGTCGGCCTGCCCAACGTGGGCAAGAGCACGTTGTTCAACGCCCTGACCAGGGCCGGCGCAGCCGTGGCCAGCTACCCCTTCACGACCATCGAGCCCAACGTGGGCATCGTCGAGGTGCCGGATCCCCGGCTCCACGACGTGGCGGCCATCGTCCAGCCCGACGAGGTCAAACCCACGACCATCGAGTTCGTGGACATTGCCGGGCTCGTCGCCGGGGCGCACAAGGGCGAGGGACTGGGCAACCAGTTCCTGGGCCATATCCGCAACGTCGATGCCGTCGCACTGGTGGTGCGCTGCTTCGAGGACCCGGACGTGGCCCACGTGACCGCCGAGCTCGATCCCCTGGCCGACGCGGAGGTCCTGGACCTGGAGCTGATGCTGGCCGACCTGGGCACCGTGGAGCGGCGCGAGGAAAAGGCCCGCTCGGCGGCCAAGGCCCAGCCCAAGGAGCACGCCGCCGAGCTGGAGCTGCTGGCCCGGGTGCGGGAGCACCTGGCGAGGGGCTCCCTTGCGTCGTTGCTGCCCCTCACGCCGAAAGAGGCCGAGATGCTGGTGCCCCTCAACCTGCTCACCGCCAAGCCCCGCCTCTACGTGGCCAACGTGGGCGAAGACGCCCTACCCGAGGGTGGGCCGCTGGCCGCCCACGTGATCCGCCGTGCCGAGGCGGAGGGCGCCCAGGCTGTGGTCATCTGCGCCGCGTGCGAGGCCGACCTGGCCGACTGGGCCCCGGAGGAGGCGGCCGAGTATCGGGCCGAGCTGGGCCTGGAGGCTTCCGGGCTGGAACGGCTGATCACCGCCAGCTACCGGCTGCTGGACCTGGTCACCTTTTTCACCGCCACCGGCACCAACGTGGTACGCGCCTGGACCCTGCGCCGCGGGCAGACCGTCTACGAGGCGGCGGGCAAGATCCACACCGACATGCAGCGCGGTTTCATCCGGGCCGAGGTGGTGGCCCACGCCGACCTGGTCCGCGTGGGCGACTTTGCCCGGGCCCGCGAGCATGGGCTGCTCCGGCTGGAGGGGCGCGACTACCAGGTGCAGGATGGCGACGTGGTTCACATTCGCTTTTCGCCACCCCGTTAAGCGTGTTTGCCAAATCGTCATGATTATGATATAGTTGCGGGCGTTGCGCAGAGGGCAACGTCCCTCTTCTTTCCGCTTGCGGCGTGGACCGCAGGCAATCCCGTGGAAAGGAGGTAAAAATGAGGGAATACGAGTTGTACCTGGTCATCGACGGCAACATCGAAGAGGAAGAGGTAACAGCCACGCTCGACCGCGCCAGCCAGCTCATCGCAGTGGGCGATGGCGAAAGCGCGGGCCAGGTGAGCAAGGTCGATTCAAGAGGTAAGCGACGCCTGGCCTATCCCATCGACAAGAAGCTCGAAGGCCAGGATTTTGTCCTGACCTTCCAGACTGCACCCCAGGCTCTCCCCGAGCTTGAGCGTGCCCTCAAGCTGGATGAGCAAGTCTTGCGTTACCTGATCGTGCGCCTCGACGAAGATTAATATTTCAGCGGGAACAGGCTACGGGTTCGGAATGAAGGAGTTGCGGGCTATGGCGCGGGGTATGAACAAGGTAATGATCATCGGCTACGTGGAGCGGGAACCGGAGACTCGGCACACGAGCAAGGGCCTGCCTGTGGCATCCTTCAGCCTTTCGACCAGTCGGCGTTGGACGACAAACGCAGGCGAAAGCCGCGAGGCGAGCGAGTGGTTCAACGTGGTGGCCTGGGGTAACCTGGCCGACGTGGCAAGCCGGGTGCTCCACAGCGACCAACGAGTCTATGCCGAAGGCCACTTGCAGACCCGAAGCTGGGAGGACGCAGACGGTCAGCGGCACGTCCGCACCGAGGTCGTGGCCAGCAAGTTGATCCCCATGGATCGACGGAGCGACGGGCCTGAGGCGGACGAGCCGTGCGATGAAAGCGAGGAGACGCCGCACTGTCTGAACCGGGTGATGGTCATCGGCAACCTGGGGCGCGACCCGGAAATGCGATACACACCCGACGGGCAGGCGGTGACGTCCTTCAGCCTGGCCGCCACCCGCACCTGGACTTTGACCAATGGCGGGCGCCGCGACACGACCGAGTGGTTCAACGTCGTGTCGTGGGGCAGCCTGGCCGAGATCTGCAACCAATACCTGTCCAAGGGGCGCCGCGTCTATGTCGAGGGCGAGTTGCGCACCCGCGGATGGGAACAACCCGACGGCCGCAAGCACTTTCGCACCGAGCTGGTGGCCAACGAGATGATCATGTTGGGGCCTCGCCCCAGGAACCGGGGAGCAGAGCTTGACCCCGGACAAATACAAGACGAATCTCCTCTCTAGGCGGCTGGGCCGTGGTGGGGAGGATGTGCAAGGTTTTATAGAGAGGGTTTTACCATGAGCAGTGACGATCGAAGTGAACGAAGGGGCGGAGGCGACCGCCGCCGCTTTCAACGACGGCGCAAGGTATGCGCCTTTTGCCTGGAAAAGGCCAAGACCATCGACTACAAGGACATTTCCATGCTGCGCCGCTACGTGACCGAGCGCGGCAAGATCCGTTCCCGCCGCAAGACGGGCACCTGTGCCAAGCACCAGCGCCGGTTGGCAGTGGCCATCAAGCGAGCACGACATCTGGCCCTGCTCCCCTTCACCGCCGAACAGATCCGGCGATACTAAGGTCGAGACGGGCCGCGACCCGGCCCGTCCTGGAGAGAGCCAGATGGGCAAGTCAAACGTGAGACGGTCAAAACCCGTCCAACCAAAGCAGCAGACGAAAAAGCAGATCGCCTTTGGCCGCAAAGAGGCCAGGCAGAGGCGCATCATTCTGCTGTCCATCGGCGCTTTGGCCCTTGTCATCCTGCTGATCCTGGTGTTCGGCGTGATACAGGAATTGGTCCTTGCGCCATCCCAACCCGTTGCCATCGTCAACGGAAACAAGATCCGGACGGACGACTACCAGGACCTCGTCACCTATCAGCGCTACAACCAGTACGTGACCATCAGCAACATGCAGGCCGGCCTGGATCAGCTTCAGACAGGAGAACAGCAGGAGGGTAACGAGTTTCTCGTCTCCTTCTACCAACAGCAGATCAGCCAGATGCAGGCGCAGTTGAGCACGATTCCCCAGTCGGCCCTGGAGGAGCTCATTGACGATGCACTCATCCGGGAAAAGGCCGAAGCGGAGGGGATCACCGTCACCGCCGCCGACGTCGAGGAGAGCCTGCAAACAGACCTGAGGAGCGCTTTTGCCCAGACCCAGCCGGTCACCGGCACCGAGGAGCTGCCCACACCCACACCTGTCCCCCAAGAGGACGTGGACCAGCTGTACGACACCATCCTGGGCAACATCACCATCTCGGACAAGAGCTTTCGCCTCATCGTGCAGCGCAGCCTGCTCCGCGAGAAGGTGCAGGAGCTGCTGGCGAGCGAAGTGGTGAGCACCGGCCTGGTGGTCCATTCCCAGCTCATCAAAACCGAGACGGAAGAAGAAGCAGTGGCGGCCATGGAGCGCATTGAAGGCGGCGAGGAGTTTGCCGTCGTGGCCACCGAGGTGTCGACCGACACGACGACGGCCGAGCAGGGCGGAGACTTGGGCTGGGTAACGACAGGCCAGCTCTCAGCACGCTACGGGCAGGCCCTGGAGGACCAGGTGTTTGCCCTCTCGCCCGGCGAGATGAGCATCGTCGAGAGCAACGAGACGTTCTACGTCGTCCAGGTTCTGGAGCGCGACGAAAACGGCCCCCTGCCCGAAGCGGTTCTGGACCAACGGCGCAGCAGCGCCCTGACCGATTGGCTGGCGGAACGCAAGGCCTCGCCGGACGTCGAGATCGAGCGGCTCCTGAAGGACGATCAGATCCCGTCCGATCCCTTTGTGACGAGCGCAGGCTTCTAGAGCGGACGTACATCACAAGCAGAAGCAAAACGGCCGGGAACACCTCCCGGCCGTTTGTTGCGTTTCCCGTCAGTCCAGCTCTTGCAGGCGTGGCAGGCTGGGCGTGGGGCGGTGGCTCGCCTCGCGGTTGACCTCAATGACGTTGGGCAGGCGCTCGATCTTGTCCAGGATACTCACCAGTTGGTTAAAGTTGGTGATCTCCAGGGTCGCGGTCAGGGTTGCCAGGTTGGTCTTGGCCACCGAGACCGAGTTGACCTCGCGCATGTTGATCCCTTCCTCGGCAATGACCGTGGCAATGTCGCGCAGCAACCCGTCGCGGTCCCAGGCGCGCACCTTGATGACTACGGGGTAGATGCGGTCCCGCCCGGTGCCCCAATCCACCTCGATCAACCGCTCGACCTCGCCCTTGCTCGTGCGGATGAGGATGTTGGGGCAGTCCCACTTGTGGATCGTGACGCCGCGCCCGCGCGTGACATAGCCCACGATGGGGCTGGGATCGTCCGGGTCGGGCTTGCAGCACTGGGCGATCTGGGTCAGGAGGTCGCCCACGCCCTTGACGCGAATGCCCTCGGGCGTGATGGCCACGGAGGTCTCTTCCTCTTCGGGAAAGACCTCCTGGCTGCGCAGCTCTTGCAGGATGCGGGCCGCCACGCGCTGCGAGTTTAGATCGCCAAAGCCGATGGCCGCGTAAAAGTCATCGACGTTCTTGTAGTCGTACAGGTGGGCGATGTCCTGCATGCGGATGCCGTCGGCCAGGTTGAGGCGTTTTAGCTCACGGCGAAGCTGTTCCCGGCCAAAGGCAATGTTCTCCTCGCGGTTCTGCTGCCGGAACCAGCGCCGGATCTTTTGCTTGCTGCGGGCCGACCGCGCGTAGCCCAGGTCGGGGCGCAGCCAATCACGGCTTGGGCCGCCCCGCTTGGCGGTAATGATCTCGACCTGGTCGCCGCTCTTGAGCTTGTGGGTCAGGGGCACCAGGTGCCCGTTTACCCGCGCCCCGCGGCAGCGGTGGCCCACCTCGGTGTGGATGTAATAGGCAAAGTCGATGGGCGTCGAGCCGGCCGGCAGGTCCAGGACCTTGCCCTTGGGGCTAAAGACGTACACCCGGTCGTCCAGGAGGTCGCTCTTGATGGTATCGACAAACTCCCGGGCGTCCTCCACATCGGTGCGCCAATCCATGAGGGAGCGCAGCCAGGCCACCTTGTTCTCAAAGGCCGCGTCGCGCCGCACCCCTTCCTTGTAACGCCAGTGCGAGGCGATGCCCAGCTCGGCGCGCCGGTGCATCTCCCGCGTCCGGATCTGGGCCTCGACGGTCTTGCCCTGCGGCCCCACCACGGCGGTGTGAAGCGACTGGTACATGTTGTCCTTGGGTGTGGCGATGAAATCGTCGAACTGGCCCGGGATTGGCTTCCAGAGGGAGTGGACGATGCCCAGGGCCGCGTAGCAGTCCTGGACGTTATCAACCACCACCCGGAGCCCGCGCACGTCATAGATCTGGTCGAACTCGACGTCCTTGCGCAGCATCTTGCGATAGATGCTGTAGATGTGCTTTGGCCGGCCCTCCACCTCGGCGGCGATGCCTTCCAACCGCAGCCGCGCCTGCAGCTCGGCCGTGACGTGATTGATGTAATTCTCTCGCTCCTCGCGGCGCTCGTCTATCATGTCGGCGATGTGGTGGTAGGTCTCCGGGTCAAAGTGCCGCAGACCCAGATCCTCCAGCTCCCACTTCATCTGCCAGATCCCCAGGCGGTTGGCCAGCGGAGCATAGATCTCCAGGGTCTCGCGCGCAATCCGCTCCCGGCGATCGGCGGGCAGCGAGGCCAAAGTTCGCATGTTGTGCAGACGGTCGGCCAGCTTGATGAGCACGACGCGCACGTCGTCCACCATGGCCAGGAACATCTTGCGCAGGCTCTCGGCCTCCTGCGCCTCGACGTCGCCGCCGCCCATTTTGCTCATGGTGTCGATGTAGGCCAGCTTGGTCACACCATCGACCAGCCGCGCCACCTCTTCGTCAAAGCGGGTGCGCAGGTCGGCAACCGTCCAATCTGTATCCTCGACAATGTCGTGCAAAAGCCCCGCCGCCACGGCGTGATGATCCAGCCCCAACTCCGCCAGCATGCGGGCGACCTCAATGCAATGGCGCACGTAGGGCTCGCCCGAAGCCCGTGTTTGCCCGTCATGGGCAATGAGGGCCTGCTCATAAGCCCTCTGCACCAGATCGAGCTCTGGCCCGCCGAACTTTTCCTCAGCCCAGGCCAGCGATTGATCCTCCACCACCTTGATACCCGCTGTTCCCATCTCTAGCATTTGACAGAAGTATACCCGAAAATCGATTTTTGCGCAACCAGCCAGAACAATTCACTTGACCTGTCGCCTCGATGAGGGTATACTTTTGTGATGCAAGCAAAAAGAGGACGTTTGACATGCGCGTGATAGCTGGCAGCGCCAAGGGAACCCCGCTCCAGGCGGTACCTGGCAGCGGCACCCGCCCCATCTCTGACCGGGTGAAGGAGTCGTTGTTCAATATCCTGGCCGCAGAGGTGGAAGGTGCCCGCGTGCTCGATCTCTTTGCCGGCACAGGCAGCGTGGGCATCGAGGCCCTCAGCCGCGGGGCCGAGCAAGCTACCTTTGTCGAAAAGCACCCCAAGGCAGTGGCCGTCATCCGCGCCAACCTGCAGCGAACGCACCTGCAAGCCCGAGGGACCGTCGTGCAGAACGACGTTTTCAAGTACCTGGCCGGCCCGCCCACCCCCTTTGACCTCGTCTACATCGCGCCGCCGCAATACCAGGGGCTGTGGCTCAAAACACTGCTCGCCATCGACGCCAATCCCGCCTGGCTGGAACCGGCAGGCCTCGTCGTGGTCCAGATCTTTCCCAAGGAGTTGGAGGCCGCCAGCCTGGCCTTACTGGAGATGACCGACCAGAGGCAGTACGGCAGCACCCTCCTGTGTTTCTACGAGCCCCGGGAGACGGCCGGGTAAGCGTCTCTCCCCTTGCGCTTTTGTCTTGCATCGAGTATAATGGAGCCGTCACCCGTTCCTGGCGGGTGAGAACGGTTGGTCTTGAAACATGCAATACTGGATTACAGGTGTTCAATGTCATCGGAAATAGTCGAATTTGAGGAACTGCTGGAGCGGATCCTGAGCAATACAGGCGCCATCCCCTTTTCTCAGCTATACGCGCTGTCCGATCTCTCTCGGGAAAGGCTGCCCGCCTTTGCCGTGGCGTGGGAGATCCTCAATGCCCCTGACCGCAGGCGGTTGATCCATGCCCTGGTCGAGCTGGCCGAGGCCAGCTTCCAGGTGAATTACGACGCCATTTTTCGCCATACCCTGTCCGATCCCGATCCCGAGGTTCGGGCCGCGGCCATCGATGGGTTGTGGGAAAACGAAGAAATACCGCTTATCGGCCGCTTTATCACAGCCCTGCGCTCCGACCCTGAACCGCAGGTTCGAGCCGCGGCCGCGACAGCTCTTGGCCGTTTCGTCCTGGCGGGAGAGCTGGAGAGGATCGACCCGGCCATTCAGAACCGGATCATGACCGAGCTGTTGACCATCATCCACCTGGATGGAGAGAGCCTGGAGGTGCGACGGCGCGCTCTGGAGTCGGCCGGCTACTCCTGTACGCCCGAAACCATCGAGGCGCTGGATATTGCCTACTACGAGGGCGACGAAGCGCTGCGCCTGAGCTCCATCGTCGCCATGGGCCGGAGCTGCGACCGGCGCTGGCAGGACCTGGTCCTGGCCGAGCTGGAGAGCTCCTCGCCAGCGATGCGCTACGAGGCTGCTCTGGCCGCGGGCGAGCTCATGCTTCGCCCCGCGGTGCCCATCCTCGCCCGGCTGATGCAAGATCACGATCCCCAGGTGCGCGACGCCACGATCTGGGCCCTGGGCCAGATCGGCGGCCCGCAGTCCAAGCGGCTGCTGGTGGAAGCCTACGAGAGAGCCGACGAGGATACCAGGGCCGTCGTGGAAGAAGCACTGGCCGAACACGCCCTCTCGGAGGGCAAGATCGAGTTCCCGCTCTATGCCATCGAAGACAAGGACGAGGACGAAGAAGACCTCGATTGGGACCAGGAGATCGATCAGGGGATCGACCTGGAGGACTCGAGCCCCGGCGAGGAGGACCTCGAGGATTGGTAGGCTAACAATCCTCGCGCCCACCTGCCGGAGCGCGAAACTGTTGGGCTTGACACCGCCCTGCTTCGCCTGGCTGCCCGGCACGACCCCGGTCGTCTCGCCGGACAGCCTCCTTTGGCCCAGCGCCAAGAGAGCCATGCCGAAAAAGATCTTTGTCATCGGGCACAAGAACCCCGACACCGATTCCATCGTCTCGGCCATCGCCTATGCAGAGCTGCTGCGGCTCGAAGGGGTCGACGGCGTTGTCGCCGCCCGCCAGGGCGAGGTACGCCCCGAAACGCTCCACCTCCTGGAGCGCTTTGGACAGACTCCGCCTGTTCTCGTGGACGATGTCCGGCCGCGGGCCGCCGACGTGATGGCCACGAACGTCATCATGGCCTCACCCGAGGAGTCGGCCTACTGCATCGGACGTCAGTTGCGCGAGCGTCGCATCCGCGCCATGCCGCTGGTCAACGAGAAGGGGCATCTGGCCGGCCTGATTGCCGTTGAGGACTTTGCCGCCATCCTGCTCACCGGGCTGGAGCGCGACCAGATGGACCAGATCCACCTGGACGTGGGCAACGTTGTGGAGACCCTGGGCGGCCGGCTCATCGTCGAGGCCCGGGGCCGCCACCTGCGCGATAAGGTGATGGTCGCCGCCATGGACCTGGAGACGGTTCGCCGCCGGGTAGAGCCGGACATCATGATCGTCCTGGGCGACCGCGAGAATGCCCAGCGCGTGGCCATCGAGGAGAATGTCGGGGCCCTCGTCGTCACAGGCGATCTGCCCATCTCGGACGAGATCGTGGCCCTGGCCCGGCAAAAGAACGTCACGCTCATCTCCTCGCCGCACCACACCTTCACCACGGTCCGGCTGCTGAATCTCAGCACCCCCATCGCGCACATCATGCGTCGCGACGTGCTCACGGCATCGCCTGAGGACCTGCTGGACCAACTGCGGAACAAGCTGGCGCAGCAGCGGACCATTCCCGTGCTGGACGAAGACGGGCGCGTCGTGGGGGTTGTCTCCCGGAGCGACCTCATCAACCCCGTCCGCCATGGGGTGTACCTGGTGGACCACAACGAGCGGAGCCAGACCGTGGACGGGCTCGACGAGGCAGAGTTGCTGGGCATCGTCGACCATCATCGCATCGCCGACATCCAGTCGGCGGCGCCTATCCTCTTTCGCAACGAGATCGTGGGCTCTACCAGCACCATCATCGCCGGGCTGTACGACGAAGCCGATATCCCCGTCCCGCCGCCCATCGCCGGCATCCTGTTGGGCGGGCTGATCTCCGACACGGTCCTGTTCCGCTCGCCCACCAGCACGCCCCGCGACCGCCGTGTGGCCGCCGAGCTGGCCCAGCTCGCGCAGGTGGACCCGGAAGAGCTGGGCCGCGAGCTTTTTGCCGTGGCCTCAGACCTCTCGAAGCGCAGCCCGCGCGAGATCCTGACCACCGACTTCAAGGAGTTTCGCATCGACGACCTGCCCTTTGCCGTGGGGTACATGGAGACCCTGTACAAGGGGCACGTGGATGCCATTCGTGAGGAGTTGTTGGACCAGATGAAGGTCCTGCGGGCCGAGAGGGCTTACGTGTCCCTGTTGTTCATGGTGGTCGACATTGCCCACAGCCAGACCGAAATACTCATCGCCGGGATGGAGCGAGAGGTGGCCGAGGCGTTGGGAGAGCGCCTGGTCTCGCCCCACTCGGTGATCGTCGGCGGCGTCATGTCGCGCAAGAAGCAGGTGGTACCCATCTTGCCCCGCCTGGCACGCCGTACGGCGGGACGAGTCTAAGGGCGGAAAGAAGGAGCATGGATAGAGCAGAGCAAGACGATCGAGTTCGCAGGCTGACAAACGAAGGTGCCCGGCTGTTGGAGCAGGGCAAGGCCCAGGAGGCCGCCCCCCTATTCCAGCAGGCCCTGGAGATGGAGCCTCAGTACGTGCCGGCCCTCATCAATCTTGGCGGTGCCTTTGTCATGTCCGGCCAGCACCGGGAAGCCATCGCCCCCCTGGAGGCCGCTCGGGAAGAAGAGCCCGACAACCCCATGATCTGGATTAACCTGGGCGCCGCCTACCTCGGCAATCCGGTGGTGGCCACGCCCGAGCAACAAATGCGCGCTATCGGGGCCTTTGAGCGGGCCCTGGAGCTGGATGCCACGGCGCCCAACGTACACTACAATCTGGGCCTGATCTTTGTCGATCGCGGCGACGACGACCTGGCAGTGGCTGCCTTCCGGCAGGCGCTGGAGGTGAATCCCCTCGATCACGACGCGCGCACCTGGCTGCGCAAGCTGGGACACGAGGAGCAGGGAGGAGGCAATGGTTGAGGAGAGCGGCGTACCTGGCCGGGGCCTGACGGCCGCGGCCCTCATCGGGGGTGTTTTGTTTCTGGCAGGCGGCCTCATCTTCTTGTGTGCCGCCGTGGACAACCTGGCCAGGATGCCCATCTCCCTGGCACTCCTGGTCATTGGCGCGGGCCTGGCCGCCTGGGCCGGCACCCGCCTCCGGCAGGCGCGCCGTCTCTCGGCCGGCGTCCTGGACGACCGCATCGTGGGTCTGGCCGGGCGCAACGATGCCGAAGTCACCCTGGCCCAGGTCGTCGACGAGCTGCGCGTGCCCGACGAGGCCGCGCGCGCGGCCCTCGCCCGCCTGGAAGCCAACGGCCTGAGCTACCAGGAGCGCCGGGAGGGGCGGACGGTCTATCTCTTTCCCGGCCTGAAGGAGAGCAAGGTCGTGCGGCGGTGCGCCTATTGCGGCAATGAGTACAGCGTGCGCGAGCCACTGCACAAGTGCCCCAACTGCGGCGGCCAGCTGGAGATCGTCAAGACATGATGGCGACGATCTATACCGTGGGCCATAGCAATCACGAGCCCGAGCGTTTTGTGGCCCTCCTGCGGCAGCACGGCATCGAGCAGATCGTCGACGTGCGCAGCAGCCCGTATAGCCGCTACGTCCCTCAGGCCAACCGCTCGGCGCTGGCCTTGACCCTCCACGAGGCCGGCATCGCCTATCACTGGCTTGGCGACCGGTTGGGCGGCAAGCCGGGCGGCCAGGTGGCCGATTACGACGCGCTGCGGGCCGGGGCTCCATTCCAGCAAGGCGTCGACGAACTCCTGGAGATGGCTGCCCGGGCACGGACCGCCATCATGTGCGCCGAAGGCGACCACCGCCAATGCCACCGGCACCGGCTGATCACCCCCGCCCTTCTCGAGCGGGAAGCCGAGGTGATCCACATCCAGCCCGACGGTTCCCTGGTGCAGGAAGGCCAGGAACCCCGGCAGCTCAGCCTTTTCTAGCTCGTACACAGGGAGGCCAGGCCAATGCCTACCGTCTGCACCATCGGCACCACTCAGAAGAGCCTGGAGCAGTTCATCCGCCTGCTCCAGGGTGCCGGCGTCGACGCCGTCGTCGACGTTCGCTTGCGCAACACCTCGCAGTTGGCCGGCTTTGCCAAGCGCGACGACCTGGCTTTTCTTCTCACCGAAGGGTTTGGCATCCAGTACGAACACCGGCCCGACCTGGCGCCCACGGCCGAGATCATGGACGCCTACAAGGCCGGCCGGGACTGGCCCGCCTACGAGCGGGAATTCCTCGCTCTTCTGGCTCAGCGAGGCACAGAAGAGATTGGCCACGAGCTACTGGCCCGGTACCGCTGTCCCTGCCTCCTATGCGCAGAACCCCAGCCACACCGCTGCCATCGCCGTCTCGTCGCCGAATGGTGGGCCAGGCACATCCCTGGCCTGGAGGTCGTGCACCTGGTGTGACGTTTCGTCCGGGGGCGCGCCGGCTCCTGCCGGAAACCGTGGAGACACCGATGTCTGTACAAGAAGTGCTGCTGCTGGCCGTCACCAAGATGCTGTCTGGCGTGTGCGTTGCCGGCATGACCACAGAGCCCGACAGGGTAACCGGGCTGCGGTGGGTGCGCCCCGTCCGGGAGCACGGCAACATCCTCCTCGGCGACATCACCACCGCCGAGGGCACCGTGCTCCGGCCCTTTGACGTCGTCGCCCTCAACATGCTGCTGGCGCGGCCGAACCCGCCCCACGCCGAAGACTGGATCTGTGACCTGACGCGCACCCGGCCCTGCGTCAACCGCCGGCTGGAGGGAGAGCGGCGGGCGGCGTTCCTGCAAAAGTACTGTGACTGCGACCCGTGCCAGGTTCTCGACCGGCAGGAACGCTCCCTGTGCCTGTTCAAACCGGACTGGGTTCAGGGCTGCTACAAGCTCGACCCCTACACCGGCCAGTTCCAGGCCCGGCTCTCCTTCGGGCTATATGGCCGCTGCTACCGTGGCTCTTATGCCCGGGGCGGCCTGTCGGTCACCGACCTCAAGTGGCGCGCCCTGGGGCGGGCCTGGCTCCCGGCCGAGGGCGGCGGGCTGGACTTTGACGCGGGAGACCTGGAAGCGCGTTTTGGCATCCGCGAGATCTATTTGGCCGTCGGCCTGACCCGCTCCTACAGGGGGGCCTTCTGGCCCATGATCATCGGCGTCCACACCCTGCCCGACTACGAGGCGACTGTGGATTATGACAACCTATAGACACACCCGAGCGAGATACATATGTTGAAGGCGAACCCATGACAGCCACAGGACAGCACGCGCCCCACGACGGATTGCTCTCCGAGCTTGGCCTCAACGCGGCCAGAGTTGCCTTGCTCCCCTCAAGAGTGCGCCGCTCCCTCGTCGCCTACCTCATCCGCTGGGGGCACGAGGCGGAGGCCCACGACTGCTTGCAGGCCATCCTGCAGGCCCATGACCCCCAGGTGAGCGTCTATGACGACCTGGCCCGCCTCTACGTCAAGATGGGCCAGGCACAGCGCGCCCTGGAGATCATGCGCTTGCGCCAGGAGCTCAAGCGCTCAAACTCGGCGGCGGCCCTGGAGGCGCGAACTCACCTGGTCGCAGGCAACCTGGCCGCGGCGCAGGCCATCGCCCGCACCCTGGCTGAGCAAGCTCCCGACAACCTGCTGACCTGGAGCCTCCAGGTGGACGTCTGCCTGGCAGCGGGCGACCTGGAGGGCGTTGAAGCAGCCCTGGCGCGAGGAGAAGCCCTGAAGCCCGAGGGCACGGCCACGGCCCAGGGGACGGCCCGGTTGTGGGCGGCACGGGGCGACGGCGAAAAGGCACTACTCTGGGCGCGGACCGCCGTATCGCGGGCCAACCGCGACGGGCACCCGCCGTCGGTCGAGCTGATGCGCCTGCTGGAAGGGCTGCACCACGCCGCGGGACAGGTCGCCCAGGCGGAGGCCATCGACGCCGAGCTGCGCGCACGCCGGGAGAGCGAGTGGGAGACGGTACGCCTGGCCGTGGGCGCTTCCCCCAGCCCTGTGGTCCTCGACGCGGTAGCCCGCGCCCCGGCGCGGCCGGCCCCCGAGCCGGTGACGGTGACGGCCGAGGAAGCGGGCCGGTTGCAAGAGAAGCTGCGGCAGCATTTCGGCCACGACGCGTTCCGCCCGGGCCAGGCAGAGACCATCGCCGCCGTGCTGCGAGGCGAGAGCGTCCTCGCGGTGATGCCTACCGGGGCGGGCAAGTCGCTCTGCTACCAGTTGGCCTCGGCCTTGCTCCCCGGCACCACGTTGGTCATCTCGCCCCTCATCGCCCTGATGAAAGACCAGCTCGATGGCCTGCCGCCCGGCATGGAACAGCGCGCCACCGCGCTCAACAGCACCCTGGACGGCACCGAGCTGGAGGCGCGCCTGGCCGGCGCAGCCGCCGGCCGCTACAGCCTGGTGTACGCCGCGCCCGAGCGCCTGCGCCAGCGCCCATTCCTGCACGCCCTCAAACGTGCCGGCGTCTCGCTCCTTGTCGTGGACGAGGTGCACTGTGTCTCCCTGTGGGGTCATGATTTTCGCCCCGACTATCGCTTTATCGCCCAGGCCTGGCAGGAGCTCGGCGGCCCCCGCATCCTGGGCATGACCGCCACTGCCACTCCCCGGGTGCAGGACGACGTTCAGGCGGCACTGGGCAGCATGCGCCTGGTCACGACGGGCACCCACCGCCCGAACCTGCACCTGGAGGCCCGCCGCTTTGCCAACGAGGCGGAAAAGAGGGAGGCGCTGGCCATCGTCTGCCGCCAGCACCAGGGGAGTGGCATCGTGTACGCCACCTCCCGGGAAAAGTGCGAGGACCTGGCTGCCCTGCTGAGGCGGCGGGGCGTCGAGGCCATTCATTACCACGCCGGTATCGCCGATCGGGCCGCGGCCCAGGACAGGTTCATGTCGGGCGAGGCCCGCGTGGTGGTGGCCACCGTGGCCTTTGGCATGGGTGTCGACAAAAGCGACGTGAGGTTCATCGTCCACTACAACCCGCCCAAGGCCCTGGAGAACTATTACCAGGAAGCAGGTCGCGCCGGTCGCGACGGCCAGCCCGCCCGATGTGTCCTTTTTCACAGCACGGCCGACTGGACCAACCTGCGGCGCTGGGCGCGCCAGGGCGGCCTGGGCATCGACCTCTTGCGCCGGACCTATGCCGCCGTCCGGGCCCGCCTCCGCGGGCAACAGGCCGGCATCGTGACCGCCGCCGACCTGGAACGGGACCTGGGCGTCGACGAGACCCGGGTGCGGGTGGCGGTCCACTTTTTGGAGAACGCCGGGCTGGTATGGCGGGGCTTTGACCTGCCCCGCACCGCGACCCNNCGTTCTTCGCCAGGAGCCGGGCCCGTCCGCGGGCCGGGACGAGGACCTGGCCCGCTTTGTGGAGGTGGCCCGGCTGCGCCCCGGGCAGACGCTGGCCCGGGATCTGGCGGGGCTGGCCCGCGAGGCGGGTCACGACGCCTCGCTGGCGTCCCTCCTGGACCCGCGCCACATCGAGGGGCGCTTGCTGGCCTGGGCCGACGCCGGCTGGCTCGAGTACCGGGGTGTAGGCCGCGACATGCTCCTGGCGCTGCCTCCTTCGCCGGCCGACTCGCGCGAGCGGGTGGCGGCCATGGTGGCCGACTATGACGCCGGCCAGGAGGCCCGCATCGCCGAGATGCGCGCCTACGCCTACAGCCAGGCCTGCCGCCACGGCACCATCAGCGTCTATTTCGGCGGCCCCGGGATGGAGGGCTGCCAGGCCTGCGACAACTGCCGGGGAGCGGCCACCAGGTCCCGGACCTCGGCTCCCCTGCCCGTGGCCCATGCCCCGGCCCCGACGAAAAGCGCGCCGCTGCGCACCCCCGGCCGGCAGCCGGGCGACCCGGCCAGGCTGATCCTCCAGGGCGTGGCGCAGGTGCCATACCCCATGGGCCGCAGCGGCCTGGCCCGCGCCCTCCAGGGGGCGAGCAGCAGCAGGCTAAAGGTCGATCGTTTTCCACTGTTTGGCGCCCTGGCCAACCTGACCCAGAAGGGCATCATGGACCTGGCCGACGAGCTCCTGATCAAGGGCTTCCTGGAGCAGTTCGAGCAAAACGGCTACCCCATGCTGCGCCTGACGCCCGAGGGAGAGGCGCTGGTGGCAGAGCCACCGGCAGAGCCCGAGGCGGCGCCGGTGGGGGCAGAAGCTCCGGCGGCCCAGTCCGAGGGTGACGCCGGCCTGTTCGAGCGGCTGCGGGCCTGGCGGCTGGCCACGGCCCGAGAGATGGGCAAGCCGCCCTACGTCGTCTGCCACGACAGCACCCTGCGCGACATTGCTGCCGCCCGGCCCCGCTCGCCAGCGGAGCTGGAGGCAATCAAGGGAATCGGGCCACGGCGGGTGGCGGCCTACGGGGAACAGATCTTGTCGGTGGTGAGGGGCGAACAGAGGTAGAGGGGCTGCCGTAGAGGCAGGCACGCCTGGCGAGGCAGAGCGCCCGGCATCCCGCCTGTACCCCTGTCAGACATGCCGCTCCTCGCCCACGATCTGTCCATCCTGGAGAACCAGGGTACGATCGGTAGCCGCGGCAACCTGGGGATCGTGGGTCACCAGGATAAAGGTCTGGCCGTCGCTCCGGTTTAGCTCGCGGAGCAGAGCCACGATGCCGGCGGCCGTCTGCGTGTCCAGCTCACCGGTGGGCTCGTCGGCCAGGATGATGGCCGGCCGGTTGATGAGAGCCCGAGCCAGGGCCACGCGCTGCTGCTCGCCCCCCGACAGCTCCATGGGGCGGTGGGGGAGCCGGTTGCCGAGGCCCACGCGTTCCAATAGTTCCGTCGCCCGCCGTCGTCCCTCGCGGGGCGACAGGCGACTGTAGCGCAGGGGCAGCATCACGTTCTCCAGGGCTGTCAGGTGCGACAGCAGATTAAAGGTCTGGAACACAAAGCCGACCTTTTCTCGGCGGATGGCCGGCAGGAGGCGGTGGGCCAGGGCCGACACCTCTACACCGTCCAGCCACACCGCACCGCCGCTGGGCCGGTCCAGGCAGCCGAGCAGGTGCAAGAGCGTGCTCTTGCCGCTACCGCTGCGGCCCACGATGGATACAAAGTCGCGCCGCTCCACAACCAGCTCCACGCCGCGCAGGGCGTGGACCTCGGTGGCGCCCAGGCGATAGACGCGGCTCAGGGCGCGCGTCTCCACGACAATGTCCCGGTTTTCAGCCCGGGATGTGCTGTCACGGGCCATCATCCTACTCCTCGCCAAAGTCGAGCCGAACCGTCATACCCCAGCGCAGCGCTGCAACCAGCGCGGGCGGCTGCCCTGACTGCTCCCGGTTCAGAGTCACGACCACGGTGTAAAAGGGGTCGGCCCCGGCGCCGGCCCGCTTGGCCCGGGCGTCGATGGACTTGACGGTGCCGGCCAACTTCTCGCCCTCGAAGGCGGGGAACGACAGCTCTACGGCCTGTCCGGGCACGATGCGTGTAGCTACCCACTCGTCCACGTCCACAGTCTCCACCTGCCAGTTGAGATCGGCCAGGGTGAGAAATAGGCTGTTGCTCACCATCTGCCCGGCTGCCGCCTCCAGGGTCATCACCGTTCCGGCAAAGGGGGCACGCAGAATGGCTGTCTCCAGCGCCGCGTTTGCCCGCGACAATTGCATCTCGGCCTCCGACAGGCTGGCCCGGGCAGCGGCCAGGTCGGCCTCGCCGGTCGTCTCTTGTGCCTGGGCGAGGGCAGATTCGGCGTTGCGAACGCGGCTGCGGGCGGCGGCCCGGTCAGCCGCCGAAGGGCCTTCCCGCGTGGCGGCCAGGTGCGCCTCGGCTGCCGCAACGCGCGCCTGGGCTGCCTTCAGCTCGGCGGCCGTGGCCTTGCCCTCGGCCAGCGCCAGGGCCGCTCGGGCAGCTTCGTGGTCGATGGTGGCCTGCTGCAGGGCAAGCGACTGGGGCGACATGGCCACGTCGGGGTGGGCCTGGACCTGGTCATATGCCGCCTGGGCCCGCTGCAAGGCGATCGTTGCCTTGTCGAGCTGGGCCTGTGCCTGAGCCACCGCCGCCGGGTCGGGCAGGGCGCGCAGGCGGGCCAGATCCGCCTCGGCAGCAGCTACGTCCGCCTGGGCAGCGGTCAGGTCCGCCGCCGTGGGACCGGCCTGCAATGCCTCCAGCGCCGCTTCGGCCGCCTCGAGCTCGGCTTGAACGGCAGCGATCGCTACCGAATCCGGCGGCTCCTGCAGGTGGGCCAGGTTGGCCTGGTGCATGGTGACGGCGTCGCCGGCAGCACGCACGGCCAGGTCCAGATCCTTCGTGCTCAACCTGGCAAGGACGTCGCCCGCCTGGACCTGCTGGCCGGCGCTTACCGGTACCTCAGCCAGCACCCCGCCGCCGACAAAACCTAGCTCCGCCCAGCGGGCCGGGACGACCTCGCCCTGGGCGCGCAGCCGGGGTCGGGCCGCCGTGCCCCCAGGGGTTGGCCTGGTCGCCTGGCCCTGCCGCACCAGGTTTGCAGCCAACTGGCCGCCGCCCACGCACGCGGCGGCAGCCAGGACGATCAGGATCACGACGATGACGATCAATCTTCGGGCTCGCACTTGGCCTCCTCACCCACAGCTCGGTGGGCTCTACTCGCTGCGCAGGGCCTGGATGGGGTCGAGGCGCGAGGCGCGCCAGGCAGGGTACAGGCCGGCGATCATCCCCAGGAACGCGGTAAAAACCAGGACGGCGATGGCCAGCCGGGGCGTCACAAGCAGCAGCCTCACGTCCATGGCATGCCGCGTGAACGCGTTGACCCCCATGGCCACCAGCCAGGCGGCGACCAGGCCCAGTGCACCGCCCATCAGTCCGAACCAGCCCGCCTCCTCCACGATCTCTGCCAGCACGTCTCGGTCACTGGCACCCACCGCCTTCTTCAGCCCGATCTCGCGGCTGCGCTCCATGACGGCCATGACCATGGTATTCATCACCGACAGCCCGCCCACCAACAACCCCAGGCTGACGTACAACACAAGGATCAGGGAAAAGAGAAGCGTCGCCTGCCGAAGGTCCCGGGCAGCCACCTCGGCCGTTTCAGTTTGCCATTCGGGCATGGCCTCCTCGATGCGTGCGGCAACCTCCTGTGCTTTGGCGCCGGGGGCGACCAGGGCCGTCAGCTCCAAATAGGGGCCAAGCTCGGGCTCCAGCGCCCGCAGCGCGGCCATGGTGACGAAAGCATGCGCCTCGTAGTCCGTGGGGAGCTGTGTGTGGGACTCGGCCCAGATGCCGACCACGAGCAGGTCCCGGTCCCGCACAGTCAACACGTCGCCGACGTCCAGCCCCAGGCCCTCGGCCAGGTCCGGGCCGAGGACCACCTCGTGCAGGCTATCAGGGGCCAGGAACCGTCCCCGCTCGATCCTGGCCTCGTACGGCACGCTGAAGCCAAACTCGGGCTCGGGTGCGTCCAGTCCCTGGAGGTAGGACGGCGTGCCGAATAGGCCGGGCAAGCTCTCCCTATCGTCAAAGAGGCGGCCGCCGGAGGCCGTGATCACCACCCCGCGTACGCCCTCCATCCGCTCCAGGTGCCGGACGGCTGTGGCGTGGTTCACCACCGACTGTCGTGCAGGGTACAACCACACCCGATCCTGTGTGGCGACAACAGCGGCGTTGGTATACCCGTTCAGCACCTCGGCCAGGCTCAAAGCCAGGGTCAGGATGAGAATGCCCGCGCTGATGCCGCCGCCCGTCAGCAGCCAGCGCGCCCGGCGGCCGGCCAGGTAGATCAGCCGTTTCAGCCCCGTCTCGGCATAAGGTACGCCCGGCGCATCGTGCAGCGCCCGCACCGGGTCCTCGAGCGCTGCCCGCCAGGCGGGATAGACGCCCGACAGCGCGCCCAGCAAGGTGGTAAAGGCCACGCTTCCGAGACCCAGGCGTGGCGTCAAGGTCAGCAGCTTCAATCCCCAGGCCTCGTGGGTAAACTGGTTAACGCCCAGGATCAGGCACCAGGCCAGCAGCACTCCGAGCCCGCCGCCCAGCAAGCCCAGCGTGCTCGCTTCCAGCAAAAACTCCCGGACAATGTCGCCGGCGCCGGCGCCCAGCGCCTTTTTCAGGCCGATCTCGTGCCGGCGCTCGCGGACGCTCATGAGCATGGTGTTGATCACGATCAAGGTGCCGGCCAGCAGGGCCAGCCCGCCGCTCGCCGCGACAATGGCCGCGAGCAGGCCCTGGTCCCGGCGCGTCTCGTTCATCCGCTGCTCGGGTGTCTGGACATGGGTGCCGGGCACCGCGTCCTCGATCCGCGCTGCCAGCGCGGCAGCGTCCTGGCCGGGTTCGGGGATGACGTACAGGGTTTGTAGATTGTCCGCCGGCAGGTGCAGCAGGTTGCGCAGCGCCTCGTAATCGACGTAGGCATAGCGCGCGTTACTGCCCAGCCGTGGCCGCTCCAGGATGCCGGTCACGACAAAGGGCCGGCCTCGAATCCCTACGGTGTCGCCCACGTCCCAGCCGCGAACCGATGCCAGATCAAAATCGAGGAGGACCTCGTTCGTTGCACCACGGGCCGGCCAGCGCCCGCGGTGCAGGGAGGCATCGTGGGGCGCCAGGCTGCGCTCCAGGCCGGGGATATCGCTGTCGACAGCCATCAGGGCCTCTACCGTAAAGGCAAACCCTGTCTCTTGCTTTTCTTCGGGCGGGATCAGATCGGCCCACAGCGAGGTCAGTGTGCCCGCCACCCCGGGCACGTGACGGATGGCCCGGCGAACAGCGGGGGTCAAATGCCGTTCCCAGGTCGAGGGCCGGACCTCGAACATGCTCAGGGCGGCCGCCTCTTGCTGATCGAGGGAGACGTTGACGGCCTCGCCCAGGCTGCCCAGCAAGGTGAGCGCCAGGATGCCCACCGACAACCCGGAGAGGGTCAGCAGTGTGCGAGCCCGGTGGCGGAACAGATGGCTCAGGATCTCGGCGATTAGCAGGCCCATCAGGCTTCACTCCAGCCCAAGCATAACTATCTTGGGTATAGGAGCGGATTATAGCACACCCCGGCAGACCTGTCAAGACCCGCTCTTGGTTTTTTCAACGGGCAAAATCACGCAAGAGGTGACCGGCACGCTACACAAGGTGATACGGCCCGCCCGAAACGGGAAGGGTACAAGGAGCTTTTCGATACACACCGGGCCGACGGGGCAAGCCAGGGATCAGCGGACAGGGATCAGAAGTCGGGGAGCAGGGAAGCGGCCATGTCCTTCCAGTCCCGGGATTGACCTCGCGCCCGGGCAGCGGCGGCGGTTTCGGCAGGCAGCCGGGCAACGTGGGCGGCAAGGGATCGCTCCACCACGTCGTGGAACCAGCGGGAGTTGGCCACAAAGCCGTAGCGAGAGGCGCAGGCATAGACCTCTGCGGCCCGCTCAACCGCCCCCTCCTCGGCCAGGAGAAGCGCGGCAGCGGGCAACGCGTACATGACGGCCATGAAGGCGCCCAGGTCAACGCCGGTCTGCAAGGCCTGGAGCACAGACTGCTGGGCCAGGGCCGGGTTGCTTGCCCGCAGCGCCGCCAGGCCCAGGGGCCCCAGGACCCAGGCGCGGTTTTCGGGGTGTTTGATCTCGGAGAAAATGTCGGCAGCCCCCTGCAAGGTGGCGAGGGCATCGGGGCCATTGCCCCGCACCAGCGCCACCATGCCGTTCGTTAGCAGGGCAAAGCCCTCGCCCCAGCGGTGCTTGTTCTCGTGGGTGATGGTCGCTCCCCGCAGCGCGTCCTCCCGCGCCTCGTCGTAGCGTCCCAGGTGTGCCCTTGCCTCGGCCAGGAACAGGATCAGGGTCGCCACCCCGTAGCTCTGCCCCAGGTCGTCATAGATGGCAGAGCTGCTCTCCAGCATGGCCAGGCCGTCCTCGAATTGGCCACGGCGAACCAGGACCTCGCCCAGGCTCTTGATGGCATGGGCCACCCGGCTCCAGTCGTCCAGCTCGCGGAAAATGCCCAGGCTCTCCCGCAAGAGCCCCTCGGCCTCGTCCAGGTGGCCCTGCACCCAGCAGATGACACCCAGGCTCACCATGGCGTCCGCCATGCCCCTCCGGTCACCCAGTTGCTGGCGGATGGCCCGGCTCCTCTCGCAAAGGCGCCGGGCTTTGTCATACTGGCCCAGGTGCTCTGCGATCCAGCCCAGGTAGGCCAGGGCGCGAGCCAGTCCCCAACGATCGCCCACCTCTTCGTACCGGGCAACGGCCTCTTCGTAGCTCCTTTTCGCCCGCAGAGGGTCGGGGTCAAAGTAGCGCTCCAGGCGGGCGCGGTGGATGACGGCCAGGGCCAGCTCGTTACGCACGTCGTGCCCCTCCTCTTCCAGGTCGCGCAACAGCCTCGTGCCCTGGCGGGCGGCGCGCAGCGCCGGCCGCTTGCGGCCCATCTCCACGTGAAAGTGGCTCCACAGGATCAGGAGCCTGGCCCGCAGCCGCCGCGCCTCGGCAGAATCCATCCCCTCCAGGCTCGTGGCGGCCGGGCCGATGGCCGCCTCCCCTTCTTCGTGGCGCAGCCGCCAGGTGTGGTACAGCCAGATGCCGTCCACGGCCCGCGCCAGGTGGGCCACGTGTCTCCGCGTCACCGCCCAATGCCAGGCCGCCCGCCCGTTCTCCATCTCCAGGTCCAGCTCACGCATCGCCTGCTGCTGGCCCTCACCCCTCAGCTTGGCGGCCCACCGCTCCAGCTCCGCGCAGTAGTAGGCGCTGTGGATGTCGCGCACGGCCTGCCCCCGCTCGGCAACCTGGTCCAGTCGCTCGGCGGCGTACTGGCGCAACAGCTCGTGGAGCTCGTATCGGCCGGGAATGGGCGCGATGACCAGCGACTTGGTTACGAGCGACATCAGGTCGCGCAGCTCGGCGCCGCACACCTCCCACGCCGCCTCGCGCGTGAATCCCCGGCGGAACACCGAAAGAGCAGCGAACACCTCCCGCTCCCGCTCGTCGAGCAGCCGCCACGAGTGATCAAAAACGGCCCGGATGCTGCGCTGCCGCTCGGGCACGTCCCGCAGGCCAGTCTCCAGGAAGTCGAGGCTGCGCTGGATCTCGGCAGCGATCTCGGCCGGTGTTAGCACCTCGATCCAGGCCGCGGCGAGGAGCAGGCCCAGGGGCATGCCCTCGACCAGCCGGCAGATGTGGGCCACGTGGGGCAGGTCCACGTCGCCCATCTCGAAGCCGGGCCGCACCTGCCGCGCTCCCTGCAGAAAAAGCTCCACCGCGCTGTAGCCATGGAGGGGTTCCTCGGCGTCCGCTACGGCGGCCCTGGCGGGCAGCTCGGGCGGCACGCGCAGCCCGGCGAGGGGATAGACGTGCTCGCCCTGAACCTTGAGGCTGGCCCGGGACGTCACCAGGAGCTTGACGCCGGGCGCCGCCGCGAGGAGTCCGGTCAGAAAACCCAGGGAGTCGCTCCCGTCCGCCAGCAGGTGCTCAAAGTTGTCCAGGACCAACAAGAGCTGCCGCTGTCGCACATAGTCAAGCAACTGCGCCCGCGGCGCCGCTCGGATGCGGCCCTCCGCATCGGTGTGGAACGAATAGCCCAGCGCCTCTGCCACCGCCGACACGACCGCATCGGCCGTTTCAAAGGGCGCCAGGGAGACGAAAAAGACCCCGTGCCGGTAGCCGGGGGGCGACGCCTCGGCCAGTTCCGCCGCGACCTGCAGCGCCAGCCGTGTCTTGCCGATGCCGCCGGGGCCCAGCAGGGTGAGCAGCCGGCACCCGGGGTCGTTCAGCAGGTCGTGGATCTCGGCCATCTCCCCGCGCCGCCCGACAAAGGGGGTGGGCTGCGCGGGCAGGTTGTGGCGGGCCGGCCGCGCGGCCCTCGTTTCCGGCACCAGGGCCGGAGGTGGGCCGGGCTCTGCGGCAGGCCTGGTGCGGATCTCCTCGTACAGGGCCGTCGTCTCGGGCGAGGGCCCCAGGCCCAGCTCGACCTCGAGGATGCGCGCGCATTCCTGGTACTGGCGCAGGGCGGCCGAGCGCTGACCATCCCGGGCATACAGCTCCATGAGGAGCCGGTGGGCCGGCTCGTGCAGTGGGTCCAGCGACAACCAGCGGCGGGCGTGGAGCAGGGCAGCGTCCTGCATTCCCCGGGCGCTGTGCCCCCGGGCCAGGCGCTCCAGCGCCGAGGCCAGGTCCCGGCGCAGCTCCTCGGCCTGGAAGAACTGCCAGTCGTCGTACGCGGCGCTGTCGCGCAGGCCATAGCCCGCCATGAAATCGCCGCGATAGAGAGCAGCAGCCGCTTCCAGGTCCTCCAGGCAGCGGGGACACACCTCCTCTCGGGGATGGGCGTGGCCTTCCCAGGCGCGCACCAGGCGCTGAAACTCGGCCACGTCCAGCCAGAGATCGGCCTGCGGGTCGATGCCCACCATCTGGCCGTCCACCGCCAGCCCTTCCCCTTCCAGGGCGCTCCGCAGCAAAGAGAGGTTGCGGCGCAGGATGGCCCTCGCCCGGGAGGGCTCCATCTCGGGCCACAGCAGGGCGACGAGGCTCTCACGCGTGGAGCCGGCGCCCTCGTTCCTCAGCCGCGAAACGGCCAGGTAAGCGACGAGGGCCAGGATCTTGCGCGTATCGAACCGGAGCGGCACGCCGTCGCGTTCCAGGCGAGGCGGGCCAAGAAGGAACAACGCGAGCCTGGGCATAGAACTGCTCTCCTGCCCTGATTATACAGGGAGCGGGTCAGGATGCAAGTTGCACGCACTGCCTTGCCGGTGTGTGCCCTGGTGTCACCCACCTGCCGTTGTTGTCGTCCGTAACGCTTTTCTAAACGCCTGCCACAACCTTCCCGTCACGCGGGCCTGCTAAACTACGAGCGACCATTGGATGCTGCTCCGGGCCGGCGCCTGGACGAGCAGCAGGAAACAGGACCGTGGAGGCAAAGAGATGTATCACATAGCACCGCCAACCGTGATGTGCGACCTGGTGAGGCCGGATGACCGGCGTAGGTCGACGAGGGGCAGGCAGGCTGCCGCCGTGGCGCGCCGCCGCCGGCCGAGCTGGTGGCGGGCCGTCAGGGCCAGGCGTGCCCAGCCGGTAGCCAGCGCCAAGGAGCGGTGTGCCGGCGGTTCGTCCCTGGCCGGTTGCGATCCGCTCTGCCCGTAGGGGTAGGGGCCTGCGGACGGCCGTAGGCCGAACCGTCCCTGGCTACGACCACCTGTAGCGACTCCATGTCGTTCTCGTGGCAGCCGTCCGCGGTCCTCACTTTTCGTGTTTCGCCAGGAAGCGCATGATGTCTGACGGCGGCCGCCGGGCCCGGATGGCAGCCGCCATAAACTGCATGGGCGCGTCGATGTGGGTGAAAAAGGCCTTGTACCCCTCACACAAATGGTTCAGCCGCCCTTGCTTGCCAGGCGTGGACAAGGTGCGATCCTTCGGACAGCCCCCGTTACAGGCAAAGCGCACCGGGCAGGCCTGGCAGACAGGAGGGAGTGCCTCCCGCTTGGCCTCTCCGAAGCGCTGCTGCCTGGCCGATCGCACCATGTTGACCAGGGGCACGTCCTGGATGTTGCCCAGCCTGTGTGCCGGCTCGACAAAGTGATCGCAGGCGTACAGGTCGCCGTTGTGCTCCATGGCCATGGCCTGGCCGCAGGTCTCCTGAAAGACGCACAGGCTTGGCGGCTGGCCCAGCCAGGCCGCCAGCGCCACGTCAAAGCTCTGCACAAAGACGCGCCCGACGTCGCGCCGCACCCATTCGTCGAATACGGCGATCAAAAAGTCGCCGTATTGCCTGCCGGTCACCGAGCGCCCGGTCACCCGGATGGCCTTTTGCGACCCGCTTCCCCTTTCTCGCTCGACGATGGGGATGAACTGCATGAACTCGGCCCCTACCTCGTCACGCAAGAAGCGGTAGACGCGCAGCGGATGCCCGGCGTTGGCAGCGTGCACGCAGACCAGGACGTTATAGTCTACCGCGTGCTTTTTCAGGAGGGCCAGCCCGGCCATTACCCGCTGAAAGGTCGGCCCGCCTCCCTTGTCCACCCGGTAGGCGTCGTGCAGCTCCTGGGGTCCGTCCAGGCTGACGCCCACCAGGAAGCGATGCCGCTTGAAAAAGCGGCACCAGGCCTCGTCGAGGAGCACAGCGTTGGTCTGGAACGCGTTGTCGATGCGCATGCCCGGCTTGCGGTACTGCTGCTGCAAGGCCACGGCACGCTGGAAAAAGTCCAGGCCCATCAACGCCGGCTCGCCGCCCTGCCAGGCGAAGGTGACCTCGGGCACCTCCTGGGCCTCGATGTACTGGCGCGTGAACTCGGCCAGCACCTCGTCTGACATGCGGAACTGACTGCCCGGGTAGAGCTTTTCCTTGGCCAGGTAGTAGCAGTAACCACAATCCAGGTTGCAGATGGGCCCCCGCGGCTTGAGCATGACGTGACAAGCGAGGGGAGCCACCTGCTTTTCAGGATGCGAGGTCATTCTTCACCTGCTTCCGCAGATCGCCGGTACTCCTCTTGCAGGCCCAGGCGCTCGAACTGCTCGGGCGGCGCGTCATTCTCCACCATCAGGCGGATGAGGAGCTGGATCATGCGGGCTTCCACCTCCGGATCGTGGAGCGGACGTTCCTGGCGGGGGTCGGCCGCCAGGTCAAAGAGCAGCGTGCCAAAGGGATGGGCCTTGATCCAGGGGCGGGCCTCGATCTTGCGCGCGGATGATAGTACAGCGCACGAGACACCGTGGAAGCGGACACACCCGCCGCTCGGGCAACGTCCTTGAGAGAAACCGACTTTGGCACTTACCTCCCCCGCTACGTCAAGGACCGCCTGACTGCCACGTTTGAGCGCAGAGAAATTACGGTCTGCGCAAACGTTTGCACAATTGTAGCAGGCAAACCCCGTGGTGTCAAGGAAAGATTGAAGGGGTTGTGTATGCTCTTCCCAAGAGATACACTCTCTGCCGGGCGACCGTGGCATCGCGAGCACGTTGTCAGCCTATGCCCAAACTGATTGACATTTTCGGAAATAGCAGGTATAATCCCATATATTCGACCTTGTGGCTTTTTACGGACAAATGGAGGAACGTACGATGATTATCGGCAAAGTTGGTCGACGCGGACAACTGACGGTTCCTCGATCCGTTCGCCGTTCGCTCAACCTGGAGGAGGGCGATCGGATTGCCTTTATCCAACAGGGAGACCAGGTCATTCTGCAGCCTCTGACGAGTACGTTGCTCGACCTGCGGGGGAGCATTCCTGTAACCCAGCCGCAGGATTTTGAGGCCATCCGTGAACAGGTGGTCCGGGAACGGGGCAGAAAGGCAGCCCAACGTGGAGCCTGAGCGCCTCTTTGCGGGCACCGACCTGTTCCTCCGCTTCCTGACCGACGACGTCCCCTCTCAGGCGGATGCCATTGAGGAACTCCTCTACCGGGCCTCTGCCGGCGAGGTCGTCCTGGTGGTGAACAGCATGGTCATCGCCGAGATCGTATGGACGCTGGAATCGTACTATGGCCAGTCACGCGACAGCATCAGGGACAAGGTTTTGGCCATCCTCAACACCCCGGGCATGGAGACGGCGGAGGCGGATCTTCTTTTGCAGGCCGTGTACTGGTATGCCGACAAGAACGCGGACTTCTCCGATGCCTTCAACGCTGCCTGGCTGGCAGCCCAGGGGCTGAGGGCTGCCGTCACCCTTGACCACGAACACTATGCCGGGCTGGAAGGGGTCAGCGCACAGGTGCTCGGAAAGTGAGCGGCAAAACCGGCGACCATCGACCGCACCGGGATGAGCTTGGGGGATGGCAAGAGCAGACCGAATATACCGACGTGGAAGGACCACAGGGCTCCAGCCGCATACAGAGGCGAAGGGGTGAGCTGTCACTTCGGAGGCTGATCTCGCGGGATGAAAGGCTGGCATGAACCAACAAATCACCGGAAGCCAACGCTACACCCTATGGTTAACCGTCGTCGGCGTCGTCACCGTCTGCCTGACGATCGTGATCGCCGAGATCGTTCAGAATTCGGCGGCCGAATCCCGGGCCAGGGCTCGAGTCGTGGGGCGCTACCGGCTGAGGCTCCCGGGCGATTACCAGGGCGATTACCAGCCAACGGACGCTCGGGAGAGCGCTACCGAATATTGGCTCAGTCTGAATCAGAACGGCACGGTCCAGCTCGAACAGGAGGACGTCGGCACCGGCAAGGTGGCCCTCGTCGCGCAGGGGATGTGGAAGCCTGATGGCGATGGTGTCAGGCTAGAGATCGAGGAGTTTTACGGCAGGCAACTCTCAAAAAGCAGCGAGATTCACTACAAGATGAAAGATGGCTTTCCGGTCGTTGCCGCCGTTGCCCCCGGCGATGCTCTCTACATGCTGAAGAATACACGCTTCACCATCGGTGCCGGCGAACGGCATCCACTGGTGCAAGAGCTGCACCGCCGGCTGGCCAGCGTTGGCTGGCTCGGCTACAAAGATCCTGACCACGACCTCTACGCCGAGGAGACGCGCAAGGCAGTCGTCGCCTTTCAGCTATCGCAGGGGCTGCACCCGAGCGGCGAGGTGGACGAGGCGACCTGGGAGCTTCTGGGCGACCCCAACCCGCCGCTGCCCACGCCTACCCCGCTTCCCTCTGCCATAGACGTCATGGGTACGGAGGGCCTGGCGGAGCTGCTGAACCTGCCAACCTATACGGAAGACGGCCGGCCCATCGTCTACCTGACCTTTGACGATGGTCCCAGCGAGTATACACAACAGGTGCTCGACCTGCTGGCCAGGTACGATGCCAGGGCCACCTTTTTTGTCGTGGGCGAGCAAGTCGAGTTCTTCCCTGGCGCACTTCGCATGGAATTGCAGGCCGGCCACACGGTGGGTAACCACTCCTACGATCACGCGTCGCTGGCCGGGCTCAGCCAGGAGGCATTCCTGTCCCAGATCGGCCGGACAGAACAGGCGATTGTCAACGCCGCGGGAGACCTGTCCACGCACGAGAACAATGCCCGCTACTTGCGCCCTCCCTATGGGCTCGCCGACGACACTGCCTTGCTGTACTCGGCCGCCCTGAATTACGACATCGTTCTGTGGGACGTGGATCCCCAGGATTGGCGGCGCCCGGGTGCACGCGCCATCTCGGACTATATCCTGAGCAACATCTTTCCCGGGGTGGTCGTCCTCATGCACGACGGCGGCGGCGACTGCACGCAGTCAGTCCAGGCCCTGGCGACCGTCCTGAGCGAGCTCAGCGCGCAACACTACGCCTTCCATCGCATCGTCCTTCCCTGAGAAGACGGTGTACGGCACAGAAATCCAATCCCCCTCGCTCAAAAAGCACTCAGGACCAGGATGGCCATCCCGCCGAGCATGTACATCGCGGCGTACTTGAACAATCCGAACGCGACCTGCTCCGACTGTAGGCGAAAAGTCGCAAGGGCCAACAGGAGCAGCCCGTGGTCAGCACGGCGAGCAGGCGCAGGTAGCCGGCGCTCAGGCCGATGAGGATGCTGGCCCAACCGATGCAAAGCGAGGCCAATAAAGTCGAACCCTCTTGAGCACGATCACTCCTGCCGGGCACAGCGAAAGCCCACGCCCGGACCGTAGTACATGGGTGGGGCACTGTTGCGCACCCAGACGCGCAGGTCCCTGGCATAGCTGTCCTTCGAGCCGCCGCGCATGAATCGGTCGCTCAAGCCGGGGATGACGTCGCCGGTCCACTGCCAGACGTTCCCGGCCATGTCATACAGGCCATAGGGACTCGCGGCGTTGTAGGTCATCAGGCGCTCATGGGTCTCGCCGCCGTAGAAACCAACCGGTGTCGTGCGGGAGCCAAAATTCGACATGTCCTCAAAAGGGTCGCGGCTGTTGTAAAAGTTTGCGTGGTTAGGAGTGAGCTCGCCGCCCCAGGGATAGGGGCGCCCATCTGTGCCGCGTGCCGCCTTCTCCCACTCCATCTCGGTCGGCAAGCGCCAGCCGTGATAAGAGCAATAAGCGCGGGCGCCAAACCAGGTGACATTCGTCATGGGATGGTTTTGCCAGCCACTCTTGACGGCAAACATCTGGCCATCGAAGGTAAAGCGCGACGCCGGATCGTCCAGGGGGACGAGCGGATAGTCACCCGGGTCGATGCGCAGTTCGTGATTGAGGCCGCCATAACTATCGCCGGGATAAGGACCCATCACAGCCTTCGCGCCGATCTCCACGGCCCCGTCGGCCACCGCCGCGTTGAGGAACTCCACGTACGAGGCGACGGTGACATCCGTGACGAGGATCTCGTAGTCGTAATCGATGGTGACGGGGCCGGCTTCTTGCCCCGAGAGAAACACGCCTGCCGGCACCCGCGCCCAGGCGCTCGGGTCCACGCCTGTTTCAAAGGTCGGGACGGGCGCATCCCGATCCGCGGCACCACACGCGACCAGAAGAGCCGCAGCCACGATCAAGGCCGGGACGAGACGCTTCACCTGGCCACCTCCGTAGAGATCTCCTGAGCGGCTTCTTCCGCCCATCGCCCCTTCGATCTGAACAGGTCAACCAGGCGCCAGGCCATGACCATTGCCAGGACGACCAGCAGCATCCCCAGCCCGAAATCGACCGCCAACGTGGCGGCGGTGACCAGCGGCTGCTGGGCGGCCTCGGAAATGAAAAGGCGCTTGGTCTCCAGGACGGTCACGGCTGCAAAGGCCAGGTCGGAAAGTAGGATGATGCTCCAGCCGTACCACCTGCGAAGCTTGCCGCTGAGGCCGATCATGTCGCCATAGTAGAGGAGAATGATGGTGGCGACGATGGCCGCAAGGACGTGCCAGTGGCCGGTTAGCTCGATGCGCTCCTCGCGGGCCGGCCACATCCGAAAGATCTCGTCCAGGCGAACGGCGTACAAGATCCCCACACCGCTCACGGTCAAGTTCATGAAGACCATCTGCCACAGCGGTCCGAAGCGCAGCGGGTCGCGGAGCAGCGCCCCGATTTTCTGCCCCAAGGTGGCCCTCGGGAGGCCGGCGATGCCCTCCCGGATCAAATGGTCCCAGCCATAAATGACCAACATCAGCGCCCCGAGCATGGCCGGAGTCGCCCCGACATAGATGACCATGTGCGCGATGGGCTCCAGCGGGGTGACCACGCCCCACACACCCAGGTTCAGCACAAGGGTGCCCAGGATGATCAGCGGCATGGCGATCTTTTGCAGGATGCCGCGAAAGCCTAACCAGCGCCCGATGATAAGCGTCAGCATGACGGCGATGAGCGCCAGCATGATGTGCAGGTGGCCGATGATCGAGTACTCCATCGTCGTCTTCTGCGGCAAGCGGATGATGTCTTCGGCCAGAAAAGCTGTGAAACCGTTGCCAAAGTAGGAGCCGGGGACGGCCCCAAAGGCCGCCGAGATGACGGTAGTCGCGGCGGTCGTGAAAAAGGCCAGGCGCTCCAGATCCAACCCCCCACGGGTGCGGGCATGGGCGGGGTCGGGCTGGTAGTAGGCCCTATCCCAGGGCCAGAGGGCAATGGTCAGCAAGACACCGGCCAGGAAGACGAGGGTCAGCCCGGCGATGTACAGCCCGTGAAACGCCCAGTTGTGACCCCAATAGGCAAACGCCAGCCCAAAGACCGCCGCCAGCCAGTAGCCGGCGGTCATCAACAGGCGCACCGCGCGTCGGTAGAACGGCCGCATCGCCAGCAGACCGGTGATCATGTAGGTCTCGATGGCGACGATGGCCATGGCGATGGAGTGATAGAGGATGATGATGCGGCCCTCGCGCTCCGCCGGATCGAGGTCCATGCGAAGGCCGCGCACGACGGCGCCGCCCACGCCCAGATCGGCCAGCGGACCGGACAGCGTTCCGAAGAGGGCGGTCTCGAGGGCTATGACGGCGATGGCCACCAGGATCAGGCCCCTGGTCGTGCCAAACAGGTATCGCAAGCGTGCCCGAAACCAGTTTGCCACGACAGGATGGCCCTCGTTGCCTGCCGGTCTGCCCACGGTCAGGTACCCGTCGGGGCCGGGGTTGCCGGTGCGCGTGGTTGTGTTGCTGCAGGCGGGCCCGATTCCGCCACCTTGAGCCAGAGCCTCGGCCAGGCGAACAGCACCACCAGCACCAGGCAGATGATGGGGGCCAGGGCAAAGAGCGAGAACCTCCCCAGTGCTCCGCCGGTCTCGATGGCCAGGGGAATGCCCACCACAAGCTCGGCCGTGCCGGCGACCAGGCCGACGACGCGCGTCCATTCCCGGGGCTCGATGACAACGCCCACCGTCACCACGGCCCACCCAACCGTTGCGGCCCAGTGCAGCTTTTGCACGAGGCTAAAGAGCGGGGTGCCGATGGTAATGATCCGGCTGGTGCTGGCAACACCGTTCATCCAGCAGGTGATATACGCCATGCCGGCAACGAGCCCCAGCAGGGTACGGGACCAGGAGACCTCTCCCACGACCCTGACGAGCAAAAAGTAGAGCACCAGGTAGGGCCAGAAGAGGGGGAAGTAGACAGGCGGCAGACCCGCTGCCATGAAGGGCACGTTGACGAACCAACTCCCCAGCAGTGCCAGGACCACACCGACCACCGACAGGAAGAACGCCCAGTTCCGGCGGGTCAGGAATCCGTAAGCACTGACGGCGAACAGCACGCCGCCGAGGAGTCCCAGGTCGGCCATGAGGGGATGAATCGTCTCCAGCAGGATCTCGCAACCCGGCTCCGCGGAGGGCGTGTTCATCCCGACAAAATACCATTTCTGGAACAGGATGAAATGGCCGATGATGCCCATCAGGGCGCCAACGAGGGCCAGTGCTGCTCCAAGCAAATGCCGCTTGTTCATTCTCGTCTCCTTTCCGGTCCTTATGGCTCGCCGGGGCCGTAATGGCACGAGCAGCCCTTGTAATAGGGCTCATCACCATGATCGGCCACGTACACGACTGTGCCAGGTTCGATCGTCAAGTCGCAATCATCCAGAAACGTAGGCTGCCCCTCCCAGGGATAGACCTGCACGTTGCAGGTCACGTATATCGTTCCGCTCCAGGTGTCATTACACAGCGGTCCCTCCACGATCCTGTCTACGAGCACGGTCTTGCCCCCGATCTCCACCGGGCCGGCCGTCGAACACGGCAGGGGCGTAGGCAGCAGTTCCGGAGGCACCGTTAGGTAGTGGGGCGTGCCAGCCGGGCGCGGACAAAAAGGCGGTTCGTTGGCGGGTGCGTCCTTCCCCCCGCACGAAGCGCAGAACACGATCAATAATGCCAGCCAGCAGAGCAGGTGTCTTTTCATCATGGACCTCGGCTACAATGACGGCATATCTCCCATGTCGGGAGCAAGCCGGCTTGCCATGTTCAATATAGCACAATCTCGGTCGGAAGTCTTGAACTTTTGGCAACTCGCAGAACCGAGGGACGGGATTTGCCCGAGGCATCGGACTATGATACACTGCTTCCTACAGCACCATTTGAATGAAGGACGGTCAGATCTATGAAGACCCTGGAAGAGTGGTTGCGCGCCCTCCCAATCTTTGCCGCGCTGGACGAGGGCGAACGGGAACTCCTGGTGAGGCAGTCCCTCACGCGCGAGCTGCAGCGAGGAGAGGTTCTGGCGCTGCAGGGCGACGTGTGGCCCTACCTGCTCCTGGTTGGCAAGGGGCGGATCGATGCGGTCAAAGCGTCCAGCCAGGGACGCAGCCTGCTGGTCACGACCTTGAGCGCAGGGGAGCTATTCTGGGGGCCGGCCTTTTTCCAGGAAGGCGCTTCGCTGCCGGCATCGCTGGAAGCACACGGCCGAACGCGCGTGCACATCTGGCCGCGGCAGGCCATCGAGCCGCTGCTGCTTGCCCGGGCGAGCATCTTGTGGGAAATGTGCTGCCTGATGATCCAGCGCATGCAGCGAGCCAGCACGGTTGTGGAGGAGCTGGCCTTTCAGCCCGTAGCCGGCCGCCTGGCGCGCCTGTTGGTAGCTGTCTCTGCCGGCCGAGAGGAAGAGGCGATTCCACGGAGTGTCACACTGGACGAGATTGCGGCACGCATTGGGACGACGCGAGAGGTGGCGTGCCGCTTTCTTCACCGTTTCGCCGAGGAGGGCTTGATCGACATCACGCGCAGCGAGTTCGTCGTCCACGACCAACGCCGGCTGGAGGAACTGGCCAGGCAGGTCAAAGGGTAAGCCTGTTGTCGGCCGCCTTCCGGCGGCACCCTCGTTAGCCACACTTCATGGGCTAGAGTATTCGTAGCCTACACCCCTATGGACATCAGCTATCAACTTATGGCCCTTCGCGTTGGGGTGAATCCCATCCGATTGAAGGTATTCCGCTGGCGTCCGGCGGTCGCCATTGGGCCCATTAAGGACTTTGTAGGTGGGAACCACGTGGACTCGATGCTTTTCGGCAGCCTGGATGAGATGATCACGCCACACTTCGTAAGCGTGGCGCTTTAGCAGGGCCAGGCTGCCATCCTCCTCCCACGCGGTAACCATGGGAGGCGGAATCCCGATTTCGGCGATGAGTATCAGGGTTTGGGCCGGACTTGCCAACGCTACGATCTCGGACAGGAGCAGGTCAAATCCCTCCTGCATTCGATCCGTCATTTCGCGAAGACAATCCAGGTGGGCCTCGCCCGCACGCGGGTAGCAGGGCCCCCCTCTGCCCAGGCCGACGGCGCGCAACAAATCATGCGACCCCAGCCATATCGTGATAACGTCGGCGTTTCGCAGGTCATCGCGTAGCGCCTCATTGCTTTGCACCACCTCTACCCAGTCCGCGACCATGCGACGGCTACTCGTGGCGTAGCTATGGACGTTCACCGTCACTCCAAGGTCTTGCTCAATGAAACCCGCGTAGACCTGGACATAGGAATCCGCTGAAGGTACACCTGCCCCCGCCGCTGTGGAATCGCCCAAAGCCACGAGATCCCAAATTGTCTCGCCGCGTTCAGCAATCCGAGTGGCAGCGTGCTGCGGTCCCGTCGTTTGTGCCTCGTTGTTCGCAGCCGGGGAACACCCCGATATCCCAGATCCCCATGTTAGAAGAATCCCGAGCAGCAGTATGCGCAATCGGGCCGGTATATGACTGTTTCTCATGATCCGGCTCCTTCAAACTGAGCAGACGACCAGGAACCAACGTGGCAGCTATGATAATCCTTCTAGACTTTTACCCACCCCGACGCCGAGGCGCCTGGCGAGCATGGTGGACGGAACGACAAAGCGGGCGATGAGCGATAGAGGTGGGGGTATTGCCCTTTGGTTATGCCGCCCCACGGCTCACCATGAGCGTGGGGGAAACGCCCGGGACTGGCCTTCTATCAACGGCGGGGCGCTAGAGCCACGATCTCCAAGGCAGAGTTTGAGCCGCCTGGCCAGCCCCAGGGCGAGTCAATGATAAGACAAGTCCTTAGCTCATCGCTTTGGTCACGAGCTTGCGAATCTTGGCCTCTGCGTCGGGGGTCAACTCCTTCAACGCGAAGGAGGTGGGCCACATGGCACCTTCGTCGAGGTTCGCCACGGCGTTGAAGCCGAACGTCGCGTACCTCTCGTTGAACTTGGACGCAGCTGTGAAGAAGCAGACGACCTTGCCGTCCTCGTTGGCATACGCGGGCATCCCGTACCAGGTTTTCGGCATGAGGGATGGCGCGGTGTCCTGGACAATCTCATGGATCCGCTTGGCCATGGAGCGATCCGGTTCCGGCATCTCGGCGATCTTCTCGAGGAGGGCGCTCTCTCCCTTCGCTCTGTCCTTCCCGGCGCGCTCTTCCGCCTTCAGCTCTTTGGCGCGCTCCTTCATCGCAGCTCGTTCCTCTTCCGAGAATCCCTTGGACTGCTCGCGGGTCTTGGTATCGTTCTTTGGGCTCATGGAAACCTCCTGATACTGACTTGGTTGAAAACCTCGGCGCAGTTCGAGTGCAGAGAGGCTATAGGATCACATACGCCACCCTTAGTATATACCCAGCTGAAACCTTTGTCAAGTTAGCATCATACAAATCAAATTAATGTCCTTTGTTCAAAGCCCCGTCAGGGGCTACGATCAGCGGTATCTGGGTTAGCCACGTGCCGAATACCATTTCAACACGCGCAAGGCCCGAAGCGTGATCCACCGGCTCGGCCGGCCCTCGCCCTCGTCCATCTCGACAGGCATCACGCCGGGATATTGGGTCTCCAGCAGCCAACGGCCGTCGTCGCCCTGCTTGGACGCGAGCAGGTCGATCGCCTCGGCCACGCGCTCGTCCGACTTGACGCCGGCGCTGCGCAGGTACTCGAGCCCCCGCAGAACGTCATAGTGCCACCACGTAGGGAAGGCAAAGCGCGTCCACGCGGCGCCGCCCTTGCGATCTCGGTCAATCACCTCGCCGGTCGATCGCCGGCGGAAGAGGCGGCGCTCGAGGAGGTACTCCTGTCCACGGAGACGGGCCTCGGTCACCTCCGGGATTCCTCCGCCCGCCCGTTCGTGCTCGAGCAGAGCCTCCAGCACGCAAATCGTGGTGTTGAACGACGAACGCGTGGAGCCGTTGACGGCCTCGCAGTTCCAGCCGCCGTCGGGCAACTGCTCACCGAGCAGCCGGTCGACGATGCCCTGGACGTCCTGGCGGAAGTAGGCGCCGACCGAGCCCACCTGCCCGTTGATGCACGGCTCGACCTCGCCCTCAAAGAAGGCATTGTTGTCACATTCCTCCGGGCCACTTCCCTGCCACGTCACCCGGTCCCGGACGAGGCCCACCGCCCGGCGTGCCTGTTCGCTCGCAGGATCCAAGCCCAGCTCTCGCAACAGCATGAGGACGTGCATCGTGGAGTCCCACCCGCGATTCCACGCCGCGCCGCCCCACCGCCCGTCGGCCGCCTGGAGGGCGAGCAGCCGCGCGCCCCAGCCCTCAGTGGCAACCCGCGCGCGCTCGGCCGCGACCTCGTCCGCGGGCGCATCGGTCAGGTCGTGCATGACTTGCCAGCGGATGGACGGGTCAGAATTAAGCAGCCAGTCTATGACCGAGTTATTTCGCCTTGAGATTTGCCGTTTGGATGGAACGGTTCCCATCTGCTGGTCCTCCGTGATTTGATAAAAGGAACGATGTTGGCGGCCTGACGGCCTCGAGATGAGCCGCCCGGCCAGCGCTTCGATACTACCGCGAAAAGGCTACGTCGGCGCTGGTCGGGTCAGCTCCCTCGAGCGCTTGGGCGCCTTCTGCCCTAAGAGCCGGCCTGCCCGGCGACGTTCACCATCCAATTCACGCCGAATCGATCCGTGCACATCCCGAACGTGTCACCCCAGGGCGCCTTCTCCAGGGGCATCACGATCTGGCCGCCCGTCGAAAGCTTCTCGAAATAAGACCTCAGTTCTCTCTCGTTGTCACCGCTGAGCGACATGCTGATGCTCGCGCCGGGATGGTATTCCATCTCGTTCGGTGTATCGGCAGCCATGAAGGTGATGCCATTTTCGGCTTCCAGCATGGCATGCATGATCTTGTCGCCTTCGCTGGGGTCATCCGAGGCATGGAACTCCTTGAACGTATTCATTGTCAATTTCCCGCCAAAGACCGAGCGATAGAATTCCATCGCCTGGCGGGCATTGTCCTTGAAGCTCAGGTACGGATTGAGTCTGGTTTGCATTTTTCCTCCATCAGTATGGGATTCAAACGAAGCCGCCTGGCCGATGCGCGCTGAGCGGCACCGCTGATCTATTACAGGCGCCATCCGCTCCAGCGAGTCGCCAGACAGCCAAAAGGTAGGTTACGCCTCGTCGAACGCCTTCTGGAGATCCGCGATGACGAGCTTTTTCATTTTGAGCATTGCGTTGGTGGCGGCCAAAGCCTTCTTCCTGTCCGGGTCACCCAGGAGGTCGCCCATTTGCTTGGGAACGATCTGCCAGGACAACCCGAACCTGTCCTTGAGCCAGCCACATGCCTCGGCCTCGGGAACCGCGGACAGCCTGTTCCAGAAATAGTCGACCTCCTCTTGGTCCTCACACTCCACGTAGAACGACACTGCCTCGTTGAACTTGAAGATCGGGCCTCCGTCCAGGGCCATGAAGCGCTGGCCGCCTAGCTCAAAGATGGCGGTGATTACCTTGCCCTCCAGCTCCTCGCCTCCAGGAACCTCCATGCCTTTTTCGTAGCGCGTGATGCTAATGATCCTGGAGTCGGGTCGCTTGTGGGGTGAGCCGTTAAAGACAGAGACGTAAAAGTTGACAGCTTCTTCGGTTTCCTTGTCGAACCACAGCGATGGCACAATCTGCTGAGTATCACTCATCCTGCTGACCTCCTGATTGCTAATCTACCACTGGCGTGGTGTGGCCGCCTGACTTTGGAATAGACCGAACAATTCCGGCCTATCTACCGGCTTCCTGGACTGAATGGGTTCGGTTCCCTTCGCGGCAAATGTCACTTCCAGGAGTCCTCAGCCATTCGCCAGGCAACCGCACGTGAACAAGTTTTGCGCCAGTGCAGGTCTGTGAGTATATACCCAGCCAGAGACTTTGTCAAATTAGCATCATGTAAATGACGCAAAGTTCGATTTTTCTCCCGGTCCCGGCCGAGCGGCGATCAGAGGGGGTCATCCAGTGTGTACAACAATATCAATGCGGCAACACTGGCAACCTCGATCAGGCGTGGGGTGCAACGAGTTGTTGGGCGCAGCCCTTTTGCGCCAGTACGAATAGGTAGCCGATTCACTCGCTCAAGGGTGCGCCACTGCTCGTACGAATCGTCGAACCTCGGCGTTGAACGCGGCAGGTGCCTCCACATTCGCCAGATGACCTACGCCCGGGATCACCGCGAGCTCCGCAGTTGGGATCTGCGCGCGAAGGTCTTTTGCGATGTGAAGTGGCGAGCGCTCGTCCAGCTCTCCGTACAACAGAAGAGCTGGTACGCGGATTTGAGGCAGGACATCCCGTAGGTCGGCCTCGGCCATCGAATGCGCGATTGCCCGATATCCGCCCGGGTGGACGAGCCCACTGTTATCGGCCGCCATGCTCATCACTTCCTCGATCAGCTCTGGCGTCGCCGCGGTACTAAAGACACCGGGCCATCCCTTCGACAACTCCTCCCGGGGAAGGTCTGCCTCGGCGAGGACGCTCCTGTGTCGGACCGCGACCTCCTCAGGCGGCAGTGAACCCGCCCACCCTGCGTATGCAGAGGCAAGAATCAGCGACGCAGGAACTGCGGAGTGTCTACGATAGAACTCTAGCGCCACAGAACTACCCCAGGACAACCCAAGAACGTGCGGATAGTCCACGTTCAATTCATGTAACCAGGCCGACAGTGCGTCCGCGAACTCGGCTAGCCGCCACGTTTCTGGAACGTCCGTGGAATGGCCACAACCCGGCGCGTCCCAAGCGAGCACCGTGAACTCGTCGGCAAGGCCTTCCAACTGCCGTGTCCATGCGCGGCTGTCTTCAACGCCGCCGTGCAGCAGCACGAGCGGGGGTCCAGAACCGGCCTGTCGGTACGCGATCCGAAGGCCCGATACCTCGGTCTCTCGTCTATCCATGATGACAATATCATACACCCGACATCCTCTTCCGTCAAGCGAGGAATTCAGGCCTTGGCCTGCACGTGTGGTTCTATACGGACGACGAGGAGTGCTGTATCGCTCGCTTCCCTGTCCCTGTCCGGCACACTGTCGTATGGTTCCACTGCCGCGGTTTCACGGAGTGGCGGCTGGCTACACGGCCGACCTGTTGGTAGAGGAGGGCGCTTGGCGCCGGCTGCCGCCCCCCTGCCTCTACCGGCCAGCGCCCGGGTCTCGGGAGTCAGCCGCTCGACGATGGGGATGAATTGCAGCGCCCGCCTGGCATCTAAAGCCAGCCTCGGAGGTTGGCCGTCATGGCGGCGTCGGCTGCCTCCAGCAGGGCCGCCAGCTCGGCCGCCAGGGCCGGCTCCGATTCGATGAGGCTGTACGATTCGGTCGGGTCCGTATGGAGGTTAAAGAGGAACGGCCCCTGGCGCAGGGGCCAATAGGCAGCGTTATCAGTGGTGTAACGACGGTAGTATTTCCACTCCTGCCGGCGCAGACCTACCAGATTCCGTATGTCGTAGAACAATAGCGTGTCGTGCAGCGACGCCGATGCGCCGGTCAGGAGGGGTAAAAGGTCCCGCCCATCGACGATGCGGTCCTGGGGCAGCGGGACGCCGGCAAGCTGCAGGCAGGTGGGGAACAGGTCCAGGTTCATGGCCGGCTCTGGCGTGCTGGTGCCAGGGGGGATGACGCCCGGCCATCTGGCGAGGAAAGGGACGCGGAAGCCACCTTCAAAGATGTGCAACTTTCTCCCCCTGGCCGGACCGGGATCGCCTTGCCACCAGGGGCCGTTGTCACTGCTCAACATCACGAGCGTCTTACCCGCCAATCCCAGCGCGTCGAGTGTATCCAGGATCTGGCCCACGCTCCAGTCCACCTCGTTAACGGCGTCCCCATAGAGCCCTGCCCTTGACCGGCCCCGGAATCTGTCCGAGGCGTGGATGGGCTCGTGGGGCATGACGTGGGCCAGGTAGATAAAGAACGGCACGTCCCTGTGGGCGCGGATAAAGGCCAGCGCCTCGCGGGTCAGATCTTGGGTCAGGAGGTTCTGATCGGCCGGCGCCGGAATGGCAACCTGGTCGTCTCGGTAGATGGCGTAGGGCTGGTCGTCGTTGCTCCACAGCGCCCCATAGAACGAGTCAAAGCCCCTGTCATTGGGCAGATGGCCGCGTCTGCTGCCCAGGTGCCATTTCCCCACAAGCCCGGTCCGGTATCCCCGGCGCTGAAGCACCTCCGGTAGAAGCACCTCGTCGCCGGGAATGCCGGTCATGCTGTAGGAGTAGCGACCCAGAACGTCCATGACCAGGTTCATGGCGTCGTGGGTGGAGAAGAGAGGGTTGGTCATCAGGGTTCGAACGGGGTAGCGACCGGTCAACAGCCCGGCCCGCGAAGGAGTGCATACCGAGGCCGAGGCGTAAAAGGTGGTCAGGCGGGCGCCCTCGGAGGCCATGCGCTCCGTGTTGGGCGTGTCGACTGCCGGCGCATCCACGTCGCCATGGCCGAGATCGTCGGCCAGAATGAGGACGATGTTAGGCAAGGCCCCGGGAACGGAGGCGGGCTGGACACCGTCGAGGTATGTCCGGGCCCGGGCCGGTTGCAGGTCACGACCGTGGTGATTGTAGGCCTGGCGGAATCCGGCACCTCCGGCGACCAGGACCCCACCCGCGATGGCGGCCCGCTTTAGAAGACTGCGACGGCTGATGCCCCTCACTCCTGGATCGGTCACAGGCTGCTCCCAATCCTCTTGGTGCGCTCCATTGTTAGCACTTCTCTTTTCAGTTATTGACGACGACCTGATTCTATACGCTACATGCTTCTCTGTCAAGCGGAGCAGTCAGCCGATGAGCGGGCGGTCCCCAGGCTGTAAAGACTCACCTTCGGCCCATCGTGGTGGCGATGTCGACCTCATTGCCTGCCGCGTCGGCCAGCGTCCACCACGAGGGCGCGAACTCGTCACGTACCATCCGGCCGCCCGCAGCCAGAGCCGCCTCGACGCGAGCCTCCGCCTGCTCGTAGGGCACCCATATCGCAACGTGGATCGCACCGCCGCCGTCTGGGCGCGGCTCATCCATTTCCTCGAACCAGAACGGAGCGCCCCGACGGTGCGGATCGACGAGATCCTCCTCTGGGCTGTCGGGGCGAGGCTCATACCCCAGCGCGGCCCGCCAGAACGGCATCACCGCAACGACATCGGTGGCGCCCGGAATAACAAGGAGGCTCTGGACTGCCATCGGATCGGCGGAAAGGCCCAACCGTCGGGCGACTGCCGAGATCTGACGGGCGATCTCCACGTCGCGCAGGCTCATGCCCCAGTACTCGTCGGTGGTTGTAAGCAGGCGCACAGTCACACCGTCCTGCCTCAAGTCAATGTCGGGGAAGTGGTCATCGATGTCCGGCAGCTCGCTGATCGCCTGCACAAGGCGGGCGCTTGATGCCAACGAGCCGGTTCGAAAGAACGCGGTAGCGCCGTCACACAGGACGCGCCAATCCGCGACGCCCTCAGATTCATGGAACTGATTCGGGCTGATGTGGTCACTCATCGTGGTCTCCTCATCACCGGTATCGTTCTGTTACGTGTGGCTGGTTTGGCACTCACTCCTCAGGGACAACGGCCACCGCCTCGATCTCGACGAGGAAATCCGGACTGGCCAGTCCTGCGACAAATAGCCCCGTGACAGTCGGCGGGTTGGGCCGCTCGCCCCAGGCACGCTGGAACGCTTCAAAGCCTGGCAGGAGCGACTGGCCTTGGACAATGTACACGTTCCACTTGATGACGTGTTCCAGCCTGGCCCCGCCCGCCGCCAGCGCGGCTTCCACGTTCCTGAGCACCTGTTCGGTTTGGGCTTTGATGTCCCCCTTGCCAACGATCTCGCCCGCGGCGTTCACGGCGTTCTGGCCGCCAACATAGACAGTCCTGACGTTGCCGGTCACCACGACGGCCTGACTGTAGGCCGGATTCTTGTGCAAGCTATCCGGGTTGAGGTGTTGCACGCTTCCCTTCATAGTAGAGCCTCCCGTCTTTTGGTCTGGCTTGCTGCATTCGGCGATCGTACCGCCAACCGGTGCCGATGCAACAAGAGCGAGTCTCAGAACGAATGCATGAGAGCAAGTTCGGCAGATTGCATTAGCCTGCGATTTAGCTCAAAGAGCGCAACACGGTTCGAATCCCAGGTGAGTTGCCTGTCGGCCTGGTCGTATTGAAGCCACTGATATCGCTCATGCTCATGTGACAAACGGATTGCCAAACCGGTTGCGAGTACTGCAAATGAGTGTTCAGTTATGACGTGCACTTCCTCTGGCCAGGGAGCAGCTGGAAATGCTGTGCGTGGTATTGAAGCCTTCGCATCAAGTTTGATCCAATCCGCTTCGGACGCCTCAATCGACGCTTCTTCCCTGGCTTCTCTTTGTGCAGTAGCGAAAGGCGTTTCATCATCCTCACCGCCACCGGCGATAAATTGGCACATTGATGAACCGCGGCGATAGAAGACAGCGAATTCAAGCACACCATTCCGCCAGCGGTATGGTATGGTCAGGGTATTGTATGGTGCTCGCGGCATAGCTCTCACCTACCCAGCTATTGCGTCGCCCGAACTGGTTTGGCCTATCTGCCTTGGTGCATATACTGAACAGGCTCAGTATAGCACACCCCGGGCATTGACGCCGAATTCCCGGTCGCTGTGTGGTCGGCCTCGAGCCGCTGCTCCAGGAGCGTCTCAAAGAGCTACCGGTACCAGCCACAGGAGCAGGCGCAGCCCTTGGGCATTGGGCATTCCCCTACATTGTCCAAGAGCCTCAGAATACTGATGCTCGTAGGCGCTTACTACTGTCGCCGATGGCATTTGTGGTCATTTCTTACTGGCAGGTTTGTCTCTGTTCTTGACCCCGTCTAATCTCAGTGTGCCTGATTCATCTCGATGGGTTCCCGTTGTCTGCCGCACCTCGAATTCTGGCCCGTGAATGATCACTTGAGCCATTGCCCTGGCATGCCCGGTGCCCAGGCCGTAGTCGTTCCTTAGCCAGTCGACAATTTCCTTATGCTTCGTGAGGTTCTTCTCCTTGGCTTCCGCGATGAACTCAAAAGGGATCTTGCCGGTTTTCTCTTCAACATTGTCCAAATAGGCTTGGAATGACATGGTCTTCTCCTGTCGTGTAGTAGTTTCTGTTCACTGCGAGCTGGCGGGATGTTCTGGTTAGGTGCGTTGCCCGGCCGCGCTTCGATCCGACCCGACCAGGCTACGTCGCAGCTGGCCGGGTCGGATCCATAGAGTTCTTGGGCGCCTTCTCCAGGGGCATAGTGATCTTGCGGCCCGTCGAAAGCTCCAAATACGACCCACTTCGTTCTCGTTCCCGGCTCCCTAGATTGAATAGGCTCGGTATGGACGCTTCGTGGGAAGTGTCATCTCCAACACTCCTCAGGTGTGCTCCAGGCGACTGCACGTGAACAGGTTCCGCCCCAGTCCAAGTCAGCGTGAGTATATACCCAGCTAGAGACTTTGTCAAGTTAAGTTCATATAAATAGTATCAACAACGCTCCTTTTTGTTCAAGGCCCTCCTCAGGCACATCCGAGACTCGTAAGGCGATACCGCCGTGGTCACCCGCCGACGGCTCTATCCTTGAGACTTACGATTGAGACAGCGCTTCGAATGGCGCAAGCACGACCAGATCTTTCACAGCGGAGGCCAACTCGCCATCGAGAGTGATGAACGCATCAGCTTGCAGCTGGGTCAACGCAATGTACTCGGCGTCAAACGTATCAGGCCACTCGAACTGGTCGGCGACCTTCCAGGCGGCGTTTTGAAGGACACGGTCTCCGAGCAATCGGATTTTGAGTCCGCGTACATACTCGAGATGACGGTCGGCGTCCTTCTTTGTCATCTTTCCCTGGCGGACCGCCCGGTAGAGCATCGATAGCAACTGCGAGCGAAGAAGCGTCGGTGCCAGGAGCTTGTGCTCGTCGGCGATCACGACATCTTCCTGCGCCAGGCGAAGGGCCACATCCGGCCCGATCACGTATTTTGCCATTCGGGTCACCTTTCGCGGAAGGGATAATTTCCAGGACTTCTCAGGTATTCTCCAGGCTACTGCGCGTGAACAGCGCAGGGCAGGCCATGTGGCCACCAATAGAACATACCCGTGCGAATATTCATCAACTTCCGGTTGTGATTGCGCCTACACGCTCGTAATTCACGACAATGACGCCATTCGGGGTGACCTGGCTTTCCGTCATCTTGAACGCCTTCGGGATCGTGCCATCGGCAAACAACCGTTTTCCAACACCCAACGTTAGCGGATATATCATCAGCCAGAACGCATCGACCAAATCATGCTTTATAAGCGTCTGAAGCAGATTGGCACTCCCCCAAACGTGCAAATCTGGCCCTTGCTGTTGCTTGATTTTGGCGACTTTTTCTGCAATATCTCCGTTCAAAAACACGGACGGCTGCCATTCGCCAGACGTCATGGTATTCGAGGCGACGTACTTGGTCGCCGCGTTGACGCCAGGCCATGCGTCCCCATGTTGCGGCCAGTACGACGCCCAAATTTCAAAGGTTTTGCGCCCTAACAAGAGGTCGAACGGCAGGTTCATCTGCCTTCTCAGGGCTGTTCCAAGAATTGCGTCGGAATATGGCGCTATCCACCCGCCATACGCAAAGCCGCCGCTGGTATCTTCGTCTGGCCCGCCTGGGGCTTGGATGACACCATCAAGGGTGATATGTTCAAGCACAACAACTTTTCTCATGACCGAGTTCCTCCAACATCTGGATCACTATCTGGTTGCTCATGGGCAGATCCAACAACCTCATCCCCAATGAGAGCTGATGGTGGGCCTCGGTGTCCGCCGGAATATACTGTTCACAAGGCGCGCGACGTCGATGTATGTGCCGGTGTCCGTGACACGATCGGTTGAACCACGCTGGACCACCAACTCCTCAGGGCCGAACCAGCCTACTGCTGGGTAAACAGCTTCCAATGCCCCTCGGAGATGACTTGGACGGTGCCATCGATCACTTTTATGGCAGTCTCATCGTCAATCGCGTACCCCGGCACCCGCAGGCCGGCGGCCCATCTTTCTGCGTTGGCCATAGAATTGTCCGGCAGATCCTCGTGATCCAGGTGCGGAAATATCGAAAAGCCAACCATGCCCAGCGTTTCTTGGCCACCCGTGGGCGGCGTCCACCCGACAAAGTCCTCCCCGATGCTGGGCGCCATCACGATGCTTCCGGCGCTCAATCCCACGTAGACCGTCTCGCGCAGCGACGGCAAGAGGTCCGCCAGTCCGGACTGCCGCATCCAGTAGCACAGATATAACGGATCGCCGCCGTTCACCAACAGGACGTCCGTCTCCCGAACCATGGGGGCCCAATCCTCTTCATCGATGCTGGGGAGCGCGGTGAGTTCCAGCACGCCCAACGACGTCCAACCGAGTTCGCACATGGGGGTTCTGGGTTCTCGTCCGGTGATGAACTTCCACGCCAGGGCAGCACCGCCCGGGAGGGCGTACGACGCGGTGGGAATGCAGAGGGCGCTGGATTCGGCAATCGGTTTGCCCAGCAGGTCTTCTAGCGCGTCATGGATACTGGTGTTTTTGATGCCAGCGGAAGTGAGAAGAAATCTCATGGTGTCTCTCCCAGTCACTACAATCAGGGCCGACGGCTCCGCTGTCCACATCGACTTTCGAAACTGCCGGTAGCCCATCCTTGGGGTTGCTATTGCCACATTATACCATCNNGCCGCGAGGCCAGAGGCCGAGCGGTCGGCTCGAACGATTTGTTATGCGCCAGTGAACGGCTGTCTGCCAACCCGTGTCTCGCTTGCCGCCAGGCAAGTCAAGTTCTACCCCTATCAAAGTTGCTCGGCAAGCGCAACGATAATGCCCTCAGGACCGCGAATGTAGCAGAGCCGGTACATGTCCTCGTATTGGACGATTTCGCCTATGAGCTCGGCACCATGTGCGCGCAAGCGCGCGAGGACGTCCTCGATGTCGTCGACGGCGAACATGATGCGACGTATGCCCAGGGTGTTCACCGGTGTGTTCTTCGGCTCAGTTCTGACTGCCGCCGGGGCGTGGAACTTGTCCAACTCAACCCGACCGTGGCCATCCGGGGTCCGCATCATCGCAATCTCAGATCGAACGTTCTCGAGCCCAACCACAAGGTCCACCCCACGTCCCTCGACGGTCGTCTGGCCCTCTAACTCCATGCCAAGCTCGACAAAGAACGCCTTCGCGGCCTCAAGGTCGTCGACCACGATGAGAACGTTGTCCATCCGCTGAATCGTCATGCCATCTCCTCCCATTTTTGCCTGGAAACGCCCCGGAACTTGGCATTCACATGGCGTATCACTATTGAGTAGACCGAGCAATTTCAGACGCAGGCGATCCCCCTGTCGTCGCCATGCCGTTGCCAACGCGAGAAGACACTGCCAGCGCCATGAGCCCCCCGTTCGGGCATTCATCGGCATATAGAGGCGGAGAGCCATCCGGCGGCACCATCCGTCCCAGTATACGTCTACGTCGACATTTTGTCAAATTAAGAACAAATCAAACTTGAAAATATGAAGGAAGCGGTGCTTGTGGGGTCGGGAGCACTGGATCGGCTGCCTGCCGAGCACACATCAGTTGATGGCCAACCGTATCACAGACTGAGGTGCAGGACACGACCGAACGGGCTTCGGAACACAGACGTTTGCCGATGCCCCGCGTCGATGCTACAATGCGAGAGGCGCAAGGAGGATCCGGCGTGGACACACAACCCAACTCTCGCATGCGTTTCCGCGATGTGTTTCGCGTGCGGCATCGACCCGCCCATGGCGCCATCGGCCTGCACCTACACTTCTACACCGACGACGAGGGCCGGACAGTTGCCTGCTTCCAGCCCAAGCCGGAGCACCAGGGCTACCCCGGCCATCTGCACGGCGGGATCATATCAACCCTACTGGACGTCCTTACACAAATTCCAATACACTCTGTCGCTATCGCTGTCTGACTCGCTAGTACTCGATCGCTGAAGAAGAGCCCAATGGAGGAGTGTCACCTATTCTTCTGGTACCAAGCGCTGCCGATACCACTCAAGGAATTCGCCCGGCGTGCCCACAGCCAACGACAAGTTCTCCACTCCCGGATTGCCTACCAAGTGCTTCTTGTCAAGCGAAACCAAGTAGTCCACGTGCAGCTCTAACGCCTCTGCTAGCACTTGGGCATCAGGCACATACTTTATGGCTGATTGTGCTTGATTCAAGGCCTCTGTCCCGGCCTCTGGTCCAACCTGCACCCGTGCCCGATCTAGTAGCAGGGCCATGAGCGGGCGGCTCGCATCCGACTTGCGCTTTAGCACCGCTTCCGCCTCTTGTAGCACACAGGGTCCTACCCACAGCGACACCGCCCCGGCCTCACCCAGTTTCAGGATCAGACGTGATCCACCGCTCTCCGACCAAACTGCTGCAAACAACACACTCGTGTCCAGAAACACCCGCGTTTCAGCGTCCACGCCAGTCCCGCTCCTCGCGAAGGGCTTGCAACATTGTCTCCAGCGTCTCGCCCTCCTCGACCCACTGGCTGCGCACCCGTTCCGTCAGGACATCGATCTCGGAGCGCCGCGGGCTTAGCACCAAGACACCGCCGCCCAGGTCCAACAAGGCAAACGTATCACCGGGCTGCATTCCATAAGACTCCCTGATGGCTTGGGGGATGGTGATGACTCCCCGCTTGGCCATCCGCACGGTTGTGCTGTCCATTTTTCTGTACCTCCTGTCTGACCGTATGTCTGATAGACAGTATAGCAGAAAGACAGAATAAAGTCAAGGATATCGGCGTTTGCCCAAACCCCACCTCGATGCCATAATGCAGCCGGCACAAGGAGAAAGCATCATGGAAAAACAACCCAACTCCCGCATGTGCTTCCGCGATGTGTTTCGCGTGCGGCATCGACCCGCCCATGGCGCCGTCGGCCTGCACCTCGCCTTCACCGACGACGAGGGACGCTGCGTGGCCCACTTCCGGCCGCGCCCCGAACGCCAGGGCTGCCCCGGCCAACTGCACGGCGGGATCATCTCCACGCTACTGGTCGAGTCGACTCAAATTCCCATACACGTTCGCGTTCTCGGTATAGGATTCGGTATTACCGCCCGACGGCATCTGAAAATTGACATTGTCGGCACTGACAGTAGTCGTTGACGGATACGCTGCTTCCCTGACACCAACATATGACTCAGCCAATGCTGCAGAGTCACGGGTTCCACGCAGAAACCCGGCCCCCTCCCTGGAGGCCGGGTTTCGTACGATCTGGCAGCAGACGAGAACGATCCGTCTGCCGGCACTGCAGAGCCGTTACTTCTTGGCTTTCGCCTGGATATTGCCGCCCACGATGTCCAAGGGGCCGAGCAACATCCCATTGTCATCGTAGGTATCGCCCAACTCGTAGTAGGTGCCACTGGTGCTCCAGACCCGGATCGCATACTGGTCCGGCCCCACCCCTAAAGACGAACCGGGCTCCTGATTATCGGTGACGTCCACCTGAAACTGGTAGTTCCCGCCGATGCTGTACAGCACGCCCGTCAGCCGGTCCACGGTCTGGACTGTGTTTTTGCCGGTGATCGTCGCCTTGCAGCCGCTCGTGGTGTCCAGGTCGCAGTCGTAGATATTCAGGCCTTGCATGGCGTTGCTCTTGATGAGCCAGTTATACTCCCGCTCGCCCGCCGGCGCGTCGAGCAGGATCGTGCTCAGGTCGATGGTGACGCGGTAGACGAATAGGCTGTTGCCCTGGACCTTTCCGTTCTTTAGAAACTTGGCGATGAAGCCAAAGTTGGCGCGGGATCCCGTATTCGGGTCGATCAACCAGCCACCGCCCGCCGTGAGCCCTGTCCCTGGGTCGTTTACCAGAACGACGACGGTCTCGAACTCGGCCGTGTAGTAGTCATTGTCCACCAGGCCGATCCTTACCTGGTAGGGATCCGCGGCGCCCAGCTCAACGTTGCAGCTGCCGTACCCCTTACCACCAGCGACGTTCCCAATGGTCGCCGTGCACACAGCCAGAGGATTTGCGTACGTAGTATCGCCGAAGCCATAGACCCCGAACACGATTTGCCGCCCACCGAGATGTACGCCCAAAAGGCCATCCTGCTCTTCCTCCAGCGTGGCTGCCAACGTGACCGTGGCCTTGGCACCCTCTTTCGCGGTCGTTACCTGCGTGTCGCCCGTGTAGGCGATTCGGGCGCTTTCGGTGGTTACGATGAATGTCCCCTGTTCATACACGAACTCATAGTTGGGAGCCGCACCGCCGGAGCAGGTGATGGGATAGGCACCGGCCGGGCTGAGACGCTCTCGAGTGGTGGAGCACAGCGGCGCCGTAGTCAAGTACGGAGCAGTTGGCCCCTCGCCCTCGATCCACCCACTGTAGCCGAACGTGAACTCGGCCGGGTTGGGGTCGTTGTAGTCGGCTTCCCAGCCGTCCGGCGTGACCTTCAGTGGGGCAGGCTCGATGGTCAAGGTGCCATCGGTTTTGGAGACATTATAGTTGGGGTTGGAGCCCAACGTCACCACGAGCGGGTAAGTGCCCACGCCCGAAAGTCTGCCTGCGGTGGTAGACAGGCTGTAGTTGATGGGACTACCCACCACTTGGCCGGCCACTGCCGCCGTCAACGCCGGGTTGTCGTCGCCGTAGGCTTTGCTCTTGTTATCTGCAGCGACAAAGGCTGTCTTTTTGGCGATGTCGAACGACTGCACCACACTTGTGGCCGCAAACCAGCTTTCGTTGCCGGACTGGCTGGCGGTTACAGTACAGGAGCCGGCGCCGGTGATGCTCACGGTGCTGCCCGAAACGGTGCAGTTGCCGGAGGCGCCAAAGCTGACCGGGAGCCCCGAACTGGCGCTGGCGCTGAGCGTCAACGGTGCGTCGCCGAAGGTCTTGGCGGGGATCGGGCCAAAGGAGATCGTCTGGCTCTGCTTGGTCACGGTCCAGGTGTAAGACGCAGCGGCGTTGTCGGGCGCGCCTGTCGGTTTCACGGCGAAAGTATGCTCGTAGATAGCCTGGAGGTTGGTGTAGGTTTTGGGGCTGGTGCAGGCGGTCCAATCTTGCAGGATGGTGTTACTCCTGGACAGCAGGCACTCGAACGACACGCCAGTTGGGGTGCTGTGGAAGGTAAAGGTCGCGCTTGAGCTGGCGGAGGTAGGTGGCGGGCCACTGTCGATGGTAATCGTCGGCAGGACAACCGTCGGCAGGACAACCACCCATGCGTAACCGACAGCCACCTCGTCTCGTGCGCCTGCAGGTTTCACGAACAGGCCGTAAATCAGACCAGAGTCAAGGTCGGTGAAGGTTTGCGGGCTGGTGCATCCATGCCAATCTTCGATGACCGTCTGGATGTTTTGATCGGGGAAAGAAAGGGTAACTAACCTACACTCCAGCGGTACGCCATCCGGGGTGCTGTGGAACGTCAGGGTCGCGTCCCTGCTTTGCCAGTAGAAATCCGGGGCGCTGTCGAAGGTCACGGCAGGCACCAGAATACTCCATGCATCGCCGACGGCTGTGCTCTCGGGGGCGCCCTGTGATTTCACGAAGAAGGCGTAGGCCCTCCCGTAGGTAAGGCCGGTGTACGTCTTGGGGCTGGCGCAGGAGGACCAGCCGTACAGAGGTTCAGTGGACTGGTCGGCCGGATTGAAGTAGTCCAGCTTGCAGTCAAAGATCGTCGAACCGGGCGGGCTGCTGCTGAAATAGAAGACGGCGGAGGTCTCGTAGGTAGTTTGGGGCATCCCCTGGGTGATGGTCGCGGTAGGGGTATCCTGCGCCGACAGAGTGGCGGTCGTGGTCACTACAGCGGCCAGCGTGACCAGGACAACGAGTATGAAACGGTGTGTGTGTCTCATGACTTTTCCCTCTCCTTGGTTCCTTTTTCCCACTATCCTGCATCCGAGTTCATGCGCGCAAAGCGCCCAATAACTACCGATCCCAAACTGCGCCTCCTTTTTCCGTCGCGCTGGTCCCCTGGCCCTCACACATCTCGCTCAGGAAGGCAAAGCCATGCCCGGTGGATCACCCTCAGCAAGTCCGCCACCGCCCGCTCCTGCTGGCTGGATAGGACCGGCAGCTCATCGCTGGCCGGGTCCGCACCAACCAGCCGTAGCCGCAGCCTGCTGCGCCAGCGCCGCCCCCTCGCTCACCAGGTACAGGTTGGAAAATCCCACGACCGCCTCTCACTCCGGCGTCCGGGATATGGCCGAAATGGCAATGTCAATCTGGCCGCTCTGCCCGGCAGACAGGAGGGCATCGAAGGGGAAGTCGATGTAGAAGACCTGCACGCCCAGCCGTCGGCCGATCTCGCCTTCGAGCGGCGCGCTGTTCACCTGTGCCTGCGGTCCGGGTGCAGGCATGAGGTACAGGTTGCGATAGTCACCGCCACGTGTTGAGTCGAACACCAGCAGTCCGGACCCGGGAGGCGTGGTGCTCTGTCCCTCCGCTGTCTCCACGCCACAGTTGAGGGTCACGGTATAGAGCTGTTGCTCCGGCTTCACCTGGCAAGCCGAGATCGGTTGGTCCTGCGGGCAGTTAGCAGAAGGGTCTGGCTGCCACATCGCGGCGGCCAGGCAAATCTGGTCGCCCTTGCGGTAGCCCGCCGCCGTGCCCGTCGGCCCATCGGCCACAAACATCGGGGCGGCGGTCCAGCCCTGCTCTGCCAGCATACTGCCCAGCGCGCTCACCACCGCCGACGGACTCTCGAACTGCACGCCCGTGCCCGTGATCGTCGCCTGGCAGCCAGTGCCCGTCGCGCCCGTGACGGGATCGTCCAGGGGCTCTTCGGTCACCGTTGGAATCAGATCGCCCAGTGCGTGGGACATGGCCTGCGCCTGCCCGTTGCACAACTCCTCTATGAGGGGCTCGATGGTCGATCCTGCGGAGCCAGGGCTGCACTCCTCGTCATAGTACTCCCAGACGTCGCACACCGTGCCATCTTTGAAGGTGCAGGTGCCCTGTTCGTCTTCGGCGCCGCCGTTGCCCGTGATTGCATACTCCCCCCCGGTGATGGCGCAGTAAACCGCCGCCGGCGTCACATAGCCCGTCACCTTCACGCCGCCTACCGGGCAATCGCCGCGCAGCAGCGCCCATTCCTCACACTGCCGATTGTCCTCGAACAGGCAGAGGCCGAACTGCCCGCCCCCAACCCGGTTCTCGATCGTCCACGTCCCGCCGACAGCCGCGCAGTTCTCTGACGCAGGGTTGGCGAGCTGTCCTGCGGCTGCCTGGCTCTCGCCTGCCGGGGCCCATTCCCCGCGATAGAAGGCCCATTCCTCGCATTCGGAGCCATCGGGAAAGAGGCAGTAGCCGACCTGTCCGCCCGCCTCGTCGCGGATCACCAGCTCGTAGCCCTGCTCCACACAGAACTCGGAGGCCGGATTGAGCATGTCGGACTTTGGCTCGGTCGCGTACATCGGTACAAACTCCACCGGCACGGTGGCGTTGGCCTCGTCGAGCAGTGCCTGCAGATCGAGCGCCACGTAGGTGTACTTGTCCAGGAAGTCCTTGGCTGCCGCGGTGTCGCCCTCACCCTCGATGGTGAGCAGCGTCACGTTCAGTTCCTCTACAGCCTTCGTCATCTTCTCTACGTCAACGCTGAACTTGCCGGCTGCGGGATCTAAGGTCAGCGCACCCCGCTCGACGAACATGTTCCAGGCTGCCGACCGGATCATGCCATAGGCCGAGCCAGGGCCAAAGCGGATCGAGCGCAGCGCCTCAGCCAGGTAGCCGATGTAGTGCGACTCCAGGGAGCCGGTGAGGATGCCCTCATCCAGCAGGTAGGGCACACCATATAGCCCGGTGATGTCGGCCTTACCCTCCTCGATGGGCGAA
>MTKX01022799.1_pt1 | contig 109034 bp, 96 predicted proteins | sample 1042771 | NCBI WGS metagenome assembly MTKX01 (sample SAMN06212183, study PRJNA360534) | anaerobic digester metagenome | biome: Wastewater treatment plant; material: sludge; isolation source: anaerobic digester fed with sludge from wastewater treatment plant | place: Denmark: WWTP Randers ...
CTTCGCTCCGACGAGTGGACGACATGGCCGGAACGCGTGGACGATTTCATCGGACTGCGCAGTTGCCGGTGAAGGTGCTGTTCGTCACGTTTAGCGTGCCAGCATCGTGGTTGAAGATGGAGTCGCCGCTCATCGCGCTGTTATTGGAGAAGGTGCTGTTCGTGACGTCTAGCGTGCCATCCCAGTTACAGATGGCGCCGCCGCAGCCAAGGCTACTCACACGGTTCCCTGAGAAGGTGCTGTCCGCCACAACTAGCACGCCAACGTTCATTATGCCCCCTCCGCCGAATTGGGTACGGTTGCCAGAGAAGGTGACGTTCGTCACATAGAGCGTGCCCAGATTGTCGACGCCGCCGCCCACGTCATCGTGTACGCCGTTCACTACGGCCAGGTTGTTCAAGCTGACGGTCGCGCCCGAGTTGATGTTGAACCCGCGCACGGCACTGTTGCCGCTGATGGTGACGGCTTGCCCAATGCCGTTGATGGTCACGTCCCTGCCAATGGTCAGCTCGCTGGCAAGCACGATGGTGTAGTTGTCGGCAAAGGTGATCGTGGTGCAGATAGGGTCAGCGATCATGGCCCGCAGCGAGCCTGCGCCGCTATCGGCATCGGTCGTGACAAGGCAGGAGTCTGCGTGTGCGGGGCTGGCGGGTGCAAGCCCTGCAAGAAGCAGGAAAAGCACGGCTGCCAATCCCAGCCACTGAAGGTGGGATTTCGTATGCATGGGTTTGCTCCTTTCGTTGGTCGGATGTCTTCGTTCGGAAGTGTCCTCTGTTTTCATTTCAAGCTCCTTTCGTCTCTTTGTGGTTGGTTATGGTTTTGCAGCCGAAGTAGTTCACGATGATCTCTTTGGTCCCTGTCATCCCCCTCCTTTCCCTATCCTTGAGGTTGTACCAGACATGCCGCTGTCTCTCTCACTTCGCTCCATGAGGAACGCAAACAACTGCTCCAGGCTCGCGAAGCCATATCGCTCCCTGGTGGATGGGTCCTCCAGCGAAGCATGCCACTCGGCTGCTTGCGGCTCATCCGCGCACCACAGGCGCAGGATGTACGAGCGGCTGCGGTTCGGTTGCTGGTTATCATGCGTTGGTCTCGACTGTTCTTTCATTTGCCTCCACCTTATCACGCCATCGTCAGGACAGCGTCAGGAGATCGTCAGGAGCTGCGTCAGAGTTCCGAAGAATGTCCTGCTGAGCGCAGCCAAGCATCTTGGTCCGGCCCAGCAGAGACCCTTCCCCTTCACTGCGTTCAGGGTCAGGGTGACATGAGCAGGGGCAAGGTGGGCCCTCCGGGTGAACTCCACAAGGGCCTGAGGAAATCGTCAGGAACGTTGCCCATTGCGGTTTCCTGTGGTAGTATGCTCAACAGGCGTCACGGTTCTTCATGCAGGTGCACAAGAGAGGCCAGATGGCACACCTGTCGCTGGGCGTGTTGGGCTCGCTGCAAGTCCTGGTGGACGATGCGCCGGTCGCGGCGCTGGAATCGGACAAGGTTCTTGCGCTCCTGGTCTACCTGGCTGTAGAGGCCGACCGCCCGCATCGCAGAGAGTCGCTGGCCGGCTTGTTGTGGCCCGAGTGCCCCGAGCAGGTCGCCCGCCACAACCTGCGGCAGGCCCTCTTCAACCTGCGCCGGGCGATTGGCGACCCGGCCGCCAGCCCTCGCTATCTCCTCATCTCCCGCGATGCCGTCCAGTTCAACCGGGCCAGCGACTCGACGCTGGACCTCGCCCAGTTCCGCACGATCCTCCAGGCGTGCAAACAAGACCGCAGCCGGGGCATCGAAGTTGACTCGATCCTTGCGGCGCGGCTGGAGGAGGCGGTCCGACTCTATCGCGGTGAGTTCCTGCACGGCTTCTTTCTCGAAGACAGCGCCGAGTTCGAACAGTGGGTCCTGGTCCAGCGGGAGAGCCTGCACCAGCAGGCCCTGGATGCCCTCAGCACCCTGGCGGAGCATTACGAGACGCACGGCGACTTCCAGGCGGCGCGGCGCCACGCCCTGCGGCAGCTGGAGCTGGACCCGTGGCGAGAGGAAGCGCACTGCCAGGCGATGCGTGCCCTGGCGCTGGATGGGCAGCGCAGCGCGGCCCTGGCCCAGTACGAGACCTGCCGGCGCGTCCTGGCCGAGGAGCTGGGCGTGGAGCCCTCCGCCACGACGCGCGACTTGGTCGAGCAGATCAGAGCGGGACGACTCAAGGCGAAGGAGGAATCGCTTTCCCCAGGTCCAGCTGCCCCCCTCCACAACCTGCCCGTATCCCTCACCTCCTTTCATGGACGCGAGCAGGAGCTCCTGGACCTGGACCGGCTCATCGCCGACCCGGAGTGCCGGTGCATCAGCCTGGTGGGCCCGGGCGGCATCGGCAAGACGCGCCTGGCTCTCGAGGCGGCCCAGCGGCACCGGGCCGGCTTTGTCCATGGCGTGGCCTTCGTCCCCCTGGCTTCGGTTGGCTCGGCCCAAGCGGCCATTCCGGCCATGGCCGGCGCCCTCCGCCTCTCCTTCTACGGCCCAAGCGATCCCAAGGACCAGCTTCTCAACTACCTATTCGAGAAGCAGATGCTGTTGACCCTGGACAACGTGGAGCAGCTGCTAGGCGAAGGGCCGCCTGAAGCGAGTTTCGCGGAGCTCGTGCTGGAGGTCCTGCGGCGCGCCCCGGGGGTCAAGCTGCTGGTCACCTCGCGAGAAGCGCTCAGCCTGCAGGGAGAATGGGTCTTTGACGTCGGGGGGTTGGCATTTCCCAAGACGGAGCAAGCAGACAAACAGGATGAATACGCCGCCGTCGCGCTGTTCGTGCAGCGCGCCCGGCGGTCCTCGCCCGGGCTCGCCTTCAGCGCGGAAGACATGGCGGCGATCGCCCACATCTGCGGCCTGGTGGAGGGAACGCCCCTGGCCATCGAGCTGGCGGCGACGTGGTTGAGGGTTTTGCCGCCCGCGGAGATCGCCCGGGAGATCGAGGGCAGCCTCGACTTCCTGCGCGCCGGGTCGCGTGACCTCCCGGAGCGGCATCGGAGCATGCGGGTGGTGTTCGACCACTCCTGGCAGAGGCTTTCGGCCAAGGAGCAGGAGGTGCTGGCGGGGCTCTCGGTCTTTCGAGGCGGGTTCACTCGCCAGGCGGCCGAGCAGGTGGCAGGTGCGTCGCTGGCCGCCCTGTCCACCCTGGTGGACCGGACACTGATGAGGCGGGGCGCGGCCGGCCGCTACGAGCTGCACGAACTGGTCCGCCAGTACAGCGCCGCCCGCCTGGCGGCCGACGGCGGGGCGCTGGCGGCGCAGGAACTCCACTATCGCTACTTCGTCGTGCTCGCCGAGGCTGCCGAGCAGGGGTTGAAGGGACGCGATCAACTGGAGTGGCTGGGGCGGCTAGAGCAAGAGCACGACAACCTGCGAGCGGCGCTGGAATGGGCTCTCAAGGGCGATCACACGGCGCCCGGTGACGATGAGCTGGCGCTCCGGCTGGCGGGCGCCTTGCGCCGGTTCTGGCTGATGCGCGGCCACTTTCACGAAGGGCTCAGTTGGCTCGCCAAGTCGCTCCGGCTATGCCCGGAAAGACACACGGCGGCCAGGGCCGCGGCGCTGCTGGCGAGAGGCGCGCTGCTGTACGCGGTGGGCGACGTCGACGCGGCCCGCCTGCCGGTGGAGCACAGTGCGGCGATTTACCGAGGCCTCGGCGATGAGCTTGGACTTGCGCGGGCGCTTTCGGTCAGCGGACTCATGCTGGTCTGGGAAGGGCAAGCAGGCCTGGGCCGGGCTCGTCTGGAGGAGGCACTGGCCATAGTCCGCACAGCAGGGGACCGCTGGGGGGAGGCTCGGGCATTGTGCAGGTTGGGAAGTGCCCTGGCGGATTGCGCCGGCGATCCGGCAGGGCGGGCCATGCTCGAAGAAAGCGCCGCGATGCTGGAAGAGTGGGGGGAAAGGTGTGTTCTGACCAGCGTACTGACTTCGCTGGGTACTTTCGACATGCGCCGTGGGGAGTATGGCACCGCCCGCGCACACCTTGAGCGTGGCCTGGTCATTGCCCGAGAGATCGAACACCCGCTGGAAACTGCGGGCGCGCTCACTTATCTGGGGCACCTGTACCAGATCCTGGGGGAATACTCGACCGCTCAGTCCTGCCTTGAGGAGTCTCTGCAGGTGTATCAAGCGCATGAGCGCAGCCTGTGGGATACCGAGGTGTTGTGCGCCCTGGCGGAAAACGCTCTCGCCCAGGGAGACATGGCCACGGCGCGATTCCGCCTGCAAGCGGCCTCCCATTCGCTGGGTACAGGCGAGAACAAATGGCTCCAGATGCTGGTGTGTTGCTTCCGGGGTCTGTTGGCGCACTATGAAGGGGATGCCGCGGCGGCAATTAAGCTGCTGGAGCAGGCGGCGGGGCGGGCACGGGAAGGCCAATACAGACCCGAGCTGGCACGGTCTCTCGTCGCCCTGGGTCGCGTCCGGCGCACGCTGGGCCAGGTGAGGCTTGCGATCGAGCTGCTGCTAGAAGGATTGGATCTGTTCCATGCCCTGGGCCACAAGCTGGGCATCGCCGACGCCCTGGACGAGCTGGGCGCCGTGAGCGCGGTCCAGGGGGAGGGCGCCCAAGCCGCGCTGCTGCTCGGCACGGCGCACGCCCTGCGCGAGCAGATCGGTGCGCCGCTCCCGCCGGTGGATCGCCCGGCCCATGACTCTGTGGTCGACACCTGCCGCGCCCAGCTTGGCGAGACCGCCTTCGCCGAGGCCTGGGCCCGTGCAGCCGCCAGGCCGTGGCAGGAGGTGGTGGAAGAGGTCCTGGGGCTGCGCGAGGAGCAGCTCAGAGGCCAGCGAAGGGCTGGTTGATGGAAACGGTGCGCCCTATCGGGTGACCTTGAGCCAGAGCTTGTGCCAGGCGAAGAGAACCACCAGGCCCAGGCAGATGATCGGAGCCAAGGCAAAGAGGGAGAATCTGCCCAGCGCCCCACCGGTTTCGATTGCCAGGGGGATGCCCACTACCAGCTCGGCCGTGCCGGCGACCAGGCCGACGACGCGGGTCCATTCGCGGGGCCCGACGATGATGCCGACCGTCACCACGGCCCACCCGACCATGGCCGCCCAGTGCAGCTTTTGCACAAGGGTGAAGAGGGGAGCACCGATCGTGATTATCCGGCTCGTGCTGGCGACGCCGTTCATCCAGCAGGTGATGTAGGCCATGCCGGCAAGAAGCGCCAGCAGGGTACGCGCCCAGGAGACGCCGCCCACAAGCCTGACGAGCAGGAAGTAGAGCACCAGGTAGGGCCAGAAGAGGGGGAAATAGACGGGTGGCAGGCCGGCTGCCATGAAGGGCACGTTGACAAACCAACTGCCCAGCAGAGCGAGGACGATCGCGACCACTGAGAGGAAGAAGGCCCAGTTCCGGCGGGTCAGGAAGCCATAGGCACTGACGGCGAATAGGACCCCACCGAGGAGCCCCAAGTCGGCCATGAGAGGGTGTATGGTCTTGAGGAGGATCTCACACCCCGGCTCGGCGGATGGCGTGTTCATCCCGACGATGTACCACTTCTGAAAGAGGATGAAGTGGCCGATGATCCCCATCAGCGCGCCGACGATGCCCAGCAGTGCTCCCAACAGATGCCGTTTGTTCATTCCCGTCTCCTTTCGGAATCTCATGGCCCGTCGCTGCCGGTGTGGCACGAGCAGCCTTTGTAGTAGGGCTCATCCCCATGATCGGCCACATAGACGACAGTGCCGGGTTCGATCGTCAAGTTGCAGTCTTCCAGGAAGGTGGGCTGCCCCTCCCAGGGATAGACCTGCACGCTGCAGGCGACGTACACCGTTCCGCGCCAGGTGTCGTTGCAGAGCGGGCCTTCGATCACCCGGTCGACGAGCACGCTTCTGCCACCGATCTCTGCCTGGATGGGTGCGGCGGGGAGCTGCGGCGTGGGCAGCTGCTCTGGTGGGACCGCCAGGTAGTGGGGCGTGCCCGTAGGACGTGGGCAGAAGGGCGAGGGCTTGGCCGGCGCAGCCTGGCTGCACGAAGCGCAGAACAAGACCAGGAGCATCAGAGAGAAGAGCAGGCGTCGTTTCATCGCTGACCTTGATTGCTGGTCCGGCGCACCTCCCGCGGCGGACGCATGCCGGGTGTCGTCTTTAGCATAGCACAACGGCGGCGCGGGGTCGTGAACTTTTGGCAAGTTGCGCTGTCCCGGGAGGGCACTTGCCCGGGGTACAAGCAACTGCTACACTGGAAGGCAAAGCAGCACCCGATAGAAGGAGACGGACAGCCTCATGAAGACCCTCGAAGAGTTGTTGCGCTCGCACCCGATCTTGAGCCTGCTGGGAGCCCGAGACCGGGACCTGCTTGTGGGGCAGTCGATGGCACGGGATTTGGAGGAGGGACAGGTCCTGGCGCTGCAGGGCGATGTGTGGCCCTACCTGTTCTTGGTGGGTGAGGGCCGGATCGATGCGGCCAAGGCGTCCAGCGAGGGGCGCAGCCTGTTGATCGCGACGTTTGGCGCAGGCGAGCTGTTTTGGGGTCCGGCCTTTTTCCGGGAGGACGCGGTGCTGCCGGCCACGTTGGAGGCGCGCGCTCGAACGCGCCTGCACGTCTGGTCACGACAGGACATGGAGCCGATCCTGCTCGCCCAGGGCAGCGTCTTGTGGGCGCTGTGCGGCCTGATGATCGAGCGGATGCAGCGGGCCAGCAGCGTTGTGGAGGGGTTGGCGTTTCAGCCGGTGGCAGGCCGCCTGGCGCGGCTGCTGGTGGCAGTCTCGGCCGGCCGTGAGGCGGAGCCGATCCCCCGGAGCTTGACCTTGGACGAGATTGCCTCGCGCATTGGGACGACGCGAGAGGTGGTGTGCCGCTTCCTGCACCGGTTGGCCGACGAGGGGTTCATCGACATCAAGCGCACCGAGTTCGTCATCCACGACCAACGCCGGCTGGAGGAGCTGGCCAGGCAGATGAAAGGGTAGCCGAGCAGGATGCAACCGGGGAGCGCGGTGCTGCGCTCAGCGATTGGTCAACTTCTCCAGGTCTGGCGGGCACCGATCCGCATGTACCGTGAAGTGCGAAAGGGCGCCGGCAATCTACCGCCGTGCGTCGGGCGGGAGCTCGACCTCTTGTGCGCCGATGTTGGCCTGCCACGAGTGGGTGACCGACCTGGGTGGGGTTCTGGAGAGTGCCCGAAAGGGGGGTCGTACAAGAGGACTGTCAACGCAGGGTGGCATGCGAACGTTCCCGACGGCTCACGAGGGCCGCTTCAGGGCGCAGCCTTGCCACCGGTATCTCGCCTGCCAGCACGGCGACGGCCAGCACGGCGCAGAGCCAGGCGCCCCATAACCTCAGGCTGACCACCCCGTGCCAGCCTGCTGCCAAGAAGAAGGCTGAGACGGCAGCGGCCAGTCCCCACGCCGTCAAGTGAAAGACCCACACGCCCCGGCGCTCTCGGCCGAGGAGCAAGATGAGGGTGCTGAGAAAGGGCAGCACCGGCAGGAAGAGCAGGCAGACGAACAAACAAGAACGGGCGAGCTCGCGGGGCTCGTACTCAGCCACGGCTCCCGAAGTGAGCGCCGCGACGATCCCTTCGGGTCCGACTGCCGCCCATAGCCACGAGCCGAGGGATATTGGCACCCCGCAGAAGTTTCCTTCCAGCCGGACGAGGGGGGAAGAGCAGGCGTATTCTGCCGGCACTACGATGAGATCGAAGACCCAAGGCCCGACGATCGCCACCAGCAGGCAGAGCAGGCTTGCCACGCGGCCAACCGTCCTCAGGACACGAACTCGTGACATATCGTCTCCCTGTCCAGGAACGCGCGCAGCCTCTTCGAAAGTGACACCGTGCTTGGTCGTGTTCGGTGCCGCCTTCCGCGGAGCCCACAGAAACCGTATGCTCATACGCTGGACCTTTGCCTGTGAGGAGGACCGGCCATCTACGCCCTTCGCCTTGCAGCGAACGCATGCGATGCTGACCCGCTTCTCCCAGACCTGTGCCGCCTCCCTCGTAGCGTAGCACAGAGCGAAAAGACGGGCAACTCGGCCAAGGGGTGGAAGGACGCGACGACTGAAAGATGCCCCCAAGGAAGTACTGCGTGTGTCCCTGTTACTGCCAGACACTCATCCGCTGGAGCGAAGCGGCAGGTTCTGCCCTCTGGACCTCCTAGTCCAGATCGCTTCGCTGCTCGAACTTGGCGGGGCTGCAGATCCTACAGACGTCGGTGATCGGGACACCGTGCGGACAGGCTCCGAGGTTCCTCAGGGGAACGCGACTGGGATCGAAGGGGTCAGCCTCGGCATCGCGAGGGTCGTTCCAGGGCTTCCACTTGGTGCGGGGTCGCCTGGGCTCCTTGCGCCCGCTCCTGAAATTGCGTGGCTCGATCTGCGGTGGTCGACGCTCTACCGGATGCTCCTTTGCGTACGCTTCGTCCGCCAACTGATAGGCCAGCACCAAGGGAGCACGCAGCCGCGGGTGTGCTTCGAGGCAGAGCGCCACCTCGTCGGCGCTCGGCGGTGTGACCAGGAGTGAACGCACGTGCTCGATGAAGGTGCGGGCCACGCGCACCTCCACCCCGAGAACCCAGGAAACTCGTGCTTCCGGAGAACGCGTGGAGACCAACCCGGGCGGCCCGACCACGTCCGGCTGCCCGAGCTTCTCAGCAGTGCGCCTTGCGCCTTCGTCGGTGAGGGGTGCCCCGCGTAAGCTCACGCCCAGGGTCTCTCTTGGGGCGCCGACCGGATCGGATGGGGCGAGCTGTGCGGCTGAAGGGCTGAGACGTGGAACGGGTGCCTGGTGCGCCACCGGGGACAGCTTGCCCTGCGTGCGCGAGTCTCGCGAGGTGCTGGTCCCTGTGACAGGACCTTTCGTCGCCCTGGTCTTGCGGGATGGCCTCCCGGACTCTCGTGTCCTGCCCGAAGGTGCACCAGGCTGGTCGGGCGGCGGTGCTGCGGGCCCTGCCGCCGGGCGGGCAATCAAGCCCATCTCCACTATCTTGCGCGCCACGGCCGCCGGCGACCAGGGGGCTGGCAGCATCTCCACGCAGCAGGCTATCCAGGCATCACATGGGGATGGACCGACCAGCGAACGGACCCGCCCAACAAAGGCATGTGCCTCGTCTTCGCTCACGCCGAGCACTCGGGCGATTTTCGACTCGGGGGTTTCCATCGCAGTGGACTCCTGCGAATGTTAGCGCGCCTGTTCCACCAAGGCTTCCAGGTCGCCGTAGTCGTAGGGGGGACGCTCCGCGAAGGCTTCCCTGGCGATCTGCGTGTCTTCAAGGGTCTCCAGCCAGTCGATCATGGCCTCCCATTCGTCAGCACCGAGGACGGCTAGCCGCTCGCCTTTCACCGTGACGAACTGGACCGACTGCAGTAGATCCAAAGCAGTCATTGAGTCTCCTCCCTTCCAGCAGCCCAATCCCTGCGAGTCAATAATACAGCGACACGAGCAGAGGGTCAACTTCCGCCGGAGAAGGCCGCAGAGTCGTGTGCAACGGCCTTTGCCCTCCCTACCCCGATTCGGTACGAATGATCGCCACCTCGCGTCATAGTCGCTGTCGACAGCAACGAGCGACTGCACTCTGCCTGAATGGAGTCAACCATTGGTCAGGCTCCCGGTGTCGTTGATCGGCGGCCCCCCGTCACTCCAGCGCGTGGCAACAGAAGGAGCCCGTGTACAAAGCATGTCGGCGGAAGCCCAAAGCGAAACCCGCGAGCATACGCCTCGCCATGAGAGCGCGGGACAGCGGTTGAGCGCAGGGTTGGGTGGGCCGGCCCGATGCACGGTTGCGCGACTGGTTTACCAGAAAACGGCATACTGCGCCCCCAAGGGAGGTCGTGCAAGAGGACTGTCAGTTGGCCATTAGGTTATGACAGAGGATAGTCCCGTCCTCTACGTCTCATCGAAGTCACGCCGATCTATCCCCAATTGGCGCAGAATGCGAGAGAGCAGTGTGGGGCCAAGGTCCTTGCTGGCGTGATATGGGATGGACGCCTGCTTCCCCGTAACGGGGTTCCGCCAGATCTCATGGCTGCCTGCTCCATATCGCGTGAAGTGGCAACCCAACCTTCTCAGCCTGCGAGTCAGCTCGGCATACTTCATGCGGCTACCGCCACCCGAGAGGCGAAGGGGAGAGTGGTGACGGCATGCACGGTCTCAGGAAGAGGATCGCCCGCTGCCTTGAGGGAAGCGATCAAGGCGGATGCCACTTGAGGGGCCAGGGCCAAGACTTCCTCCGTCGTATCACCGACCACGATCAGGCCGGGTAGATCGGGACTGGTAGCCATGTAGCGGTAGTCGCCGCCATCGTCCAACTCTTCCAGTTCGATTCTCAGATCGTACAGAACCATGTGCCCTCCCTGCAGGTGAGTGCCGCAATAGGCCGGCAATGAGACTCGCCAGCCCGAATCTCATCGCTATTCTAGCACAGTGCACGGCTTCCCGCAATTGGACAGGGCCACGCTGACCTGGCAAGCAGGTTCACCTCGCTCACTGAGCGCCAGGCGGGCGAGGCGCCCGAGGGCATTCTGGAGGTTGTTGCGATTCGTCGGGTTGTTGTTGCGGTTCGCGGCGCGGACGTTGTGAGGCTAACAGGCAGGCGGCAGCAAAGGGACGCGCGCCGGGGACGGCACGCCTGCGCCAGCTAAGGGCAGCCAGCGCGGCCAACAGCGCCAGGGGCGCCAGGAATGGCCAGATTGTGAGCCAAGAGCCAGGGCCCATTTCCCACTCCTGCCGGGGATTGTCGCACGGTCGCCGGCAAAGCGCAAGGACTGATCGATAAGGCTGGGGCGATGGCCATGACAAGAAGTGCAAGCAACAGCCGGGCTTTTGGTCATTCGGGTTGCAGTGGCGACAGTGCCCCCAAGGGACCTCGAATGCACACCATGTCGCCACCCTTGCAGGGCTCAAACCTGGTGGATGGCATCATACCACAGATTCTGAGAACTGCAAAACCGCCCTGAGCGATTCTGCGGCTCTCAGCTGATGACGCACCCACTCCCACTCCGCCGCCGAACACCGGCCAAACCCACAAGCTTTTCTGAATCCTGGCCCCACCAGTTTGGGACACGATGGGACACTATAAGAATAGTGTCTTATGGTGTCCTATGGTGTCCCATCTGGCTGGGAACGGACACCAAGTGGTGTCCCACTTGCTGTCCGTTCGTGTCCCCACATGTCCGTCCGGATATGCTATGCTCGGCCAGATGGACCGTCGCCCACCCGGCCACTGTCAGGGACAGCTGCCAGGCGGCCATGAATCATCAGAGAACAGGGTTCGCCGGCAATCGCTCGGCCAATTGACGACCCCGACAAGCACAAGAAAGCGAGGGCAACCGAAATGCAGGAAAGGGACTATCAACAACTCGGCACCCTGAATGGCACCGAGGTGGGCGTGCAAGCCTCCCTCGACGGCCAGGACATCCTGATCCAGCACACCGACACCGGCCATCGCCTGGCCCGGCTGTTGCAGCCGGAGGCTGCACGAACCGTGCTGCGTGGGCATACCGTCTTCTGGCGCGTGTCCCATGACCGCGAGATCGATGCCCTCCTGGTCGAGCTCATCGACCTCTTCATCTCCATCCGCTACGCCCACCCGGCCCTGGTTCAGCTCGAGCTGGCGCTGAGCGAAGGCGAAGAAGCGATCCCGGAGTCCGCCGAGCCGTGAAAGCAGCGCTCCCGCCGTCGTATGTCAATGCCCCGGTGCCGATCGCCTATGCGGAGGCCGACGATGCCCTCATCGTGACCATGATCCGCATCCTGGGCCTGTGCTGGGCATACGACTACGAGCGCACGCCCGCCCTGACTCCCGAGCAAGTGGCGGCGCTCACCGGGCGGGCGCGCAGCACCCTCTACCGCCACCTGAAGGAGCTCCGCGAAAGGCACTGGATCCGCGTGGACCAGGCCGGGCGCAGGATCATCATCCGGCCGGTTACGGACCGCTCGGCCAAGCCGCCGGAGGAAAAGGAGGCAGACATGAGTCAGCCGGACATCACGCCAGGCCTCAATGAAGAGCTCGTCGAGGCACTCGCCGACATCGGCGTGGAGAACCCCAAGCGAGCCGTCCTTGCCCGCATGGCTATCGACCCTCTCTGGGTGCGCGCCTGGCGGCTATGGGCCGGGCACCCCCACCGCCGCGGGCTGACCAACCCCGCCGGCAACATCATCCTGAAGCTCGAAAGTCGAGAGTCGCCCCCCCGCGAGTTACTGCGAGAGGCCGAGGAACAGGCCAGCCGGAGGGAGTGGCTGCGGGAACTGGAGGAACATGAAAGCGAAGACCCGGAAGAGGACGAGGCGCCCGAAGCCGAGCCTGACAAGGTGTTGGTCGATGCCCAGCGTCTCTGGGCCACGACGCTCGGCGAGCTGCAGCTCCAGATGACCCGAGCGACGTTTGACACTTGGTTGCGGGCCAGCCAAGTGGTCGAGGCCGGCGACGGCTCCTTCACCGTCAAGGTGCGGCACGCGTATGCTGTGGACTGGCTGCAAAGCCGCTTGCTGCCGGTCATCCAGCGAACCATCGCTAGGCATACTGGCGGCGACATCAAGATCACGTTCGTTGTAAGTACGTAGTCTGCCCTGATCCCGCAGGCGGAGCATCAGCTCGCCTTGCCCACGAGGGCACGGGGCGGCCCTGGTGATTGATACGGCTCCTGGCCTTGAACTGCGTTGGGCCTCGTTGGCCGTGCCAGAGACCGCTCTGTAGTAGGAACAACCCAGTCTCACCGGCGAGACGGAGCACCCCGCCAGTCTCACGCACGGGACGGACGGGAGCGATCTGTTGTTGTTGATCTTCCGATCGCATCTCGGGAGAGAAAACAGACAACAACAGGTCCGGGAGCCCTATTGTCCTGATCGCGTCTCACCTGTGAGACGCCAGCAAGAGCAGCAGCTTCTCTCGCAGCATAGAGGGCGCACAGGCTAACAGCCAAGGAGCAAGACGCATGCGAAGAATAGGGCCACACTATTGACCACCAGACAGGGGTCTTGCGATGCGGCGGGCAGATCGGTTCAGCTCACGCCCCGCCAGAGGGAGATCCTCATCCTGGTCGCACTAGGCGCAACTGACAACGAGATCGCGTGTCGGCTGTACCTATCGTCGGGGTATGTGTCAAATCAGATGAAGAAGATCCGGAGGCGGTTGGGCGCCTACTCACGCGCCCACGCGGTGGCCCTGGCTCTGCACAAGGGCATCATCGAGGCCGATCCCCCGCACCACGACAACGCTTGAGCCCTCGGTGGGACGGGTCGGGGATTGTCGTCCGTTTTTCTGGGGGGCTCATCCAGGGACGCTGCCGGCAAGCCTTCCACCCACTTCTCCTTCGCTGCTTCCCTAGCCTTCTCCAAGGAGTGCATGTCCGTCTGCCCCCAGGGCTGGAAGGAGTCCGTCAACGGCAAGAATTGGCAGCTGACCACATGGTTCCACGTGGCGCGTTGGCGCTCCGCCTGCTGTCATGAAACGACACAACCGGAAGCGCGTGGGGCCTCCAGAAACCCAGACTTGTGCCACCAGTCCTCTCTTCAGGGTTGGCATCTTTGAGGTGAGCAGTGTCGAAACGTGCGAGGTCAACGTACAGCATGCTCAATATGAATCTGAGCCCAAACCACGTGCTGCAATCACTCACTTGTCCGACGCAGCCCAAACCCTGAGGCAGATCAGCTACCACAGCTTTACCTCGATTGGAGCGTTGTAGAATACCCCCTGATCGAATTTGCCGTACAAAAGAGCGTGGAATCCCCGAAGCTGTACGTGCTTCTGCGCGTTTGACGGCAGCTTGCCCTGAGCGACAATGATATCGTCCTGATGCAGTTGTATCTGCCCATCGGCCTTGACATCCACGCGGATATTCGTCCATCTATCGAAAGCGAAATCAGGAGCTCCTGGTGCATATGGAATGGCGATCGCTGTGATGCTCATCCAATCATAGGCAAACAACTGCAACCGATATACTCCACTCTCGCGATCCGGTTCCACGTTGAGTATGAACTGAAGGGAATACCCGCCCTCGTCAGGCGAGAAGAGGTTGAAGGCCGACAGCACGCTCACCCAGTAGTCGCCCCCTCTTTGTCTGGGTAGTGGCTGCAGGTTCGAGATCATGACATCGAATGATATACAATAGGCTCCATCCCACCGTATCTGATAGTCAGGATAGCCCCTGCGCTTTCCCGAGTCCTCTGGAGGAGTCGGTCCCTCAGCCCACGCTTTTAGCACCGATCCTCGCAGCGGGTCCTGCACGACAGCGACTCTGGCTCCTTGGGTGTGCAAGGTGTTGTAGCCTTCCAGGGTGCTAGGCAACGTGACGATGCTAGTTGGATTCTTGGTGGGAGTCGGTGTGCGGGTGGGTCTTGGGGTCCGCGTCGCACTGGGAGTGTGCGTCGGCTGAGGCGTGTTGGTAGCAGTCGGGGTTGCTGTCGCCGTAGCCGTTGGGCTCTGGGTGGGTGTGGCCGTCACCGTCGGCGTGCACGTTGGCGTGGGGGTGGATGTTGCCGTGGGCCTAGCGGTGTGAGTTGGTGTCGTGTTTGTAATCGGTGTAGAAGTATCAGTGGGCAACGCCGCGACCCCAGTCGGCGCCGGCCCGCAGGAGGCCAGGGGCAAAAGGCAGAGGCAGAGCAAGGCGCTCACGAAAGCGGGCAGGCCCTGTGTGACTGCGTTCGTCCATCGTGTTTTCATGGCCCACGTCCTGGTGGAAATCGGGCATGCAGGCTGACCGCAGCACCCTGCCAGGACAGCACCAAGGCAGCGCCCTCCTCGAGTGCAGGCTACTTGGTCAGTATCGTCATGTTGTCAATCAGTGCAAGGCCGCCCTTACTGAACCTCGCCCTGCTAAGGTCAGAACCCCCAGCCCCCGCATAGATCGGCCCGCCGTGATATCCCTCCCACGTTGGCTGGCCCTTGCCATCCCTCTTGAGTGACTTTGGCAGCTCACCAGAGGTGACCAATCTCCCATCTTGGAACAGGTAGGCTCTCCAGATGGTCTGCCCCCTAGAATCCTGTTCTCTCCTCACCTCGGTCGCCATACTATGCCAACGATCGGCGGTGAACCGCGGAGCGCCAGGAACTGGTTGTGTGAAGATCTCCTTCTCTCTGTCTTTGAACACCAACAGCATGTATCCATTGGTGCTTCCCCTGATAGTTGTTCTAATTGCCACATGCCATGTGCTCGAGTCGTCGAAGAGGTTCTGGTGGACAAGCCAGCGCCAGCCGCTCGTGGCATCCTTGAGAAGCTGGGCATCCACGTAGATGTCTTCCTCGAGTCTCACCTCACCAGCCAGGGCAACCGCCGCTCCCACATAGCCCCTGTACGCCCAGTAGGATCCCTGATTTGCAGGATCACCAATGATCACTCCCCTCACCACCGAGCCTCTCCCGGAGCCAGCGGGATCACTGACGTCGTGGAGTTCAACACCCCCCTGAACAAGAGGCCCGTTCGCCTCATAGCCCTCATCGAATCCCGTACTGAAGATCACGATCGGGTAATCTCCCTCTGGGAACCTCGTAGGTGTGGCCGACGGAGTCCTTGGCCTTGGTGTCTCAGTTGCAGCCAGAGTCCAGGTCGGCGCCGGTGTGCTGGTAGGCGTGTCTGAGGGAATAGCCGTGGGCGTCCGGCTCGGCGTGAGCGCCGGAGTGGACGTAGCGGTGGCTTTCGGCGCGGGCGTCAGTGTGAACGTCGCCGTAGCAGTCGCAGTCGGCACCGGTGTATCCGTCGGAATGGGCATGAGCGTCGGCATCACCGCTACCACCGCCCCCGTCGGCGCCGGCCCGCAAGTGGCCAGCGGCAGCAGAGCAATGCACAGCATAACTCCGACAAAGAGCAGTAGCCTTCGCCTCATCTTTCTTGTCTCTCTCCACCGGACAACCAGGCGACAACAGCCTCTCCCCCAGCTAGTGGACCAACGACCATACATGCTGCCAGCAGGGTCCAATCACGAAGTACTTCTGCTATTTCCTAACTTCGACATTATCAAGTAGCAGTGTCCCTGAGGCAAGGAGCTTTCCCTTCTTTCCCCACGGACCAACGTACAGCCCTTCATGAAGCCATAGCGTTGTTCCAGTGCCAGCCACTTTGCTGGCGAGAACACCGTCGACGTAAAGCAGCAAGTCCTGAGTTGTGACCTCAAGGGTCACTCTCGACCAGCTGCTCTCTCTCAGAGGCTTTCCCCCTTTGAGGATGCTGCCATCCGTTCCATTGCCGTTCTTGTCCAGAAACGTGATGATCGGAAATGTACTGCCTCCCTGGTTTGTTAGCCTGACCATGGCAAAGACGTGCCAGGCAGGAAACCCCCCGGCCGGCACGGCGTGCGTGTTGAACAGATCCAGGAGGGAGATGTATGAACCGCGATCCCACACATACAGGTTCGCCCGGTCGGACGAAGAAAGCCCACCGAAATTCACGTCCATGCTCACGGCGTAGGGAGGTTCAAGCGGAGCGTCGAAGAACTCGATGCCCGGATAGAGCCTGATCTTGCCGTCCGGTCCGGGCGTGACTCTTGAGTCTATATGCATCCTGCAGATCGTTCCCCTTCCCGAACCAGTAGGATCCTCAATGTATTCGTAGATTCCAGGCCTAATAGGCATCTGCGGGTTTTCAGCGCCTATGTTGCCACTCTCAAAGTCAACCCGCCTGACCAGAGTTGGATACCGCTCAGGTCTGAACACCACAGGCGTGGCTGTCGGACTCACGGTGCGAGTCGCGGTAGGCGTGGGAGTCGGAGTCGGAGTCCACGCAGTTATCGGCGCCGCGACAATCTCAGCCGACACGAAAAGCACGCCGCCCACATAAGGTAGGCTAGCATCACCCACCTGGACGGCAGAGTACGTACACGCCACCTCGCTTTCCTTACCAGGCAGCAGAGCCGACACGACGGGAAGCTCCACGGAGACGGAGCCGAGTCCGTATCCGTGCTTTCCGAGACACCACCGCAGCCACTCGGCGTGCACGACACCTCCAGCGACGTCAGCCGGCGCACAGAGCAATCTCTGGTACGCGGCGAACCGGTCCACGCCACACGCAGGAAGCGGAGTCGGCGTCGCCGTCGCAGTTGGTGTTGGTGTAGGTGTGGGTGTTTCGGTAGGTATTGGCGTAAGCGTAGCGGTGTGGGTTGGCGTGTCGCTCGGAATAGGGGTGAGCGATGGCGGCACCGCTATCGCCGTTGCCACCTGCCCGCAGGCCGCCAGCAGCAGAAAGCCCACGCAGGTCAGGAAGGGTATCGCCAAGAAAGGACGCGTCATCTCGCCATCTTCTCGCATCTGCATAGATGTCGGCATGGCGGCGTGTGGCGGACCTGGGCTGGGGCCTGTCCATACCTGAGCTCCGCAGCCAGCAAAGAGCCGGGGTTGACAGTGCCGCATATCGACAGCTATGTCTCTTGCTTCAGGAGCATTATGCCACAACTCCCACCCTCGGTCAAGATTGTCGTCCATTTCCTTGGGATTGGATCTTCTCGACGGGAGGGACACTATCGTGTCAGGGTGCGCGGACGGGCTCTCGCCTGGCCGTCCTATCCCATCCCATTCTGGAGGTGCATTATGTTTGAGCACGATTTTCTCGCGATGGTCGATGGGGGCGCGCTTGGGAACGGATCGGCCACCCCGAAGGCCTACGGAAGCTACCACCTCGCCACCCGCGACGGCCGCAAGCAGACCGTCCGCCTGGACCTCGGCACTGCGACCAATAACCAGGCCGAGTACCGCACGCTGATCGCCGCGCTCAAGGACCTGACGGGCCGCATCCAGAAGGCCGGCCACAGTCCTGCCGGCTACAGCGTCCTGGTCTACACCGACTCGCAGCTCATGGTCGGGCAGATCACCCAGGGCTGGCAGGTCAAGGCTGCCCACCTTCGCCCCTTGATCGATGAAGCCAGGAGCCTGCTGAAGGCATTCGGCAGGGCCGACCTGGTCAAGGTCCCGCGCGACGAGATCGTCCGCGTCCTGGGGCACTAGCCCACCCTGCAAGAGCTCGATCCCGACACCGGGATCGGGCTCTCTTTTTTCCGGCGTCCCCGGCATGCGAAGACCATCACCTTGTCCGGGATGCGCTGGAGATTACGCCACCTGAGTCCTGAGCCAGAACCGCTGCTGGTTGTCGTCTATTTCTTCGTGGGGCGAGTCCTTGGACGCTACCGCGTCCGGGGGACGTGGCAGGTAAGGAACAACCTGCCGACAAACCAAATCTGACAAAGGAGGACTATCCCATGTTCCACAGAATCACGATCATCGGTTTCGTTGGCCAAGAGCCGCAGATGCGGTACACCGAGGACGGCACGCCCGTCACCAACTTCTCCGTCGCTACCCGCCAGGTCGTCTCCAAGGAGCGCGTGTCCGCCTGCCCGCAGGGCTGGAAGGAGTCGCTCAACGGCAAGAACTGGGAGCTGACCACCTGGTTCCGGGTCACCGTTTGGCGTAAGCTGGCCGAGGCGGTGAACCAGTACGCGGGCAAGGGGCAAGCCGTGTTCGTCGAGGGCGAGCTGCGGGGTGAGCCGGTGGACGGCGCCCAGAACCCGCGCATCTGGACGGGGAACGACGGCGAGCACCGGGCCAGCTACGAGGTGACCGCCCGGACCGTCAAGTTCATCGGCCGCAAGGAAGGCAATGGCAGCGCTCCCGTGGGAGGGTCACCGCCGGAGGGGTACGAGGACGAAGACGCTTTGCCATTAGGGGGCAACAGCGGCAGGAAGCTCGAGGAGGTTTCGAAGTGCTGAATAGCAGCCGGTATGACCGGCTGCCGTACATCCAGAGGTCTCGCTCGACAGCGAGGCTCGTCCTATGGTTGTGGGGTGCCAACCGCGGAGGTGGCGCCCTTTACCTTCTCCAGAAGGGCCGGTGCCTCAGCCAGGTCGCCCAGAACACCAATGAGCACGCGCAGCGCATGGTTCGCTTCCTCGGAGGTGCTGAACACCGCGGCCACGTCGGGGTCGAGCAGCACTGCGATGGTTTCCTCTCCCAACCTGGTGGCAAAGCGGTTCGGCCTGGCCCTGCCGTAGTCGAACGTGTAGTGCGCACGCAGCTCATCTGCGTCCGCAACCCGATCACCTTCTTGCTTTTTCATAGTCGTCACGTTCTTCACGGTCCGCCCTACGGGCGCTGATCACCCTGATCACATCGTCACGTTCCATGAACGACACGACAGGGAGCCGGCTGAGCTTCGAATGGCCGATGATGATCTCGCGGTGCTCCTCGCCGGAGTGTTCTTCATCGTCAAAGATGAAGGCCAGCGGGTTCTGAAACACGGTTGCGGCTTCCAGGAAAGTGACGCCGTGCTTGGTTGCGTTTCGCGCCGCCTTGTGCGGAACTTGCCGAAACCGTATGCTCATCGACCTGCGCCATCTGCGAAGCAGGGGGAGCCCCTGCTCAGGCTCCCCCTGGGATTCGCACCGAGGAGCGGGGCAGCCCCGCAATCACTCCGGCACTTATGTCAACGAATGCCCCCAAGGGAGCTCGTACAACAGGACTGTCAATTGACACTTCAGTTATTGCGGTAGGCAAAGAGCAGCTCGTCGCGTGCTTTTGCGCTGCGCGCCACTTTGTGGTAGAATCCGTTTTGTCGAAGACGCCCTGGGCTCTCACCCAGCCCGAGGCACCACCGGGGCGGAGACGGCAAAGCCGGTCCAGTGATCCATTCGCCCGCCGGTCAGCCCCGGTGCGGCGGGGTTGTGCTCGGGGACGTAGGCGACCGGGAGGCAAGTGAGTGGCCGTCAATCGCGACAAACCAGACCTCTGGAAACCCGACATCGCCCAGTCGGTGGACATGTACAACGACTGGTTCATGCGGTTCGCCCCGCAGGCCTTCCGTGAGACGCGAATCCGGACCTCACAGGAGGTCGTGAATACCCTTGTGGCGACTGCCAACCTGACGCACGTCGAGCCCCAAGTCCTGCGCCAGGATCCGGGCGTGCTCGCCACCTTGCGCATGTGCTGCTGCCCACCCCTCGCGCGAGATCGGCTGATCGGCCTGGCTGGCGTGACCAAGAGCCTGGTCAACCGCATGGAGAGCGGCCGAGGCTTGCCTCTGCAGCTCAAAGGTGCCGACCTCGAAACCGAATTGCAGAAGATGGGCTCCATCGTTGAGCGGATGGCCGACCGGGATATCTTTCCCTGGCTAGATACCCGCGAGGCCCCAACACCCACGGAACTCCAGCGTGCAGCCTCGATCGTGGCCGACCGCCTGTGCGGCGCTGCCACCAACCCCATCATCCGGAACGCTCAGGAAGCACGGCAGTTGGCCCGCATCGGCGGTTGGCTCCAGGGGCGCGGCTACCAATTCCTCCAATCCGGCGCCGGTGTCCGCTTTGGGGAAATGCCGCCAGGCACCTATGCCTTTCACCTGAACGTCGCGGGCAGGCTGCAGGAGAACTCGGACGAGACAGTGAACATCCCTGTCGATGTGGTCATCACGCGCAAGGGGCCAAAGGCTGGCGGCCTGCCGCTGCTGATCGAGGCGAAATCGGCGGGAGACTATACCAACGTGAACAAGCGCCGCAAAGAGGAAGCCACCAAGGTTCAGCAACTGCGTCGCGCCCACGGGTCAGACGTTGAGTACGTCCTGTTCCTGTGCGGCTACTTCGACTCCGGCTATCTGGGGTACGAGGCGGCCGAGGGCATTGATTGGGTCTGGGAGCACCGTATTGACGACCTTCTTTAGTTTGGAGTGTAGGCCGTGGGTGACGTACGAGAACTAGAAACCAGGCGGCTGGCCCTTCAGGCCAGCCTGGACGCAGCCAAGACCCAGGCCGAGCGGAATCGGCTGGGCCAGTTCGCCACACCCACCGATATGGCCATGGACATGCTCGCATACGCGCGGAGCTTGCTGCCCCTGGCCGCAAAGGTTCGATTCCTGGATCCTGGCTTCGGAATCGGCTCTTTCTACTCGGCCTTGCTCCGCACGCTTCCGGCAGATCAGATCGCCGCAGCGGAAGGTTTCGAGATCGATCCGCACTACGCGCTGCCTGCTGTCGAGCTATGGCACGATACACCCTTGGCATTGCATCAGGGTGACTTCACCCACGCCGAACCCCCAACTGATGAGTCCGTCCGCTTCAACCTGATCGTCTGCAACCCGCCGTACGTTCGGCACCATCATATTGCCGCTGGCGACAAGCTGCGCTTGCAACAAGCCGCAGAACGGGCATGCGGCATTCGCCTCAATGGCTTGACTGGGCTGTACTGCTACTTCCTGTGCCTTTGTCATGCCTGGCTGTCCTCCGGCGGGATTGCTGGCTGGCTCGTTCCCAGCGAGTTCATGGACGTCAACTATGGCAGAGAGGTGAAGCGATACCTGCTGGATAGGGTGACCCTGCTGCGAGTGCACCGCTTCGATCCCGATGAGCTGCAGTTCGAGGACGCCTTGGTCTCGTCCGCCATCGTTTGGTTTCGCAAGGCCACGCCACCCGCCGACCACGAAGTGGAGTTCAGCTTCGGGGGCAGCCTTGCCCAGCCCCGGGTGTCGAGCAGGGTCCCGCTGGCTGCGCTTCGCCACGAGCGCAAATGGACACGGCTTCCTCATCCTGCGCAGACAACCGAACCCGTTGGCCTGACCTTGGGCGACCTGTTCACCATCAAGCGCGGTGTGGCCACCGGCGACAACAGATTCTTCGTCCTGACCCGAGAGCAGATCGAGGCCCGTGGCCTGCCGCTGAAGCTCTTCCGGCCCGTCCTGCCAAGCCCGCGTTACCTGCACGTGGACCAGATCCAGGCCGACAGAGATGGAAATCCCGCCCTCCAGCCCCAGCTCTTCTTGCTCAACTGCAACTTGCCCGAGGAAGAGGTCAAGACGCGGTATCCTGCGCTGTGGGCCTATCTCGAATCGGGCAAGGAGCGCGGCGTACACGAAGGCTATCTGTGCCAGCACCGCTCACCCTGGTACGCCCAGGAGGACCGCCCCGGCGCCATGTTCCTGTCTACGTACATGGGTAGGCCCGGCAAGAACGGCGACCGGCCTTTTCGCTTCATCCTGAACCGGTCACAGGCGACCGCCACCAACGTCTACCTGCTGCTCTATCCCAAGCCAGTCCTGGCCCGGAGGCTGCGGGAGGATCGCGATCTGGCAGTCAAGATATGGCAGGCACTGGATCGCATCTCGCAGAAGGACCGCATCCAGGAGGGCAGGGTCTACGGTGGAGGGCTCTACAAACTAGAGCCCAAAGAACTGTCCAATGTGCCTGCTGCAGAAATCGCTGCTCTAGTCTCCGAAGACGGAGATGGTGCCTTTGACACCCTGCGCTATCAGCAACTGCCCCTCATGGCATCACCCTGAGTCAACGGTGAAGAGCTGGTAGGTCAAGCGGATGGTCTCGTCATCGATGTGGGAAAGGCCTACCTCGGAGGCAACCGATGCAACTACCGGGTTTCCTGGCGAACATCCCACTGCCGGCACTTGGCGCTGTGGTGCTGGTCGGCATTCTGGAGATCGTGCTCTCCTGGATCCTGGATCTGGGCCCCAAGATCCGTGCCTTGGTGGGCACATGGCCCACATGGCAGAAGCTCGTGTTTTGGCCGCTTTACATCGTTCTGATGCTGCCGGGCCTGGCAGTTGGCCTTGCTCTTTGCATTGCCATTCCGGTAACCATTGTGGGACTACCCATTGGGCTTGCTGCATTTCTAGAAAGGTCAACCGGCCTTTCGGCTTGGCTATGGGCTGCTCTCCTGCTGATCGCAGCTGGGCTGCTGGCTATGGCGCTCAGAACGGTCAGGGGAGCCCTTTGGCGACGGCCTGCGAGCGCTGACTGGACTCGGAGCACTGAGTTCACATCATCTGAGGCACGGAGCAAGATGCATAGGCGTGTCCAAGTTACGCAGTCCAATGCCGTAGTCTCGGCGGGAACCACAGGGACAGTCGTGCGAACGACCGACGACAACAAGGTGATCGTTGCCTGGGAGCGTCCGCCCACACCGGTCGAACGTTTCGCGTACGACGGTCAGTGGTACACCGGCTATCAGGATCAGCCAGAAACCCAGTTCGACAAGTCTCAGTACAACCGATGGCTGCGAGAGCTGTAGGGGCAGACCCAGCTTCCTGTGCCGCACTGTGCCGCAGTCAGGTTGCGCTGTCTGCCTCACCATCCGACAAGAAACCCGGAAAGGAGAACTCTTGACGACATGGAGTGGGGTCTCGCGTTCATTTGGGTGCTCATTGCTGCTGGGTTCCTCCTACTGTTGGTTGCTGGGCGTCTGGTCTACTTCTTTGTCTGGTCGTACGTCGATGACAAGCGCAATGCACCACCGCCCCCGCTTCGTCCGCGCTACTACTATGACGACTCTCCCAAGCGTTGGGCTCGCATGCAAATGTACATAAACCGCGACCCGCATGGTGGCTGCATTCTCTCCTGCGCTGCTCTCGCCATACCTGGCTTGGGATTGCTTGTCTGGCAAAACCTCAGTCGAGCCCCCAGCTCGTTGTGGTTCGGCCTCGGCCTCGGACTTCTCGGTCTGGCACTTCTCCCTCTCATCTTGGTACTCTACCCAGTGATGGCGGAGCGCGACGGAATCCCCGACTCTCTCCAACTGATCCTGGCTATCGTCATCATCGGAGGCTTCGGCTTGGCATTCTACGGAAAGGACTCAGTGCCTGGCTTTTATCACTATTACCGTCGCCCAAGCCTACCGTATACGGCCCTCGAAACAGCCGTCACGACAAACCCAAGGATGTACGAACCTGGTCAGCATGGAGCCCTCACCGTCACCGTCGAAAACAAGGCCAACGTGCCTCTCCTACTCCGCGACATCACTCTCACTTTACCCAAGCGTTTCCTTGATGGCTTCATGATCGACAGGGATGCCCTTCAGCAGGATGCAACTGTTGCCGGACGCAGGGTGGTCTTCCCCTCCTGCGAACTCGCCTCAGGAGCGGTAATCGCCCGCAGCCTGCCGGTCATAGCCTTGGGCGTAGGAGATTTCTCTGGCGATTTCGCGGTTCGCATCCGCACCTCGCCAGTGGCCGCATTTCGGGGGACTCACAGCGCAGCCATCAACCTCACCGTCGCCATCGTGCCTGGAAGACCATAGATGACCTACCGGGAGCGCCTGTACTGCGAGGCGGCTATCCGCCCAGGCACTTCGTGAGGATCTCACTAGGCTCAGCTGGATACGAGGCAGATCTGGATGACACGGGTATAGTCGGCGTGAGCCAATCATACTCCAGGCGACAGGTTTTCGACATGGAGCCGCGAGACTTGGTCCGACTTCTCCATTCGCACTCCAAAGCGAAAGCTGGCCCCTTCGCGTGGAAGCTCCGCCACGAGGGCCGGGAGCTCGGCCTTTTCCTCGATGTCAAGAAGTCAGACAGCGATGGCTTCGAGGGCATGGTCAGCACCATCCTCTACAGGAAGCCGGGAGGCAGCTTCTTGGCCGAGGAGGGTGAGCCGGTCGCCACGCTACACGGGACACGGGTGCGACAGGGGGAAACCATCGTCCTCATGAAGTGCCCCGAGCCCAAGGCCACAGGCTGGATCTTCGTCAATTTCGCGCTGGGCATGGAGCAACTGCAGAAGGAGCTCGCTAAACCCGCACCACCGTCGGCGCACCAACCCGTGGAGATCCGTGTAGAGAGCGGAAGTCCTACCCCCGCGCTACCCACACCCGCTGTCGAGACGCTTCCGCCCAAGCCGATCGTTGTCGGTGCAGTTCCCGCGGACGATGAGTTGTCCGCTCCCCCCGGGCGCCCTGGGCTGGACCACGACGAACTGATCTATCGCCTGGCCAAGGCTCAGGAGGGAGAGGAACTGAAGCGCAAGTCCCCCCGAGAGCCGTGGAAGTGGATCGCCCGGGAGATCGAGTGGAAGCTCGGGGCGGACGAGCCGGGCCTCGCCCTGCTTAGGGACGCAAGGTTGCGCCTGCACCGGCTGGAGCTGGATGACCCCCTGCTGGCCGAAGTTGCTGCGCTGCGGAAAGTGAAGGAAACGAAGGAAACGTAGAGAACCCTTTTTCGTCCGTTTTCTGCGTGATATGCTCCAGGCGAAAGTCTGGAGCATTTTCATTTGCCTGGGAGGTGACGATGGTGAGATTGCAGGTGGCACTGAGCATGGCAGAAGCCGAAGCGCTTGGCAAGTGGGCCATATCCGAACTGCGCGACCCGCGCGACCAGATCCGGCTGCTGGTTCGCGATGAGCTGCGCAGGCGGGGTCTGCTCGGCGATGGCGAGACAGGGTTTCAGGTGCACGACAAGGAAGAGCCGGAGCAGGGTCTCCCAGAGCTTGAGGAAGTGGAGCGGGAATGAGTCAACCCACGGGATTCGAGCGCGAAGCGGGTGCGGTCGCTCGGCTATTGGCCGGAGCGCCGCCGGGTGATGCAGAGGCGGCCACGTTTCCTGAGCCTTGGGCGAGCTTGGTCCAAGCTATCGTTCTATCCGGCGGGGACGATCGGCTAGCGGCCTTCGACGGCGCCCTGTCCGGGCTGCCCGAGGATCAGGCGTCGATGGTCCGCTTCCTGGTCGGCAGAGAGGGACGCGCGATCCTGCAAGGACAGGCAGACAGCGACCCAGAGGCTCCACCCGCCACGGCCAGTACCACCATCCCCGATTTGCCCCAGGAATCACGGCTTGCACCTGAGTTGCAGGCACGAGCGGCCGAGGCCGGCCGGTGGCTGGACGCCTACGTATCCTTCGCCTGTGACGTCTCCCCTCTGACGCCACCAGAGCTGCACCAGTCCGCAGGTCTGTGGCTGGGCAGTGTCGCCATCGCCCGGCGCGTGCGGCTCCGGCTACGACACGACGATATCTATCCCAACCTGCTCATCCTCTGGATCTGCGACACGACCATCTACGCCAAGACCACGGGACTGAACATCGCCAAACGTCTCGCCCGTTCGGTATTCCCTCACCTGCTGGCCATCAGCGAGTTCTCGCCGGAGGCGTTGCTGGATGACTTTGCCGGCCGGCAACCCCTCGGGTTGCAGGATCTGGCCGAGGAAGAGCGCCGCCTGTGGACGGAACGGCGCAACTTCGCCGCCCAACGAGGGATTGCGCTGGACGAGGCAGCGTCTCTTTTCTCCTCCTTCAAGCGCGACTACAACGCGGGCTTGCCGTACTACCTGCTACGCTTGGCCGACTGCGACCCGGAGGTGGAGAAGCTCACCCGCGGCACAGGCAAGGTCGTCGCCCACAACACCTACCTGTCCTTCCTCGGCAGCACCACAGCCGCGGCGCTGATGCACACCGACCTGGACTTCCTGTGGGGCTCCGGCCTATGGCCGCGCTTTGCCCTGCTGACGCCCACCGCCGAGCTTCCGGCCTGGCGCAGCCCGGTGCCGGGCCAGTGCGACCCACCTCAGGAATTGGCTCACACTATTCAGCGCTTGGCCAAGGAGAAGCTGCCCAAGCAGGTCTTTCCGGCAGCCCCTGCAGTGCGCGACGTGCAACTGGGCGAAGGCGTGCATACCGCCTGGCGCGCCTACGCCAAGGCGATGATCCGCGACATCCTGACCTCGCGAGCGGCGCCGGACAAGCGCCTATGGGGGGTGTATGGCCGGCTGCCCAGCCAGGCGCTCAAAGCGGCCGTCATCCTGGCTGCGCTGGATTGGGCCGAGGACGACCGTGAGCCGGCCCCCTTGGTCTCGCTGGCCCACTGGGCACGCGGCCAGGCAATTGCCGAGAGCTGGCGGGCCAGTGCTCACCGCCTGCTCGACTCCCTGACCAACCGCCGGGTGTCCGAGGAACGTGACAGGGAGGACCGCATACTGCGAGTGATCCAGGCGGCGGGCAGCGGCGGGATCACGTCCCGGAGCATCTACCGGGCGCTTGGCCTGCGGCGGGTCGAGTTCGAGCTGGCAGTGGCGGGGCTGGTGCGCGATGGCCTGATCCGCGAGATCGAGATCAAGCCTGCGCGCGGGCCGTCGGCGTGTGGGTACGTGGCCGTAGAGAACCTGTCACGAGAAACGACAGGATTGACAGGTTGACGGGTAGACAGGTATCGAGATCGCGGACGGACGAGATGCAGCATCGATACCAGCCCAGCCATTCCTGTCAACCTGTCAACCCGTCAATTTGGCAGAACTGGTTGACGGGTATTCCCGGGGGAGAAGTCGACCCCTGGAGGCCCAAAGTGTATCTCAAGGAGAGTGCACCATGATCCTGTCCAAAGTGGTCCCGCATCGGGACCGTCACCGCGCCGCACCTTGGCGCTCGTGGCTGCTGCTACGCAGGTGCGCCACGCCCGCGCTCGGCGGTGCGTCCGGTAGCAAGCTAAAACGCTTGACACGACCCGCCCCATACCCGCATGCCCATGCGGCAGATTGCCATGCCATCCTGGGGGAACCGCTGTCACAACGTCCCTCCAGTCCGCATGACCATGCAGGAGATCGGCTTGTCATCCGATCTGCGGCGCTACCAACCAACACCGGCTGCTGTGCGGCTTCGCCTCAGCAGCCGGGGGGAGGACAACCATGAGTTCCGCAACGTACAAAGCCCGCATCAACGTGCCGGTGACGCCCCAGATGCACGATTTCGTCCAGGTGCTGGCACGGCGCCAGCGTACCACCGTGGCCGACGTGGCCCGGCAGGCCCTGCGCGAGTACCTCGATGTGCAGGAGGATCTGATCGGCAGCCGCAGTCGCATGGGCAGCCGCATCACACACCAGATAGCGGAGATGCGTGACCAGCTTCTGGATCAGCAACTCCGCGCCGACACCGTGCACCTGGCAGCCATCCTCATGATGCAGATGGGCCATGGTAAGGATGGGGTGCGGCTTCTGACCGATGCTGCACGGCTTGCCTGCTATGCCGCCGGCGACATCCGAAGGGTCCTGTCAGGAAGCGTCGAGATAGATGAGCTCCCGCCCTCGAAGTAGTCGCCCGTGCCGCGATCTCTCCTTGGAAGGGGATGCCGCTGCTTTGGCACCCACCCGGTCTGAAGCCTGAGCTGAGACGAGATCAGAAACTACGCCATGTTCACCGTCACCGTCGAGCAGGACCCGGCAGACGAGCCCTCTCCCGAAGAGATCTACCAGGCGCTCGGACTGCTCCTCTTGCCCAGGGCCAGTGCCCTGTGGGAAGCCTGGGTGGCGTCGGGCCGGCTCACGGTCGAAGAGGCGGGAGGTGAACGTCGCTGGAGGCTCAACGGCGCGCAGGAAGAAGTAGACGATGGAGTCCGAGGCGGGAGCAAGTAGGTTTTGCCAATTGACTTCGAGCACGGCACGCAACGGCGCATCTCCCAACTTGACAAGAAATGCCGGGAGGTATATGATGTCGTATAAGATGAATAGCGGGTCGTGCCGGTGCAGGAACACCAGCACGACCCTAACCCAACCCGCTGACGGTCAGAGGCCAAGCAGCGAGTCAGGCTGGTGCCATTGTAGCACATGCCAGCCATTGTCGCAACCGTGCGGCCACTCGCCCGTCAGGGGAGGAGTGGCCGCATGTTGTTGTTTCAGGAGATCTGATGCCCAACAACAAGAGATTTGACACGAATCCTGACGCTCTTCTGAAGGGAGCGAATGCAGTATGAAGCGAGACTGCCCGCTCACCGCAGGTTCCCAGGTGTGGGCCTACTTCCGCGATTCGGGAGGCGAAGCACAGGAGAGGAGCGTAGGCCAGCAACTGGAGGCAGCGCGGGAGTATGCCGCCCGCCATGGCCTGTGCCTCTCGGAGACCTTTGCCGATGAAGCCAAGCCCGGCTCCACCACCATCGGCCGGGATGCCTTGCAGGAGATGCTGGCGAAGGCCCGCCAGCTCGCCCCCGGCGCCAGGGATCGCCACGCCGATGCCCCGGATGGGATCCTCTTCTGGGATACCAGGCGGCTCGGCCGCGAGCAGTTGGACAACGCCTTCATCAAGGCAGACCTGCGGCGGCGCGGCTACGCCCTGATTTTTCTCACCGACGATATCCCAGAAACCGGGGACTTTGCCCCGGTCATCGAGGCCTTTCTCGACTGGAAGGCAGAGCAGGACCTGAAGGACATCGGCAAGGATGCGCAGCGGGGCCTCCAGAACCTGGCCAAGAACGGTTACCACCCTGGCGGCCTGCCCCCCAAAGGCTACAAGGTCGAGCGTCTTCAGGCCGGAGCGAAGCGCAATGGCGAGCCGCGCCTTGCCTGCCGCTGGGTCGTCGATCCGGCCACAGCCCCACGGGTGCGGCTGGCCTGGCAGATGCGGGCGGCAGGGGCCAGCTACGAGGACATCCAGCAGGCCACCGGGCTCTTCGGGGCCCGAAACTCGTGGGTCAGCTTCTTCCGCAACAAGACCTACCTGGGGGTGATCAAGTGCGGGGAGCTGGAGATCCCCGACGGCCACGAGCCGCTGTGCACCCCCGAGCAATGGGAGGCAGTCCAGCGATCGAGCGCGCCGCGCCGCCGCTCCAAGCCATGGGCCGCGACCAGCAGCTATCTCCTGTCGGGCCTGGTGGAGTGTGGCTACTGCGGCTCTGCCTGCTCTGGCTCGGCCGACAACCGCTCTTCGAGGCCGAAGGAATGGCGCTACTACGTGTGCGGCAAGAGGAAGCGCCAGCGCTGGGATTCCTGCGAGCTGAAGAAGTGCGACGCGGACAGGCTGGAGAGAGCCGTCCTCGACCAGGTGTCGGACCATGTGCTCACCCCTGACTTCCTGCGGTGGATGCTGGATAAGGTCCGCGCCTCCTTCTCGGCCGAACAACTGGAGAAGCAGATCGGGCAGAAGCGAGCCCAGCAGGGCCAACTGGACAAGACCATGTCTTCGCTCGTGGATGCCATCGAGACGGCGCCGACGGCTGCCCTCGCCCGCCGCCTGGCCGAGCGGGAGCAGGAACAGCAGTTCGTCCTGGCGGAGCTGGCCGCGTTGGAGGCCAAGCGGAGCTACTATCAGGCCATCCAGATCGACGACGCCGCGCTGGACATCCTGGTGGGAGAGCTGCGGAGGGGATTGCTGGGCGATGCTGCGACGGTGCGCGAGACCCTGGGCAAGGTCGTGAAGAAGGTGGTGCTGAGAAACGACGGGGGAACGCTACACCTCACGCTCCCCCGACAGTCCTTTCCCGGAGTGCCCCCAAGGGACGTTGGGGGCAGCTATTGTCGCTACACTTGCGAAACTGGCGGGAGATCGAAGCTAGAATCTGTGTTGACCACTCGTCGCCCGGCCCACATGGAGATCCCTCACTTGACAATGGGGCAGCCTGGTGTTACTATCTGTCGTAAGATATTCATAACTACCGACGGTTTGTAACATGGACACAGACGATCAAGCCACGGACCGCATCCGGCGGATCCTGGACATGGCACAGCAGGCAGGAGTCCTTCGCCCCCATGACCTAGAAGTACACGGGATCCCTCGCGTTTACCTCAGCCGCCTGTGCGAGCGCGGCGATCTCGTTCGCGTAGGCCGCGGGCTGTACGTCCTGGCTGACGCCGACGTCTCCGAGCTGCATACGCTGGCCGAGGCAAGCAAGAGGGTCCCGCACGGCGTGGTGTGCCTGCTGTCGGCCCTCAGATTCCACAACCTGACCACCCAGGCTCCGGCTGCGGTGTGGGTTGCCATCGGGAGCAAGGCGCGGCGACCACAAGTAGACTACCCAACACTTCGGTTCGTGCGCTTTTCCGCGCGCGCCCTCGAGGCTGGCGTGGAAGAGCACTCTGTGGAAGGCGTAGCGGTCCGGGTCTACAACCCGGCCAAGACGGTGGCGGACTGCTTCAAGTACCGCAACAAGATCGGGCTGGATGTAGCACTGGAAGCTCTTCGCGATTGCCGCAGGCGGAGAATGTGCAACAACGACGAGCTCTGGCACTATGCCACGATCTGCCGGGTGGCGAACGTCATGCGGCCCTACATGGAGGCCACCGCATGAACAGGAGACAGCCGGTCAACCTCCCGGCCTCGGTTCGCCAAAGACTCCTGAACCTGAGCCGGGCGCGCGCGGAGGACTTCAACCTCACCCTGACCCGCTACGGCATAGAACGCCTGCTTTACCGATTGAGCCGGACTGAGCGAGCCGACAGGTTCGTTCTCAAGGGCGCAATCCTGTTCACGCTGTGGACAGGCCGGCTGCAGCGCCCGACCCGGGATCTCGACCTGCTGGGCTATGGAGACAGCTCCCAGGAGGCCCTGACCCGGCTGTTTCAAGACATCTGCGCTGCCGACGTTCCGGCCGACGGGCTGGTGTTCCATCCGGACTCTGTGCGCGTGACAGAGATCCGGGAGGATCAGCAGTACGGAGGGCAAAGGGTGCAGTTGACTGCCACGCTGGGCAATGCCCGGATCCACCTCCAGGTGGACATTGGGTTCGGGGACGTGATCACCCCCGCGGCCGAGGAGGTAGCGTTCCCCAGCCTTCTGGGGTTTCCGTCTCCACAACTGCGCGCCTATCCGAAGGAGACGGTCGTTGCGGAGAAGCTGGAGGCCATGATTGTGCTTGGCAGGGCCAACAGCCGCATGAAGGATTTCTACGATGTCTGGATGCTGTCGCACGAGCTCCAGTTTGACGGGCGGATGCTTGCCCGAGCGATCCGGTCCACCTTCCTGCGCCGCGACATTCCGTTCCCGCAATCAGTGCCCACAGCCCTCACAGAGGAGTTCGCGCTGGACCCGGACAAGGGCAAGCAGTGGGCGGCGTTTCTGTCGCGCAACCGGCTCGACGTAGGCGGTCTGACCCTCGTCCAGATCATCCCGCAGATCAGGCTCTTCTTGATGCCGCCCCTGCTGGCCGCGGCCGGCGGTCAAGCGCTCGAACAGGCGTGGCCTCCAGGGGGACCGTGGGCAGCCATCGCGTAAGGCAGCAGGCTGTCCTTGGCCTGCACCGCAGCCGCACTCCAGGCGCTCACAGTCCAGCGGGCGAGTCAGCCCAACCGCCGCCCAATCACCTCGATCTCGGCTAACAGCTCCTGGCGGGCACATTGTCCACGATGCGCCAGGTGGGGTCGTACTGGCCGCCGGTGCCCCATTTCCCCGGCCGGCCGAGATACGGCGTGCTTCTGTCTACGCCGGCCAGGAGCAAATCACGCACCTGCACCGCAGCCGGCAACTGGAGAAGGTCGAGGAGGTAGCCTAGGCGCTAGATCAGTGCCTGGGACCTGCTGCGAAGGCCGTACTCGGCCAGCCTGTATCATCGGTTGCCCCATTTGACAAGTGCGCCGGAATGTGATATAGATTACAGAGTCAGGCTCGTACCCTGACACCAGGGGCATACAAACAAACGCCTGTTAAGCGTCGGCAGTACCTGCCCCGGGAACTTGTACGGGCCTGTGTGTGGAACGAACCCGGTTCGTACCCCGAGCGCAGAAGCGTACAAACTGGCCCAAGTAGTAAAGCCCGGGGCAGCCAACCCCGGGAGGGTCTATAAAACCCTGAACCGTCGCTTCTGGAACTTGTACGAACCGGATTCTTGAGACGTGGAGCAGCAGATGCAATCGCGCAGGGGAACGTATATGAATAGCGCAATCGCGCGAGCCGATCAGGATCGGCCGTCGCGCCCTGGCCTGCGTCCTGCTCCCGCGCCGAGGTGGATTCGGGTCTAGCCCTCGGGTTTCCAGCGAGCACAGCGCAGGGGCGTGACAGCCGGGCAAGGCCGGTTCACGCCCCTGTTTTCATTCTGGAGAAGGAGGTAGATGCACCATGACCGAGATGATGCCTTACCCGGAGCGCCGGGTCCACGTCCGCTTCGAGGGCCGGAGCTGGGCGATCGCACTCGTCCTGCTCGACCTGGGCGAGATGAGCACCGATACTGAGGTGCGCATCGCCCTGGCCCGCTACCTGGAAGTGCCGGAGACGCGGCTGGCGCCGTACGTGGTCGAGCGCCACGCCAACGGCAACATCACCGTGCGGCCGGAGGCTGTCTTTGGCTGATGATCTGGACCTTGGATCGGCCTGCACCCCAACATGGGAGGCTTACAAACAGTGCGGGAGCCCGGTAGGTCGGGGATCAGGGCTGCGGCCTTCCGACGGCAGGGAATCACTTTTTCTACGCTTTCCAGACTTGTGCAGGCTGGTCCCAGGTGATGGTTAGGAGGGAACCATGATGACGACCGAGCAGGACCTGCGGCTGAAGCTGTTCAACACGCTGCTGACGACGCCGCACCGTGACCTGGACAGCATCTACGGGGTCCACCAGGAAATCCTGAAGGCGGACCCGCGCTTCTACGTGCAGCTTGGGGCCTGGTACTCTGCCACGGGCGAGGTGCGCGACCACAAGGAGATGTTCGTGATCTGCCTGGCGCTGAGCGACTTTCCGGGCCACCGCGACGTGGGCCTGGCGCTGCTGCGCCAGCTTCCGCCCTACGAGGTGGGCCGCGTGGTCGACTTTGTCAAGGGCGGCATGGTCCGGCAGCGCACCCAGCGGGGCCGCACCGTCGACGCGGTCCAGCGGCACGTCCGGCAGGGCCGCGCCGTGCAGTCGGTGACCGAGAAGCAGGGCCTCTTCCGCAACGTGCCGCGGTCGATGGTGACCGAGGTGACGCGCTACCTGCGGGAGCGCGAGGCCGACCCCGCCTGGTTCGACAGCTCGGTCCTGCAGGCGCGGCAGGCCCTGAAGCGGCTGTACGCCGGCCTGCACATCGAGCCTTCGGCGCGGGCGCAGGCGATCCTGTTCGACGAGAACCCGCCGCCCGACTCGCGGCTGGCTGCGCTGAAGCAGATCGCCCGGGCCAAGACGCCGGCCGAGCAGGCGCGGGCCATCGTCGAGCACCGCATCCCGTACCGGGTGGCGGCGTCGGTCGTCAAGCAGATGACGCCCACGGTGCTGGTGGCGCTGATCGAGGCCATGAGCCCGCAGGAGCTGATCAACAGCCTGGGCTCGCTGCGGGAGCGCGGCGCGCTGGACAACCGCGAGGTGAAGGCGCTGGTCGAGGCCAAGCTGGCGAAGGCCCAGACCGCCGAGCGGGTGTCGGCCTACAAGGCCAAGGTGGCCATCGAGGCCGCGGGCGTGACGGGCGAGGTGGCGCAGAAGCTGGAGGCGGTCACCGAGGCCCAGGTGCGGGCCAAGGGGGCGATCACGCGCGCGACGGCTCTGCTGGTGGACAAGAGCGGCTCGATGGAGCAGGCGATCGAGATGGGCAAGCAGATCGCAGCCATGGTCGCCGGTGTGTGCCAGGCGGAGCTGTTCGTGTATGCCTTTGACACGCTCGCCTACCCCATCGGCGTGCCCCCGCAGGCCGGCAACTCGCTCGGCTTCGTGGCGTCGCTGCACCGACGGAAGGCGGCGGAAGCGCTGCCCGCCCCCGTGTCGCTCGCCGACTGGGAGCGCGCCTTCGCCGGCATCCAGGCCGTGGGCGGCACGTCATGCGGCGTGGCAGTGGAGATGATGCGCCGGCAGGGGCAGGCGGTGGAAGAGATTGTCATGGTCACCGACGAGGGCGAGAACACGGCGCCGCGCTTTGTCGAGGCGCTGCAGCGCTACCGGGCGGAGCTGAAGGCCGACCCGCATGTGGTGTTCGTCAAGACCCGCGGCGCGGTCAACCTGCTGGAGACCGAGTGCCAGCGCGCGGGGATCGACTTTGACGTCTGGCAGTTCACGGGTGACTACTACTCGCTGCCGAACCTGCTGCCGCTGCTGAGCCGGCCGAGCAAGCTGGACCTGCTGCTGGAGATCATGGCCTACCCGCTGCCGGTGCGGAAGGCGGCGTGAGACAAGACGGCGGACAGACCCTGAGGGTCTTCAGAAACCCTCAGGGTCTTCCGTGGAGCAGGATGTGAGACGATGAGCGTGCGCCATCTGTTGGACAAGATGGAGGCGGCCGAGGGGGCATTCCTGGAGGCCGAATTCCTCGCGCCGGTAACCCCCGGCGGGAAGGTGCGCGTGCGGATCGCGGGCGTGGTCTGCACCCTGCGGGTGGTGGACGACGCGCCGCCCGGCTGGGCAATCCTCAAGCCGCTGTCGCTGGACCGGGCGCGCATGGTCGCCCGGCCGAGCCCGGCGCAGGTGAGGGAGTACCTGGCGCTGTTCCCGGCGGTGCGGCTGATCCTGGCGAGCCATGCCGAAGGCCGCTGGCTGGCGATGCCGGCGCACGCAGGGGACAGCCGCTTCCGCATCGAGGGGCTGGTGCCGGTCCACCTGGCCGCCGGGGTGGAGGCGTTTCAGCAGGCCATCGCGCGCTTTGACGGGCAGACCTTCTGGTTTCAGGAGGTGGACCGCCGCCGCAATCCGGCGGTGGCGGCTTACCTGCGCGAGGCACTGGCGGCCGAGATGCCACCCGACGCCCTGCACAAGCCCACGCTGACCGCGGAGGAGCGGGCTGCGTACGTGTGGGCCTACGGGGCGTCTGAGGCTGCCCGGCGCGACCGGCAGGAGGAGCGCATCCGGGAGGCCCTGGCCCATGCCGGGGCGGAGATGACCTCCTACGTCGAGCGCGAGGACTCGTACACGGTGACCTACACGGTGGACGGCCGGCCCCACCGCTCCACGGTGCGGCGCGACGACCTGACCGTGCTGGCGGCCGGCATCTGCTTGTCCGGCGGGGACCGCCAGTTCGACCTGGCCAGCCTGGTAGGCGTGCTACGGCAAGGCGCGCAGGGCCGGCGGCTGGTGCGCGTCGACTGAAGGGGAGGCAGATGATCGAGCGGAGCCGCGTACTGACCGGCCGCTGCCGGGATGGCGCGTGGCGCCTGAGGCTGCGCCGGCCCACGTCGGGCGGGCGCGCCTGGGTCGAGGCCGACTGGGATTGGGCGCTGCAGCGGGAAGAGTGCTGCGGTGACGTGGCGGGGTTCTGGCACACCCACCCGGGGATGGCGGCCGTGCCCAGCGCCCGCGACCTGCGCACGATGCGCGCCTGGGTGGCCTGCTTTGGCAAGCCGCTGCTGTGCGCGATCGAGGGCGAGGAGGGCCTGGCGGCCTACCTCTTCGAATCGTACGAGGACGAGGGCCGGCCGCTGCCCCGTGCCGAGAGGCGCGGGGGATGGCTGAGGGTGAGCATGCTGGACGAGGAGCCGGCGGATGAGCGAGCTATTTCTCCATGAGGCGCTGTATCGCGGGGCGGATGCGCTAGAGCGGCTGGGCCGGTCGCGCGTGACGGTGTGCGGGGCCGGGGCGGTGGGCTCGCACCTGGTCGACAACCTGGCCCGCCAGGGGGTGCGGCACTTGACCGTGATCGACTCGGACCGGGTGGAGGCGCACAACGTCGGGACGCAGACCTATGCCCAGGGCGACGCCGGCGCGTTCAAGGCCGACGTGCTCCAGGCGGAGGTGTTCCGGGCGGTGGGGGTCGAGATCGCGGCCGTGCGGAAGCACCTGACGGCGCAGAATGTGAGCCGGCTGCTGGCGGGGGCAGACCTGGTGGTGGACGGCTTTGACAACCACGAGTCGCGGCTCGCGGTGACCGAGCACTGCCGGGCGGCGGGGCTGCCGTGCCTGCACGTGGGGCTCCACGCCGAGTATGCCGAGGTGATGTGGAACGAGGGCTACCGGGTGCCGCGCGAGACAGCCGGGCCGGGGGCGAACGCGTGCGAGTACCCGCTGGCGCGCAACCTGGTCCAGTTTGCGGTGGCGCTGGCGAGCGAGGCGGTGCTGCGCTTCCTGCTGGAAGGCGAGCATTGCGACTATTCGTTCACGCTGCGGGACCTGCGGGTGAATGCAGAGTGACCGTCATCGCCCGGCTTCCTCTCCCCCCGAGTCTCCCACAGAGACCCTTCCTGGAGCTCCACGACGAGTGCCTCGACCGCCGGGCCGCGCATGCGAGCACGGCTCAGGCTCAATAACCAGCAGCAGCCACGTTCCCTTCTTGAAGAACGTCGTCTGTCATTTCCCCACCAGCGGCAGATACATCCTGACGGGAGAGAATCCAGTCGCGAGCCAGGTCTCATCGCTCAAGCCGTTTGCATCCTCGCCGCCAAACAGAAGCACTTGGTTCCCGGCAAGGGAGGCCATGGCGTGGCTGCTTCGTGCGGACGGGGTGGCCGCTGGGGCTTGCTCCGTCCAGGTATTGTCGCTGAGGTCATACACCCAGGTCTCATCGCCGCCACTGGCACCGCCGAAGAGGAGCACCTGGTCGCCGCCGAGGGAGGCCATGGCGTGCACGTATCGGGCGGACGGGGCGGCGGCGGGGGCTTGCTCGGTCCAGGTGTTGTTGCTGAGGTCATAGGCCCAGGTGTCACCGTACAGGAGGGAGCCATCGTACCCGCCAAACAGCAGGACCTGATCCCCGCCGATGTACGCCACGGCATGACCGTATCGCGCCGACGGCGCGGCAGGGGGGGCCTGATTCGTCCAGGTGTTGTCGCTGAAATCGTAGACCCAGGTATCACCTGCATAGCCGCCGGTATACCCGCCAAACAGGAGCACCCTATCTCCCCCGAGGGAGGCCATGCCATGAAGTTGCCTCCCAGACGGGGCGGCAGGGGGGGCCTGGTTCGTCCAAGCATTATCGCTGACGTCATACACCCAGGTCTCACCGTTGTTGCCGTCGATATACCCGCCAAACAGGAGCACCTGGTCCCCGCCCAGAGAAGCCATGGCCGGGCCATATCGTCCGGACGGGTCGGTGGCGGGGACTTGGTTCGCCCAACCACTGCTGAGGTCATACACCCAGGTCTCACCGCTGGCATCGCTCCCGCCAAACATGAGTGCCTGGTCCTCGCCGAGGGTCGCCATCGCGTGGCCCCACCGCGCCGACGGACCGGCGGCTGGGGCTTGCTCCGTCCAGGTGTTGTCGCTGAGATCATACACCCAGGTCTCGCCATTGATACCGCCGGTATACCCACCAAAGAGGAGCGCCTGATCCTCACCGAGTGATGCCATCGCAGATTGCATTCGTGCTGCCGGAGCGGCGGCGGGTGCCAGGTTCGTCCAGTTGTTTTGACTGAGGTCATACACCCAGGTCTCGCTGTCAAAGCCGACACCGCTCCCGCCAAACAGTAGGGCCTGATCCCCGCCGATGTACGCCATGGCATGGCCGTATCGCGCCGACGGCGCGGCGGGGGGGGCCTGGTTCGTCCAGGTGTTGTCGCTGACATCATAGACCCAGGTGTCACTACTCACGAGGCCGTCGTCCCCACCAAAGAGGAGTACTTTACTCCCGCCGATCGGGGCCATAGCGTGGAAGAATCGTGCGGAGGGGGCCGTGGCCGGGCTTTGGTTCGTCCAGTTGTTGTCACTGAGGTCATAAATCCAGGTTTCGTCGCTGTGGCCGCCGGTGCCGGTACCGCCGAACAGGAGTACCTGGCCCTCACCGAGGGGGGCCATCGCATGGGCATACCGGGCGGACGGGCTTCTTCCAGGGTTCTTGCTTGTCCAGGTGTTGTTGCTGAGGTCATACACCCAGGTCTCACCGTCAAAGTCGTAATCCCACCCACCAAACAGGAGCACCCGGCCCTCGCCGAGTGAGGCCACCGCATGGGCGAATCGGCCGGATGGGCCAGTAACAGGAGTCTTGTTGATCCAGGTGTTGCCGCCGAGGTTATATACCCAGGTCTCGTGGTCGTTGGAGCCATCGGCCCCACCGAAGAGCAGAGCCTGGTTCTCGTCCAGCGAAGCCATCGCAAGGCGGTCTCGTGCAGAAGGGGCGGCGATGGGGGCTCGATTCGTCCAGGTGCCCTCGGCATGGGCCAGCGGCACGGCTTCAAATAGCAGCAAGGTGACTAGCGCCAGGATGGCTAGCGGCTTGGTGGCTCGGTTCCTCTTCAGTCTGCAGTTCATGCCATGTCTCCTAGAGATCTTGACCCGGTCATTTCCCTGATCAACCGACGCATCAGCCTGGCTCTTTTCGAGATCTGGCGTCCCCGCTCAAGGCAGCGCCCAATCCTGGATGACGTAGTAGTCGGCCAGGATCTCCTGCTTCTTGGCCAGGTCCTCGCGGGCGCGCTCGTGGAGTGTGGGTCTCTGCGCATCGCCTCCTGGTACAGGTCCAGCGCCCTCTGCTCGTTTCGCTCATGGTGACACGTCACCGACTCGTAGAAGATGTTCAGCGCCCTTTCGCTCTCAGTCCGGCCTATCCGCTTGATCAGCGGGTGCTCGATCGCATACTCAGCCTCGGCCGAACGGCCATCCGCTGCTCGGGGTTCTGCCCCTGCCGCCAGATCGGAGAGGATCCTCTTTACCTGAACCAGGTTCCGCCGTACCTGCTTGGCCGCCATCCCTGCCCCCACAAAGGCGACGGCTAGAAAGACCCATCCCCAGGCCGGTCTCTTGATCCTGATGTAAGGGCTCAGCAGTGGGGTGTGGGTGAGCGCCGCGCCCACTGCGTACAAGAACGTGACTACGACGGTCAGGCTGTTCCTGGCGAAGGTCGAGAAGAGGTTCTCATATCCTACCCCGAGGCGCTCCCGAACCGTACGGGCATTGGGATTGGGGTCGTGGATCCTCGGCCCGGGCCATTCGACGGCACCGGCACGCAGGGCAACGAGCAGTCGCAGGAATGCTGGCACAATCCGCACGACGTGCGCGCCGAAGTAGATCGTCGCCACGCCGTAGGCAAGCAGAGGCCACTCATAGCTGTGCATTGTGTTTCTTCTTATACTCCCTGACAACTCTCATCGCGTCGTGATAGTCTTGGTGCGTGGGAGCGATCAGCAGACACACCTCCAGATCCCTCTCGGCAGCCGCCAGCCATAGCGGGATCTGATCGTCCTGGATCTCACCTAGTTCAATCATCTGCATAATTGTCATGCTGGCACCGAAGTAGTTGGCGGGGACCTTTGCCGATACCATTTGACCCTGCCTGAATTGCTCAAGGGCCTTCTGGTAGTGACCACGCTGGAAATGGCTATAGGCCTGCTCCGAGAGCCACAATGCCCGCCGCATCTGCTCGAGAACGCTGCTGGGCGCAACCGGCATCTTGGGTGCGACCAGCCGGAATGACGCCACAACAGCGTCCCAGGCGCTTTCGCTCTCTGCAAGCCTTTGCCGGTCGTAGCAGCTTGCAGTGATGGCGCACTCGGTCTCGCCGAAGACAATCAGATACTTCTTCGTCCAGTCTCTGGGCGTCATACAATAGCGTGCCCAGACATGGTCCTGGTCTCCCACTCTGATCCTGCCGCACACCAAGTCGGTGTAACCCCTCTCTTGTGCATAACGCCTGAACTGGTCCTCGGTTTGCTCGAGTGACTCTGGAACAGACTGGCCAATCTGGAAATTGAAACTCCCATCGGGACCGCACAAGAAGACGATTGATTCCCCCCAAGGAGTCCCAGTCGCTCCGCCCGCGGGAACCCGCCATCCGTCCGGCACATCGATCTCGAAGCCGTGCTGCTCACTTCGATAGGTTTTCATCTCATCGCTCACTCCGAAGTCTCGTCAATCAGATCCGCGGTCACGGCTGTTACTCCTGGTCCCATCCATGTCACGTCCCGCCCTGCCCCGCGCCCCGCGTCTCCCACAAGAAGCCCTCCTGCAGCCTCATGACGAGCGCCTCGGCCGCCTCGGCGTCGGGCGCCTCCGGGAGGGGCGAACGGTCGTGCAACTCCTCCAACCGCGCTTCGTACGCCGCCGCCAGCTCCAGCAGCTCTTCGTAGGTGAGAAGGCCGTCGCGCACCGCCATCAGCCACTCCCGGTCGGGCCGGTAGACGTGCACCTGCCCGGCCTCCAGGATCTCGGCCCCCATCTTGAGCAGGCGCAGCAGGTGCATGGCGTGCTTGGTGTCGTAGCCGAACTTGCGCTCCAGCTCGGCCCGCGCCGGGTTGCGGTGCTGCCGCCAGGCCTGGTACTGGCTCCAGTGCTTCAGCGCCGCCTCGTACGCCCGGTAGGCGTCGTGATCGCGGAACCGGTAGCGTCCCTCTACCAGCCAGCCTCCGAACTCCTCCTGGGACGGCTGGTGATCCGGCGGATTCACCAGCCAGCGATGGTGCCGCTCGATGCGCTGCAACTGGCTGATGGCATAGCCGGCAAAGGTGTGGCGGGCTTGCCTGGATAGGAACAGGTGCCGGCCCTCGACCAGGCGCTGGCCGTAGTCGTTGATGAACAGGACGTGGCGCGGGTCAGCGTACAGCAGCTCGATGATGTTGGGGTTGCATTCCAGGGCCAGGCGTGCGAACTTGGCGAGCGCATAGACGACCGTGTCGCCGGATTCGTCCCGCCCCTCCCACTGCTCGAACGCGCTCAAGCCCAGCAGGTAGCGGCGCGGCGGGATGCACACCCCCCGTACATCCAGGTCGCTGCCCGGCCGGTCCAGGCCGTAGGCCTGGCTGCCAGCGACGACCTTGTAGATGAGGCCGGTCTCCCAGAACGGCTCGCTCATGCTATCGTGCCCAGCCGCACTCGCACCAGGAACTCGTCCAGCGCCGGGCGATTGAGGGGCGCCTCGGGCAGGCGGGATTCCCGGAACGCCGTCTCCAGCCGCGCCTGCAGATGAGCGATTGCTACCTCGTGGCCCGTCCGGTCAGCCTCCACGAGCACAGCTCTTTCCTGCACCCTCCGCGCGATGAGATCGGGGATGGTGGGCAGCCGGAAGGCATCGTTCAGGCGCGGCAGATTCGCTTCGACATGGCCCGTCTCGAGCAGATGGATGCCTGTCATCAGCACGCGATAGACGTACAGCAGCGTCTTGACCCGCCGGGGGGACTCGGCCTCGAACCGTTCGAGCTCGTTGCGGGCAAACCCGTTGTAGTGGTGGTAGAGCTGACGGGTGATGCAACCCCGGCCCAGGTCGCGCAGCTCCTCAAAGGCAGGGCCGCCCTGCACGACCAGCGGCGAGTACAACTGCTCCAACACGTAGCCGTTCTTGTTCAGCATCATCAACAGGTACTTCTTTACGTCGTGTGCCACCAGGTCGATCTCGCGGCCGGCATGCTCGAAGGTGCGCGTCACGGTCTCTTCTGGGCTACTCAGCCCAACCACGGATGCCGCGGGAAGGATGTAGGCCCCGCGTAGGTCCACGTCGCTGTCCGGCGAGGCAAAGCCATACAGGTGCGCCCCGCTGACGGTGGCAAAGAGCAAGCGGCCCGGCAGCGCCGTGAGGGGTTGCTGCAACATGGCGAGCTCAGGTTCATCCATCACATTGTCCTGTCATCAGCATCTCGGCCTCGCGGGATCGCTCCCCTGCTGTGGATGTCTGGGCTGTTCGCTCCCGGTCGAGCGCCGGAGGTGTCTCTCCAGGGTTGCCTGGACCCACTATACCACAGCGAGACCTCTCCACGCAACTGCCACGTGAAAAGGCTTGCTCCGAGTCACGGGGATTGAAGCTCTTGTGGCGGCCGCCGGGCCGCGAACGCGACCGCGGCCCAGCTCAATAACGAACAACGGGCAGATGCGGTTCTCTCCCAGCGCAGGGGAGCATTTGACAAGGGTGCTGACACAGAATATACTATTCACGGCTAAACAATCACGGGCTGGGGAGGATCTATGCCGCAAGGCACGCATCACAAGCGGGCCGGAAAACTGGGGGGCGAGGCCACCAGGGCGCGCCACGGAGACGATGGCTTTTACCAACAGATCGGAGCCGTGGGCGGAAGACGTACGATGGAGCTGCACGGGGACCAATACGACGAGATCCGGCGCCGCGCAGGCCACCGCACCCGGGCCAGGCACGGCACCAAGCATTACCGGGATCTCGCGGCGCGGTCGGCAAGGCAGCGCCAGGCCCAGAATGCGCTCCGCGACCGGGCCATCCAGGCCATGCTGGAGGATGGCCTGAAGATCCCGACGATTATCGGCTTGACGTGGAAGGCCTTGCCGAGGCTGGACAAGTACCTGAAGGATGGGTTGGGCGAATACCTCGAACAGGAGCGGCCCGACTGCGATACCGACCACCTGTTCGTCTCGCGCACGGGAAGGCCGCTGGGCCTGGCCAACACCTACACGGTGATGAAGCACTTCCGGGAGCGACAGAGGGAATAGCCGGATCGCAGCTCGTAGTCGCCACATCGATCCTCGAATTTGACACCCAATCCAGAGTGTGGTATAGTATTAGCTGCTAAGCAAGCAAGGGCTTGCAGCCAGACTGCTGGAGCTTACCAAAAGAGGAAGAACGAATCTGGAATTCGGCGTGTAGGGCACTGGGATGCGGCAGGTCTGCCGCGTGTGCCCTTGGGGCTGTAGGGCCGTGGGTTCGATTCCCACCACGCTTGACTGGGACGTACCCTAACTGGAGAAGCTTACAAACCATAACAAGGCGGGGGTCTCTGGTTCGAGTCCAGACGCGGGCACTCGCGCCCGCGTAGCTCAGTTGGCTAGAGCACCGAAAAAAGTCAGCTTCTCAAACTTGTACGTCCTATCTTGGTCCTGTGGTGTAGCGGAAACATGCTTGGCTGTCGAGCAAGTGTCGCGGGATCGTGTCCCGCCGGGACCGCTAGGCGATTCATGGGGCGTGTAGTGCACTTGGCAGCCGCGACAGCCTTTGCGCTTGAGCATTGGGGCTGTACCGCTGTGGGTTCGACTCCCACCACGCTTGACTGGGACGTACCCTAACTGGAGAAGCTTACAAACCAATCGAATCCGGGGGTTTCTGGTTCAAGCCCAGACGCGGGCACTCGCGCCCGCGTAGCTCAAAGGATAGAGCACCGAAGAAGGTCAACTAGCTTCTCAAACTTGTACGTCCTGCCTTGGTCCTGTGGTGTAGCGGAAACATGCTTGCCTGTCGAGCAGGTGTCGCGGGATCGTGTCCCGCCAGGACCGCTAGGTGAGTCCTGATTCTGGACTGACAATCTCCGATTGAAATCGGAGCAGGCTCAGGCCGCCGAGGGCTTGTCGGCCGGCAAGGCCGCGCTGGCCGTCGAGGGCGCCTGCATGCCGGGGGACGTAGCCCACAGCTGGAAGCCGTGACCCAGGCGTGGGTACGAGCCAAGGGCATCATTGTGCGGTCCACGGCCCACCTCATCGACAAGAGCGCCTCGATGGAACTGCCTACCGACCTCGGTAAGCAGATCGCGCCATGATCGCTGGCATCTTCGCGACGGCCGATTCAGTCGCGATGCAGCTCGAACTCGGGGCTGCCAACTGCCTGACTGACTCCAGCGAGCCGGAGGACGCGGCTTCCGGGCGGAGTTCCTCTCTTGAAGAATGCCATCCCTCACCTCAACACCAGCGGCAGGTACATCCGGCACCACGATCCACCATAGAACCCGCTCGCCAGCCAAGTTTCACCGCCAAGGTTGATGCCGACATCGTACCCGCCAAACAAGAGCACCCGGTCCACGCCGAGGGAGGCCATGTCATGGCGACTCCGCACAGAGGGGCCAGGGATCTGCTTGGTCCAGGTATCGTCGCTGAGCTCATAGACCCAGGTCTCCCAACTACCAACGGTCCCGCCATACAGAAGCACCTGGTCCCAGCCGAGGGAGGCCATGCCATGACCCCATCGTGCGGAGGGACCATCGGCCGGGGCCTGTTCTGTCCAGGTGTTGTCGCTGAGGTCGTAGACCCAGGTATCGCCCAGGTCCGGGGCGCCATCCCACCCGCCAAACAGCAGCACCTTGTCCCCGCCGAGGTAGGCCATCGCATGGAAGTTGCGGGCGGAAGGGCTGGCGGCGGGAGCCTGGTTTGTCCACGTGTTGTCGCTCAGGTCATAGACCCAGGTCTCGCCGTTGGGGACGTAGTCACGGCGCCCGCCAAACAGGAGCGCCTTGTCTCCGCCCAGGGAAGCCATGGCATGGTATTCTCGTGCCGACGGCTCGGCGGCCGGGATCTGGTTTGTCCAGGTGTTGTCGCTCAGGTCATAGACCCAGGTGTCATTGAAGTACGAGGCCCCATCGAACCCGCCAAACAGGAGCACTTGGTCGCCACCGAGGTGGGCCATGTCATGGCCATATCGTCCGGACGGGCCGGCAGCGGAGGCCTGCTTCATCCAGGTGTTGTCGCCGAGGTCGTACACCCACGTATCGGCCAGGTACGAGCCATCGTTCCCACCAAAGAGGAGCACGTTATCCCCGCCGGCGTAGTCCATGGCGTGAGAGTGTCGGGCCGACGGCGCGGTGGAGTGATCCGTCCACGTGTTGGTGGCTAGGTCGTAGAGCCAGGAATCACCTTTGCGGAAGTTGTCGTGCCCCCCAAACAGGAGCACCTGGTTACCGTCTGCAGAGGCTATGCCGGGACCCAGTCGTGCGCATGGGCCGTCGGCGGGTGCCTGGTTCATCCAGGTGTTGCCGTTGAGGTCATAGATCCAGGTGTCGCCCAGGTTCGAGGCGCCATTGCCTCCGCCAAACAGGAGCACCTGGTCTCCGCCGAGGGAAGCCATGCCATGATAGTAGCGTGCGGATGGGCCGACGCCGGGAGCCTGATTGGTCCAGGTGTTGCCACTGAGGTCATAGAGCCAGGTCTCATCGTCCCAGGAGCTATCATACCCGCCAAAGAGGAGCACCTGATCCTCGCCGACGTAGGCAATAGCATGGCCCCATCGCGCGGAGGGGGCAGCAGCAGGGCCCTTCTGCGTCCAGGTGTTCTCGCTGAGGTCATAGACCCAGGTCTCGCCATTCCTGCCCCCAGAGTCGTCCCCACCAAACAGGAGCACCTTGTCTTCGCCAATGTAGGCCATGGCATGCAAGTAGCGCGCGGTCGGACCGCCGACAGGGGCCTGATTCGTCCATCTGTTGTCGCTCAGGTCATAGACCCAGGTGTCACCGCGGAGGCCCGCAGCATCGTACCCCCCAAACAGCAGCACCTGGTCTTCGCCAATGTAGGCCATGGCATGCAGGTACCGTACGGTCGGACCGCCGACGGGGGCCTTGTTCGTCCATGTCCTGTCGCTCAGGTCATAGACCCAGGTATCACCGCAGGGGCCGGCAGCATCGTACCCACCATACAGCAGCACCTTGTCTTCGCCAATGTAGGCCATGGCATGCGAGGATCGTGCCGACAGGGACACCGGGATCTGAATCGTCCAAGCGCCCTCGGCCAAGGCTGGGGTTGCGCTCGCCAAAGCCACTTGGGCGACGACCACCACGAGAAGGAACCGCCGCACCCCACGCATTGTCGCTCGTCTGAGCCTCATTTTTCATACCTCCGAGGATTGCTTGTCCAGCCTGTGCAACCTTCCCCGAGCCTCCTTGCTCCCAGGATGCCTGTCTCTCATCTCAACACCAGCGGCAGATGTACTTTGAAGGGAAGGCTGATGAACCCGGTCGCGAGCCAGGTCTCGTCGTCGTAGTCGCCATCGTGCCCGCCAAAGAGGAGCACGTTGCCCAGGCCGAAAGAGGCCATGGCGTGCCTGGTACGCGGGGAGGGCGCGGTGCCGGGACCCTGCTCCGTCCAGTTGTTGTGGCTCAGGTCATAGACCCACGTCTCGCCGTTGCGCCCAGCGGAGTTCCACCCACCAAAGAGGAGCACCTGGTCGCCGCCCAGGTAGGCCATGGAGGTGGACTCGCGCGCAGAGGGGGCCGTGGAGGGGAGCAGGTTGGTCCAAGTGTTGTCGCTGAGGTCATAGAGCCAGGTATCCCCGCAGAAGGAGCCATCCCAACCGCCAAAGAGGAGCACCCGGCCAGCACCGAGGGAAGCCATGGCATGGCTCCATCGTGGGGACGGAGCAGAGGTGGGGGCCTGGTTGGTCCAAGAGTTGGTCCCAAAGTCGTAGAGCCAGGTCTCGCCATCACGCCAGCCATCGTCGCCGCCAAAGAGGAGTACCTGGCCGCCGTCGAGGGATGCCATGGCGTGGGCGGCCCGTGCAGAGGGGGCGGCTGCGGGGGTCTGGCTCGTCCAGGAGTTGCTGGCGAAGTCATAGAGCCAGGTGTCGCCAAGGTAGGAGCTCTCCCACCCGCCGAAGAGGAGCACCTGGCCGCTGCCAAGGGAACCCATGCCATGCTCGTACCGCGCGGAGGGCGCGGTGGTGGGAGCCTGGTTCGCCCACGAGTTGGTGCGGAGCTCATAGACCCACGTCTCGCCGTCGTACCACCCGTCGTCCCCGCCGAAAAGGAGCACATGATCGCCGCCCAGGGAGGCCATCGTATGGAAATACCGGGCCGATGGGGCGGCGACAGGGGCCTGGTTCGTCCAGGTGTTGTCGCTGAAGTCATAGGCCCAGGTGTCGCCGCTCAGCCCACCGGCATATCCACCGAAGAGGAGTATTTGGTCCTCCCCTGGAGAGGCCATGGCATGCAGATACGTCGCAGGCGGGGCCGAAGCGGGGGTCTGGTCGGTCCAAGTGTTGGTGTCGAGGTCATAGGCCCAGGTATCGCCGCAAAAAGGCGAGTTGTCGACCCCACCAAAGAGCACGACCTTGCCTTCGCTCAGGTAGGCCATAGCATGCCAGTCCCGTGCAGACGGAGCGGCGGCAGGAGCCCTGTTCGTCCAGGTGTTCTCGCTGAGGTCATAGACCCAGGTGTCGCCCAGCGAGCCTTCGTCGGCGTAGCCGCCAAAGAGGAGGACTTGGTCGCCACCAAGGGATGCGATGGCGTGGTAGCATCGTGCGGGGGGGCAGAGTTCGGGGCCTTGTCCGTCCAGGTGTTGGCACTGAGGTCATAGACCCAGGTCTCACCGCTGATGTCGCCGTCGACCCACCCGCCAAAGAGGAGCACCTGATCCCCGCCCAGGTAGGCCATGGCGTGGAATGCTCGCGCTGACGGGGCGGCGGCAGGGTGCTTGTCCGTCCAGACGTTGGTGCTCAGATCATAGACCCAGGTATCGCCGGTCGTGCCGGTGTCATGGAGCCCACCAAAAAGGAGCACCTGGTCCCCGCCAATGTAGGCAATGGCATGAAACCCTCGAGCGGACGGGCCAGCCGCGGGGGCCTGGTTCCTCCAGGCGTTGGCGCTGAGGTCGTAGGCCCATGTCTCAGCGGAATACCCGTAGATGTCATCCCCGCCAAAGAGCAGGACCTGGTCTGCTCCGGCGTAGGCCATGGCGTGGCTGCTTCGCGCGGACGGGCCGGCGGCAGGGGATTGGTTCGTCCAAGCACCGTCCGCATAGGCCGGGAAGGCGATCGCCAACAGCAGCAGGCTGACGAGCGTCGGAATGGTACATAGCCCTGTGGCTCGGTTCGTCGTTGGTCTGTAGCTCATTTCGCACCTCCCATGCATCGGGGTCCGGTCGTTTTCCAGGAGCCGTCCGGCAGATCGCCGTTGCTCACTTCTCAATCCAGGTTTGGTCAGCAATCGCTCCCCTACTTCTACCACCAAAGCGGGTACTCGATGTTCTGAGGATCATCAACGATGACCTCAACGGTCGTCGGATCGGTCGGCTCCAGCTCCTCGAGCACCGTGCCTGAGAGTTCCCTCTCTCTTCCCACGCTGTATCCCTGACGGAATGCAGTCAACCAACCGTACTCCTCCTCCTGGCCCTCAAACCTGCCGCTGACGTAGACAATGACATAGTGCTCAGATGCCCCAAGGAAATCAGTCACTGACGACTCACTCAACGAACTTCCATCTGCAAATCCTTGACCTGTAGTGAGCAGCAGAAGCCCCATCCCGGCGGTTGATGAGCCATCCCGGTACAGAGCCTCGGGTGGAGGCGGCTCGTCGAACATGAGCTCAAAAGAGCCACTCACGGCATTCACGGTGCCCTCACCAAAGACGTAGCCTTCGTCACCAGCGGCATCCCCTCCCAGCCATACCACGACTACCCGTGCACCTTCTGGAACCAGGGCCTGCTTGCGATAGCTCAGCGTGCCTGATACGACGAACGGAAACACCTGGGGCGGCTGAGGTGTGGAGGTGGCAGGCAATGGCTTGCGCGACCAGCTTGGCCAATCGTCCCAGGCAGCGTTATTGGTGAGGCGAATCAGGCCGGATCCGCCGGTGTTGATGACATAGATCGCCGAATCCTGGCCGTCCAGGTCCTCATAGCTTGAAAAGGCCATGCGGGTGCCATCGGGCGACCAAGCAAAGACCATTGGAATGCCGATGCTCTGGGCCAGGAGCATCACATCTGAGCCGTCGGAGTTCATCGTATAGATGCCACCATTGCCTTTGTCCTCGTCGTAGAACAGAAAGGCGATGCGGGTCCCATCGGGCGACCAACGGGGGACGCCATCGCTCCAGGGGCTGCTGGTGAGCCGGGTCTGGCCGGTTCCATCGGCGTTCATGACCCAAACATCCTCCTCAGCAGGGTGTCTCAAAACATAAACGATACGTGTGCCGTCGGGCGACCAGTCGGGGAACATCTCGTCGGCGGGGGTGTCCGTGATGCGGGTCTGGCTGGAGCCATCGGCGTTCATCACATAGATCTCTTCATTTCCGTCGCGGTCGGACACGAAGGCAATGCGGGTGCCATCCGGCGACCAATCAGGGAACGCGTCGGCGGCGGCGTTGTGGGTGAGCCGGGTTTGTCCGGAGCCGTCGGCGTTCATGACGTAGATTTCCTCGTTGTAATCCGCGTCGCTGTCGCGGTCGGATACGAAGGCGATGCGGGCGCCGTCAGGTGACCAGTCAGGGAACCTATCGTCGGCGGGGTTGTCGGTCAGGCACGTCAGGGCCGAGGCATCCGCATTCACCACACAGATCTTGCTGAAGCCGTCTCGCTTGGACTCAAAGGCGATGCTTCCGCCGGTGGAAGGCGTGGGTGTGAGCAGCCCTGGTTCTGCGGTGGGAAGCGCGGCGACCGGAGTCGGGGTCGGTGTGGGCAACTGCTGTGTGGCGCTCGGGGTGGTGGGCGTGAAGGTGGGCCTCAGCGTGCGGGTGGGCTTCGGGGCGGTCACCGGGGTGCCTCCACAAGCGAGGAGGACGGTCACGGCCATGGCCAGGACAACGAGTACGGCGAGTGGGAAACAAAACTGGCTGCTACGGTTCATTTCATTCACTCCTGCGCGTGTTCCTTTGGCTGACCAGTGTTCTTGGACGGGTGGCTCCTGATCCTTGGTAGGCGCTGGTGTACCTCCCATCGGGGCTTCAACGCTTCATCCAAGTCGAGCTCGTCGGGCCAATAGCCTACGTTCATCTTCTGACGGATTCAACCGGCACATCGACGATTGCCGGATCGGGCGGATACTCAAGAGTGTTGTACTTGGTCACGTCCTGTGACCGACACACTGGCAGTTCCAGAACACCCGGGGTCAATCATCCCCGCCTCCGTTCGTGGTCTTGAAGATGCCGCCAAAGGTCACCACGTAGAGCGTAGTAGGTGTCACTGGGTCAGCCACGAGGCCCATCATCCTGAGAGAGCTGTCGTCATCGGTCAGGCCGCTGTTCACGCCTTCCCAAGTGCGGCCGTCCCGGCTCCTGTAGACGCCCTCCTGCTGGAGCAGTGCGTAGAAGGTGCTCGGCTCGGTGCGCGCAATCACCACCGCCAACAGCTCGGGACGAGCCACCTCCGTGAACGTCTCAACCCACGTCTCACCGCCGTCTTCGCTCACCCACAACGTCTCCCACGTCGCGACCAAGACGGTGGTTGGGTGCGCCGGATCGATCGCCAGATCCCTGACATCGCGCAACTGCCGAGGACTCACCTTGCTCCAGGTCGTACCGCCGTCCGTGCTCCTGAATACGCCTTCTTCTGAGCCCGCATACAGGTTGGTCGGCGAAACCGGATCAACTGCCAGGCCGTCGTTGCGGGTATTCCTGGCCGAGCCAAGGGCGACGGCGCTCCAGCTGGCGCCGCCGTCCGTGCTCTTCAGCACCTGAACTCCGAGAGTAGCGTATACCCTGGAAGGCGTCGTCGGGTCAACTGCCAGGTCTGTGACCCTACCTGCAGCCGGGCCGCTGTTGGCCGCACGCCAATCCTTGCCGCCATTCGTCGTGACGAAAACCCCGGCTTTGGTTCCGGCATACATGGTCGCCGGCAAGGACGGAGCAATCGCGAGCGCGTCGATGGAACCATCTGGAAGCCCGTTGGCGGCATCGCTCCAGGTCTCTCCTGCATCAGTGCTCTTCATCAGCCTGGGCCAGCCTCCCGCGTACAGGATTGCTGGCGTGGACGGGTCAATCGCCAGGAGAAAAGCGTGAAAGCCATCCGGACCGACCCGCCTCCAGGCCTTGTCTTCCTGGAGCGGCATGCCCGCTGGGGGAGCGCTGGCTTGCAGGGTAAGGACGCCGCCACCGCTGGTTGCCACATAGAGCCTGGACGACGGCATCGAGCCGACTGCAATGGCACCGACAGAAGTGCCTGCCAGGCCGGCACCCCAAGCACTCCAGCTTCCACCGGCGTTCGTGGTCCTGAACACCCCCTCCTCGGTTCCTACGTACAGCGTGCTCGGCATGGCCGGATCGATCACCGTGGCGCCAAACTCCCTGCCGCGCAGGCCATCATTCGCCTCGCGCCAGTTTTGCCCCCCATCCGTGCTCTTGAATATGCCCCAGAAGTACGTCCCCGCGTAAAGCGTCGATGGAGTATGCGGGTCAATTACAACAGACTGGATTACGTCGTTCCCGTGCACGTCAAGGGCGCCCCACGTCTGGCCGGAGTCGATGCTCTTGAACAACCCGGTTTCGGTTGCCAAGTACAGCGTGGCTGGCGTGAACGGGTCAATCGCAATGGCGTTGACGGTTGCTGCAGACGCTCCTGTCACCGGGTTCCATGTATGGCCGCCGTCCGTGCTGTTGAACACGCCGGAGCCTTCCACTCCTGCATAGAGCGTCTCCGGAGTGACCGGGTCAACGGCAAGGCTCCGAGTCTGCGCAGCGGGCAAGCCGCCGCCGAGCGGCAGCCAGGTCTCCCCCCCGTCGGTGCTCTTGAGCACGCCGGTTTGGAACGTGCCGGCATACAGAGTGGCCGGCGTCACCGGATCGATCGCGATGGACCTAAGAAAGAAGGCCCATTGTGAGCTTTCGGCTGCGCCCCACGTTCTGCCCCCGTCTGTGCTCTTGAAAACACCGAGATAGTCGGTCGCCGCGTACGCAGTGGTCGAAACCTCTGGATCTACGGCCAAGGCAGTGACGGGGACGGCGATCAGACCGGAATTGGCAGCATGCCAGATGGTGCCACCGTCCTCGCTCTTGAACACCCCGCGTTCCCAATCAAGTCCCGCGTACAGCGTGGTCGATGTCGCCGGATCGATCGCCAGAGCACGGACAGAGTCGCGTTGCTGGCCGGTGTCGCACTCCTGCCAGCTTCCCCCGCCGTCGGTCGTTTTGAACAGCCCGTCCCATGTCCCCGCATACAGGGTGGCCGGCGCAGCCGGGTCGATCGCCAATGCCTGGACATCAGTCTCTTCCACGGAGATGTTCATGGACACCCAGCTTCCCCCGCCGTCGGCGCTCCGGAACAGCCCCTTCCGTGTTCCCACATACAGGATGGACGGGTTCGCTGGGTCGATGACCAGGCTCTCTATCCAGGCTTCCGGCAGGCCGGCACTCACCGGGCTCCAGCTCCTGCCGCCGTCCATGCTCTTGTGCACTCCATGATCCCGGCTTGCCGCGTACAGAGTGGTTGTCGTCACCGGGTCGACCGCCAGGGAGACTACTCCAACATCGTCGGCAAGGCCGCTCCTGGACTTGCTCCAGGTGGCTCCACCATCCGTGCTCTTCAGCACGCCCTCAGTCCCCCCACCCGCGTAGAGGGTCGTCGGCTTCGCCGGATCGATCGCCAGGGCGAGAATGGAGCCTGCGGAGGAGCCGGTGTAGAGGGACTGCCAATCGGCGCCGCCGTCCGTGCTCTTGAACAGACCGGGGGATATCGGCGGGTATGTCTTGCCACTCGTCCCCATGTAGAGGGTGGTCGGGTCCACCGGGTCGATAGCCAGTGCCTCGATGCCGCCGGCGGCTATCCCGTTGCTGGAGGGACTCCAGCTTCTGCCGCCGTCCGTGCTCTTGAACAGGCGCCCCACGTCGGTGCCGGCATAGAGCGTGGCCGGCGTTGCAGGGTCGATCGCCAGGACCGTGATGCTGCCGCCTTCGGGCCCACTGCTGAATAGGATTTCGGCCTCTGGCTCCGCTTGCATGCCCGTCGAAGTCGGCATTGGCAGAGTGCCGGGGGTGAGGGTGGCTGTGGGGATCGCGAGCCCCGGCAGGTCTCGAGTGGGCGTGGGCTCCGGCGCCGGGCCGCAGGCTACCACCAGTATCGCCAGAACAGACAAAAGGACCGAAATAGATGCTCTCATAGCGGGTGACCTCCATTCGATTCGCAGAGTGCGAGCTGTTGGGCACTCCTGTCAGGCTGGTGCCATCAGATCCCCCCAATGCCAAACTCATTCCGGCAAGCCGTCAGTGGTCTCACCTCCCCGCAGCCGGACGCGTGCCCGTATACCCCTCCCTCGATACTTGTCCCTCCACCCGACGGGGTATGGCACCGGAGCCTATGGGCGTACATTCGTCGCCTCGACGTTGCTCCAGTCGCTCTCGCCCTCCTCGTCGGACGCCCTGACCCGGTAGTACCAGTCACCAGGACCACGTTGTAATACCAGGAACTCGTCCTGGTCGCCCTGGCAGAGCGCCACCGGGGAGGAAAACGAGGGATTGTCATCTTCCACGAGGGTGTACCCCGTGGCACCAGGCACCGTGCTCCAGGCAAGCCAGTAGTTCCCATCCCCGTCCGGGTTTTCGATCGACACCAGGATCGGCCTGGGCAGCAAAGCACTGTACTCCCACGTGTCGCCGGAGGAGCCGCCGAAGAGGTCAGTCGCCCCGTGCGCGCTGTCGTAGGCCATGGCATAGAAGCCGCGCGCGGGCGGCATGTTCTCGGGAGAGCGCCGTGCCCACTCCGCCCCGTCCCACTCCCAGATGCCATCGAGCAGATCGCCCCCACCCTCGCCTCCGAAGAGGATGGTCACACCCCGCCCGCTGTCGTAGGCCAGGGCGTGGAGGCCCCGCGCCGGGGGGGTACTCACCGGGGATCGCTGGATCCAGTCCGTCCCGTCCCACTCCCAGGTGTCGCCGAGGACGCTCTCGCTGGTGTCAAAACCTCCGAAAAGGATGGTTGCGCCCCGCGCGCGGTCGTAGGCCATAGCGTGTGCTCCACGCGCCGGGGGTCTGTGCGCCGGGGAGCGTTGGGTCCAGTCGGTGCCGTCCCACTCCCACGTGTCATCGAGCAAGACCAAGTCCTCGCCGAAGGCGTACACGCCCCCGAAGAGGACGGTCACGCCCCGCCCGCTGTCGTAGGCCATCGCGTGATACGCTCGCCCAGCCGGTCTGTTCGCCGACGCGCGCTGGACCCAGTCCGTCTCGTCCCACTCCCACGTGTCGTCGAAGAGGACTGGGTCGCTGCCCGCATCCGTGGCACCCCCAAAGAGGACCACCACGCCTCGCACGCCGTCATACGCCATTGCGTGAGCTACTCGCGCAGCGGGTACCTGCAGCGGCGAGCGCAGCGTCCACTCCGACGCGTCCCACTCCCAGGTGTCGGCGAGCGGATCCCGGGCCTGGCCCCCGAAGAGGACTGTCACCCCCCGCGCGCTGTTGTAGGCCATAGCCTGCCCCTCACGCTCGGGGGGATGATTCACCGGGGTGCGATCAGTCCAGTCCGTCCCATCCCACTCCCAAGTGTCGCCTGTTTCAGCACCTTGGCCGATGGCAGGAAAGTCAAGACCCGCGAAGAGGACCGTCACGCCCCGTGTGCTGTCGTAGGCCATCGCGTGGAATGTACGCGCCCCGGGTCTGTTCGCCGGGGAGCGCAGGGTCCAGTCGGCCCCATCCCACTCCCATGTCTCGTCCGACATGGCGAATTCGTCGATTCGGTGGCCTCCCGTGAGAACGGTCACCCCTCTCGCGCCGTCGTAGGCCAGAGCGTGGCCGCCCCGCACAGAGGGCAGGGTTGCCGGGGAGAGCTCGATCCAGTCCGTGCCATCCCACTCCCAGGTATCGTTCACGGCGCCTGTGTTGCCGACGTAGCCCCCGAATAGGACGGTGACCCCACGCGCGCCGTCGTACGCCAAGGCATGACTACCACGGGCCGGGGGCTGGTTTGGCGCAGAGCGCTGGGTCCAGTTCATCCCGTCCCACTCCCACGTCTGGCCCCGCCCCGAGCCATCATCGCCTCCGAAGAGGACGGCGACGCCCCGCGCGCTGTCATATGCCATGGCGAGGCCACCCGACGGAGGGCTATCCGCCGAAGAGCGCTGGATCCATTCGGTCCCATGCCACTCCCACGTCTGGCCCCGCCCTGAGCCGTCATCGCCCCCGAAGAGAACGATCACCGCCCGCGCGCTGTCGTAGACCATGGCGCAGGCTCCCGCCGGAGGCCGGTTCACCGGAAGGCGCAGGCTCCAGTTGCTTCCGTCCCATTCCCAGGTATCGTCCAGAGCGCCGCTGGAGTCGCTGCCCCCGAAGAGCACAGTCACGCCCCGCGCGCTGTCATACGCCATGGCGTGCTGCCCGCGCGCCATGGTCTCTGTCGCTCTCTGTCGCCAGTCCATCTCTCGGGCGAGGGGAGTAGGCGGCTGAGGGGTGGCTGTGGGGGTAGGCGGCTGGGGTGTGGCTGTGGGGGTAAGCGGCTGGGGTGTGGCTGTGCGTGGGGGCGGCGTGAAGGTGGGCCTCAGAGTAAGTGTAGGCATCGGGACGGCCACCTCGGTACCTCCGCAGCCCAGGAGGCAGCCCAAGGCGATGACCGCGATGGCGAGTACAACGAGTGGCAAGCGGGGCAGGCGACTACGATCCATGTGTATCACTCCTCGGTCTATACTCCCTGTTCACTTGCGCAGAACGAACACCCCACTATCTGTGGTCGCATAGATGGCGGCCGGCGTCACCGGATCCACAGCAAGAACATTCACGTAGATGCCAGCCAGGTTTGTGTCAAGCTTTCTCCAGCTCTTTCCGCCGTCCGTGCTCTTGAAGATGTCCTGGTCCCGCAGGGCTGCATACACGGTGGCGGGCTTTGTTGGATCGATAGCCAGAGCCGTAATGTGATGATACCGGTCCAGGCCGAAATCAAGTGTGTTCCAGGTTCTGCCGCCATCCATGCTCTTGTGGAGATCGGTCCACGTTCCCGCATAGAGGGTGGTCGGGGTGAGTGGATCAACCGCGAAGCTGGAGACGTCCCAAAAATCGGTCTCGATCAGGGACCAATCCTCGCCGCCATTGGTGCTTTTGGCAATGCCCGGGCCTGAGGGTGAGGCATTGAAATCGAGTGCATACAGATTGGCTGGTGTCAGAGGATCCACGAACAGCTCCAGGATGTACGGATCGTCAGACAGGCCGGAGTTGAGCGCCTGCCACCCTTCACCTCCGTCGGTGCTCCTAAACACCCCGTGCGATGTCCCTGCGTAGACGGTCGATGGTGTGCGCGGGTCAATTGCCATGGAGAGCACATAGGCCCCGCCCATCACTCTGCTGATGTCGGTCCAAGTACGACCACCATCAACGCTCTTGTAGGCTGCTCCGTTCGTCCCATCGTTGCCATACGTTCCGGCGTAGATAGTAGTTTGCTGAAGTGGATCGATGACGAGCGCGCCGATCTTCCGGTTGGTCATACCAGTGTTGATCGGTACCCAACTGAGGCCTCCATCGACGCTCTTGAACACTCCCCCCGCTTCTGTCCCAGCATAAAGGGTAGTCGGAACAGCCGGGTCAATTGCCAGGGTGTAGACGGCATCGTGCGGTCCATAGCCGATGAAGGAGTTCACCGCCGTAGGAGCAGGACTCGGATTCGCTACGATCAAGTCGGCGCACTCAATCCTGATGTCGTATTCGGCCAGGGACTCGTAGAAGCCAAACTGGTCCTGGAAATCGGTCTTCTCTCCCGGGCCGAGATCACCTATGGCTTTCCAGTTCATGCTCCGCACGCCCTGCAGCTCGCGGCCGTATTCCACCCAAACGCTCACGCCAGAAGCATAGTCACTGCCGCTATTTTCGATGCTTCCGCTTATTTCGCAACTGATAGACCAACCGGATTGTCTCTGTTTGGAGCAAAACACGCTATGGTCAATGAATCGGACCTCCGGCGAGCATTCCAGGTACTCATGGCCGACGAGGCTCGTCTCACTTGAGGACGAGCACGCTGCCCCACCGAAAGAACAACAGAGATGAACACGAGTGCACAGAACCTATGCGTGGCGTCCAGGATTCTCGGCGGGATTGTGAGCTCATGATTCGCGACGTCGCTAGGCAGGGCGATTCTCATGACAGATCTTCTCCGAAACTACCACCATCATCATCAGCAGCCAATTACCTGGTGCGGCCCGCCAATGACTAGTGGAAATACTTCCCGTGAGCCGCAAACCAGTAGATGACATAGCCCGTTATCGCCACGCCGATTGCCACTCCTGGGACAATCTCTGGGATGGAAATCGCCACGGCTACTGTTAGCAGTGTGGCCAAGACGTTCAGAACTATGAATGCAATGCGTGCCCAGTTCTTGAGCTGCCACAATCCCCTGGCGACCAAGAGGTATACAGCCGCCAGAATGCCCGTGGCTATCATGCCGACCACCGCTGCCTCATCCCCGGTTGCCAGAACAGACAGCATGGCTCTGATTGCGGCCGTGGCGGAGGCTATGCCCAGAAGCAGAGCTGCGGCAGTTACACAACCAGGACGTCTGGGCTGGCTTATGTCACCTGGTTCGTTCGTCGCTGCTTCTTGAAGGCCGGCAGGTTCGCCTCGTGCTTCCAGGGTACGCCGTATCGCTGCAAAGGCCTCCTCTGACCACTCTTGCTTGTTGTTCTCCTGCAGGATCCGACGCAATTCGTCTGTGCTTTTCAGTTCCATGTTTACGCGGTTCTGCTCTACCAGTTCCTCGTCCATTGCTGTCCCCTTCTTCTGCTTATCTGCATGTGGCTATCCTGAGGGTCGCCTCCCAATCGTAGGCATTGGCTGGTTCTCTCACTCACTCATGCCCCGTGCCATCGGGCACGTCGCAATCCCACCTCCATCCATCAGTTGTACAGCATCTCTCTGTGGGTTTGACCCTGGCCCGACTTTCGTTCGGATAATGTAGGCGGTGCGTGCTGAACACAGCATCGCAGCCTGGCGCATAGGAGGTAACGGGTTTCTACCAATCCGGGAACTCCTCCACGACGATATCGTACTCGGTGGTCTTGCCCACCTCGACTTGCGCGACTTTGTCCGGAAGAACATAGTACATCTGTACAACGCTTCCTTGCCCGTCTGAGGATGCGTACACCTCTGGGCCTGCGTACATCAGGAGGAGACTGTACTGCCCTGGGCGAACATAATGCATGGCATAGCTTCCATCGGCCTCAACGCGAGCTGCGCTGAAGTTCCAGAGAAGCACACAGCCAGGCTCATCCTGCGAGGCATAACAGATGGAGCCAATGAAGGCTTCGGCGTCGAGCGCATCATTGAAGTCGCGCAGGCATCTTTCACCGCTGTCGTCTTCGGAACAGACGAGCCCCACCACCCCCTCGATGCCCTCAAGTGGTGTCCCGCCGGCTCCCACGATCTTTCCCTTAAGAGCGCCAGTTGTGGGTACCCTGGTGGGGGTGGGTGCGGCTGCACCACACCCGGCGAGCAAAAGAACAGCCAGGACCAAGGCGGAGATTCGGTCTGCCCGTCTTGCGATGATCATCTTCCGACTCCTTGTCTCAAAGCGCCTTCGGTTCCGGTCACCACACGACGCTCCCACCTGCCGGTGACGGGATCGAGTGCCTAGGACGTGTGCTGCCAAGCAACGGTTCGCTCATTTCCTTCTGATGGCCGTCAGCAATCCGAGTATGAGAGCCACGAGAGTGCTGGCGGCGGCGAGCAGAATGCCGCCGGCAATTCTGGCCATTGGGACGATCACGGTTGGTCCCCAGCCGAATGGTTCGTTTGATCCGTTGTGGAGCATGGATCCAATGGGCACGAGCGCCCAGCCGACAGCATAGATCAGCAGTGCGGAGGCTGCCATCCCCAGAACGAATCTGGTGCTTCTCCTGGTCCATCCAAAACGTCTGAATCCCACCCAAATGAGAATGTCCAGGAGCCCAAAGATGAACGGACTGGCAAGAAGCAGGGTCTTCATGTCACCTCTTCAGCAAACGGCCTTCGTGAGCCGCCGCACGGCCGCTACGTGAGCCTTTGGCACTCAATCGCCTCCGCGCAAGGATAGGCCCAGGATCAGAGATCCGAGGCCGCTCACGAGAAAACCGGCAAAGGGGAAGGTGGGGAATGCGCCGGTCACATTGCCTGCGGCCACTACGATGCCGCCGACGACAAATAGCAGACCAAGCACGATTGCCGCGCTCTCAGCGATTGACTCCCACGCCGATTTGGCAGCCGGGGGTGAGCCCTGCATCGAAAAGCGAACCTGGGTTACCCCCTGACAAGACTGGCAGGTGGCGCGGACTCCCGCGCTGCTATAGGGAACGTGCATCAGCATGTGGCAGTATGGACATTCCACCGTGACCTCTCGTCCCTCGGGGATCCGTATTGAGTTGCCTCCTGCCATCGTACCGCCTCCGCCAGTGTTCTCGTGCCCGGCCCGTCGCGCCGACGCACCGACCGGCCGGCCGCCCCAGGGCTTCCTGCCCCGCTGCCTTTCACTACAGAGGACGGACCTCTCTCGGTTGGAAGCCGGCCGCCGCGATATGGGTCACCACGGCCCGGACCATCCTGGCGCTGTCCTCTTTCCGCAGGATAATGCGCAGGGGGATTTCGAAGGTGCGCCCTCCGGTAAGCTTGAACGAAAGAGAGTCGGGCTCCCGGCTGACCTCCGTTCCCCACACTTTGCGCCGCATGATCAAGTACTGCACGTCGACAACCTCATGCCAGGCCGCTTCCGATGCGATGCTGTTGTCCATCCGATGCAGCGCGATACCGGAGCCAGACACCACGATTTTCCGGATCGACCAGAAGGCCCTGATCGCCTTGAAAGCTCCCAGGTCGTCGCTGGTCGCCACGCGCAGGGATAGGATGAACACCAAGAAACCAAACGGCACCGCCAGACAGGCGAGGGGGCTGTCACCGAGGCCAAACAGCAGGTAGACGGCAGCGACTACGATCACCAGCAAGCTAATCCCCATGATGATCAGGGCTCCGCGCCCCTTCAGGCAAAACTCCTCGTCTCTCATGGTAGCACCTTCCATCAGGGTGTTGCTGCGACAGTTAGGTCTGTCCACATGTTCTCGCTGAGGTCATACACCCAGGTCTCGCCGTTCCGGCCGCTGGGAAGCTCCCCACCAAACAGGAGCACCTGGTCCCCGCCCAGGTAGGCCATGGCAGGGCTGAGTCGTCCGGACGGTCCGTCAAGAAGGGCCTGCCTTGTCCACGTGTTGTCGCCGAGGTCATAGACCCAGGTCTCCCGATCAAACCGGCCACTGTCTCCGCCAAATAGGAGCGCCTGATCCCCGCCGAGGTAGGCCATCGCATGGTTATCTCGTGCGAATGGGGAAACGGCAGGCGATTTGTCCGTCCAGGTGTTGTCGCTGAGGTCATAGACCCATGTCTCGCCGTTGTACCAGCCATCGTTCCCGCCAAACAGGAGCACCTGGTCCCCGCCCAGGTAGGCCATGGCGTGGAACTCCCGTGGGGACGGGGCCGTGGCGAGGGCATGCTTTGTCCAGGTGTTATCGCTGAGGTCATAGACCCACGTCTCGCCGTCATAGCCGCCGGCAGCCCGCCCGCCAAAGAGCAGCACCTTGTCCTCGCCGACGTAGGCCATGGCATGGTACTTTCGCGCGGAGGGAGCTGCGGCCGGTATCTTGTTCGTCCAGTTATCGTCGCTGAGGTCATAGACCCATGTCTCATCGTTCGTGTTCCAGTGAGCGTCCCACCCCCCAAAAAGAAGCACCCGGTCTCCACCAAGCGAGGCCATGGCATGGTTGTATCGTGCGCGTGGGGAAGCAGCAGGCGATTCGTTCGCCCAGGTGTTGGCGCTGGGGTCATAGACCCAGGTCTCGCCGCTCTGGGTGTCGGCCTCTTCGCCGGCAAACAGGAGCACCTGGTCCCCGCCGAGGGAGGCCATGGCATGGCGAGAGCGTGCGGACGGGGCAACCCGGATCGTCTCGCCCACCTCGGCGGCTACACAGCTCTCCCCGGGAGGGCATGTTGCCACGGCGGTGGGTGTGCCCTCCGCCGCCAAAGCAGCCACCGTCGCCGTCACCGCCGCCGCTACGGCATCCTCTATGCCAACGTTTGTGCTGGCTTCTGCGGTGGGTGTACCCACCACCCCTATCTTCAGCGTGCCCTTGCAGCCCACAGTGGACAATCCCAGCGCCAATATCAACACCACCCCCCTCGCTTTTCCCCACATCGTTGTCTCCCTGTCTGGCAGGCGGCCTTTTGTCCTTATTGGCCTCATCATACCGTATCCCTGTTTCACGGCTATCACCGACTGGTCACAGCCCGGCGACGGCGTGTCGCAGTTCTGATACATTGCCCGGTCAAGAGGGTCGGCCTCAGTTGGCGCGAGCGGGACAGGCCCTGCATAGCCGCTGAACTCACACTTATCGGGGATGACAGCTCGTGCATGGTTGGCATGGCCCATTCATTGCCAGCGTCCGATCCGGCAGCGGGTCTTGTCCGTTCTTAAGGCGCATAGGCGGCGCTACAAAGAGGCATGTAGACGTAGTAGTACTCGCCGAGGCGCGCCCCATCTCGTAGGTAGTCTCCACCGTATCCGCCCCAGACGATCATCTCCGAGCCCGTCCAGACTGCCCCATGAAGAGATCGAGCAGATGGCGCGCCCAAGGAGGGGGTCGGGCTCCAACCATTGGTGAGCGGTTCGTAGGCTGCTCCGTCGCCTAGAGCGCCAGCGACACCGAAACCTCCCCAGATGATCATGTCAGAACCTGTCCAGACCGCCGTGTGAACAGACCTGGCAGAAGGGGCAGCGGTAGGAGAGACCGATGTCCAGCTATTCTCGACCGGGTTGTAGCGCGCCCCATCGCCCAGACTCACCCCACCACGGCCTCCCCACACGATCATCTCGTTGCCCGTCCACACTGCTGTGTGGCTTGACCTGGCAGAAGGGGCATCTTGAGCCGAGACCGATGTCCAGCTATTCTCGGCTGGGCTGTAGCGTGCCCCATCGCTCAAAGGGTTCCCAAACGCGTCCAGTCCTCCCCAGACGATCATCTCGGTGCCCGTCCATACTGCCGTGTGGAAAACCCGAGCCGAAGGAGCGCCATCGGCCGGAAGAGGTGTCCAACTGTCGATGGGCAGGTCGTAGAGGGCTCCATCTCCCAGCGTCCCGGCGATGCTCCTTCCTCCCCAGATGATCATCTGGGAGCCCGTCCAAACCGCCGTGTGCCCATACCGCTTGGAAGGAGCGCCGTCCGTTGTGACCGGGGTCCAGCTATCCGTGGCGGGATCATAGCGCGCCCCATCGTTCGTAGTGCCTCCCTCACAGCCCGCTCCGTGACACCCGCCTCCCCAGACTATCATCTCGGAGCCAGTCCAGACCGCCGTGTGGAAGTGGCGTGCAACCGGAGCATCATCGACCGAGACGGGTATCCAGGTATCCAGGGCTGGGTCGTAGCGGCCTCCATCACCCAGGAAGCCGCCGATGTCCTGTCCTTGTCCCCCCCAGACGATCATCTCGGAGCCGGTCCAGACCGCGCCGAAGTCTGTGCGAGCAGTAGGGACATAGGGATCTGGGAGTGGTGCCCAGGCATCGCCGGCTGGATCGTAGCGCGCCCCATCTCCAAAGGGGCCAATAAAAGCCCCTCCCCAGACAATCATCTCGGAACCCGTCCAGACGGCTGTATGGTCATGGCGAGCAGAAGGAGCGCCACCAGGCGAGAGCAGCGTCCAACTGTTTGTGGCCGGGTGGTAGCCTACCCCATCGTCGTAGACAAAGACGCCCTCCCCGCCCCAGACAATCATCTCGGAGCCCGTCCAGACAGCGGTGTGGCCATACCTGGCAGACGGAGCACCGTCAGACGGGAGCTGCGTCCAGGAATCTGTGGTCGGGTTGTAACGCGCTCCATCACCCAGAGCGCTATCGCCGTATCCACCCCAGACAATCATCTCGGAGCCTGTCCATACTCCCGTGTGACCAGACCTGGCAGAGGGAGCGCCAGCAGGCGAGAGCGATGTCCAGGAATCTGTGGTGGGGTTGTAACGCGCGCCATCTCCCAGAGCGCTACCCCCGTATCCACCCCAGATGATCATCTCGGAGCCTGTCCATACCGCAGTGTGGCCATACCTGGCAGAGGGAGCGCCAGCAGGCGAGAGCGGCGCCCAGGAATTTGTGGTGGGGTCGTAACGCGCTCCATTGCCTAGATAGTTGCCGCTGCCATCCCATCCCCCCCAAATGACCATCTCGGAGCCGGTCCATACTACTGTCTGAAGAGCCCTGGCGGAAGGAGCGCCTGTAGGCGAGAGCGGCGTCCAGCTATCTGTGGCCGGGCTGTAACGCGCTCCATCGCGCAGAAACCAGCCGTCGTCACCCAGCCCTCCCCAGACGATCATCTCCGAACCTGTCCAGACGACTGCATGCCAGATCCGGGCCGAAGGCGCGCCATTCGCCGACATCGGCATCCATCTGTCCGTGGCCCGACGGTAGCGGCCTCCCTCATCTGGAAAGTCGTCGGCATCGCCTGACTGACCTCCCCAGACGATCATCTCGCTGCCGGCCCAGACCGCGGTGTGGGACATCCGAGCGGAAGGAGCGCCGGCCTGGACGAGGTGCCAAGCCTGCACCGGCGCCGCCTCACCTGAGCTGCTCTCGGGAACTGCCGGCCGTGCAGCCGTGCTTGGGCTGGTCGGCACAAGGAAGATAGCCAGCAATGCGGAGCAGATGCAGCATACTGCGACTCGCCCGAGTCCTCGCTGTGTGGTCATGAATTCCTCCCCTTTGTCCGTTTCGGCTTCACTCTCTTCGGGGTTCCATTTGTGCTGCCTACTTGCCTGAATCCTATGCGAGATTCAGGGGCTGTACTTGGTGCAGCCCTCCCGGCAGCGGCGAGCGTTCGGGAAGGCTGCTTCCTACTTCGCTACCAAAGGCAGGTACGTCCGGTGCCAGTCAATGAAGAATCCAGTCGCGAGCCAGGTCTCGCCGCTCCATCCGCCCTCACCGTACCCACCAAACAGCAGTGCCTGGTCCCCGCTGAGGAAGGCCATGGCATGAACGAATCGTGCGGACGGGCCAGCAGTGGGGGCCCGGTTGGTCCAGAGGTTGTCGCCGAGGTCATAGACCCAGGTCTCATCGTCGTAGGAACCATCGTACCCGCCAAACAGGAGCACTTGGCTCTCAGCAAGGGAGGCCAGGGCATGCAAGTGTCGGGCTGACGGAGCGGTGGCAGGGGTCTGATTGGCCCAGAGGTTGTCGCCGAGGTCGTAGATCCAGGTCTCGCCATCATAGGAGCCATCACTGCCACCGAAGAGGAGCACCTTGTCTCCGCCGAGGTTTACCATGGCATGGCCCCATCGTGCGGACGGGGCGGCAGCAGGGGCCTGATTGGTCCAGAGGTTGTCGCTGAGGTCATAGATCCAGGTCTCGCCATCGTAGGAGCCATCATCCCCACCAAAGAGCAGTACCTTGTCCCCGCCGAGGTGTACCATGGCATGGGCGAATCGTGCAGATGGAGCATCGGCGGGTGCCTGGTTCGTCCAGGTATTGGCACTGAGGTCATAGACCCAGGTATCACCATACACGCTGTCCATGTCGCTCCCGCCAAAGAGGAGCACCTGGTCTCCGCCGGGCGACGCAATGGCGTGGCGGTACCGTGCGGACGGGGCTACGGTGGGGACCTGGTCTGTCCAGGAGTTGTCACTGAGGTCATAGACCCAGGTCTCACCGCTAAGGCCGCTGTGAGTAGCGCCGCCAAACAGGAGCACCTGCTCCTCACCGAGGGGGGCCATGCAGCTGCCTCGCGCAGACGGGCCGGCGACGGGGGCTTGGTTCAGCCAGGTATCATCGCCGAGGTCATAGCCCCAGCCCTCTCCGTCAAAGGAGCCATCCCACCCTCCGAAGAGGAACACTTGGTCCCCACCGAGGTAGGCCATGGCATGGTTGCTTCGTGCGGACGGGCTGATGGCGGGAGTCTGGTTCGCCCAGGCGTTGTCGCTGAGGTCATACACCCAGGTCTCACCGTCGTAGCCGTTGGCATCCCACCCGCCAAATAGGAGCACCTGGTCCCCGCCGACGTTGGCCATGGCATGGGCCTCTCGAGCCGACGGGCCGGCGGCAGGAGCTTGGTTCGTCCAGGCATTGTCGCCAAGGTCATAGACCCACGTCTCATCGCCGCCGCTAGTCCCGCCGAAGAGGAGCACTAGGTCCCCGCCGAGGTAGGCCATGGTATGCCAGTTTCGTGCGGACGGGGCGGTGGCGGGGGCCTGATTGGTCCAGGTGTTGTCGTTGAGGTCATAGACCCAGGTCTCGCCGTTATTGCCGGCGGCATCCCACCCGCCAAATAGGAGCACCTGGTCTCCGCCGAGGTAGGCCATGGCATGGTTGGATCGTGGGGACGGGGCTATGGCGGGGGCCATATCTGTCCAGGTGTTGTCGCTGAGGTCATAGATCCAGGTCTCACTGCTGTCATCACCGTTCGAGTCCGACCCGCCAAACAGGAGCACCAGGCTCTCGCCCAGGGAGGCCATGGCGTGGCCGAGTCGTGCTGACGGAGCTGCGGTGGGGGCTTGATTGGTCCAGACGTTGGCGCCGAGGTCATAGATCCAGGTCTCGCCGTCGCGATTCCTGGCATTGTGCCCGCCAAACAGGAGCACCTGATCCCCGCCCAGGTAGACCATGGCATGGCTGTCTCGTGCGGGCGGGGCAGGAGTCTTGTTCGTCCAGGTGCCGCCGGCATGGGCCGGGGATGCACCTGCAAATGTCAGCAGGGTGACGAGCGCCAGAATGGTGTACGGCCGTGTCGCTCGATTCGTTGTTCGTTTGTCGCTCACTTCGTACCTCCCGGTGGCAGTGTATCGCGGTACCATCCGTATCGCCATCAATAATCCCCACCACCGCTTGTGGTCTTGAACACGCCCCTATTCGTGCCTGCATACACGATGTCGGGTGTGGCCGGGTCAATCGCCAGGGACAGTATCACAAGACTGGTATCACCCAGGCCGCTGTTGACCCGGCTCCAGCTCCGGCCGCCGTCAATGCTCTTGAGCACTCCCGCGCTACCTGTGCCGGCGTAGAGCGTGGTCGAACCCGTAGGGTTGATCGCTAGAGCGAGAATGGTGCCCGTCTGCTCGTCTGTGTAGACCACAGTCCAGTTCTTACCTCCATCTTTGCTCTTGAAGATCTCGCCGTCATACGTGCCCACATAGAGGGTGGACGGCATGGCCGGGTCGAGAATCAGAGCATAGATGGATTGGATAACGGCGAAGCCTCTTCCCAAGGCGTTCCACCTGCCACCGCCGTCTGTGCTCTTGTACACCCCGTAGGTCATTGTGCTTGCATACAGGGTGTCGGGCATCGACGGGTCAATCACCAACTCATAGACATTATCGGAAGCGCTGTTCAGGCCGAAGGTGGCAGCGCCCCAACTTGTGCCACCGTCCGTGCTCTTGAACACCCCCTCGTTTGTGCTTACGTAGAGCGCTCTCGGTGCCACAGGGTTGACGGCAAGCGCCTTGGCGAACTTGCCGGTGAGGCCGTTCTTGATCGCGCTCCAGTTCCGACCGCCGTCCGTGGTCTTGAACACGCTGCCGTCACTCGCCCCGGCATACAGCGTAGTCGGCTTAGCCGGATCAATTTCCAGGGACAGAACACCTTCGCCTGTCAGACCAGTGTTGATTGGACTCCAGCTCCCACCCCCGTCTGTGCTCTTAAACAAGCCCTGGTTCCATGTCCCCGCATAGACGGTAGCCGGCGCCTCCGGGTCAATTGCCAGCGTGAAAACGTATGCGGTTTCCAGTCCGCTGTTCATCCAGGCATCCAGCACGCTGTCTACCCGGGCCTCCGCCGGCCTGGCATAGACTCCAACCCATACTCCCATGCCTTCTGTCCCGACGTAGAGCGTGGCTGGCATCGCTCGATCAATGGCCACGGCACGGACATTGTTGCCGATCAGGCCGACGCTGACTGCGATCCAATGCTCACCACTGTCCACACTCCTGTACAAGCCGCCGTCCTCTGTTCCTGCATAGACGGCAGTTGGCGACATCGGATCAATCACCAGGGCATCAACCGTGCCGTGGGCCAGGCCGGTATTCACTGGCCTCCAACTGCTCCCGCCATCCGTGCTCTTCCACACACCCCAGTGAAAGGTCCCAACATAGACAGTAGTCGGCGTCGCCGGATCGATGGCCAGGGCCTGCACAGATTTGCCGGCCGGCCCCCCTTCGAGCCCGTCCCAGCGCTCTCCGCCGTTTGTGCTCTTGAACACACCGTCTTCTGTTCCTGCATAGAGAGTGGCCGGCGTCGCCGGGTCGATCGCCAGGACATTCACCCTCCCCACCCCCAGACCCGAGTTGACCACCTTCCAGTTCTCACCACCATCTGTGCTCTTGAACAGGGTTCCGTCGCGGGTCCCAGCATAGAGGTTCGCCGGATTCACAGGGTCAACGGCCAGTGCCTGGACATCCGTATCGGAGAGCCCGCTGCTGGATGCACTCCAAGTTGCGCCGCCGTCCGTGCTCTTAAAGACGCCGTCAGTCCCTGTGCCTGCATACAAGCTGGCCGGCATCGTCGGGTCGATGGCCAGGGCGTTCACGAAAAGGCCGGTCAGACCGGTGTTGGCCGCGCTCCAGCTCCGGCCGCCGTCCGTGCTCTTGAACACACCGCCGTGCTCCACCCCGGCATAGAGGGTGGCCTGCGTTACCGGGTCAATCACCAGGGAGTTGACCCAGGTCGCTGTCAGGCCGGTGTTGGCCACGCTCCAGCTCGCACCGCCGTCCATGCTCTTGAATATGCCCCTGTCCGAGCCTGTCCCTGCATAGACGGTGGCCGGCATGGCTGGATTGATCGCCAGGGCCTTGACGCCGGAATAGGGGGGCAGGCCGGTGTTCACCTCGCTCCAGTAGGCACCGCCGTCCGTGCTCCTGAACACTCCGCCGTAGTCTGTCCCCGCATAGAGGGTGGCCGGCGCGGTCGGATCGATCGCCAGAGCCTCAACCCTCGCAGAGGTCAGGCCGCTGTTTGCGGCTGTCCAACTCCCGCCGCCGTCCGTGCTCTTGAACACACCCTCCCACGTCCCCGCATAGAGGGTGGCCGGCATCGTCGGGTCAAGGGCCAGGGCTCCGACAGGGGCGTCGGCCAAGCCGCTGTCGGCCGCCGTCCAGCTCGCGCCACCATCGGTGCTCTTGAACACGCCGTCCCACGTGCCTGCGTAGAGAGTGGCCGGCGTCGTCGGGTCTATCGCCAGAGCACGAACGGCCTGACCGTCCAGGCCATCATTGGCCGGTCTCCAGCGGCCGCCGCCATCGGCGCTCTTGAACACCCCGTCGGCCGATGCCCCCGCATAGAGTGTAGCAGGCATCACGGGATCAATGGCCAGGACGATCACGGATTCGGCACTCAGTCCGGCGTCGACTGCGGTCCAATGCCCACCACCATCTGTGCTCTTGAACACGCTCCCCATCGCGTCTTCGAACATGTCGTCGCTGCCCGTCCCCACGTAGAGGGTGCTGGGAGCTGACGGGACAATCGCCAGGTTTTTCACGTCGGTATTGGGCAGGCCGCTATTAACGGCGCTCCATCTGCCGCCGCCATCTGTGCTCTTGAACACACCGCCACGCTCCACCACGGCATAGATGGTCGTCGGCATGGCCGGGTCAATCGCGAGAGCGATGATGCTCCCGCCTACAGGGCCGTTGTTTGTCCAAACAGCGGGCTCGGGAGTAACGCCACCGGGCGACGCTGTGGACGCGGGTGGCGTACCGCTGTACACGGCCACGGTCGCGGCCACGGCTGCCTCCACGGTTTTGGTCACATCAGGGCTTGCGGTGGGCACTGCTGTAGGCGTATCTACCACCTTCACCATGATCGGGCTGTCGCAGCCAACGGTGGACAGTGCCACCGCCAATGTCAGCAGAAAGCTCTTCAGTTTGTCTAGCATGTCGACCCCCCGCCCCACCGGTAGTCGGAGACTGCCGGTTGCCCCGTTCCCACCTTTCTATTGTGGTCTTGCAGCTCATCACACCGGACGCAATGCCCGGTCCAGATCCCGCAGCTACGAACTTGCGGGCAACCGCAGGGTAAAGACGCTTCCCTGTCCAGGCCGGCTCCGGACGGCGGCATGGCCGCCGTGCCGTTCTACCACTGCTTTGACCAGAGCCAAGCCCAACCCACTTCCCTCCACTCCCCGAGCCTCTTGCCCGCGATATAGCTCTTCGAAGATGTGCGGCAAGTCCTCCGCGGATACGCCTGTCCCTGTGTCGGCCACCTCCACGACGACGGTGTTTCCATCCTCAAAAGCTCTCACCTCCAGCCTGTCTCCGTCGCGGGTGAACTTGAGCGCGTTGTCCAGGAGGTTGTAGATGGCCAGGAAGAGCAGGTCGTGGTCACCAGACACAGGTGGCAGAGGCCACGGCGCCTGGGGCACGCTCAATGAGATCTGCCGCACAATCGGAGTTGATCGCTGCCGGGCCAACTCCACCGCTTCCTCCAGCAGAGCCCCCACGTCGACCGGCTCCCGTTCCAGAGGCCGCGCCTCCAGCTCGACCAGCTTGCGGAGGTCCGTCACCAACCGGCCGAGACGTTCCGCCTGTGTCTCCACACTGGCGAGTAGCTCCAACTGCTCCGGTCTGGGCGACGTGCTGGCCAGGTTTGCCAGCCCAATCCGCATGGCGGTCAAGGGGTTCTTCAGCTCGTGGTCAAGACGCCGCACGAAATGCCGGTGCGCCTCGGCCGCTTCCTCCCGTTCCCCGGATACGGCCTCGGTCAGGCGACGCTGCGCTCGCACCCGCAGGGCCACCACGACCATCGCTATGCCAGAAAGGAGAAGACCGACCAGGAGCAGCAGCGTGCCCAGGTCGGCCTGAAGATACAGCAGTGGATTCGGTATCCTGCCACTCTGTAGGAGCAAGGTCGAGGCCAGCCCCAAGGCGGCTGGCACCAGTGCTGCCAGCCACGACCACCACCGTCTCATGGCAGCACCTCCATCTGGCCGACGAACATGTACCCCTGGCCAGGGACGGTTTCGATGTAGCGGGGTTTGTCCGCGTCGTCCTGCAGGCACTTTCGCAGCTCGGCGACCCTCATATCCACGGCTCGCGTACCGACGGGGTAATCGTAGCCCCATACGGCATCCAGCAGGCGCTCCCGGCTCAGCAGCTCGCCGGGGTGGGTCATGAGGTAGTCGAGCAGCGCCACGGCCTTGGGCGTCAGCGGCAGCTCACGCCCAGCGAGCAGCACCCGCCGGGCCGTCCGATCCAGGACAAAGGGGCCGCACGCCAGGCGCACGGCCGCCGCCAGCCGTGGTGTGCCGGGACGGGCGCGCCGCAGCACCGCCCGGATGCGTGCCACCAGCTCGTGGGGATCAAACGGCTTGTTCAGATAGTCGTCGGCCCCCTCTTCCAGGGTCATGGCCCGTTCCGCCGCTTCCCCCACCTGGGTGAGCATGAGGATCGGCGTCCAGTTGCCCGCCGCGCGCAGTCGGCGGCAGACCTCCCGGCCGTCGAGCTTGGGCATCAGCACATCTAGGATGATCAGATGGGGATCAAATCCGGCCACGAGACGCAGTGCCGCCTCGCCATCACCGGCCACCTGCACCGTGAAGCCGGCGCGCTCCAGAAAGGGGGTCAGATTGGACGTGATGGCCACTTCATCGTCTACGAGCAAGATGCGCGGTTTTTCTTCCACCACTGGTTCACTCCTTCCCAAGACAAAACCCTGCCGCGCCTGGGCTTGGCAGCGGACCGGCGTTCGTGATGGGATGGTCATGCGGCGGGGACCATCATAGCCCTGGCCATTGCCTCCGGTCGGTTCTCAACTGTGAGACATCTTCCGTCTGTTGATTCAACTGCATTATACCATGCTTGCCTTCCAACAGCCAATGCCCTTCATCGCCTTCAGGCACCTGGCGAGCGCACCGGACCGCTGCTAGGGGCTGCGCAGCCCGGCCAGCGCGCTCAACCAGATGCCAGTTTGCGTCACTGTGGGCGACCCTGCCAGGTCCCCTTCGCTGCCGGGCAGGCTATGTCGGCATAGTCAATCCAGAGTCCGGAGACCTCCCACGTACCTTCCGCATGGGCGCTGTCGATGAACCGGCCGGCGATGATGACCTTCGGAGAGGTCTGCTCGCCCATGAATGCGACGGGATCGACCTCCACCCGGAACGTACCGTCCTGGACCTCGGCTCTGGCGATGGGCCCGGGGTGGTCTAGCTCCCACATCTGGTACGTACGGATGCTCAACGACTCCTGGCCACACGGATAGGAGTGATCCAGGAGCAGCAGCTGGGCCGCACTGCCGGCGCGGACAACTTTGAACTGGAGGAGGAAGTTGCCTGTGTCGTTCTGCCCAACCCACTCTCCAGCTCGCACCCGCAGGCCATCATTCCCGACCGCAATCTCATTCAAGGTGCAGCCAGCCAACATAAGCAGGAACAACACTACAGACAACAGCCAGGCGAACCGTCGCATCACCATACCCTCCTTCCTTGTTCGAGGCCAATGCCGGCAGCAAGCAGAGCCTGCTGGAGCCTCGCTTCCACGACCGGCGACACCTCGAGATAGAAGGATCGGCCGCCGTCGGCCGGAACGAAATGGAAGCGAACGACATCGCGCTTGCTGCCAAGGCCTCCGTTCAAGAGGAAATTCAGTGGGCCGACAAAGGCCGCGACCGACAGAGCCATCAACACACTGAGGTGAAGGGGATAGGACCGGAAGAGAACCGACCAGGCCAGCACTATCCCGCCGACCAGGGCCATCCGCAGCAAGCTCCTTCGCAGGATTTCCTGCCGCTGTGCGCTCCCCCCCAGGCGCTCAACGGTCACCCGGCCCATCTGGGTCCAGGGCTCGCTCCCCATTACCTTGCCCTTCGCATGGGGAGCTGGTGCGCGAATCGTCAGGCCCTCTGTGCCAACCTCGACAAGCATCTCCACTCTGAGTGGATTGTCCGGATCCGTAGGTAGAGCCGGAAACAGGCGGGGGTGCACCACCGTACACAGGAACATGCTCTGAGTATCCATCTTGTCCTCCGTCGCGATCTCCCTGGCTGGCAGGCAGCCTATCGTTCTGATTGATCTCATCGTATCATGTCCCTGTTTCGCCAGTATCACCAACCAGTCACAGTCCGGCAACGGCGTGTCACAGTACTGATACGCGGCCGAGTCAGAGGGATACCTCTCGAGCCCAATGCAGCAGGCTCAGCAGTCCTCCGCCCTCGGTGTGGTCGAAGTCACAAGCTACCAGCAGGTGACCACCGGACAGCAGAGTGGGGCCCGCTTTGACGTGGAGCGAATTCCATGCTACACTAAAGTCCATCGTCACATAATGCCAGCATAGAGGGCTGATAGCCAGGCAGACTGAGAAGCCATCGTTCGACGCCGGGGAGACCGGAAGCGATACGCGGCACAAGCTCTTGCACCGAGCCGTCTCCTCTTCGCAGTCTCGCGGAACGGGGCATCCACGGCAGGGTGCGGGCAGCCGGGCGCAGGGCCAACGAGCGTCGCGGCCGATCCCAGTCATCGGCCCGATCCGCATTCCCATCTGTCTCATCATAACGATCGTGCTCTTCCTCGCCTGCAGTTGCTCCAAAAACACCGAGGGCGTCACCGAAGAAAAAACGGGCACCCCAGGCCCCACCACGCGCACAGCCACACCCGCTACCACGCCGATTGCCTCTGTGCACCTCAGCTGCACGTCGTACACCAACACCAACCACGTGGTAGACCTGGCCTTTGACACCAACGGCACGCTGTGGACGGCCACCCACGGCGGGGCGGTCCGCTGGGACCTCGAGCGCGAGACATATGCCAAGCACACCCGCGACGACGGCCTGCCGGGTCACTGGGGAACGGCCATCGCCGTGGCCGCCGACGGCGCAGTCTGGTTCGGCCCATACGGCGGCGCCTCCCGCTTCGACGGCATGGAGTGGACCACCTACACGACCGCCGACGGCTTGGCGGACAATCACGTGGAGGCCATCGCCGTCGCGCCCGACGGTGCGCTCTGGTTTGGCACGGGCGGCGGCGTCTCCCGCTTCGACGGCACGACCTGGACTACCTACACCGTCGCCGATGGCCTGGCGAGTGATGCTGTGCACGCCATCGCCGTCGCGCCCGGCGGCGCGCTTTGGTTCGGCACAAACCACCACGGCGTCTCGTGAAGAACTGGCCCCGCTGTGCTTTCAGAGTGCTGGCCGTGATCTCTTCATAGGCTGCCCCCTTGACGTCGACATCCGTGCCCAGCAGGTTGTAGCGGCCTAGCTCCCCCACGACGTAGGCCAGCACCCGGTCATTCAGCGTGATGGTATCCTAGTCGGCGAAGACCGCGGCATAGTCAGAATGCTTCTTGACCTCGGCGAATAGCTCCCGCACGCGCGTGGCGATGGCAGCCTGTCCCTCTGGCGTATTCCGCTCTGTCCCCCTGACGTAGAACCGGGGTCGCCCACCGGCCTTCTCGTCGTAGATCTTGCAGAAGACCAGGTTCAGCACCTGCCAGAAGGCCACGTCTTTCTTCTTAGGCCCTGGTTGCCGTAGATGTAGTCGTGGACTCAGGCAAAGGTGCGCTTTAGGTTGTCGCCGGTCGCAATGCGCATCACCTGACGGCGGGGGTTGTCGAGGGCGGCTGCTGTCTCTCCCTCGCCGGGCAGGTCGTACAACTCCAGATAGGCCGGCTCGAGGCGCCCACCGCCAGTGACTTTCTGCCGGAATTCGAGATCGTTGCCGTTGGTCCACAGGCCATAGTCGCAGTCCGGCAGGGCACCCATCACTTCTTCCAGCAGCTCGACACCCTTCTTGCGATCTTGTGGTTTGGTGCCGGGCGGCTGGATGATGGCCACCCGGACGATGTGCCCTGGCTCCTTTGGTCTCCCTTCTGGGTAGACCACCAAGTCGACCCTGCGGCGCGTGCGTAGGGTACGTGCCTGAGAGTCGGTTACTTCGTAGGTAACCGTAACATCGCGCTCTAGCTGCGTGTGGTCAAAGCCGTACTCGTAGACAAGCGAACGGGCCACAGCCTGGAGCGTTCGCTCCTTGGCGGTGTCTTTGACCGGCTGATTGGTGACGAAATCGTACAGCTGATCGCTGGCGAGGACTTCGGTGCCCTCGTCTTCTTGCGACTGCTCTTCCGCTACGTAGCGTACCACCGCTTGCTCCTCTGCCTGCGACCAAGTTGTCCTGGCTGGACCATCTGCGCGGCCACAAACGAACAGAGCCCGTCCAGCGCACGGGACGGGCTCCCATAGACATTTGCCTGTATTCTGGCGCTGGCCCTGCGCGGCGTCGTGCCTGGGGCGGCCCGCCTTGAAGCGCTTCTCAGTTCACTGGAGGATTGCACCACTTTGCGGCCAAGAGCGCAAAGCCCAAAGAGCGGGGTTGGAGGATGCTGCCCGGGCCATGCTGACAGGCATATTCGAAGGATACGAGTCCAGAGGCCTATTGTGTCCAAAATCGCCCGTCTTGCCGTTTTCGGCCTCTGCTGCTAGAATGGTCTCGGGTCGTGGCCCAACCGTCTGCCTCTGGACCGGGGCGAAGGGCCACTGGGCTCGACAAGTTAGAGATCACGAGGCTGCGGGAAGGTTCCTCCTTGGACGATATAGACTCGATACGCTTGAAGTTCGACATCGGGCCACAGGACCTAGTGCGCCTGCTGAGAAAGCTCAACAAGGCGAAGGCCGGTCCGTTTGCCTTCTTGCAGCCAGTAGGCGAAGGCGCGATGGGCCTGTATCTCGACGTCCGAAGGGCGACGAGGGATGGCTTCGAGTGTAACGTGAACACGCTCTTCTACCCCAAGCCGGAGAGAAGCTTATTCGCCACACATGGGATTCACGCCTTCACCCTGTTCGGCACGAAGGTCAGGGACGGAGAGACGCTTGTTCTTGTCAAGATCCAGGATCCCCGCGCCACCCGCAGAGCGTTGGAGCGCTTTTGTCAGGAGATGGACCGCATCCGGGAGGAGCTGGCCATTCCTGTGCCGATGGTGAGTCAGTTGGCCCCTGGACCGGTCACAAGTGAGGGGCTACGGCCAGAGGCTGAACTCGTTCCTGCATCGCCGCCCCCGGATGCTGCGGGCCAAGTGGCCGAAGCAGATCGCACCCTCGATGCGGTCGACCGGAGGATCATCGAGGTCGTAGCCCAACTGGAGCGCGCAGGCGTGCGGGCTACGGACGAGCTGGTCGCCGCCAGGCTGCCCCGCAACCCCAAGACCGACCTCTCCTACCATCGGGTGAGCGTCAACAAGCGCAGATGCAAGCTGCGGGACAAAGGATACCAGGTGTAGCCGTGTTGTAGCTCGGCTGTAACGTGTAGCGTTACCACATCGCTACACGACCTATGCCATTCTGGGGCCAGTGTTGAACACACTGGCCCTTTCATTTTGTGCATAGGAGGAGCGAAGTGAGACGAGATCGACGGTTCCCTGTGGTCCTATCGATGCGCGAGCGCCGGATTCTGGATCGGATCGCGAAGGATGAGGCGCTGTCTGCTGCTTCGGTCGTGCGCAGGCTCATCATCCGAGAGGCAAGGAAACGTGGCCTGTGGCCGCTCCGCGCGCGCCAAGAAGAGGCGGCTCTTTCCGAGAGCACCACCACCGGCCAAAGCCAGGACGGGAGGGAGCAGCAGTGACCCAAGCCAGCGAACCTGGTGACGGAGCCTGGGTAGTCGCTCAATTGCTGGCCGGAGCGCCAGGAGGCCAAGCCGATGCAGAGCTTCTCGCTGAGCCGTGGAGAAGCCTGGCCCAGGCTATCGCCAGCGCGAGCCCCGGCCAGCGGCTTGCCACCTTCGAGGATGCCCTGTCCGGGTTGTCTGCCAGCCAGGCGGCGGACATCCGTGCCCAGGTAGGCCGGGCAGGCCGCGCCATCCTCCAAGGTGCTCCGCTGGCCGCTCCGAGGCCGGAGACAGCCAGCGCCGATCTGCTCGATCTCCCCCAAGAGGCGCAGATGCCGCCGGCGATGCAGCAAGCCGGGCAGGAGGTTGGCCGCTGGCTCAGCGACTACGTCGCCTTCGCCGCCGACGTGAGCGAGCGAACCCCCCGCCTCTTCCACGAGGCGATCGGGCTGTGGATCGGCGGCCTCGCCATCGCCCGCCGCCTGCGGCTCCGCCTCCGCCACGGGAATATCTATCCCAACCTGTACATCTTGGGCGTGGCCGACACGACGCTGTACGCCAAGAGCACCGGACTGGAGGTCGGCTCCCGGCTCATCCACGACTGCTTTCCCCACCTCCTCTTTGCCAACGACTTTACCCCGGAGGCGATGCTCTCCGACCTGGCCGGCCGCGAACCGGCCAACCTCCACGCTGCCGACCTGACCGAGCGGGACCGCGAGCTGTGGCTGGCCGGGCGCGCCTTCTCCGCCGAGCGGGGAGTCATCCTGGAGGAGATGAGCGCCCTGCTGGCCGGATTGCGCCGGGATTACATGACCGGCATGGCCGAGCTCCTGCTGCGGCTCTACGACTGCCCCGACTTGTACCGGCGCAACACCCGCGGCGCCGGCTTTGTCGTGGTCCGCCATGCCTACCTCAGCCTTCTGGGCATGACCACGCCGGCGCGGCTGCGCGGCGCCGAGATCCACACCGCGTGGCATGACGGCCTCTTTGCCCGCTTTGCCCTGCTGACGCCAGAGGCGCCACCTGCCCGGCCGGGAGACGACTTTGAGCGGTCCAGGCCTCCCTATCCACCGCACCTGGTGACCGACCTGACCCGACTGGCCAATGCCCTATTGGCAGTGCAGAAGTACCCCGACCCGGTGCAGGCGCGCAATGTGGAGATGGCCGACGACGCCAAGGCCGCCTGGTGGCAGTACTATACCGCCCTGACGCATACCTTGCTGACCGGCGACAACCCACCGCCCCAGCAGTTGTGGGGCAACTATGCGCGGCTGCCGACCCAGGCTTTGAAGATCGCGCTGATTCTGACAGCCCTGGATTGGGGGTGCGGCAGCCAGCAGGAGCCTCGTTTGACCCTGCCTCACTTTGCCCGCGCCCAGGGGATCGCCGAACGGTGGCGGGCAAGTGCCCACCGGCTGCTGGACATGCTGTCGAACCGGGATGTCGCAGCGGAGTATGGCAAGGAGGATCGCATCCTGCGGGTGATTCAGGCGGCGGGCAGCGGTGGGATCACAGCCCGGACCGTCTACCGGGCCCTGGGGCTGCGGAGGGTCGAGTTCGAGCTGGCGGTGGCGGGGCTGGTGCGCGATGGCCTGATCCGTGAGACCGAGATCAAGCCGCCGCGCGGCCCATCGGCCTGTGGCTATGTGGCCATGGAGAACCTGTCACGCGAAACGACAGGATTGACGGGTTGACGAGTTGACAGGTTCCGAGATCTTGCACGGGCGAGACGCAGCATCGATACCGGCCCGGCCATTCCTGTCAACCTGTCAACCCGTCAACTTGGCAGAACCGGCTGACGGGTATCCTATGGGGGTCACATGGTTGATGTGACAGGGATGCTCGAGCGGGTTGACCTGGCAGCCCTCGTCGAATGGGACCTCGGAGGGCCGGTGCGGCGCGAAGGCAGATGGCTGAAGTGGCGCTGTCCCTTCCACGCCGACGGCAAGACGCCCAGTCTGGGAGTGGCGAACAACCGTTGGAAATGCTTCGGCTGCGGCAGATCAGGTGATGCCATCGACTGGCTCCGTGAGCGGGAAGGGCTGAGCTTTCCAGATGCCTGCGAGCGGCTGAGCGCCATGAGCTTTCTCCCCATGTCACCGACTCCGGTTCAGAGGCAGCCCTCCGTGCCATCGGTTACAACGGAAAGCTGGCAGCGCCAGACACAAGCGGTGATGGCCGTGTGTGAGGCAACCTTGTGGTCCAGTGCTGGCGCCAAGGCGCGGTCTTGGCTGAACCGGCGAGGGTTGACCGACGAGACGGTGCGCCGCTGGCATCTGGGCTTCAATCAGCACAGCAGCAAGATAGCAGGCCTCTGGGTGCCGCGCGGGATTGTCATTCCCTACCTGGTAGGCGGACAGGTCTGGCATCTCAAGGTGCGACGCGCAGCTGGCCAGCCCAAGTACGTGCAGGTGAAGGGCAGCCAGTTGGCCCTCTTCGGCGCGGATACCCTGGCAGGCCGTGATGTAGCAGCGGTCACAGAGGGTGAGTTCGATGCCATGCTGCTGCACCAGGAGGCCGGCAACCTGGTGGGTGTGGTGACCCTGGGCAGCGCCTCGGCGCGATTGCCCGACGCCTGGGTACCCTACCTGCTCGGGGTGAAGCGGCTGCTGATCGCCTACGACACCGACGCCGCCGGCAGTGAGGGAGCATCCGCCTGGCAGAGCCTCACCGCGAAGGCGCAACGGCTCCTGCCCCTGGCAGGGAAGGACATCACCGACTTCTACCTGGCCGGCGGCGACCTGCGGGCCTGGATCCGCTTCGCCCTGACCGGCGCGCAGATGTTTAGGGTGCCCCCAGTGCCTGCTGCCGCTCCTGCCTTGCCCGCACCCTGGGTGGGACAGCAGGTGAGGATCGAGGACCTGCCTGACCTTCGAGCTCGATTTGGCCTCCAGGTTGTGGGAGGCGATCCCGACCTCGAAGGCGATCCCTGGAGGCCCAAAGTGTATCTGAAGGAGAGTGCACCATGATTCTGCCTAACGTGGTCCCAGAGATGAGCCGTCACCCCCACCGTGCTTCAGCTTGGCCTGCCTGCTGCTTCGCAGGTGTGGCAGTCCCCGCTTTGCTGCACGGCGGGGGTAGCAAGCTAAAATGGCTTGATGGGGCAGGCCCCATACCCCCATCCCGATGGGCTTTTCCTTCCCACCAACAGCCGGCCTCCACCAATGGCAAGTGTCAATCCACCGCATGGACATGGGGCTGCTCGTCCCATCGGACGAGATGCGCCCTCACCTGCCTGCCGCTGCCATGCGGCCTTCGGCCTCGGCAGCGGGCGGAGGGGTGGCGATGAAGAGGAAACCTGCGGCCTTCGACAAGCAGTTCACGATCCAGGTCACCGAGCAGATGCTCCAGTTCGTCGACAGCATAGCCGCGCGCCAGCACACCAGCCGGGCCGACATCACCCGCCAGGCGCTGCGCGAGTACCTGGACGCCCAGGAGGACCTGATCGGCAGCCGCAGCCGGTTGGGCCGGACGGTCCTCGGGCGAATGGACTCCATCGGAGGGCAGTTGATCAGGCTGCTGCGCCACATCGGCAAGACCCTGCTGGCTGCCCTCATCCTCCTCCTGATCGAGCGGGGGTCGGATAGCCACGAGGTGATATCGCGCATCTCCAAGCTCGCCGCCCGGCCCGAGCTGGACAAGATCCTCGAACCCAAGGAATGAGGCCGATGATCCACACACTCCTTCTCAAGCTCGAATCAGCACTGCCCTTCAGCCCTACCGGGCTGGTGATCGCGACCGCCTGCCTGGTGATCATCTTGATCCTGTGGCTCTTTGGCAGATCTCGGAACACGGTGCTCTTCTGCATCGGCATCGCCAGCCTGGCGGCAGGGTTGGTCGTCGGACTGGTCGGGCTGGACAAGCCGGCCGACCCGATCCGCTGGGGCGAGGTGGAGGACATCGCCAAGGTACTCATCGGCCCGGCCGGCTTCCGCCGTTGGGAGCAGATCACAGCCGCAGGGTCCCTGCTGGCCCTCGGGCTGCTCTACCTGGTCTACGACCTGGCGTTCCGGCCGCATCCTGGGGAGCAGGCGCGGCGCCAACTGGAGCGGGACACCGCACAGCGGCAGGCCCTGGGCAGCGCCCGCCTGTGTGCACCGAAAACCTTCCGCCGCTGGCGCAAGCCCGACCCGAGGGGGTGGACCGTCGAAGGGCAATTCTGGGGCGCCAGGGGCAGCCGCCTGGGCACTCACCTCTGCCTGAGTGGCGAGGACATCGCCCGAGGCGTGGCCGTCTTTGGCCCGCAGGGCACGGGTAAGACCCAGTGCGTCATCCTGCCCGCGATTGCCGACCGGATGCGCAGCGGGCACAGCCTGGTCGTGACCGACGTCCAGGGCGAGCTCCAGCCCTACATCGAGCGCATCGCCGCAGTCACCGGCCACGCGCTGTTCGTCCACAACCCCAGCGACCCGGCAGGCAGCGTGGCTATCAACCTGTGCGACTGGGTGCGCGACGTGGCCGACGCCCGCTCCATGGCCGCCGTCCTGCTGTCCGAAGCCAGCTTCGGAGACCCGTTCTGGACGAAAGCCGCGATGAATCTGGTGGCTGCCTGCGCCCTCCACTATCCCAGCCTGGGCCAGGCGGTCGACGCCCGCAGCGACCTGCCTCAGATGGCCCGCGACCTATCGGCCAGCAAGCACGGCAGCATCAAGTACCTGGCCGCCGACTTTAGCGGCTCGATGCGCACGCAGGACCCGCGCCTGGCGCTGAACATCATGGCCACGGCCTTCAACATCGGCCTCTCACCATGGTGTGACCCGGCCATCCGCGAGATTACCGACACCACCGATCTGGACCTTGCGGCACAGCTGGCAACCATGCCCACCGTGCTCATCCTGCGCTGCTCGCGGCTGCACAGCGAGGCCTACGGCCCCTATCTGGGCACCATCCTTCGTGTCCTGACCAACCGGCTGGACCACCTCGGCCAGGAGGCGGGAGGCGCGCTGCCCCTGCCGGTGGGGCTGATCCTGGAAGAGTTCCCGGCACTGGGTCGCCTCAGCTCCCTGGTGCGCGACATCAACCTGGTACGCAAGCGACGCATCTCGGTCCTGACCGCGGCCCAATCACTGGCCCAGTTCGACCACGTCTACCCCGGCCGGGGAGAGACGGCGCAGCTCCTGGCCGGGCTGGCGACCAAGATCGTCTTTGGCGGCTGCGACGAGCGGACGGCCGAGTATTTCAGCGAGCTGAGCGGGCAGCAGACCCTGGCACTGAGCTCCCTGTCCGAGTCCGCCGACTCTCACGGGGGCGCCACGGCCAGCCTGCGTGGCCGCGCGCTGCTCCTGCCCGACGACCTCATCCGGCCGGAGAAGGGACACGCCACGGTCTTTGCCGCCTACAGCGGCCCGAAGGGCGCCGCCCAGGCCATCTTTCACGCCGAGTTGGCTCCCTTCTTCCGGCGCAGAGACTGGAGGCTCGACCACATTCGGCCACAGGTTCCGCTGACCGTGCTGCGGGAGGAGCGCGAGGCACCGGCCGCCGAACCGCCGGAGCCCGTCGCGGTCCAGGGCCAGGATCTGCCCGACCCGGCCCTGGACCTGCTCGAAGAGTGGGCCAAAGGAGCAAAGTAGCATGGAGGATCGGATGGACATCCGCCGTGTAGACGTCACTGCTGAAACGTGCTCAACGCGGCTCATGCGCGACCCATGTCGCGATCTTTCCTTGGAAGGGGATGCCGCTGCCCCGGCAGCCACCCTGTCGAGAGCCTGAGCGGAGCCGACCTGGAGCAGCATCTAGCCGACCCCACCCCATGCGGCCTGACGTGAAGAAGAGAACTGCGATCAGCCAGCACGATAACGAGGACCCCATGCTCGTCCAGTTCGTGGACCTGCTGGTGGACATCCTCCTCGCGCCGGCGAATCCTTCGGCATTCGAGGGTGGTGAGGCCTTGGCTGGGCCGCCGTCTCTTCTGCCAGAAGACGAACTCAAAGGAGAAGGAACCCCTGGTGCGCGTTAGTCGCTTGCCAGGATCATGGAGGAATGCTACAATGGGATCGACGATGACTCAGAAAACGCGTGCACTGGTCTACGTTCGCAAGTCGATGGTCCGCGAGCGGCGCGACGAAATCAGCCCGGAGCGCCAGCTTGCGAATTGCCTGGAGGCCGTGCAGAAGCATGGCTGGCACAATGAACCAAGCGACATCTACAGGGATGCTGAGGGCCACCGCTCCGGGCGCAGTGAGGATCACCGGCCTGCATGGCAGGCGCTCAAAGAACGTGTCAGATTGGACCCCAGCGTGGCTGCCGTTGTCGTGAACTCACTCGACCGGGGCAGCCGCTCGCCCAAGGACTTTTTCAACTTCCTTGACCTTATCAAGCAACACGATGTCGAGATCGTGTCGGTCAATGAGCAGTTCGACACCTCCACGGCGATCGGACGTGCCTTCCTCGCGATGCTTATGGTGGTCGCCTCCCTCGAGTCGGATCTGGCGAGCGAGCGGACCACGGCTACCATCGGCTTCCTCAAGGGCCAGGGGATGCACTGGGGCCAGACGCCCTACGGCTACACTCGCGACGCCGACGCCATCCCTCAGCCCGATGACAGCGCTCCTGCCGTGGTAGAGGCACTGACCTACTATGCCCAGGGCGGACGGTCCTACGGCGACCTGGCCCGGCATCTGAATAGCCATGTCAAAGGGTTCCGGTGGCGTGACCGGGACAAGCAACCGATCCCGTTCACCAGTCATGCTGTCAGGAGCATCGTGTCGAACGTCCTGTTCTATGCGGGCTGGGTGCCCCAGGGCCGGGGCAAGGACATGCAGATCAATGACGAGGCGGCCACATTGGCCGACCTTGTCTCCCTGAGTGATGCTGAGCAGGGGCTCCATCCCCCTCTCATCAACGAGGAGCTGGCCAACCGGGTCCTGGCGGCCCGTCGCAGGCGGGTGTTCCTGGCGGTCCGGCGCGACGACCGCACCTACCTACTGACGCCCATCCTGCATTGCGCAAGCTGCGGTGAGATGCTGCGGGGGAAGGCGGCACGGAGGGCAAGCGCGGCGCCCTGTTACTGCCACTACGGCAGCACGGACGCCTGCCTACGGTCCTCCGGTCTCGATCCCGCCGTTGTGGATGTCAGCCACGACGCGGCCGAACTGGAAGACCAGGCCCTTGGCCTTCTCAATGGCATCCGCCTATCTGGATCGGTAGTCAGCAGGTTGAATGGGAGGGCGGCCGAGCGAATCCGCACACGCCCCGAAAATGCCGCCACTCAGGCCGAGATAGACGACATCAGGAGGCAGCAGGAACGCCTCCGAGACACCTACGTGCTCGGCGATACCACCCGTGACGCGTATCTGCTGCAGCGGTCAGGCTTCGAGAAGCAGATCCGAGAGCTGGAGCGACGGCTCGGCGGACCCGACTATCCTCTGGAGGACACTCTGGCGCGAGTCAATCGGCTCGGCAGCCTTCTCAGCACGGGCACAGCAGGCCAGCAGAAACGCTCCCTCTCGCTGCTGTTCTCGCAGATCTCCGTGGACTTGACCGGCACAATAACAGAGGTCCAGCCCCAACCTTGGGCTGAACCCCTCTTCAGTGACGTCGTCGCCGTAACCTGCGACAACAAATGCCCCCAAGGGAATTCGAATCCCTGTCGCCGCCTTGAAAGGGCGGTGTCCTAGGCCTCTAGACGATGGGGGCCGGACGGGAGTATTGTAGCAGAGCCCTGCGCACGGCGCAAGCGAAGGGCTGCAGGTTGCAGGGCACGGGAGGCAGAGCAGGGGCCCTGCCTCCCGTGCAGATCCTGAGTGCTACGGCACTAGGACGGTCTCACACGTCTCGATGTTTTGGCCGGGGTCATAGGTATACCCGCTCGCCACGACGTTGGTGACGCACAGCTCGTACTCGCCGTGCTGGGTGCTGTTGGCGCGGAACTTGGCCAGGCCCGTCAGCCCGGTTACGGCGGTCTTGCTCTGCGTCGACCCGTCGGGCAGCGTCCACTGGGCGCTGACCGTCGCGCCGGCGACCGCGGCGCCCGCCTGGTCGGCAATCGGCACGGTGCCCATGACGGTGAACCCGCCGGTTACGCTCTTCCAGCGAACGAGGATGTTGCCCACGTGCACTGCTGCCGGCGCCTCGCACCCGCCGAACCAGTTGATCGCGCTCTGCAGGACGGCCCGCCCGTTGGCGGCGTTGTTGTTGGCAACCGGCACCCAGTCGGTGCCAAAGAAGACGGTGTGCCACGTCCCGTTCGTCTTGTCCACGTCGAGGTTGACGCTGCCCTGGCTGCGGAAGGCCTGTGACGCGCCGGTGCCGGCCGTGACGCTGTCGCCATAATCGGTGAAGCCGCTGGGGTAGGTCATGGGGAAGGGTCCCAGCCCGCTACCGACCGGGTCCCCGCTCACGCCGGTGATGGAGCTGGCATTGCCGGAGTCCTCGGAGAAGGAGCCGATGCCCAGGTAGGTCTGTCCGAAGGTCGTCAGGCCCATGTCGTACAAGTAGTCCTGGGCGGTGAGGAAGAGGTTTCCGCCCGCGTTGAGGTAGGCAGTCAGGTTGGTCTCGTCGGTGGAGTTCGGTCCCGAGGTGCCGCCGTAGGTGTCGCCCGAGGACCAGAAGACCATCTTGTAGCCGAGGAGGCCGTCCAGGCCGGGGCCGCCGGCGCTGCCCGTGTCAAACACGTCGTAGTCGTAGCCCAGGGTGTCCAGGGCAGCCGTGAAGTAGGGCCGGGTGTCGGGGGCGTTGTTGTCGTCGTCCACCAGCAGGATGCAGGGCAGGGGCTCCAGGGCAAAGTCCTGGACCTGGCTGACGTTGACCACCACGGTCCGCTCCTGCGGCTGGTGGAGGTCGGCGGTGACGTGCATGACGTAGGTTCCAACCGCCATGACGGCCCGGTACTTGCCGGTTGCCGGATCGGTTGCGACCGTCACCGGCGAGCCCTCGAACACGATGTCGGCTGCCAACGGCGCGCCGGTCACCGAGTCGGTCACGAGACCCTTGACCACGTAGACCGGCGCCTTGGCCAGTGCCACGTCCAGCGTCGTCACGGTGTCGCCGGCGACGACCACACCGGTCACCGTCTGGGGGTTGTAGCCGTAGGCAGAGACGGAGACGGTGTAGGTGTTTTCGAGGAGCGTTTTGGAGTAGTATCCGGCGCTGTCGGTCGTGACTGTCCAGGTGTGGCTCGCGGGATCGGTGATGGTGACCTGCGCGCCGGCGATCGGCGCACCGGTGTTGGCCGCCGTGACGTGACCTTCCAGCGAGCCGAGGCCAGAGGGGATCAGGCAGCCGGCGAGGTGGGCATAGTCGGCAATCGAGGCTTTGACATAGTCGGTGAAGTAGGCCAGGTCGGTGTGCGCCGGGGTGTCGCCGGAGCCATGGTAGTAGGGGTTGAAGTCATCGTTGTCCTCGATGCCGAGGATTGACGGGAATCCAAACTGCAGGAACGAGGTGTGGTCGCTGCCGCTCATGCCGGTGCCTAGGTACGGGATAAGGTTGAGGTTGTAGGCAGCGACGACGTCTGCAAACTGCTGCGCCATGGCCTGCGAGCCGGGCACGCTCGAGGAGTAGTAGAAGTCGACGTTCCGCGCGCTGCTCGGCGTGTTCCAGGCGATCATGTCCAGGTTGAGGTAGCCGAGGATGTTCTCGCCGTTGTTGTAGGCGCGCTGGGCATAGGCATAGCTGCCCTCCAGCCCCTGCTCTTCGCCCGTCCAGACGGCAAAGCGCAGCGTGCAGCCCCACTGGTATTGCGTCATGATGTCGGCGGCGATCATGGCCGCCACCGACCCGCTGGCGTTGTCGTCCGCACCGGGCGTGCCGGACACATCGTCCACGTGGCCACCGATGATGAAGACGTTCTCCGGGTCGACAAGGCCGGGGAGCTCCCCGATTACGTTGGGATAGGTAGCCCCTCCCCACACATGGTACTCGACGTTTAGTCCGAGGTTTTCCCACAACTCGCCGATGTAACTCGTGGTCTTTTGGATCGGCGTGCCACTGTTGGTATAGCGGCTGGTGATGGTGTACCAGGCGCCGTCCACCCAAACAGGGATTTCGCCAGCAAGCTCGCGGTCATACTGGCTCACCTGGGCCGAGGTCACCTGGTCGACCATCGATTGGACAAAGGGATCCCATTCGACGACCTCGGGGAGGGCCTGGGCGCCCACTGCCTTGACCGGCTTGGGGTCGAGGCGAACGGCGACTAGCTCTGCCCCAGCCAGGGCCAGCCGCTCGGCGTCTTCGGGCGTCGCGCGGAGAAGGGTCTGCTGCCCATCGGCCAGAAGAACACGGCCATAGGCCTGCCATTCGGGCGCAGCGCGGCCGGGTGCGGGCGTCGCCACGTAGTAGGTCCCGTCGAGAGCGGAGTCGAGAACCGTCACGGCCAAGTTGTCGTCTCGGAGTGACTCGGCCTGCTTGGCCGTTGCGCCGGCCAGGAAATAGGGCCCCGAGTCGGAGTCCAGCCGCGTGTAGACGACCACGCCAGAGGCCTCAATGAGGTCCAGGTCGGCCTCGGTCTGCCAGCCAATCCGGACGAGAGAGCGCGATTGCGGCTCGATAGCCGCAGCCGGCACCAAGCTGGTAGCCAGAAGAAGTGCTGCCAGTACAGCTGCGATCGTGATCGACCTGCGTTTCATGCTTGCCTTCCTTTCGACGTTTCCCAACGAGATGGTGAGCCGCAGCACTGCGGCGCGTGCGGAGTGTACCACAGGCTCTGCCCTCTCGCAAGCTGCCGAATGGCCCGGCCCAGGGTTGCGCAGGCGAGATTCTTCGCTCCCTGCGGTCGCTCAGAATGACAGATCGGAGAGAGTGCCATTTCCCTGGCGGAGAGGCACCTCGCCGCGCGTTGAGAGATGCTTCCCGTTCGCTTCACTTGGGGTAGGGTGAGATCTCCGTGGCAGGGCCGGCCGCCTGCCCGGCTAGGGCTCAAGGGCGGGGAACGGCCGGGCGGGCGCCAGCTCGATGTTCATGGTGCCAGGAGCCAGGGACCGCAGGAGGGGCGCGGTGAGTACCGCGCGGGCAGGCGAGGCGCAGGGACCCGACAGCTCAAGCCGCACGACGCTGTCGGGGTCGAGCAGAGCCAACTGCTTTGCCAGCTCTGCGGAGAGGACCGGCGGGTCGGCGTCGGCGGGCTCGAGGTGGAGGATGACCATGGGCCGGGCGGGTAGGGGCACGAAGCGGGCCTCCGCCGGCGGGCGGGCATCGCCTTCGGCGAGCGGCAGCGTGACGAGCATGTAGCCCTTGGTCTCGGCCCGCTCGGCAAAAGCGGTTCGCTCGACTGAGCCGGGGTAGATCACGGGGGCGGCGAGGGGCCGGCCGGACAGCGCCGAGCGCAGCACCTGGGCGCGGTGGATGTGGCCTGCCAGCACGGCAGCCAGGCCGGCCGGGATGTCCCGACCCGGCACGATGTCGGGCCCGGAGCGGAAGGTAAAGTCCGCCGGCCCCACCTTGGCTCCCTCCACCGCCTGGTGGATGCAGAGCAGATGAGCCTCCGCCGGTGCGCCGCCGAGGCCGCACTCGCGGAGCAGCGAGGGGAACCTGGCACGCACATCGCGCGCGAAGGGCCAACCTGAAAGAGCCACGGTGCCACCGGACGCTCGGCAGAGAAATGTCCGGGGCGCGTCAAATAGGTGGAGGTTGGGGTGCTGGCCCCAGAGGTGGAGGGGAATCCGAGAGCGCTCGTGGTTGCCCGGCACCAAGAAGACGGGGACGCCGGCTTCGGCAACCTGAATCAGCGGGGCGAGGGCTGCCTCGACAAGCCATGCCGGCACGCGGCTGCGAAAGAGGAGGTCGCCGCCATGGACCACCAGGTCCGCCTCCCCGCGCAGGGCCGGCTCCAGGGCCAGCCTGGTGTTGCGGAAGAAGTCGTCGCCGCGGCGCCGGCGCTGTACCCTGGGGTGGGTGGGCAGATCGAAGCCGAGGTGTGTATCGGCCAAGAGAAGGACGCGGGCTGCTCTCACTTTGGGCACTCCAGCCAGCGCGGGCCTGCATGGCCGCTGTCTGCCGGCGAATGCAGGGGCCACAGCTCTCGCGGCGCAGGCAGAGAGCCGTGGGCCCTGCTCGGGCTGAGCTGCAGAGTGGGATGGTGCATGGGTGGTCTCAAGGTGGGTCCGCTCGTCCGCATTGTAGTACGTCTGGCAGCGCCGCGCAAGCAGAGGCGCAGCCGCTCGCTTCTGTGCAGAGTTCTCCTGACCGGACCGGTGGGCGATGGGGATGGATTGCCACGGGGCCGGGGATTTGACATTCGCCGCTGCGTCCGGTATAGTGGGCGCCGTGAGTAGCGAGACCACAGTCCGGCTGGGTGCATGGCTGCGAGAGCGCCGGGAAGCGCTGGGCATTGGCCTGGAGCAGGCGCAGACAGAGACACGCATCCGGTCTCAGTACATCGAGGCGCTCGAGTCCGAGCAGTACGCTTCCCTTCCCGACGCAGTTGTCGGCCGGGGCTTTGTGAAGAATTATGCCTCGTACCTGGGACTGGATGTGGAGGAGGCCGCTCGCCTGTACTCGGCAGCGGTGGCCCCGGCCCGAGAGGTGGTCATCGCCCCTGCAGAGTCGAACCCCTTCGCCTCCGGGACCTTTGAGCCGATGGCGCTGCACAAGATACCAGGCCGCGCACGCGGGTGGCTCTGGCTCGTGCCGGTGGTCCTGCTGGTGGCGGGGTTGGCCGCCCTCGCCTGGTGGCAATGGCCCGCGATCTCGCCCTACCTGGCCTGGCTGGCGCCTCGGCCGGCTACTCCAACGGTGCGCGTGTTGGCCACGGAGCAGGAGCCCCCGACCGCCACGGCGACACGAACGGCGGCGCCGGCAGCAAAAAGCGCCACGCCAGAACCGACCAAGCCGCGCCCGACGGCAACGAGCACGCCGACGCGGAGGCCTTCGGCCACGCCGACAACGCCCATCTATACCGGCATATTCCTCGAGCTTGTCTTTGAGGACAGATCGTGGCTCCAGATCACGGTGGACGGCGTCCGGGAGTTCCAGGGCGAGCTGGAGGCCGGCACGTACAAGTCGTGGTTCGGCCAGGAAAGCATGGAAGTGCGGATCGGGAATGCCGGCGCCGTGTCGGTGACCCTGAATGGCCAGAAGCTGGGGATGCTCGGCGCAGTGGGGGAGGTCGTGGAGCGGGTGTTCGAGAAGGTGGGGAATACGGTGAGCTCAGGCACGCCGACACCTGTGACCACAGCAAGCCGGACTCCGCGCTCGTCACCGACGCCTACCCCCTAGCCCTACTACCTACCGGACTGAAAGGCCGTCCACCCATCCAGGAGCGACCTACGCCCACCTTGCGCACACCTGTCATCGGCATCCCCTGCATGGACCTCCGCCAGGAGGGAGCGCCGGCCCGCTTCGCCCAGAACCAGAGCTATGCGCTCGCCGTCCTGCGTGCGGGCGGCTCCCCTGTCCTCATTCCGCACATGGCGGACGTGGCGTTCCTGGCTGCGGTGTACGATCGGTGTGACGGAGTGCTGCTGCCGGGCGGTGGGGACGTGGAGCCAGAGTTGTACCATGAGCGGGCGCGGGCGGGGCTGCGGAGTGTCTCGCCGGTACGCGACACGATGGAGATCCAACTCGCGCGCTGGGCGCTGGAGCGCAGCGCTCCCAAGCCTCTGCTGGGGATCTGCCGGGGTATCCAGGTCCTCAACGTGGCGCTGGGGGGGACTCTGTACCAGGACCTCTCCCAGCGCAAGAAGCCGACGGCAAGCCATGACAGCCAGGGGGTAGAACGAGCTTTTCTGGCCCACGAGGTCGTGGTGGAGCCCGCCTCGCGGCTGCACCAGATCGTGGGGCAAGCGGTCCTGCAAACCAACAGCTTCCACCACCAGGCAATCAAGAGGCGAGCGCCCGTGCTGTCGCGCTGCGCCTCGGCCACGGACGGGGTCCTGGAAGCGGTTGAGATCCGGGACCACCCCTTTGCCATCGGCGTCCAGTGGCATCCTGAGGAGCTGGTGGCGGTCGACGAGGCGGCACAACGGCTGTTTGGCGCCTTTGTGGCCGCCTGCCAGACCTGACCGAGACGGACGCAGGAGATCCGCGGGCCGAGATGGGTGCAAGCGCCATGACAGAAAGCATCGAGCCCGCGCTGAACGCTGCTCGCCGCTCGATTGGCCTCTTTGACTCGGGCGTCGGCGGTCTCTCCGTGCTGCGCGAGATCGCGGCGCGGCTGCCCTGCCAGGACATGCTCTACCTGGCCGATGAGGCGCACGTGCCGTACGGATCGCGCCGGTTGGCAGAGATCAGGCGCTTTGCGAGGGCCATCACCGCGTTCCTGATCGAGCAGGGCGCATGCACGGTGGTGGTTGCCTGCAACACCGCATCGGCCGCCGCTCTGCACCAGCTGCGAGAGTGGTTCGATATCCCCATCGTCGGCATGGAGCCGGCCGTCAAGCCGGCTGCCGAGCGCACCCGCAGCCGGCATGTCGGGGTCATCGCCACGCAGGCCACGTTCCAGGGAGAGCTCTTTGCCCGGCTTGTGGAGCGCTTTGCGGCAGAGACGGCCGTGCACACCCAGGTCTGCCCAGGGCTGGTCGAGCGAGTGGAAGCGGGCCAGCTGGACGATCCGGAGACTGAGGCGATGCTGCGCTCCTACTTGCAGCCGCTGATGGAGGCGGGGATTGACTCGCTTGTGCTCGGCTGCACGCACTACCCGTTTCTGCTGCCGGTCATCCAACGGGTGGTGGGGCCGGATGTGGACGTGATCGATCCGGCGCCGGCGGTGGCCCGCCAGACCGAGCGCGTGCTTCAGAGCACCGGATGCATGTGCACCGAGGGAAAGGGACAGGTCAGGTATTTCACGACCGGCGATGCGGCGGCCTTCCAGGGCAAGGTGGAGCGCCTCGGGTCTGTCCCGGGTCGAGTCCAGGCGGTGGTATGGAAGAGAGGCCGGCTGCGAGCCGTCCCGGCTCCGGCAAGGAGCGACAAATCGCGAAGCCTACAGGAATGAGGGAGGGTGACCGATGGAAGAATGGCTTGAATCGCTGGTACCTTGGGGGGCCCAGGTCATCGCCTGGGTGCAGGCCCACAGCTTCCCTGCCCTGGACTGGGCGTCCAAGGTCTTTACCTACCTCGGCTATGAGGAGATTTACCTTCTCCTGCTGCCCTTGATCTACTGGTGCATCAGCCGGGAGATTGGGATCGGCCTGGGCTACGTGTCGCTGCTTTCGGCATGGCTCAACAGCGCGATCAAGCATGTCTTTGCCATCCCCAGGCCCAGCGGCGCAGGGATCGAGATGAAAGCTCCCCGTTTGGAGGTGAGTCCTTCGTTCCCGAGCGGGCATGCCCAGAATGCGGTGGCGAACTGGGGCTACCTGGCCGTGCGGTTCCGTTCCTGGGCGCTCCGGCTTGCGGCTGTGCTGTTGATCCTGGCGATTGGCCTATCGAGGATTGTGCTCGGCGTCCACTTCCCGCAGGATGTGCTGGGCGGGTGGCTCATCGGGCTCGTGTTGGTGGCGGGCTATGCCGCGATCGAGCCGCAGGTGCGGCGCTGGTTCGGGGAGCAGCGGATGCTCGGCCAGGTGCTGCTGGCGGCCGGGCTGCCGCTCCTGCTGATGCTGGTGCACCCAGCAGATACGGCCGGCGTGTACCCGGCCGAAGGGGCGGTGACGCCCACCGCTGCCCTGGTGGGCCTTGGCATCGGCGTGATCATGGAGAGGCGGTGGGTCCGTTTCCGGGTCGACGGGGCATGGTGGCTGCGGCTTGTGCGGTACCTGGTCGGGGTGGTGATCGTCGGCGCCCTATGGGCAGGGCCCAAACTGCTGCTGCCTGAGGAGATGGGCAGTGGCCTGGACGCTGCGCTGCGCTTTGCGCGGTATGCACTGCTCGGTTGGGCGGTTGCCTTCTTCTGCCCGTGGCTCTTTACGAAGCTGGGACTGGCCAGCCGCGAGAGCCGGGAGTAGCCCTCAGCGGCCTGGCTCGATCCAGCCGGCCAGGTCGGCGGTCGTCTCGAGGATTTGCTCGGCCTTGGCCCCCTGGAGGACACGACGGGTGCCAAATCCGCACAGCACCCCTATGCTCCTGGCGCCTGCCCGGCGGGCCGAGACGACATCGGCGGCCGTGTCCCCAATCATCACGCAGCGCCCGAGCGGCACGCCGAGGCGCTTGGCCGTGTGACGGATGGGCGCAGGGTGGGGCTTGAGGTGCCATGTGTCCTCGCGGCCTGTCACGACAGAGAAGAGGCCGGTGAGGCCCTGCTGCTCGAGAAACGTGGTGGCCTCGCGGCGGCTCCGGTTGGTGACAAGGGCCAGCTTGTGGGTCTGGGAAAGGGCCGCCAGGACCTCTGCCATGCCGGGGACCGGGCGCATGGCCGAAACGGGGCGGATGGCGCGCAGTGAGTAGAGCCGGCCGGCCAGGCCGACGACGTTGTCGTCGAGCCGGGCGTGGTTCAGCAGGCTCAGGATGAGGGTCACGGGCCGGTCGGCTGCCATCACGAGCCTGCGCGCCGCGACGTCGGGATCGCGCTCGGGCAGAAACCACTTGAAGCGGCGAAGCCGAAGGGCGAGCCTGGCTACTGCCTTGTCGTCGGTATCGGCCAGCGTCCCGTCGAGGTCAAAGAGGAAGGCGTCCAGCCCCTCCGGGAAGAGGTCGCGCGGGCTGACCTTCACCTCTGCCGGGAAGGGGTCGCGGTCCAGAAGCTTGGCATGCACGTAACGAAGCAGCACCGCAAAGGTTCCGACAACGGGCGCGGCGACGAAGATGCCCACCACGCCGAAGAGGATGCCGCCCGCCAGCAGGCCGACCATGATGATTACGGGATGGAGCTGCAGCCGGCCTCCCATGATGCGGGGAACCAGTAGGTTGTTCTCCAGCTGCTGGATCACAAGGTAGAGGCCGGCAATCAGGAGGGCAAAGCCGAAGTTTGACATGGGCAGCCACTGCGACCCACGCAGGAGGGCAGTGAGGATGGCAGGCACGGCGGCAATGGTGGCGCCAAAGTTCGGAATGGCTTCCAGGATGCCGGCGATGAGCCCCATCAGGCCGGCGTTGGGCAGGCCCACGATCGAGGTGCTGAGACCAACTGCCAGCCCGATGACCAGCCCGAGCAGGAGCTGCCCCCGAAAGAACTGCCGCCAGACGGACGAGATGGCCTCACGCAGCTTTCTGAACTCGCCGGCATAGCCGGGGGGTGCCAGGCGATCCAGGGCGGAGCGGAAGACCCCCACGTCCTTGACGATCCAGAAGGAGGTCAGCAGGATGGTGACCACCCAGAGGATGCTGGAGGCGAGGGTCTTGACCAGGCCGAGGGTTTCGGAAAAGACCGGGGTGATCAGATCCTGGATGGTCCCCTCAAGGTTGGCGAAGAGGTCCTCCAGCTTGATTTTGAATCCGAGGACCTGATAGGAATTGGACAGGAACGCCGTCTCCTCCATCCAAGCCTGAAGATCCTTCAGGAGCAACTGAAGCTCCTTGAACATCAGCGTGCCCTGGTCGAGGAGTACCGGGACCACGGTCACCGGGATGGTGCTGAGGGCCAGGATTCCCACCAGGAATACGAGGAGGGTGGCCCACACGCGAGGCATGCGGGTGATGCGCTCCAGCCAGTCGACCAGTGGCTTTAGCAGGTACGCCAGCACGAGAGCCAAGACCAGGGGAGGGATCAGGTCCCGGAAGGCGTAGGCGGCGAGCCCCAGGAGAACCACGAGGCCAATCACAACCCAGGTCTTGGTGGTGTGGCTCCATCTCGGTGTGGTCACAGGTCGCTCCCCCTCAGTGTACGAGGCCGGCCGAGTGCAGCGGCCAATAGGCCAACCAGGCTCGCCCGACGATGTTCTCGATTGGTACCGGCCCAAAGCTGCGCGAGTCGTTGGAGTGTGTGCGGTTGTCTCCCATGACGAAGATGTGCAGGGGGGGCACAGTCACCTTTGCGTCGCGCCCGGGATAGGTCCGCTGCTCGACAAAGTCCTCTTCGAGGGCGACCTTGTCGATGTAGACAACCCCATCCCTGATCTCGACGGTCTCGCCGGGCAATCCAATGACGCGCTTGATGAGAAGGTCGTCGCCCTGGCTCGGCACACGGATCACGACGATATCGAAGCGCTGGGGCCCGTGCAGCCGGTAGGAGAGCTTTTCGACGACCAACCGCTCGTCGGTGTGAAGGCCCGGCTCCATGCTCTGGCCATCGACCCGCGTGGCCTGACCGAGGAAGACGTTGATCAGCACTGCGATGAGCAGTGCGGGAACGATCGTCTCGAGCAGCTCTCGCACAGCGCGCCCCAGGCCAGGGCGGCGAGGGGCCGGGCTGCGGGCAGGGCTGTTGGGTTCTTCCTGCGCGTTGGCGTCGCTCATTCGCCTGTGCGCCACTCCAAGGCAAGCGCCCGTCCATGGAGGGCCGCCGGCTGCTCCGGCAGCCCTCCATGGGCCTAATTGCGGTTAGCGATCCCGGCGCGGAGGGCGCCGATCGCGCGGGTTGGAATCGCCGGCGTTTGGTCCGCGCGACGGACTGCCACCGCGCGACCCTTCGCGCCCGCCTCCGCCCCCGCCCCTGTTGGCCGGGGCGCTCTTGCGGTCCTTCTCCCGCGCCTCCTCCGCCGTCCATCCCTCCAGCACAGCCTGGCGCGAGAGGCGGATCTTGCCGGTATCGGAGTCGACGTCGATGACCATCACCATGACCTCATCCCCGACATGCACCACGTCCTCGACAGAGGGAACCCGGTAGTCGGCCAGCTGAGAGATGTGCACCATGCCGTCCACGCCGGGAAGGATCTCCACAAAGGCGCCGTAGCTCTCGGTGCGGACGACTTTGCCGACGTAGACGCGGCCGATGGACGCTTCCTCCGTCAGCCCTTCGACCATGGAGATGGCCTTTTCCACCGCCGGCCCTTCGGGGGCCGAGATGAAGACGGAGCCGTCGTCCTGGATGTCGATCTCTACGCCGCACTCTTCCTGGATCTTGCGGATCATCTTGCCGCCTGGGCCGATGATCTTGCCGATCTTTTCGGGGTCGACGTGAATGGTTGTGATGCGCGGCGCGTAGGGGGACATCTCGGCACGCGCTTCGGCCAGCGATTCGGCCATGCGGTCGAGGATGAACATCCGCCCAGTGCGGGCCTGCGAGAGGGCTCGCGAGAGGATCTCGGAGCTGAGCCCCTTGACCTTGATGTCCATCTGCAGCGCCGTTATGCCCTCACGGGTGCCGGCTACCTTGAAGTCCATGTCGCCGAGGTGGTCTTCCAGCCCCTGGATGTCGCTGAGGACGGCATAGCGATCGCTCTCGCTGATCAGCCCCATGGCGATGCCAGCGACCGGGCTCTTGATCGGCACGCCGGCATCCATTAGAGCCAGGGACGAGCCGCATACAGAGGCCATGGAAGTCGAGCCGTTTGAGGAGAGCGCTTCCGAGACAACCCGGACGGTGTAGGGGAAGGACTCTTCGGCGGGGATCATCGGGCGCAGTGCCGTCTCGGCGAGGGCGCCGTGGCCGATCTCTCGCCGCCTCGGGCCGCGGTTCGCCCAGGTCTCGCCGGTGCTGAAGGAAGGGAAGTTGTAGTGGTGCATGTAGCGCTTGGCTTCCTCGGGACGGAGGGTGTCGAGTTTTTGCTCCTCGCGGGGCGTGCCCAGCGTCGCGATGCTCAGCACCTGCGTCTCACCGCGGGTGAAGAGCCCTGAGCCGTGCGCACGCGGAAGCAGACCGACCATGGTGGAGATGGGCCGGATTTCGTCGGTCTTGCGGCCGTCGGCCCGCACACCCTGGTCCAGGATCTTGCGCCGCATCTCGGCCTTGAGGACATCGTCGAACACGGCCCGGACGTGAGCGGGGTCTACGCTCGGGTCGTCGGCAAACGACAGCTGAATCTCAGACCGGAGGGCCTTGGTCGACTCGCCCCATTCGCGCTTGTTCATGGGTCGGGTGACAAGCTGCGCGACTCGGTCGCCAATGCGGTCGAGAATGCGAGCACGCTCGGAGTCGTCGATCGTCTTGACCGGATAGTCGAGGGCTTTGGGCTTGCCGATCTCGGCGCGCATCCTCTCCTGAAGGGCGATCACTTCCTGCATCGACTGATGCCCAGCTTCCAGGGCCTGGAGCATGACCTCTTCATGCACTTCGCTCGCGCCGGCTTCGACCATGAGCAGGGCATCGGCCGTGCTGGCCATGCGCAGGTCAAGGAGGCTTGCCTCCATCTGGTCGGCCGTCGGGTTGATCACGAACTCGTCCTCGATCAGCCCAACGCGGCAGGCCGCAATGGGTCCCAGGAAGGGGATGTCGGAGAGGGTGAGCGCTGCCGAGGCGCCGATGATGGCGGGAATGTCGAGGTAGTTCTGGGAGTCTGACGACAGGGCGGTCGCGATGACCTGGACCTCGTTCCGATAGTCCTTGGGAAAGAGAGGCCGGAGGGGGCGATCGATCAGGCGCGAGGTGAGGATTGCCTGTTCGCTGGGCCTGCCCTCTCGCCGGAAGAAGCTACCGGGGATGCGCCCGGCCGCATAGAGGCGCTCCTCGAAGTCAACCGTGAGGGGGAAAAAATCCTCCCCCCCCGTATCCCTGGGCCCCGAGGCGGTGGCCGTGCAGAGCACGATCGAATCGCCGAGGCGAACGGTGACCGCCGCCCCAGCCTGCATTGCCAGCAGGCCGGTCTCAATGGTCAGAGTCTTGTCACCGACCTGCGCAACATACGTCTTGCTGCTATTCACTTTTGTCCTCCAAATTGTCTCGGGGAGCCGAAGGGTCCAGGGACTGGGGAGTGTGCCCTCGCCCGCCGCTGCGGCCAAGGCACACTCCCCAATTCCTGACTCTTGCTGGCTCCCCGGATATCAAACCGATATGGATACTGCGAGTCGATCCCAGCGGTTGGCTTGCCCGTTCGGGGTGGCCTCGTGCCGGGAGCCCCGGAGCTCCTTCTTACCTGCGCAATCCAAGTCGCTCGACGATGCGACGGTAGCGCTCTTGGTCCTTGTTTTTCAGATAGGCCAAATGGCGCCGGCGCTGCCCGACCAAACGATAGAGGCCACGCCTGGAATGCTCGTCGTTGCGGTTCACCTTCAGGTGCTCCGTCAGTTGGCTGATGCGACTGCTCAGTATGGCTATCTGCACCTCGGGGGAACCGGTGTCCCCGGTGTGCACGCTGTACTCGTGAATGATATCGGTCTTTTCTTCCTTCGTCAAAGACACTTTTCCGCTTCCTTTCTATCTGCCTCTAGCCTACAAATCATCGCCAGGCACAGGGAGGCCTCCCCGTGCCGGCTCACCTGAAAGACCATTATATCACGGCAGGCTCACGGGTGCAAATGGGGCGCCGAGCGCGACTTGGCACGCCGCAGGGCCCCCCGCTGCCGGCTAGGCACGCTTCAAGACGGCCGAGTATGCCTGGTAGGTCCTCCCAGCTATGGCGGCCTGGGTGTAGTGGGCCAGCACACGCCGGCGACCGCGCTCGACCAGCTCAGCGTAGAGCCCGGCGTCGGCTGCCAGCTGCTCCAGCAGCGCGCGCAAGTGGGCCGCCTGGCCTTCGGGAAAGACCAGGCCCGCATCGCCGATCACGTTCGGAATCTCACCGGAGTCGGAGCCAATCACCACGACGCCGCATGCCATGGCTTCGATCAGTGCCCGGCCAAACTGCTCCTTCCAGTTCGGGCGGGTCCGGGAGGGGAGGACGAGGATGTCCAGGCTGGAGTAGAAGGCCGGCATTTGGGAGGAGGGCATGGTGCCTCGGAACTCGACGCGACCGGCCAGCCCAAGCCGCTGCACCTGGCGCTCGGTCTCCAGGCGTGCCGGCCCGCCGCCGGCGAGAATCGCCCGCCAGGGCCGGGTCCAGCCCGCCAGCGCCTCCAGCAGGACATCGACTCCTTTTTCCGGGACCATCCGCCCTACGAAACCGATCACCAGCTCCCGGTCCGGCTGTCGAGGGATGCCTCCGGCCGGCGGGGCATAGATGTCTGGGTCGACGCCGAACTGGGGAATGACGGTCAGCGGGCCCGCGTACCCCTTGGCGCGCCAGACCTCTAGGGACTCTTGGTTGCCCACGATGCCCGCGTCCGCGCTGCGCAGGACAGCGCGCTCCATCATGGAGAAGGGGAAAGGATACTCCCGCCGGATGTTCTGCCAGGAGAAGAAGAGGGTGCGGGCACCGGAGCGGCGCGCCAGGCTGAGGCCGTGCGCGGTGGCAAGGTTGTAGGGCTCCTCGTCCAGGTGCACCAGATCAGGCCGGAGGCGTCGCATGAGCCGGCCGAGCCCCGGGTAGAAGTGCAGATGGTAGCTGCCGTTGAAGGCACAGGGCAGGACCACCAAGTCGTAGCCCTGGGTGTGCCGACGCTCGAGCAAGAGGGTGCCGGATGGATCGCGCCAGCTCGGGGGGACCACGACCGTGAGGGAGACTTCCGGAAGGCGGGCCAGCTCCTCCAGTTTCTTCTGGTAGGCACCCACGACGCACGCCTTGGAGACCATCAGGACGCGCACGTCATCCTCCTGTGGGACGGCAGCCTGCCAGGCCGGGCGCGATGGGTGCGAAGTGGGGCGTCATGGAGCCGGAGAGGCCGCGGCCGAGTAGGCTGCCAGGGTCTCGCGCGCCGTATCGGACCAACGGAAGCGGGCTGCCTGCCTTGGACCGCGGAGGCGCAGGTCGCCGGCGAGGCTCTCGTCCACCAGGCAGGAGAGGATGGCGCCGGCGATCGCCCGGGTGTCGTCGGGATCGACGGCAAAGCCGGCGTCTCCGACGAGCTCCGGGATCGAGCTGGAGTTGGAAGCCACCAGGGGCGTGCCGCTGCCCAGGGCTTCGAGCACGGGCAAGCCGAATCCCTCATAGCGCGATAGGAAGGCAGCGCAGGCCGCGCCCCGATAGAGTGCGGGCCGGTCCTGGTCGGCCACGGTGCCCGGGAATAGCACGCGATCGTGCAGGCCCAGGCTTTCGACGAGGGGGCGCGGATCGTAGAGCGAGGTATTGGCCCACAACCTCCGGCGCACCGGATTGGGCAGCTCTCCGCCAATCGCGAGGGTCACATCGTCGTCGGCGCGTGCGACATCTGCGAAGGCGCGGACGAGAGCTTCGACGTTCTTGCGCACGTCGTGCCCTGCCAGGTAGAGGAGGTAGCGCGCCGGGAGGCCGTACCGGGCGCGGATGGCGCCGTCATCCGGCGCGGGCTCCGGCGCAAAGACGGGGGCGGCTGCCAGGTAGATGCATCGGACGCGCTCCGGCGGTATGCCCAGGTGCGCTTCGATGTCGGCCTTGGAGGCCAGCGAGTCGGTCAACACGAGCGCGGCGCTGCGTGCCGAGGCGGCCGCCAAGCGAGTGTAGAGGCGGACCAGAGGGCTGCCGCGATAGTCGGGCAGCAGCAGAGGTATCAGGTCGTGCACCGTCACGACAACGGGGACGGGTGAGCGCAGGGGAGACCCCCAGTAGGGAACGTGGGCGACATCGGCGTGCAGACGTTTGCAGGCGAGGGGAAAGCCGACCTGCTCGAACCAGACCTTGCCCAGGTCCCCACGCCATAGGCGTGACGGCAGCGTGAGCACCTGAAGGTTGAGGTCCATTGAGCCAAGCTCGACACGGGAGCGAGGCACCACCAGGGCGAGCTCGTGGTCGCCCGCCAAGTTGGTCAGGGCGGCGAGAAGCCCCCGGAGATACTGACCGCTGCCCGTCCCCGGCCGGCTGAGGAACCAGCCGTTGATGGCTATGCGCATGAGCCCTCGCCGTCGAGCGGGTGCGTACGATGCGGCCGGGGCACGTGGTCGAAGAAGGTGCCTTTCGCATTGCGGCGGATCAGATCCTCGGTCGCGATGCCCGGGATGTGCCCCGCGCCGCCCGTCACCAGACTGTGCATGGCCGAATCGTCCTCCTTTGCCAGCCGGACGTGCCCCGTGCCCGCAGGGGGCGTGCCCTGCCGGATGGGACCAGGCTACTGAAAGGCAACGAAACCGAGCCTTTCCAGGAGCCGGAAATAGGCTACGAGGATCTCTGTATCACGAAGGCCCGACTCCATCTCGACCAGGTCGGCGATCTCGAGCACGGTTCGCTTGCCATCCGCCCAGTAGAGCGCCAGCGTGGTCAGCGTGGATGGATTTGCATCCTTGCGAGCGGCCAGCATGGCCTGATAGGCCAGGCGGTCCGCCGCGTCCAGCTTCCAGTCGTGGTCATGGAGGGGCACGGGTCCGCGCAGCGTACGAAGGGGCACGAGGCCTGCGGCCTCCTGCTCGCCCGGGGACGCTGGCCGGGTGGCCCTGCGGGGCTGCGGCGGCTCGACTGCCTCGCCCAGCTCGCGCTTCCTTCTCTTGCGGCCCACCAAGCTGAAGCCGGTCCAGGCGTGCTCCATCGCCGTCTGGGCCCAAGCCATCTCGCGCTCGGCCGTTTTTTCCAGCTCGGCCTCCATGTCGAGCAGGAGGGAATCGAGCGGGGCCAGCCGCTCCAGTGTGCGCAGCGCTGCCTTCTGGCGGTCAAGACGGTAGGCGAGCCGGCGGTCGAGCAGAACGAGCACCGAGGAGAGCTCGTCGCTGTCCTCGGCGAGCGTGGCATCCGCAACGGAAGCCTGCGCCGTATTGGCCAGCGCGGCCTTGAAGCGGGCGACCATCTCAAAGCCGAGCCCGGCTGCCTCCTCCACGCCGGCAGAGGCCACCCAGTAGGCATAGGCTGCCGCGAGGGCGCCCGAGCGGGCCAGGCTCCTGGGATCGGTGCGATCGGGGGTATCGGCGGAGGTGTGGTAGAAGCGGTCGGGCCACTGGATGAGCATGGGCGTGGGGATGCCGACGGTGGGGTCGGACAGGATGTAGTGATCGCTGCCGCCCGAGAAAGCGGCCTCCGCATGGCGGTAGAGGGGAAACTCGCCCGCGCCGGTGTGGCTGGGTGAGACATCGGCCATCGCCTTCAGGCCGGGCATCGCGTCGCGCAGGACCGACAGCAACTCCGGCGCGAAGGAGGCCGCTGCCTCCGGCGGGCGCTCGATGAGCCATGAGCTGCCGGTCTGGGCCTGGTCTTCGCCGACCATGTCGAGGTTGATCGCGGCGACGACGCGGCCCAGGTCTTGATCATGGGCGGAGAGATAGGCGGCAGTGCCGGTCATCTCGGGCAGCCACAGGAAGCGCAGGGTCCGGCTGGGGGAGGGAAGCCGGCCGGAGGAGATGAGGGCCTGGAGCGTGCAGGCGGCCTCGAGGACTGCCGCGGCGCCCGATGCGTTGTCGTTGGCCGAGGGCGACGGATGGCAGAGGTGGGCGACGACGAGGGCCTGCTGGTCGCCCGCTCCGGGAATGGTGGCGGACACGACCTCGATCGACCCGTCGTATTGCCGGGACTCGACATGGGCCGAAACGAGGACCGGCTCCTTGTCCCTGAGAAGCCTGCGGAGCGTGGCCCCCTGCCGGGGGGTCAGCACGAAGCCAAAGCACCTGCGCTCTCCGGGCCGCCACCAGAAGGAGGTGTACTGGCGCGCATCGAGCAGGTCGCCCTCGGGCCGGACCGGCGGAACGACGCGCATGCCGTCGAAGAGGATGCCCACTGCTCCGTGCTTCTCCACCGCAAGCTCGTAGACGCGGCGCACATCGCCCGAGGCCAGCACGGCCTTGCCGCCGACATCGAGGCCCTGGTAGGCCGCTTCTTCTGAGCCATCGTCGACGGACACCACCTCAACTTGACCGTCGAAGGGGGTGCTGCGCTGAATGACGGAGATGGGCATGGCCCGATAGTCGGCCAGGACGCCGGCACCGGAGGTGGGTTGGACCAGGTGGAGCGCGGCGTGGGTGCATTCCCACTCCTGGAAGCTCTGAAAGGCCCAGAAGGATTCGTGCTCGGCCGCGGGATAGGACAGGACCTCGGCCTGCAAGCCCGCCTCGAGCGCGCGCCGGCAGATGAGCTTGGCTGCCTCGCGATGGCCGGGGCTGGCCTGGATGCGGTGAAAGCGGGCCAGGTCGCTCACCGTCTGCCAGGCAGCCTGCCCGGAAAAGAGGCTCCAGATCTGTTCGAAGGTCTCCCGATAGCGGCGCATGGCGTCCTCCAAGTTGGATGGGTCCATCCTAGCACGGAACAGCCGATTCGTCCATCCGGCACCCGCCGGGGTCAGGAATCGAGGGCGCCTCCGGCGACGGCCGGCAGGGGAAGGTCGAAGAAGTCGACCGGCCCGGGCGCACCCTCGACTGCCAGCGCGCCGATGCAGCCGAGAGCCGGCTCGAACGAGAGGAGGTGCCAGTGCAGAGGTGCTGCGGGCTCGCCGTCGACTGCGAGGAGGCGCAAGGGCGCGCCGGGCGCCAGAGACACGGTGAACCAGCCAAGCGGCCAGGTCAGGCCAGTCGACCGGGCTTTGAGCCAGGCCTCCTTGGCGGTCCAGCCGCGGTAGAAGGCTCCCAACTGGCGCTCGGGGGGGAGCGCCGACCACTCTGACTGCTCGGCGGCCGAAAAGACCCTGCGAACAAGGCCGGCCATGTCGGAGAGGGGCCGGAGGAACTCGACGTCCACGCCAACCGCTCGATTGAGAGCCAGGGCGAGCACCACGCAGTCCCGGGAGTGGGCAAGGCTGAAGGTGAGGCGGGCGGCGGAGAGGCCGGGGGGAAGCTCAGGCCTGCCGCGGGGGCCGTAGGCCAGCGCGACCTGGTGGGCTGGGAGATCGAGATAGCGCCCCAGGAGGGTGCGCAGGAGGAAGCGACCCACGACAAAGCGCTCCCTGGCCCGGTCGACCACGATTGCCGCGGCCCTGGCCTGCTCGTCGGCCGGCAGCGCGTGGGCCATGTCCCGGGCGACCTCGGGGGGCACGTCGAGGGAGGCACGCCACACGTGGGTGTCGTGTGCGTCCAGGGCCGGGTGGCGGGGGGGAGTGCGCCAGGCGGGCACGAGCGGCGGGCCCGCCAGCGGCCAGGACCCGGACCCCCGACCCGCCTCCGGGTCGCGGCTTGTCGTCATCGTGCCCTCCTACCGGCAGCGCTCGGGCTTCCGGAACCGGCCACGGAACTCGTCTGCCGGATAGCGGCTCTCGTTGGCCTGGAGCTTGGCGAGGACCGCGGCAGACGGATCCAGCCCGAGGGCATTGCAGAGCGAGAGGCAGTAGATCAGGACATCCGCCAGCTCGTCGGCGACTGCCGAGCGCAAGGAGGGGTCAGCGGCGGCGGCGCGGGACTGCTCGCCGGTGAGCCACTGGAAGCACTCCATCAGCTCTGCAGCCTCGATACCAACCGACATCGCCAGGTTCTTGGGTGTGTGAAACGGCTCCCAGTCACGGGCCGACACGAACGCGGCCACAGCCGCCTGGAGATCTGCAACCGTTGTCTCTGCGTTGTTTGCCACAGGCCCTGCCTCTAGAGTGCAAAGTGTTTCCCGAGCGCGCTGCGTGGTCCGCGCCCGATAGCGACTGCGCTGCCCAGGAGGGAGAAGGCACGCTCGAAGAGGGCGCGGTCGTAGCGGGCGATCTTGCCCTTGGGATCGTTCACCCAGACGTGCGCGGCGCTGTATCCCTTGACGACGACGGAATGCTCCCGGTTCATGACGCGGACCGCATGGCCTGCGGGCGTGTACCAGACCCACTTTTGCGCATCGACCCGTCCGCCATCCGGCACGATCACGATCGGCACCCGACCGCGGTCGATCGTTTCGTACACGTCGCCGAGCCCGCCGAGGACCTCGGCGCTCAAGCCGATGCGAGTTGCCAGGTCGGCGATGGCCGGCGCGTGGAGTCCGTAGCCCCAGAGCCCGCCGCGTGTCCGCTCGGGGTGCTCGCGGAGCCCGCCCCGGTAGAGCTGCCAGCCATTGACGTTGCCCGGAAAGACATGGTTCGGATCGGACCAGACCACCTGGTTTCCGACCATGCTGGGCTGGGCCGTGTCGACGGGCATGCGCCGCAGGAGCTCATCCTCTGACCAGGCAGCCCCGAAGTAATGGGCCGCCATCCGGAGCGCCGCAACCTCACAGCTGAGGGTGTGATGCTGCCAGTGAAAGGGGACGTCGAGGTATACGCGGCCGGCCGATGCACGGGCGGCCCCAGAGGGAAAGAGGGCAGCGCCCAGGGCGATGGCCATCTTCTTGAGCAGGTCACGGCGGCTGATCTCGGCGTCCATGATGAGGAACCGATTGTACCATACGGCGCGGGCCCGGGCAACCGGGCCGGCGGGCACTGGACGATGGACGATGGACCACGGACGATGGACGATGGACCACGGACGATGGACGATGGACGATGGACGATGGACCACGGACGATGGACCCTGGACCACGGACGATGGACTACGGGCGAGAGGCGAGGGACGAGGGGTGAAGGACGAGGGGCGAGGGACGAGCGACGATGGACCACGGACGAGGGATGAGGGACGAGGGACGAGGGGCGAGGGGCAGGGGGCCCTGGCCGGCTGGGTGGCCGGCCAGGGCCCGCGAGGTGCTAGGGCGCCGACGTGGGCTCCGTGGTGGGAACGGCGGTCGGCTGGACCAGGAAAGACTCCCGGCCGTTGTCCACCAGCCTCGACAGCGTATACTGGCTGATGCGAACAAGGTAGGGAGACTCGGAGGACCGGACGACGTAGCTGCTGCCGTCGGGAGCGAGGGCGCCCACCGTCAGCGTGTAGTCCTTGCCGGAGGTGGTGACCTCAAGGACGGCAAGCGGGTCGGCCAGGCCGTACTCGGGCTTTTCCGTTTTGCCCAGCGGCTCGACCATCCTGAGCGAGGCGATGGTGCTGAGGATCGAGGTCACCTTGGAGGTGTCCAGAGTCTCGCCTGTTTCGAGGCCCGTCATGATCCAGGAGGTGCCGCTCTTGGCGAACTCGAAGGTGCCCTGGCGATTGCGGAGCGTCAGCCCCGTCACCAGGTCCTGCGTGACCGTCAGGTAGGTAGTGTCGATCCAGGAGGACGGGCTGCCGCCGAGGTCGGACGAGGACAGGCCGGCGAGGTAGACCTCGTCCTGGCCGTCCACGCGCACGTAGGTGGTCCCGAAGCTGGGCGAAGTGCCCAGGAAGAGGCGGTGCCGGGTGCCGCCGTCGAGCTCGAGCTCGGCGAGGCGCTCGTAGTCGCCCTCGGCCACCTTCAGCCGCTTGTGGCTGGAGGGGCTGGCTGCGACGGCCCGATCGGCGGTGAGTGTGACGATCTGCTCAATGGCAGCCGTCACGGTGCTGCTGATCGCCGGATAGCCGTCGGTGCCAGCCAGCTCCCAGCCGGTGCCGGACCTGCTGAGCTCGACCGGGTCCTGGCCTGACTGGGTCACCTTGAGGCCGGTGACCTGGCCGGGCTCGACGCCGGGGAAGAGCGGCTGGCCTGCCGCGCCGCCCTTTTGCCGCGGCCAGAAGAAGATGGCCACCAGGACCAGCTGCAGAACCAAGATGCCGGCCAGGATCTGATTTCGCCTGTTCATCATCTAGTCCTCCTCCCCTGACTCGGGCCTGGGGTCCGCCGGCTCCTCGTCCGCCAGGGGGATGGGCTGCTCGCCCCTCCGCCTGACCGTCCAGACGATGGAGATTGCGACCAGGGACAGCAGCGCCAGCGCGTAGTTGAGGCCTTCCCAGAAGGACTCGCTGCCCGAGGCGGTCGCATTGAGCAGGCGGGAGTAGGTGCCGCGCGAGCGGATGGTCAGCAGGTCCTCGTCCTCGACCGCCCAGTCGACCGCGTTCTGCATCAACTGGAGGTTGTAGAGGTAGCGGTCGCCGGAGGTGCCCTGCGAGAGCTGGAGGATCGGATCGTCCACGAACTCGTTGCTGCCGATCACGACCAGGCGAGCCGTCGCCGGTGAGGACTCGACGGTGCCTACGGTGGAGGTGAGCGCCTGCGTGGCTGTGAGGCCGGCGGTGGGCTCAAAGGGCGAGCTTTTGTCCTTGAAGTAGCTCTGGAATGACCCGCGCAGCGCCACGGCCAGGGTGTGCGACTGCTGGGGAGCGCCGACGGCGAAGCCGTAGTCGGGGTAGAGCTCGGTGTTGGGCGTCACATTCGCTTCGGTGCTGAGCCACGACTCGTCTGTCGATTCGGCGAGGATGGTGACCTCGCGCCCGCCGTCCGGCTGCACGGTGAGGGTGATGGGCGAGGACCAGTGGAGCGAGAGCGCCGGGAGGCCGGCTGTGATGGGACTCTCGCGAGACAGCGCGCCGGTGCGGACGTCGACGAAGTAGGGGTAGGAGACGTCCTGGTATTCGGTCACCTGCACGCCACCGACGGTGCGGGTCTGCTGCATGGGGAAGGGCTCGTTCTGGGTGTCGAGAACCAGCGAGGCGCCGACCTCGACCCCGTAGCTCTTGAGCAGGTCCGCCAGCGTGCCGGAGAGGAGCTGCACGGTAATGCCGCCGTAGAACTGGCCCTGGTCCAGGGAGTAGGCGCCCGCCGTGGTCACGACTGCGCCGCCGCGCATCAAGAACTGGTCGACGGCATACTGCTCCCGGCCGGTCATGTCCTGGGGGGCCACCACCACGAGCACATCGACACTTCCCGGCACGCGGCCCGACGAAAGGTCGACGTCGGTGAGGGTGTAGTTCTGGCTCAGCTGCTCGCGGAGGAGGTTCCAGCTCGAGAGTGGGTCCTGCGGCGTGCCGTAGTAGGGGTTCATCACCTGCTCCAGGTCGGGCAGCCAGAGACCCACGGTCTTGAGGAAGCCGGGCGCGGCCCGCTTGATGGCCGATTCCAGCTCGGAGCGGATGTCGGCCTCGGTGAGGGCGCCAGACGGATAGAGGACCTGGGCCTCGTCGCCGATCTGGAGAAGCAGATCCATGTAGTAGGTGTCCGGGGAGAAGATGCCGGCGGAGATGGGGCGCAGGCCGTAGGTGGTGACGAGGTCCTGGCGCGTCAGCGCGGCACCTGGGGCATCGGGGTCCACCTCTTCGAAGGTGAGCTTGCCGGCCGACTGATTGGCAAGGTCGTCCGCCACCTTGCGCACCATCTCGGGCACCTGTTCGAGTCCCGACGGAAGGGAGTTGGGCGTGATGATGGCCGTCAGCTTGACCGGCTCCTCGATGGAGGCAAAGGCGGAGTCCAGGTCCTGAAAGCCATACACCGCCTTTTTGATGCTGCGCGTCAGGTCGTACTCGAGGTTTCGGAGGCTGACCTCTGCCTGGCCCGCGGCCGACTGCTCGACCTGGACCAGGTCCTGGTAGCCGAGCGTCGTGTTCTGGTCGCCGTAGCTTACGAGGATGTCGAAGTAGGAGTTGACCACGGACTGCTCGTAGCGCCCCTGGACGCTGAAGGGGGTGGGCCGGATGCCATAGACGTCGTTGGCCTCTGCCTCGGCCTCGGCATCAAGCTGCGGATCGACAATCTCGACCTCGACCTTGCCCCGGGAGGCGATGCGGTACTCGTCGAGGACATCGCGGATGGTGGGGACCAGGGGCTCCAGCAGAGGGTGCGTCTTGGCGCTGAAGTAGCCGCGGATGAGGAGCGGCTCCTGGAGGGTCGAGATGAGGTCCTTGGTGGCGGGCGAGAGACTGTAGAGCCGGTCGGCCGTCAGATCGGCGCGGAGGGTGCCCAGCGGATAGAGCCAGGCGTTGAGGGCGACCAGGTTGGCGACGATGAGGACGACGGTGAGGATGCGGTGCCGGCGATAGGCTGCCGTCTGAGCGCCTCTGCTCCAACGCCTGGCATCGAGCGAGAGGATGTTCAGCGTGAGGAAGAGGGTGCACAGGGAGAGGTAGTAGACGAGGTCCCGCAGGTCGATGACCCCGCGCTGGATCGACTGGAAGCGGCTGCCGGTACCGACGGCACGCAGGATGTCACCGGCGGTCCTGCCGAACGCATTGGCGACGGCATCGGTGCCCACCAGGTAGAAGAGGCCGCAGAGCGCCATGGTCAGGATGAGGGAGACGATCTGGTTGTCGGTCCGCGAGGAGATGAAGAGGCCGATTGCCGCGTAGGCCGCCGCCAGCAGGAGCGCAGCCAGGTAGCCGCCGACCACGGGCCCCCAATCGAGCGGGCCGAGGACCTCGACGGTGATGGGCAGAAAGAGCGTCAGGGCAAGAGCCAGGGTGACGAGGATCATGACGGCGAGGAACTTGCCCAGGACGAGATGGAAGCGACTGACCGGCAGGGTGAGGAGCACCTCCAGCGTGCCGCTGCGCTGTTCCTCGCTCCATTGGCGCATCGTGAGCGCCGCGACCAGGAAGAGGAGCAGCAGGGGCATCCAGCGAAAGAGGGGCCGGATGTCGGCGATGCCGCGGGAGAAGAAGGTGTCCACCCAGAAGAAGACGAGAAGCGTCACGACCAGGAAGGCGCCGACGAAGATGAGGGCAAGGGGAGAGCCAAAGTAGGCGCTCAGCTCCTTGCGTGCCACTGCCCACACTTGCTTCATGCTGCCCTCCCATCCGCCGCGCCGGCGGACTCGGCCGGGCGGGCCCTGCCCTTGACGGCGGCGGTCGTCACCAGCTCGTTGAAGACGGTCTCGAGCGTGCGGTGGTCGCGGCGCAGTTCCTGGAGAGGCCAGCCCTTTTCGCGGGCCAGGCCATAAAGGGCCGGGCGGAGGTCGGCCTTGCCGGTGCCGCGCACGCGGTAGGAGGTGCCCTCGTTGGTCGGGGCCGCCTCGACAGAGCGCACGCCGTAGAGCGTCCTGAGCACCGGCTGCACGTCGGGGGCGCCTTCGGCGAGGACCAGAATGGCGTCGCTGCTGGCCTCGAGGTCTGCCAGGCGGGCATCGGCCCTGACCTCGCCGTTGAGGAGGATGATGACGCGATCGCAGACGGCCTCGACCTCGGACAGGATGTGCGTCGAGAGCAGGACCGTGCTGTGGCGGGCGAGAGCCTGGATCAGGTGGCGCACCTCGACGATTTGGGTCGGATCGAGGCCAATGGTCGGCTCGTCCAGGATCAGGAGCCTGGGCCGGTGGAGGATGGCCTGGGCCAGGCCGACCCTCTGGCGGTAGCCCTTGCTGAGCTGGCCGATCAGCCGGGTGCGGTGGTCGGCGAGGCCGGTGGCCCGCAGGGCTTCGGTGAGGCGGGCGGACTGGTCGGCAAGCGGAACCTGGCGGAGATCGGCGATCAGCTTGAGATAGCGCTGCACCGACAGCTCGGGATAGAGCGGAGCGTTCTCCGGCAGGTAGCCTATGCGGCGCTGGACCTCGAGGGCGTCGGACACGACGTCCAGGCCGTCCACGACAGCTCTGCCGCCCGACGGCTGAAGGTAGCCGGTGAGGATCTTCATCATCGTCGTCTTGCCGGCGCCGTTGGGGCCGAGCAAGCCGATGATCTCGCCGGCATCGACGTGAAAGGAAACATCGTGCAGGGCCTGGATGAGCCCGTAGGACTTGTCCAGGCCGGTGACGTCAATCATCGCACATCACCTCGTGGTAGGTTTCGGCCGGGCAGGTGCACGGGCACCGCGCACCAGGCCACGGCAAAGTGTAACACGCAGTTGTGGAGAACTGGTGGAGAAGTTGGGGAGAACTCGAGGAGCATCTGCCTGAGCACCGAGCGGCCCAGCCTACTGCGCCGTCTCCTTGGAGGTCGTGGAGGCGGGCGAGGGCTCGGCCGGCTTGTCTGCGGGGCTCTTTGGACGGGAGGTGCTGCCGCCGCTGCGGCCGTGGTCCGTCACGTAGAATCCTGAGCCCCGGAAGATGATGGCAGGGTGCGACAGGAGCCGGCGGGTCCGGGTGTGCCCCTTGGGGCAGGTCACCGGCGCGAGCTCGCCGATCCGCTGCATCTTTTCAAAGCGTGCCCCGCACTCGGAGCATTCGTATTCGTAGATAGGCATGGTCGTACCCTTGCCGCCGGGAAAGGCAGGCCCTAAGGGTCTGGCAGACCCTTAGGGCCTGAATATCCCTAGTACTCCGGCATGGGCGGAGTCGGCGACGCCTTTTCCTTCTCCGGTATGTCGCTGATCAGCGCTTCCGTCGTCAGTATCATCGCTCCGATCGACGCCGCGTTCTCTACCGCGCTCCGCGTCACCTTCACCGGGTCGATGATCCCGTTCTTGATCATGTCCACGTACACGTCCCGCAACACGTCGTACCCGACGCTCGCGTTCTCCTGTATCTTTTGCTCGCGCTTGACGTTCTCCACGATCACCGCCCCGTCGCGCCCTGCGTTCACCGCCAGCTGCCTCATCGGCTCCTCCAGCGCCCGCCGCACGATCGCCACGCCCGTGGTCTCGTCCGAAAACTCCATCGTCACGTCCGCCAGCGCAGGAATCGCGTTGATCAACGCCACCCCGCCACCTGGTACGATCCCCTCTTCCACCGCCGCTCGCGTCGCGCTCAACGCGTCTTCTACTCGGTGCTTCTTCTCCTTCAGCTCGACCTCGGTC